>JGI24422J19971_10002723_pt1 | contig 10995 bp, 10 predicted proteins | sample DeeMarSWOR152_54_FD_19971 | JGI IMG/M metagenome (IMG submission 19971)
GTTTGTTATCGGCGCGGAAAGCGGTGCTGCTACCGGCTGGCCGCTCACGGACTGGATCGAGATTATTTTGCTCAATCAGTTCGGCCCTGAGATCTACGATAAGTGGGTAGATCATGAGATTCCGTGGACGGCCCCGGCCATCAGGAGGGCATTCGAAACACTAGGTAGGATTGTCCATACCCCACAGTATGTGTATGGCGGACCAGCTGGTGTGCTGGCGACCAACTTCATAAACGGCACCTATGTGCTCTACACAAAACCGCCAGGTGCATACATGAACTACATCGGGGGCTTCGCCCAAGGCTTTATAAAGAAGCAGTATCCAAACCTGAGGCCGGGCGAGGATTACACCTTCTTTCCGTTCCCCATTATTGATCCCAGGTATGCAGGCGGAGTGACAGGGGGGGCGGATGTGATCGTCATAACCAAGGACACGCCAGGAGCACGCTCATTGATCCACTATCTTTCCACCGCAAAGGCGCAGGAGATATGGGTCAAGAAGGGTGGTTTCATCGCCTCCAACAAGGGCGTCAGGCCGGATACGTATCCCGACGTCATTGCGAGGGAAATGGCATTACAATTGGCCAATACCGAGATCTTCCGCTTCGACGGCTCGGACCTCATGCCCGCCATGGTCAACGATTCCTTCTGGAAGGCTGTGGTGGAGTACGTCAACAATCCTACGGGGCTGGATGAGATCCTCCAATCCGTCGAGGAAGTGGCAATGGAGGCCTATGGAAAATGAATACCTTAAGGAGGGATAGCTATTTTTAGAAAAAGGGGGTTGATCCCATGGGTGTATATGGGATCGGCTCTGTTCTTCCTAACCGTTTACCTCATCTACCCTATTGTGAATACCGCTTACCTCAGCTTCCTGGGCAAGGGATCGAAGGCGTTCACAGGCCTTGGCAATTACTGGTATGTCTTTACCAACGCCGACATGCTCGGTGCCCTAAAAAATAACCTCCTGTGGCTCGTGCTGTTCACCTCCATCACCGTGAGCCTGGGGTTAGTCATTGCTGTTCTAACGGATAAGGTCCGTTATGAGGCCGCCGCCAAGGCCATGATTTTCCTCCCCATGGCAATCTCCTTCGTAGCTGCGAGCGTGATCTGGAGATTCATGTTCGAATTCAGGCCGGCCGGCATCCCCCAGATCGGGCTTTTGAACGCACTTTTGAGCACATTTCCGGGCATTCAACCCGTCGCCTGGCTCGTCAACACGAAGGTAAACAACTTTGCCCTCATCGGGGTTGGCATATGGATATGGACGGGTTTCTGTATGGTGATCCTTTCCGCTGGACTGAAGGGCATCCCCCTTGAGATCCTGGAAGCGGCGCGAATCGATGGAGCAAGCGAATGGCAGATCTTCTGGCGCATCATATTGCCCATGATGAGGACCACGATCATCGTCGTTGCCACGACGATGGTCATCATCGTGCTCAAGGTATTCGATATCGTATACGTCATGACCAATGGCAACCTGGGGACGGAGGTTATCGCCAACCGCATGTATAAGGAGATGTTCAACTACCATCACTTTGGACGGGCAAGCGCCATAGCGGTCATCTTGTTGTTAGCCATCATTCCGGTGATAGTCTTTAACATGCGCCGTTTCCGGGCCCAGGAGGCGTTGCAATGACCGGAAAAGGAGTCAGGTGGCTCTCCCGAAGCCTCCTCCATATGGTGATCATTTTGGTCTGCCTCATGTGGACCCTTCCCTCCTTTGGGCTGTTGGCAAATTCATTTCGTTCCCGCCGGGATATTGTAACTACGGGCTGGTGGACGGGCTTTAAAACGCCCTTTGCTTTCACCATAGAGAATTATGTGGAGGTCCTCACGGGCCAGACCCGCTATGGGAAGACAAAGGCTGGGGATAATCGCCGTTCCATCCTCAAGGATATCATCACGGGCCAAGGCATGGGAAGGGCTTTTCTCAATAGCCTCATCATTAGCATCCCCTCCACGCTCATCCCCATCCTCGTTGCATCATTTGCAGCATACGCTTTAGCCTGGATGAGATTTCCGGGGCGAGATCTCTTGCTTATCATCGTAGTGGCCTTATTGGTGGTTCCACTCCAGATGACCCTCATCCCAATACTTCGCCTCTACAACAGGTTCCAGTTGGCAGGGACTTTTCTGGGCGTCTGGTTGGCCCATACGGCCTATGGCCTCCCATATGCGATTTACCTGCTCAGAAACTTCTTCAAGGCCTTGCCAAGGGGTCTCTTCGAATCCGCTTCTCTGGATGGGGCTTCCCAATTCGTCGTCTTCTACCGCATCGTGGTCCCGCTATCTATCCCTTCCATTGCCTCATTGGCGATTTTCCAGTTCCTCTGGGTTTGGAATGACCTCTTAGTAGCACTCATTTACCTAGGTGGAACGAGGGATGTCGCTCCATTGACGATGCACATCAGCGGTATGATGAGTTCTTTGGGAGAGAATTGGCACTTGCTTCCGGCGGGGGCCTTTATCTCCATGGTGTTGCCGCTCATTATCTTCGCCACCCTTCAACCGTACTTCGTCCGCGGAATCTTGGCCGGCTCTGCGAAGGGCTAGGCGGGGATCGAGCAATTTCATCAACCCCCATTGACCTTAGTGTGGAGGTAAAATATATTTTATAGGGAAACACCTTTGATTGCAGGCTAAAGGAGAGAGGCATGATCCATGTCGAAGATCTCACCAAGTATTACGGCGATCTCTGTGCGGTGGATCATATCAACTTCGACATCCGGAAGGGCGAAATTTTGGGCCTATTAGGCCCTAATGGAGCCGGCAAGACCACGACGCTTCGCATGTTGACCGGATACCTCCGGCCCACATCCGGCACTATTCGCGTCAAGGACTACACCATCGAGGAGCACCCCGTGGAGATCAAGAAACTCCTCGGGTACCTCCCGGAGGCGGCTCCCCTCTATCACGACATGCTCGTGTATGACTACCTGGATTACGTGGCCAACATGAGGGAACTCGGGAGAAATCGAAAGCCCTCACGGATACGCGGTATGGCCGAAATGTGCGGCCTCAACGAGGTGATGCACCAACCTATCGGTGAACTCTCCAAGGGCTACAGGCAACGGGTAGGCCTGGCCCACGCCATGATGAGCGACCCGGAGATACTGGTTTTGGACGAACCCACGTTGGGGTTAGATCCGAACCAGATCGTGGAAATTCGGGATATCATCAGACAGATCGGGAGGGAGAAGACGATTATCCTCTCCACCCATATTCTCAGCGAAGCCGAGGCGACCTGCGATCGCATCGTCATCATCAGCCGGGGCGAAATCGTCGCGGATAGCAGCACGGAAAGCCTGAAGCAAGCGGCCAGCGGGGAATCTCTCATTACCATCTCCCTTAAGAACGCACGTGCTACATCCGTGAAGAGGGAACTGGGCTCCATTGACGGAATTCTGGGCCTTGTCCCCCAGGACGATGAAGAGGGTGTTCTGCACGTGAGGCTTACTTGCCATCCCACTATCGATCTCCGCGAGGAAATCTACCGGAAAATTAGGCAAACGAAGTGGGTACTGCTGGAATTTCGCCGGGAGACCAAAACCCTCGAGAACGTATTCCGGGAGCTCACCAGGGACCAGGGGGAACTGGAATGAAACAGATCATCTACATCTTCGAGAAGGAATTCAGGACGTACTTCGTCTCCCCCATCGCCTATATCGTTATATCGATTTTCCTTCTGGTTACCGGGTGGTTCTTCTTCATGACGTTCTTTCTCTTCGATCAAGCAGATCTCCGCAACTTCTTCGGCTTGCTTCCCATCACTTTTTCCTTCGTGGTTCCGGCCGTCACCATGAGGCTCTTTTCGGAGGAGCTGAATGTCGGATCTTATGAGATCCTGCTCACCATGCCGGTCACTTTTCGACAAGTGGTTCTCGGCAAATTCCTGGCCAGCCTCCTGTTCGTTGCGGCCTTGCTGATCCCAACCCTTGCGTATCCCATCAGCGTTGCATTTCTCGGGGAGCTTGATTGGGGGCCGGTCATGGGTGGATATATCGGCGCCCTTCTACTCGGCGCCTCCTTTTCCGCCATCGGGCTGTTCGCATCATCGCTGACGCGAAACCAGATCATCGCCTTTATCACCGGTGTGGCCATCTGCTTCAGCCTGACCCTCGTTGATAAGATGCTCTTCTTTCTCCCCCAGCTGCTCGTGGGGTTTCTGCAATACCTGGGCGCGGACTTTCACTTTCGCAATATCTCAAAGGGCATCCTCGATTCACGGGACGTTCTGTACTTCTTGGGCGTTAGCTTTGTCGCTCTCCACGGGACGCACCTGGCCCTTCAGGAGAAAAGCTGAGGAAGACGAATATGGACGTGAAGAAGAGATCGGGAAATTACGTTAAGTTCTTCACCTATCTCGTTGTCATCATCCTGATCAACCTGGCCGGCATCACCCTCTTCTTCAGAATTGACTTGACGCGAAACCGGATCTACTCAATCTCCGAGGCCAGCAAACAGGTGGTATCGACGCTTTCGGAGCCGCTCACCATCAAGGTCTTTTTCACGAAGAACCTTCCGGCACCCCACAACAACACGGAGCGATATCTCCACGACCTCTTGGAAGAGTATTCCGCGTATGCCAATCAATATTTCAACTACCGCTTTTTTGAGGTGAGCGCGGAGGAAGGCGACATCAGCGAGGAAACCAGGCAAAACCAGGAACTGGCGAAAGGCTATGGGATCCATCCCGTTCAAATTCGCATTATCAAGGAGGATGAGGTCACATTTCAGAATGCTTATATGGGCCTCGTCTTAATTCACGGGGACCTCATTGAAAGGATTCCCACCATCACGTCCACGGAGCGGCTCGAGTATAGGCTGACAACGGCAATACAAAAGCTCAACAACAAGATCAGCGCCCTTTTGCGGTTGCCGGATAAAGTCCGGATTAAGCTGTACTATTCCTCCTCCTTGAAGAGCGTTGCCCCCTTGATGCGCCTCAATAAGCTCCCCGAACTTCCGGAAAAACTGGAGGACGTGATAAAGCAGCTAAATGATAAGGTCTACGGGAAGCTGGAATTCGCCCACTTGGATCCCACAAAGGACCCGAGCCTGGAGGCGGCCGTGGAAAAATATAACATCCTGAGCCTCAAATGGCCCGCGCTTTCCGGCGGGGAAATCCAGCCGGGCAAAGGCGCCATCGGCCTCGTGATGGAATACCGGGACAAAACGGTTAAAATCCCCCTGATCCATGTCACACGACTCCCCCTCATCGGGACCCATTATGAGCTCGTCGACCTGGAAAAAATGGAGGAGATCATTATCGGCAATTTGGAATCCCTCATCGACATTCATGAGGCTTTCGGCTACCTCGCGGATCACGGCACCCTCAGACTATGGGGCCCCTCGCCGGCGGGCCCCATGGCAAGAGGGGACCGGGATGTCGCCTCAAACTTCAGAAACCTCGTCTCGGAGAACTACACCATCAAGAGCGTCAATCTGAAGGATGAGGCCCTTCCCGAGGGCATCAGGTGCCTCGTTATAGCCCGGCCGACGGAAACCTTCACCGATTACGAGCTGTTTCAAATAGACCAGTTCCTGATGCGTGGTAAGACACTAGCCCTCTTTCTCGATTCATTCAGCGAACTCATTCCCCCCAAGTCGCAGGGTAAACCCCCGGGATACAGCCGGAGGCCAACGTACGTCCCCCTCAACACGGGGCTTGAAAAGCTGTTGGAGCACTACGGGATCAGCATCAAGAAATCGTACGTCATGGACGAGAACTGCTACAGGCAGCAACTCCCGGCAGCGTTCGGGGGTGGCGAAAGGGCGATCTATTTCGCGCCGCTCATCAAAAACGAGTTCATCAACAAGGACTTGCCATTTATGGAGAATATCAAGGGGCTCATTACCCTCAAGATCTCCCCGCTGGAGTTGAACGGGGAACGGATCGCCGAAAATAACGTGGAGGCCCACAAGCTCTTCGCATCGTCGGAGAAATCCTGGGAAATGAGCGGACGGATCAGCCTCAATCCCATGTTCATCCGGCCTCCCCAGTCAGGCGATGAGCGGCGAAGCCTCCCCCTTGCATACCTACTCGAAGGGGAATTCCTCAGCTATTTCGCGGGAAAACCCATCCCCGAAAAGAAGCCGACGGGTGAGCCTCCCGAAAAAGGGGGAGAAAAAGAGGGGCCGGAGAAAAAAGCCGATGTCCAGGTGTCAAAAATCAAGGGCGAAGCGGAAATTACCCCAAAGGGTAAGCCGGGTAAGATTCTCCTTATCGCCTCATCCGAGATGCTCGATGACAAATTACTGGACGCAAAGGGGGAAAGTCCCAATGCCATGTTCGTCATAAACGTGCTGGATTACCTGAACAAGCGGGAAGACATCGCGGCCATGCGAAGCAAGGTGCAAAGTTTCAACCCCTTGCGTGACACGGGGGCAACGATCAAGACCCTTGTCAAATCCCTCAATATCGTCGGTCCGCCAGTAGTGGTAGTTCTCTTCGGCCTTATGGTCTGGTACCGCCGACATTCACGGAAGAAACGCATCCACATGATGTTCCAAAAACAAGGAAGGCAACCATGAAGGTGAAGAAGGAGTACAGCATCCTCGTCGCCATTATGGTGGCGCTGGTCCTGTATCTCGTGCTCCGCGAACAAGAAAAGACCCACTATCGACTCCCGGAATTACCCCGCATCGCCGGAACGCTAATCTCCAAGATCGAGATCTCCAAGGCGGAGGGGTCTATTAGCCTGATTAAAAAGGATAACCGTTGGTATATCGACCCGAGGGAATTTCCGGCCGATAGCCACAGGATCAAAGAGATGCTGTCGGCTATCGAGAAGCTCACCCTAACGGCCCTCGTGTCGGAATCGAAAACCTATGGCCGCTACCATCTGGACAACGACAAGAAGATCAGTGTCAGGGCCTGGGCGGGAAACACCCTGAAGCGGGAGGTCGAGGTGGGCAAAACAGCGCCCTCGTTCCGACACACCTTTGTGAAGCTGGCCGGCGATGACCGCGTCTACCACGCCCGGGGGAACTTCAGGGGCAAATTTGACCAGACGGTCGAGGATCTCTGGGACAGGACCGTCCTCTCCTTTGAGCGAACGGAAATCGAAGGGATACACATTACCAAGGGCGGACAATCGATCCTCTTGAGCCGCACGGAGGTCCCCGTGGAAGTCAGCACGGGTCAAAAGCCCGATGCGGGGAAAAGGCCTCCCCCGAAACCGGAGATACTTTGGCAGAGCGCTGATGGCAGGAAGGGCGATGAATCCGCGATCAATAGCCTTCTGGCCGCCCTTTCCAACCTGCGGTGTCAGAAATATGCGGAGGACCGCAAAAAAGAAGATCTTAAGGACCCAATCTACAGCGTTAAGCTGAGGGGAGCAGAGGAATATACCCTCTCAATATTTGCCAAAACGAATAAGGAAGCCAAAGATTACCCGGTCGTTTCCTCCCAGAGCGATTTTCCCTTCCTCCTCAGCGACGGGCAGGTGGACGGGATCACGAAGGACCCCGCCGAAATGGTGGAAAAGCCCGAAAAATCGTGAGCACCAGTTTATGGGGATTCAGGCCATATAGAAACCGCCGTTAACATCGAGGGTCACCCCAGTTCACGTAGTCTGACAGGTTGTTCGCCAGAAAGAGAACGGGGCCGGCAACATCTTCGGGCCGGGCCAGATGGCCAAGGGGAATCATCGACAAAATCCTCTCTCGCTGCTCCTCGGTACGGGTCAACCATTTTTTCTCGACACGTTCTGTCAGCTTTACGTCCGGCGCTACCGCGTCTATCGTGATATTAAAGGGCCCAAGCTCCTTGGCAAGCTGCCGGGTTAGGCCCTGAGTCCCAGCCTTTGCGCTCACGTAGTTGGGCCCCGAAAGCTGGCTGAAGAATCGCCCGGCAACGGAGGAGATATTTACGATCCTGCCGCCCCTCTGTTTTTTCATGTGGGGCATTACGGCCTTACGGCAAATATACGTGCCGGTCAGGTTGTTGCGGATGATCCTCTCCCATTCCTCGAGGTCGATATGCTCGATAGAGACCAAGGGAGAACCTCCCCGGCATTGTTGATGAGAGTATCCACCGTGCCGAAGGTCTCCACTGTCCTTGTGACCATATTCTTCACCTCTCGTAATTCCCGATGATTATCCTCACCGGGATAAAGGACACTTTGTAAGCACCAGTCGTCCACTGCTTGACCGCCCATGAGAGATTCTCCTCTTCTGCGTTTTCCGTGAATTTTTCCCAAGACCGTCATGAGAAATGATCTTAGGATGCCTCCCATCCAGAGAATCTTCTCGTCACTCTCATCCGGGAATGCCGAGCATGGAGAAGCATAGAGGGCATTGACTTCGGATAATCCTTGTGGTAAACGGGCTATGTTCGATTAAGTACTTCATCAGCTAGATCTGTTGGAAAGGTTGGGGATTATCGTGAAGGCAAAGTACAAGATATTGCTCTACAATCACAAGCCCGACTATGTGGACCGATACGAAAGACTACTCAGAGAAGCTCGTAAGGACCTCCAGTTGTTAGTCTGTAAAAATAGAGAACAGATCGAAGAGGTCATAGATCAGGCAGATATCATTTTCTCCGCACATACATTCCCGGGAGAACTCGTCGGTAAGGCGAGAAAGCTGAAATGGATTCAATCCATGAGTGCAGGTGTAGAGAACTATGCTCGGTCCAATCTGTTGCCTCCCAATGTAGCCCTCACCAAGATAAAGGGTGTTTTCGGCCCCCTTATGTCCGAATACGTGGTGGGCTACATTCTCGCCATTACGCAGAATATGAGGGAAACCTTTGATAATCAGAGAAAGAAGCGCTGGGAACCATTCCTGGTGGATTCGATCCGGCACAAAACCGTGGGGGTGATGGGTTTGGGGTCAGTAGGGGCTTATATTGCTTATCAAGTTCATCTCATGGGAGCCGTGGTAATAGCCTTTGAGGAAAAAGAAAAGAGGTTGCCTTATGTCAGCCAAGAGTACTCAGTCGCAGAAATTGAGGAATTCCTGGGCAGGGCCGATTTTATTGTGGTGGCGCTCCCCCTTACGGATGCAAATGAGGGCATATTGGGAGAAAGAGAATTTAGGATGATGAAAGAGAGCGCCTATCTCATTAATGTTTCTCGCGGACCTCTGGTACAAGAAGAGGCTCTATTGAAGGCACTTAAGCAAAGTTCTATTGCTGGGGCTGTCCTCGATGTTTTCCATGAAGAGCCACTACCTAAAGGTCATCCATTTTGGGATTTGAATAATGTGATTATTACCCCGCACATATCGGGGCCAAGCATTCCCGAGGATATCACAAAGATATTCATCGATAACTTAAGAAGATTTGAAGAGGGGAAAAAACTTGAAGGGATGGTTGATCATGAAAGGGAGTACTAAGGTCAGTGAGATAAATAACACACGGGGGCAGAACCTCGTTGATCATGTCTTCTATCGCAGCCAGCGGAAAAGACTGCCTCTTATCGACCGAGGTGAAGGTATCCATTTTTACGATAAGGACGGGGGGAAATGATCAACAAATAAAAGCCGTGTGAGCCGATGGTACAAGAGGCATGGGAGTATACGTGGTCAAGTGCGAGGTATCATGTAGGTCTTCGCAAAGAGGAGGGTTTTGTAAAAGATGTCAAAATGCTTGAAAGGTAATGCAACTCTTACATCCATTTCAACTGGATTTTCTGAAATTGTGAGTAAATAAAAGATATTTCAAGGAAATCTAAGATTCGGTGAGATTATTGAACGTGAAATTTGATCTCACTTTTTTTCAAATATAACTGTCTGATTATATTGGGAAAAAAATAGCATAAATTCAGGGCCGAATAGAATTTGTTTTAATCGGTTCCAAGGATGTTTTTATTTCAAATTCATTTATGGTAATATTAAATTGTCGAAAAGCTAAACTATCCGTGAGGATAGGGCAGAAAACTACGAATCTTTGAATCACTCCCGCGGAATCTCCATGCAGTTCCTGTCCGGCAAATAATAGTGAAACAGATCGGTAGCTAAAGATCGGTAGTGAGAAAAAATAGGGTTCAAAGATAGCCGGGTTGCCGAAGGGTTATTCGGTTTTTTATTTCCCCTCTGGCGATTGAGGGAAGATGATCCAAAGTGTGTGAAAGAGGTAGCGAGGGGACCAACGGGGGAGAAGGGAGTGAAGACAAATTGGGGCAGGGAATGGAAAAAATTAAGATTGAGATTCCAAGCAAGGAAGACCTCATATTTGAGGGCGAACAAATAGCTAGCATAGCTGATCCGCTCAGTGGAGTAATGGTATTGTGGAAGACTAAAGGCGGTAAATATGTGTTAGAGAGAACAATGGGTGATGAGAAAAAGGTTGAAATCTATTACTCAGTGAAAGAAACTTCATTAATAATAGATACGTATGGGTCAGCGGGGAAAAAACTCATAAAGGCCGCCCAATCGAAAGATAAAGCCTTCGAAGGTCTTACGGAAATAAAAATTGAATGAGTAAAGGAGTGAGGATCGTTGGTAACACCCCTTTCTCTTTGTGGTTAAGGTTTGCCATACTTCCAGCGGGACGCTAGGCCCAAGCGAGTGATCGGGGGAACACATTAATTGGCCTTCCCCTTTAAAAAGAAACGGATAATACTGAATCACAACATATTAAGACGTTTCCGTGCTTGATGCCAGAGCCTCATTCCGTTAAAATCGAGTGACCGAAAAAGGGATTCTTATTATTCAATCAAACTAGAGAATAGCCAGTCATGGAACTAGAGTCCCTCCGCCGAGAGCTTACCAAACTCAGAAGCGAAAAAACTGCCTTCGAAACTCAAAGTAAGCTCCTTGAGAATTTTGTTGAGATGGCGCGCTCCCCAGCCGAAGGGGAAATGTTGAAAGCCACTTTACAGAAGACTCTGGAGGTCTGCACTGAGCTGACCGGTGCCGAGAAGGGTAGTCTGTTTTTACTCGATAGCAATGGTCTCGTCACTGACTGTATCCTGTCGCGCAGCCATACGACGCCAGAGGAGCGCACTCGCCTGATCGGTAGCGTTTTGGAGAAGGGGCTCG
>JGI24422J19971_10002724_pt1 | contig 10993 bp, 8 predicted proteins | sample DeeMarSWOR152_54_FD_19971 | JGI IMG/M metagenome (IMG submission 19971)
CGGCGGCCATTCCTAAAGCGGGCCAGTTGGATGCAAGCCAGGGGATCCGTATCCCGAACGTTAAAACGGAGTTGGCCTCCTGGACGATATCCCGGGGATGATGTCCCTCCGGGGCCCCATCAAATCGCTCAGGGGTCGCAATCCCAACAAGGCTTACCCCCTGGTTTACGGCCAGGCACCGAACATCACGGGTGAGGATTGCATCTACGTGCTCCATGTTTTCGTCCTCCCTTTAAAACATGTATGATCCGTGGGAATTTTCCCGACATCTTATGTGATTTCAGAAGCGTCGCGCTTAGATATGGTGACTATTTCACCGCTCTCATCTTTTCAATTATCAAATGTACCGAGTAGCTGAAGAACCTTACGATGTAGTTTCTCGCGAAAAACAGCGCGAGCATAAGAACAATGGTACAGAAAAGCAGGAGGAGAAATTCCTGATACTTCCCGTTTCTGACCGCATCACCCTGCCAGGTAAGCAGCACCGTGCCGGGAAGCCTCCCAAAGAGGTTCATGATGATAAAATCCCGATACCTCATATGGGAAATCCCCAGCAGATAGCACAGCGAGTCCTTCGGAAATCCGGGGACGAGAAAGAGGATGAAGGTAAGATGAAGACCCTTGTGCATTATGAAATGGTCGAGCCTATTCACGTATTCCTTCTTTACAGCTCTCTGCACCAGTTTCATGCCAAATACCCTTGATAGACTGAATGCAAAGAGGGATCCGGCGAGAAGGCCCAATGTGGAAAGGACTGTTCCCATGGCCTTTCCGAATAACAACCCACCTACAAACCCGGTAACTTCACCGGGGATTGGGGCGAGAAAGACCTGCACGCACTGTAAGAATACGAATATAGGTGGAGCATAAGGTCCGAAGGAAGTGATGAACTTCCGTAACCTGGCAGGGTCGAAGAAGTATTTATAGTATACTAACACCTCTCGCCATAGGCCTTCGTGGTACAGATAAAAGATGAGAATGATGATCACACCCATCGATGAAAGGAGAATCAAGCTTAGAAAGAGAGAGAGGGAATTCCACTTGAATAGAGTGTTTCTACTCATAGTATGCTCGACCTTGTAGAGCTATGAGGACCTCACGTACATGAGCTGAAAGCGCCGGATATGGTATACCGCTCTTTCGATCTTTACAAGTAATTTTCGCTTTTGTGAAATAGCGTCGTGACTCGAGGGGATTTCTGGGAGTCTATGCTGAAATTGAAGCTTAAAGGAAAGGTTCTGTCCTTGACGGAATCTATCAAGCTATAGCGGGCGTGAGGGACTATTCCGAAGGCCGCCTTAGCTTCTTTATCCGCTCCCTGGCGAAATCGAACTCGAGCCAAGTATCCAGGAATGATTCCAGGGCCACCTTGTAGTGCTCAATGGCCCTCTCCTTCTGTCCCGACCCTTCGGCCCAGAATCCCAGTGCAGTGTGAGCGGTGATAAGTTTCTCCGGACTCTCCCCGGCCTCCTTCTTGAGGGAGTCCACGGTCCTCTTGTCCAGCAGACACTCCCCCACAGCCCGATACCAAGGGTCCCTTGTTCTGCGCCAATAGCCCTCCAGCGCGGCTTGGGCCGACTCCTTCTTCCCCATATGGTGAAAAATCTCGGCCTCCAACAGCCCTGCACTCAACCGGCCGCCGTTCTCCCTGCCCTCCCTCTTGAGAAAACTCCGCGCGTATTCCAAGGCACGCTCCCAAGCTTCCTCCATGGCGCTGTAGAAAGCCAACCCCACCAGGAGGTCCGCATCGGTGGGATAGAATTCTCGAATCTTCTCCAGGACTTGGCGCCTGTCCCTCGGGCTGGCGGAGCTCACCTCGAGCAGTGCCTTAAACTCGGCAAGCTTTGCCCTCCGACTCTCCTTGAGCGCCTGGTCTCTCTGGACCGCCTGATTGAAGGTTTTTATCCCCGCCTGATACTCCGCCTTCTGAACCTCGGCCTCGATGGAATTCAACCTCTCCCTGTGAACTTGGTCCAATTTGGAGCGAGCCAAAAAGAACTCCGACGCTTCGGCATCGGCCGCCAGGACGGCTTCCCTTAAAAGTCTTTCCGAGTCAGCCCATTTCGCTTCCTTGGCCCTGATAAGGCCGACGACATAGTGGAGCCAACTTCTCTCGGCCTCGGTATCCCAGCCTTTAAGGGCCGACTCCTCGTCCACCAACCCTTCCAGAATTCGGGCCAGGTAACCCAAAAACTCCGCTGGAGACCGCCAGTCCAAGCCCAACAACTCCTGGCGGTAGCGGCTGGTCGGCGAGCGACCGTCCAGCCAATCGATGACAAACAGCATGAGCCTTGCCAATTGGTTTTCTGCGTCCATGGAGAGCGACTGACCGAAGAGCCTCTCGGCTCCCTGGTTGTCCCCGGCGCAGAAGTGCATCATTCCCGCTGCCATGACCAATTGGGGATCAAAGCTGGCCTCGACCTCCCTGTCGGCCAATGCCATGGCCTCGGGCCAGCGACCCCGAACGGCTGTCTCCGCAATTCGCTTGAGCTTGGCCTCCACGGATAGATCCAGGACGCCATTCCACTTCACCTGACCGGCCTTAATATCCCCAAGGAAGGCCGCGGCCTTGTTGATAGGTTGAACCATAGCCATGTTCCATAATGGGGTTACCATGGGGATCAGACCTGGGGCCCGATCCACGGCCACCCCCGAGGCGATGCCGATGACCCTGCCACGTATGTCGATGATGGGGCCTCCACTGCTTCCCCCGTAAATCGAGGCGTCCACCTGGACCAGATCCTCAAAGGAACGGCGGACGTTGCCCCTGGCAACGCTGACGTTGACATGGGCCGCCTGCGTCTGGCTGCCCAGGGGAAACCCGAGGGTGATCACCCGGGAAAGTTTGGGGATTTTCTGGGGATCCATCTTCACGTCCAGGGGAAGGGGCTTCAGTCCCTCGGGCACCCGGTCTATTTTGAGAATGGCGAAGTCATTCCTGAGGGGAGATCTAACAAGCTCGCGGGTCTGGACCGGGGGTTTGGCAACACCGGCAATGGTCAAACGCGGGGTTCCATCCGTGCGGAAGGCGGAGTCCAGGAAGTAAACATCGGCAAGATCTGCGCTGTCCATCAGGCCTGCCGCGCGGTTGAAGGCTTTTTCGCCTTCAAACCAGAGGAACATTCGATAACCGAAGCTGGGAGACCGCCCGCTCTGCCTCAGTTCGTTAATACCCACAAGGAGCGTCTCATCATCCAGCCATGGACAGGCCACGTGGCGATTGGTTAGCAGGTAGCCCTCCCTGTCCACCAGAAAGGCCGTCCCCTCCGCCCGCTTCCGGAAAAGGGTGACTTTCGCCTCCTGCAGCCAATACTCCACCACCACAAAGGCCACCGAGGGGGCGTACTTATTGGCGTAATTCTCGAGGATGACTGCGCTCTCCCTCTTTCTTAGGCCCAACTGGTACCAGACGAGGCCGCCAGCCATGAATAACAGGACCACCAAAGCCATCAGTAACCACTGCCTCTTCTTGAGCCCTCTAATCACGTCGGCTGACGCCGCAGCCATTTCGAGTTGCTGCCTCTTGGCCTCCTCAATCTCCTCGTCCGTGATCCGAGCGAAAACCTCGGCCACCTCGCCCATGGACTGGGGCCGCAGATCTGGGTCGTCGGCAAGCATGGTTTTGAGCAGGACTTCAACCTCATGGGGCAACGGGAGTTCGTCGACCCTGGCCAGAAAATCACAGTTCTCATAGTCCGCCGTGAGGAGTTGCACGAATATCTTCCCCAAGGACCAGATATCACTCCTGTGATCAAGCGGCCGCCCGTTGATGATGTCGGGATGACAATCCAGGAGCTGTTTCAACATGGGGCCAGGACGATCCAGCTTGGGGTCGAAGAATCGCGAAAGCTTGTAATCGACTTTTACCCCAAATTCCTCCTTCTCCCCTTTGATCACCATGATGTCGTTGAGGATGAGGTGGGGGATGATGTGCCCCTTTTGATGGAGGACTTCCAGGGTTGAGGCGATCTTAGCGAAGAGGTCAAAGGCCACCCGGTAATCGTTGAGACGTCCAGAGGCCACAAGGTCGCCCCAGTTCTCTGCGTCAACCCACTCGCTGATTCGGTACCACAAACCGTCGGAAGAACGTCTGATCTCCCGATGGCTAACGAATCCCTCGGGGGGCAGCTCCTTGAGTTTCTCCAATTCCCGCTTGAGCCGCCCGGCCACCTCTTCGTTGACTCCTGATTGGGCGCTGAAAATGCGGATCATGACCGGCTTTTCCTCGCCCTCCTTAACCGCCCGGCAGAGGATGCTGGCGTGACCCTCATGGAGGACCTCTTCTATTCGATAGTCGTCGATGTACTTTCTGCCCTCCCCGACCTCGCTCCCGCACGAGGGGCAGGTGGTAACCTCTTCTCCAACTGATTGGCCGCAGTTCTGACAGAGTTTCATGGGTCGCTCCTAGAGACCGAGTTCACATCACAGTATAGGGCGATGCCCTTGTTGTGTCAAAGGAACAGAAACTGTAGTTTCCAGACTTAGTTGGGAGGAACACCATTGTTCATGAGCGAAATTCAGATACCTAGGAATTCGGAAAAGGAGCTCTGAGTCCGAATGTATATTTTTTCGGCATCCCCTCCTAGGCAACCGGAGTGGCTGTAAACCCAGTTCTGGCTTGAAGATGGCGTAATCGCTGGAATGGTCGAAAAAATATGTTTGAGCGACGAGGAGCGACTTTTCCGGAGATCTCGGGTCATTTCGGGAGCGGAGGGGAACTCGGGCAACAGACCAAGAAGCACTGAGGCGAATGGACAATGGTGTTCCCTTGTGAGGGATTAAATTCGCTATAAGATCAATAGGTTACCAAAATACATACTTCAAAAATCAGGAAATTTCAGACAAGATACGCCGGCCCGTTCTGGCCTTCCTTGATTTTTCATCCCCCTTGGTGTATAAAAGCCTTCCATCAATGAGACAAATTTTTCCCTTTTATCGGCTGACCCTCGTTTTTCTCATCGCCTTAAGTCTGCTGACCCTCCTCTTCCAGGGGCAAATCCCCCTCTCGCGCTCTCTGATCTTCCGATACATCTTACTCATGGGTCTTGTCTTTGCGCTGAGGCTGTTATCGGATCGGAAAACCGTGGGGAGGGGATTCATAATCTTCTCCCATTTCTCCCCCATCCTCTTCGTAACCCTGATATACGATTCCCTGGGTGACTTGATCCAGTATCTCCATCGGGATATCGATCCTTGGTTGATCCAGATTGACTTCTTCATCTTCGGGGTCCACCCCACAGTTTGGATGGAGCGGTGGATCGTCTCCTGGTTGACGGATATCATGTCCCTCGCTTACCTGAGCTACTATTTCCTTCCCGTGACTCTCGCCATGGTCCTCTACGCTAAGGATCGAATGGCGGAATTCCATATGTCGGTATTCGTCTTGGCCTTTGGCTATTACCTCTCATTTGTCGGCTATATCCTCTTTCCCGCCATCGGCCCTCGATTTACCTTGACTCACCTCCAAACCGTTCCGCTGGAGGGAAGTTTCCTCACCGATCTGGTCAGGGATGGATTGAACGCCCTGGAGCATAATAAACGGGATTGCATGCCCAGCGGTCACACCCAGATCGTGCTCATGCTCTTATATCTCGCCCATCGTCACGAAAGGCCTCTTTTCTCCATCTTTCTCCCCGTCATCTGCGCGCTCATCCTTTCGACGGTCTACCTGAGGTACCACTATATCATTGACCTTTTCGCCGGGGCTGCGATGGCGGTGGTGTGTATCATTATCGGCCCGCGACTATACGTATGGTGGAACAGGTCTTATCAGGCCCAGTCCGAAGGTCACGGAGATGCAGCGTGATTTCATGTGGGGAATCCCGGCCATGGTTGTAGGGCGAAGGAGGAGGGAGCGGTTAAAGCGGGGCCTCGTAAATCCGATAGGTCTTGTAACGTTTTCCCCCTATGGCCTCGAGGCCACGCTGCATCAGGACGTTTTCCTCGAGAATCCACGAGCACTCTGCTCGATGATAGCCTTTGTGGATTCCCCTCTTGAAGGTCTCGATGTAGAGGAGGGCCTCCGCCCCTTTCTTTTGAAAAGCCCCTTTCACCCCCAGGAGCATTACTCGGATGGTCTTGATTTTCCTCGAGAAATAGAGGAACTTGAGGATGCCCAGGACCCCGAGCCTGCCGTTCAAGCGTTTGAGGACCTCATTGTAATCCGGAAGGGAGACCGAGAACGCCACGGGCTCGTCCCCCCAATGGGCGAATAGTACTAGATCGGGGACGACCAAGGGCTTCATACTCTTCGCGAAGAACTCGATCTCTTCCTCAGTCATGGGGACGAATCCCCAGTTCGCGCTCCAAGCATCGTTATAGATGTCCTTGATGATTTTTAGCTCCCGGTCAAGATTGGGGAGCGAAATGGGGCGGACGCGAAGCTGCGGTTCCCTCCTCCCCAATTTCTGGGCGACCCGGTTCAGACGATCCTGGGAGAAAGAGGATTCCTCCATGAGGTAGGCATAGAGATCCGTGGCCTTCTTCAGCCCGAATCCCTCCAGCAGAGATGGGTAGTAACGGGGGTTGTAGGGCATCATGAGGCAGGGTGAGGAATCGAATCCCTCCACCAGGAGGCCACACTCGTCGTTGGTGGAGGGGTTCATCGGCCCGGCCATCTTTTCCATTCCCCGTCCCCTGAGCCAACCCACGACCCTTGATAGGAGGAGCTCCGCTACCTCGGGATCCGAGATCGACTCGAAGAACCCGAAGAATCCAACCTTCTCCCGGTGAAATTCAATGTAGTGGCGATCGATAATGCCCGCAATCCTTCCAACGATCCCCCCTGCCCTTTTGGCCAGAAGAAGGTTCATCCCCGCGTGGGAGTGGAAGGGATGTTTTGGACTGAATTTCAGGAGCTGATCTTTGATGAGCGGGGGCACCCAGAACCGATCATTCCTGTAGATCTGCCAGGGGAATCGGACGAAGGCCCTGAGATCCCGTTCGTTCCTCACCTCCTCAACATGGAGTTCCCGCCCTGCCATCCCGCTGCCTTGCGTCAGATCAGCCCCAGTTGCTTTCCGGCATTTCCGAAAGCGCTTAGGACCTTATCCAACTGTTCCTCAGTATGGGTGGCCATATAACTCGTCCTGAGTAGTTCCCTCCCGGGGGGCACGGCAGGGCTGATGACCGGATTGACGAATACGCCATGCTCGAAGAGGAGCTTACACATCTCATAGACCTTTATGCGGTCTCCGATAATGATGGGGATGATGGGGGTTTCGCTGGTTCCGGTATCAAAACCCAGTGACTTGTAACCCTGGAGCATTTTGTGGGTATTGTTCCACAGTTGGGTTCTTAATGCGGGTTCTTCCTCGATGATGTCCAAGGCTGTGCTCACCGAGGCCACCAGGGAAGGCGGAAGGCTGGCGCTAAAGATCATCGAACGCCCCACGTGTTTGATGAAATTGACCACTTCCTTCGAACCGGCGACAAACCCTCCAATGCCAGCGAGGGATTTGCTGTACGTGCCCATGATGAGATCAACCTGATCCTCTACGTTAAAGTGCTCCGGGGTTCCTCTTCCTCCCTTTCCGAGAACACCAACGGCATGGGCATCGTCCACCATCACCCTGGCGCCATAGGCCCTGGCTAATTTGACAATGGAAGGGAGATCGGCGATGTCGCCTTCCATGCTGAAGACGCCATCAATGATGATCAGCTTGCCCTTTCCCTTTGTTCCCTCCAGGACCCGCTCCAGATCTTTCATGTCGTTATGGCGGTATTTCTTCGCCTCCCCGAAGGAGAGACGACAACCATCGATTATGCTGGCATGATTGTATTTATCGATAATGGCCACATCGTTGCGACCTATCAGGGCGGAGATGGCCCCCAAGTTGGTCTGATAACCGGTCGCGAAGACGAGGGCCGCCTCCTTTCGGAAGAACCGAGCCAACTTCATTTCCAGTTCTTCGTGAATCTCCAAATTCCCATTGAGAAAGCGCGAACCCGCGCAGCCGCTTCCGAACTTCTCAATGGCCTTGATGGCTGCCTCCTTTACCCGGGGATGATTGGTGAGCCCGAGATAATTGTTGGAACCGATCATGATCAATCGTTTCCCATCCACGATTACCTCGGAGTCCTGCGGTGATTCTATCTTTCTGAAGAAGAAATAGTGACCGCTTCCTTTCACCTTCAGGTATTCCTCGTAGATCTTCGAACACTTATCAAAGACGTCCATGGATCACCTCATTCCCTGCTATAACCAATGTTCTCTTCGGTACCACTCAAAGGTCAATTTGGCTCCTTGAGACAAGGGGGTTTGCGGTTCAAAGCCAAGAAGGGTCTTGGCCTTTGTAATATCACAGACCCAGTTTTGCTGCACCATCTCCTCCACTTTGCCCCTGTTGAGCAGGGCGGGTCTCCCGGTGAATTTCGACAGATGCTCTGAAAAAGAGGCGATTCCGAACAGCATCCACTCCGTGACGTGAACGGAAAAGGGCGTCACTGCCATCGCTTGTGCGATGATATCGCCGATCTCCTCCATTCGGTAATCGTGACCATCGGACAGGAAGAATATCTCACCGCTGGGTTGCCGGACTTCAGCGGCCAACTGGATTGCTTGGACGACATCCCCAACGTAACAGAGACTTACGTGGTGATACTGCCCCGAAAGGCAGGGCTTGATCCTTTTGGAGAGGAGTTTGAAAAAGGCATAGATATCCCTGTCCCTCGGCCCGTATATGGCACACGGCCGAAGGATGAGAAGGGGGAGTTCATGGGAGTGTGCCATGGCCAACTCCTCCCCCATTCGTTTGCTCTGGCCATAGGGTGAAACCGGGTCGCAGAGGTCCGATTCCCTTTTCATTCCTCCATTCCGACACGGGCCTGCCGCTGCTTGGCTCGAGAGGTAGATGAACTTTTGGAGGTGGGAGTTATGCTCGAGGCAGGCATGGATCAGGTTCTCAGTTCCGAAGGCGTTTACCTCAAAGTAGGTTCTTTCTTGGATGGCCTTGGTCACGCCCGCCAGATGGAAAACCTGGTCCACACCTTTCACGGCCTCCCCCAAGGAGTTCGGATCATTACAATCCCCATATACCGGATCGATCGGTAGGTCCCTCAGCCACTTCAAGTCGCTGGTCTTTCTGACGAGGCATCGGACATGGATTCCTCTCTGGAGGAGATCTTCCACCAGATGGCTCCCGATAAATCCGGTAGCTCCAGTGACCAAAGCCTTCAACGATCTACTCACCCGTCCAAATTCTCAAAATGTTATCCGTTTCCGGAGAATTGTTCAAGAAAAATTCAGATCCTAAACCTTCGGTTTCTTGGTGAGTAAACCGGAAAAGCGTCGAACCCATGGTGGGTCTGACCGCTGCCAAGAGCCTCATCATGACCACTCGTAAAGGGGTTAAGGGATCCACCCCCTCAAGAAGGAGATCCCTTCTTCAGTGAATCCGCCCATAAGCCGTGGGGCTGTCCTTGGAAAGTTCGTTGTTGAGGGCGAGGATTTTTCAAGGAGGGAGATCGATGTGGTCGCCAGCTTTCTAACCCGCTATGGGTTGCGGAACCTTCGGCGAATTTCCTCTCGATCCCGCGGGGGCAAGCTATTCCATTTCTCAAGCTTTTCCCGAATGCTCTGGCGTTCATCCGGCGAGAGTCTCTGCCACTGATGATACCGTTCTCGGTAAAGCTCACGGTCTTCCGGGGAAAGCTGCTTCCACTCTTCCATTCTATGACGCAATATCCTTTGCCTCTCCGGGGGAAGGGACTTCCACCTCTCCAATTTCCTGTCGAGATCGGTCTTCTCTTCAGGGGACAAGGTCTGATCACCGCGCCAGTTCCATTGCTGGCGCTTCTTGGGTTGGCTCAAAGCGGGCGGGCAAAAGCAGATTGTGATCCCCACGCCAATGGCGGTAACGATACCCCATCGGCTCAAACACCGTAACGTCCTCTGCGCACGTTCCCTCATACTGGGCCTTCCTCCAGTCCCTCAATTCTGCTTCGTCGTGGAGGGCTTGTTCCCGTTATCGACCGATTGAACCAGTTTCTGGAGGGTGTCCATCTCCTCCAAGAGCTCCAGGTTCTTAACAACGTCCAAATCCCGGGCGAGCACCTGCTCCTCTGAATTGAGATGCGAGATACTTCTCATGGAGAAGGGGCTTCTAAGCCCCTTCATACCGAACCATCCCAATGCCACTATCAGCGCGCAAGCCGCGGCAAGGGCGGGGATGAACCTATGAGGCATGCCGAAGGGCCGCTTTCGCCACCACGTCTCCTCTCGCTCCTCCTTGAGTTTCCGAGCAAGGGAACTGGCAAGGGCATCGGCTTCCTCCCGAGAAAGCGCCGGGGAGGGCATGCTTGCCTTGACCCTTTGGAGCACAAGGGCCATCTGTTCCCGTTCTCGTCGGCAACCCTCGCACGTCTCCAGGTGCTTCTCCCAGGCTGGACGCTCATGTGGTCCCAATTCCCCATATACGTCCAACCATAAGGTCTCCTTGTGGTCAGGACATGCCTTCATATCCTCGCCCCCTCTATGACACGGCCCAGTCCTTTAAGGCGGCTCGCAGGGTATGGGTTGCTCGAAAGATCTGGCTTTTAACCGTCCCCTCTGCCGATCCCATCACCTGGGCGATCTCGCGTATACTCATACCTTGGAATACCTTCAGTTGGAAGGCCATCCGCTGCCTTTTAGGAAGCGCCCCCAGGGCCTTCCGAATTTCAAGGTTCAGTTGCTTGCCGCTCAAAGCCGTTGCGGGATTACCAGCCTCATTCACATCCGGTTGCTCTCCGGGGTCTTCGCTCACCCCTTCTCTCCCCTTTTCCCCTGACCCCCGTAGTGAAAAGACCCGTTCCCGCCTCCGACGGCGCCTTCTCCCATCCAGGCACGTATTCACCACAATGCGGTAGAACCACGTGTAGAATGAGGAATCTCCCCGAAATTTCCTTATATTTCGAAAGACCCTTACGAAGGCTTCCTGCGTGAGGTCTCGTGCCTCTTCACTATCCCCGGAGCACATGTAGTAAGCGATTGCGTAAGCCTTTTGCTGGTAAC
>JGI24422J19971_10002727_pt1 | contig 10988 bp, 10 predicted proteins | sample DeeMarSWOR152_54_FD_19971 | JGI IMG/M metagenome (IMG submission 19971)
GGCATTGACTAAAGTTGATTTTTCGATTATTATTGATGACCGCGATATTTCGGCAGGTATCAAATTTAACGACTCTGATCTTTTGGGTATACCGATACGGGTGACTATCGGTCCAAAAGGGATAAAGAATAAGAAATTTGATATCTATCTGCGTGAAACGAAGGAGGTCTTCGGAGTCGATAAAAATTTGATNATAAAGAAGTGTTCTGAATTGAAAGATATTTTATATCGGAGGCTCGGTGACTGATAATTTTGATTTAGAGAAAATTGCAAATATAGTTAAAAACATCTTGGATGACCTCGGATTACGATTATATGATTTGCATTTTAACCATGTATCAAAAACCTTAAGAGTTTTTGTTGATCGAAAGGATGGTACTATCACGGTTTCGGATTGTAAGAAGGTAAGCAATATAATTTCGAAAGAGATTGATGAAGAAGAAATCATGCCTTTTTCATATACCCTTGAGGTTTCATCACCTGGTATTGAGAGGCCGTTAAAAAGGCCTGAGCACTATCTTTGGGCAATCGGCAAATTCGTTGAAATAGATACTGGTAGTGAGAAGATAAAGGGGTACATCAGGAATACACAAAGAGATGGTGTGATTGTTGCAACTGAACGCGGTGAAAATGTGATTTCATACGCCTCGATCGTAAAGGCAAAGGTGGTGGAGGATGTAGAATATGGCAAACGAAGATAATTTAATTATTGAGAGTATAAAATCAATCGCACGAGCCAGAGGTGTGAAGTTTGATTATGTCATAGAATCTCTTGTTGAGGCAATAAAGAATGGTATCAAGAGGAAATTTGGGAAAGAGGTTGAGTCTGAGGTGTCAGTGAACAAATCAACCGGAGAGATAAGAATCTTTGTAGTGAAGAAAATTGTCGAAAATGTGAGTGAGCCCAAAAAGGAGATATCACTTGAAGAAGCCCGTGAGAAGAATTCAGACTATGAGATTGGTGATATATTCAGGACATCTGTGGCAATTTCTGATTTGGGAAGGACTGCGATAGAATCGGTTAAGCAAACCCTCACCCAGCGAGTTAGCGAAGCAGAGCGAAGTAGAATCATAGCTGAGTATGAGAAGAAGATTGGCGAGATCGTTAAGGGTATTGTTAAGGTAGTCAGTCGCAATGAGGTGCTCGTTGATTTGGGTCCGGTCGAGGCGACGATTCCGTCTTACGGCATGATGAGAAGTGAACATTACCGCCTGGATTCACCTATTCGGGCTGTCGTTTCCAATGTCGACCGTGCTCAGTGGGGTCCCAAGATTGTTTTATCAAGGACTGATCCAAAATTTCTGGAAAGGCTGCTCTTTTATGAAATTCCTGAGGTAAAAGAAGGTCTTATTCAGGTTATTAAAATCGTTCGTGAACCAGGCGTGAGGGCAAAGGTTGCTGTGCAGACGCTTGATCCAAAGATTGATCCAATCGGCGCCTGCGTTGGTTATCGTGGTAGCCGTATACAGTCGATCGTCAAAGAGTTATCGGGTGAGCGTATTGACATAATACAGTGGAGTAAAGAACCAAATCTCCAGGTGTCCCGAAGTCTGTCACCCGCACGAATAAAAGAGGTGGTCATTTGTGACGAAGGTCATGTTATCGCTGTAGTTCCAGATGACGATTATTCGAAGGCAATTGGGAAAAATGGTGTCAACGTTGATCTTGCTTCGAAACTGTGTGAGGTAGAAATAGAGATAAAAAAGGAAACAGAGTATGAGAAGGATCTGAAAGAAAAGAAATTAGCCGAGATAGGGATAGAAGGTGTAGCAGAACTGGATCCGGATTTGAAGAAATTGATGGTGGAAAAAGGTTACTCTAATATTCTCAGTGTGCTCAAGGCACCTGTTGAAGAATTGAAGTTTCTTTTGAAACTGGATGATGATGGTGTAGAAAAGCTATTGAAAATTCTAGAACAGAAAGAGGAGAAGGAGGAAGTTGATGCCAAAGAAAGTTCATAAGGTAGCAAAGAACTTAGGTCTATCAAGCGCAGCACTCATTGAGTTACTGAAGGAAATTGGCATTAAAGCAAAAGGACACATGTCACTCCTCACCGAAGAAGAGATAAAGAAGGTAAAGGCTCGGATTTCTGAAGAGAAAAAACGTGTAAAGAAGGAATTTACACGGCGCTATACTAAACCAAAGGCTAAGGAGAAAAAGAAAAAGATTGATCATGAAGCGATAAAAGAAAAAGTGAAATCGACGCTCGCTAAATTGGAGAAAAAAGAGACAAAAAAACATTATAGGCGTGAAACACCGGTAAAGGTAGAGGTGAAACCTACCGAAAAAGTCGTTGAGGTCGTGGATTTCATGACTGTCGCCGAGTTAGCGCAGGCCTTAAAGCTTCCAACGAGTGAAGTCATTAAGAAATGTCTTGATATGGGGTTGATGGTGAGTTTAAACCAACGACTCGATCTTGATACTATAACGGTTCTGTGCGATGAATTCGGCTACAAAGTTAAAGTCATGTCAGTCGAAGAGGCGATCGCACCTGAGGGAGAGGTAGTTGAAAAGGTTGAGCGGCCCCCTGTTGTTACGGTGATGGGACACGTCGATCATGGTAAGACGACACTTCTCGACGCGATTACAAAACTTCGTGTTGTCGAAAAGGAATACGGCAAGATAACACAGAAAATGGCTGCCTATCAGATTATCTATAATGAGAAGATCATTACCTTTCTCGATACGCCTGGACACGAAGCATTCACCTCTATGCGGGCACGAGGTGCTCAGGTAACCGATATTGTGATTCTCGTTGTCGCTGCCGATGATGGTGTTATGCCTCAGACCACTGAGGCAATCGACCATGCTCGTGCGGCAAATGTACCGATTATCGTATGCATCAATAAGATTGATCTTCCCGGAGCAAATGTGAATCATGTAAAAACTCAGTTAGCCAAGGCAAATGTCGTGGTGGAAGAATTTGGCGGAAAGTCAATATGCGTCGAGACATCGGCCCTGAAAGGTATCGGCATACCCGATCTACTAGATGCGATACTGGTCAAAGCAGAGGAGTTGAGTTTATTGGCCCCAGTTAACAAAACTGCAAAGGGAGTCGTTCTTGAGGCACGGCTCGACCGGGGTATGGGAAATGTCTCAACTGTTCTTGTGCAGGAAGGTACACTTAACAGAGCCGATCCATTTGTATGTGGTTCGCATTTTGGAAAGGTGAGAGAATTGCTGGACGAAAAGATGAATAAGATTGATGCGGTTGGACCATCGACTCCGGTATTGGTATTGGGATTTAGTGGTCTTCCACAGGCCGGAGAGATTTTTTTGGCAGTAGATAGTGAAAGACGTGCAAGGGAGCTCGCCTACCAGAGACAACTCATGGAGAGAAACCGAACCCTAAGGGCAAAGGCTAAGGTCACGCTGCTCGATCTACAGGAGAAGATTAAATCAGGAGAGACCAAGGAATTGCGAGTGATTCTCAAGGCAGATTCCGCTGGATCGGTCGAGGCTCTCGATGAAAAACTGACTGAATTGATTATGGATGATGTGAGTATACGCGTTGTTCATAAAGGCGTAGGTAAGATAAATGTTTCGGATGTCCTCCTTGCTGAGGTAACAAGCTCAATCTGTGTTGGATTTCATGTTGGTCCGGATACAAATGCCCTTGAAGCCGCGGAGCGTGAGGGTATTGAAATTCGTACATACCGTTTGATCTATGAGGCGATAGACGATTTGCGTTCAGCTATGCTGGGTATGCTTGAGCCGAAACTGCAGGAGATACTCATTGGTGAGGTTGAGGTGAGGGAGATATTCAATATCCCTAAACTTGGTCCTATAGTAGGTTGTTATGTAAAAGATGGTAAGGTAATACGTACGGCTGTTGCGCGAGTAATCAGAGAAGGGAAAGAGATTTTGTCTTCAAAAGTCATTTCATTGAAGAGATTTAAAGAGGATGTTAAAGAAGTATTGGCTGGTTATGAGTGTGGCATAGGTCTTGAGGACGGTGGTGAAATACAAAAAGGTGACACAATTCAATTTTATAAAGTAGAAGAAGCAGCAAGAGAAAGTGGCAAATAAATTTTTCGTCGGTCGCTGTGAATTGGATCTCCACGTTGAGAACTGCCACTCACTAAAGGAAAAAAGACGGGTTGTGAAGAGTCTCAAAGATAAATTGAGAAACAATTATAATGTCGCTGTCTGTGAGTTTGGTGATTTATCGTTATGGCAGAGAGCCCAGCTTGGTATTGTGCTGTGTGGTAATGATAAATCAGTGGTGGATTCGAAAATGAAGACAGTGATTGATTTTTTTGATAGAAATCATTCAGTATCACTATTAGATTTTAAATTGTACATTGTATGACGAGAAGGGAACGAGTCGCCTCGGTTTTGGCGCGAGAGATATCAAATATTGTTATCCGGGAAATGAAGGATCCGCGGCTCGGTTTTATTACTATTACTGATGTGATCGTTAGTCCTGATTTAAAAGCCGCGGTAGTCTTTTTTTCGAGTCTCCAAAACAAATCTGAGAGTTTAGAAATATTGAACAAGGCAAAGGGATATATTAAAAGCATTCTTGCACACCGTGTGAGAATAAAGTCCCTTCCGGATCTCAAATTTGAGATCGACGATAGCTATGAACATGGTCAGCGAATAGATGAATTATTTGAAGAGATTGATAAAGCTCATAAAAACGAGTAGGCGTACTGTTATTGCTACTCACTTCAATCCTGATTGTGATGGTATTGCTGCTGCTTTATGTTGCGGATACCTTGTCAGATACTATAGTAGAAGAGAGCCGACTCTTTTTTGTTATTCACCGATCCCATCAAAGTATCGTTTTCTCCTTGGGAAATGGAAGTTTACGAGAAAACAGCCGTCATTTGATCTCCTGATTACCGTTGATGCGGCAAGAATCTCGAGAATATTTGCACATATGGGTCATATCAAGTCCGCTCAATTAGATTCTAAGACTGTTGTAAACATTGATCATCATAAAAGTAATGATGCTTTTGGTGAATTGCGAATCATAAAAGAGAAAGCGTCCTCTACCTGTGAAATTATCTATGACATATTCAAGAAGTTGAAAATTGAAATAAGCAAACCACTAGCAGAGATATTCTATTGTGGTATCTATAGTGATACCGGTGGATTTATTTATCCAAATACAACCAAGCAGGCCTTACGTATAGCATCCGAGTTGATTAACTTGGGTGTGAAACCTGGTCCACTGGTGAGAAAACTGAATGCACGAACTCTTGATGCAACACGATTACTGAGCAGGGTCTTGAATACCATTGATTTAAAAAATGGTGTTGGGGTAATGTACCTTACCCAATCTATGCTTGCGGATAATCATGCGACGATGGCAGATTCTGAGAATTTTGTGTCTTTTCTCCAAGCCATTGATGGCGTAAAGGTTGCTTTATTTTTCCGCGAGGAACGGAAAGGGACGCGCGTTAGCTTACGGAGTAATGGCATCATCGATGTTGATGAGCTGGCTCAGAGGTTTGGTGGTGGTGGTCATCGCCTTGCCGCAGGCATCAAGATGAAAAAAGACATCAACAAGGCGAGGCAGGAAATTGTCGGTGCCGTACTCAAAAAAATCAGAGAGAAAAAGGAGGGGTCATAGTCTTTAATTATGAACACTCACGAAGAGACCGAGGAGTGTTCTTCTAACACACAAGTGTTGCACGAGATTCAATTGATTGATAAGCCAATTGGATTTAGCTCTTTTCAGATAGTCCGTATTTTCAAAAAACATTACAAGAAAGTAGGTCATGCAGGTACACTTGATCCCATTGCTGGTGGATTACTTATCATACTCATTGGCGAAGCAACACATAGATTCAATGAGATTCAGAATTATGAAAAGCACTACACCGGTGAGATGATACTCGGTATGGTTACAGATACCTATGATATTAGCGGTAGAATCATCGAAAAAATGAGCACAGCACAAATGTGTTCCATACAGGAAAATATTGTACATCTTTCAATTGATGAATTAAATAAGATTGCCAACAGCTTTGTCGGTAGCATTGAGCAGATACCACCGCGATTCTCTGCCATCAAACAGGATGGCAAAAAATTGTATGAGCTGAGCCGTAAGGGACAAGAGGTGCAACCAAAAAAAAGAAAGGTGCTTGTTAAATCTTTCCGTATTATAAGTATTGATTACCCGATAGTAAGATTTGATACAGGAGTTGGTAAAGGGGTCTACATTCGTTCACTCGTGCATGATTTTGGTAAGCGATTAGGTTGTGGCGCGACACTTCTCTCTTTGTACCGAACACGAATTGGCAATTACAGAGTGACAGATGCAAGAAAAATTGGGGATATTGTGAGTAACCCTTTTTCGAAACCGAGTAACGTTTCACCAACATACACGAAATGAAGATACTCACAAATAAAAGAGATAGTTTCACCAAAGACTCTGTGTGTGGCATCGGCAGTTTTGATGGTGTCCATCGAGGTCACCAGGAGATCATTAAATATATGAAGAGATTGGCTCATGCCAAAAAACGAATTGGTATTATAACGTTTACGCCGCTGCCATTCTTTGTATTAAAATCTGCGCCTATTATCACCCTTACCTTAAGAAAAGAGAAGGAAGATATTATTAGAGAATTGGGCACGGATTTCATATACTACTTCAATTTTTCTCGGGAATTTTCAAAGCTGAAACCTGCTGATTTTGTCGACTTGCTGGTAGAGTATATCTCGCCATCTATCGTCGTTATTGGTGAGAATTTCCATTTTGGTGAAGCGAGAGAAGGTTCGGCAAGCGTCTTGAAACATCTTGCACAGAATAAATTTCTGGTCCATATTGTACCGCGAGTTAAGGAGAACGGAACTATATCGAGTACCCGTATTCGTGAACTCCTTTTACTCGGACATGTGAAGGCTGCAAATAAGCTCCTGGGAAGGGAATATACAGTATCTGGAAGGGTTATCAAAGGCAAAGGTAAGGGGACTAAACTTGGATTTCCGACAATCAATATCAAAGTAGATAAAGAGAAATTACTACCACTCGACGGTATCTACAAGGTGAAGGTTATGATTCGAAACAAGGAGTATGTAGGTGCCCTATTCTGTCGTCATGATGTCATTGAGGTGCATGTGCTCGATTTTTCTAATAATCTTTACAGAAAAGAGGTGAGCGTGCGCCTGCTCGAGCGTATTAGAAACATCAGGAGGTTTACTGATGACGATGCCCTCAGGGCTGCAATCGCGCGTGATGTTGCGACGATCAGACAACAGAGAACATAACCCTTTTACGCGGATAAAACTCCAATAACTCAAGCACTTCATTCCCATTGCTTGACTTGAGACCCATCTTCTATAGAATTCATCATGGGCAGGATTAGAATCTTGTCGCCCGCGGTCAGAAGAAAGATTGCGGCCGGTGAGGTCATTGCACGGCCAGTGTCTGTCATTAAAGAATTGATTGAAAACTCACTCGATGCCCAGGCACAGCGAATCGAATTAGACATCAAGGAGGGAGGAAAACGGATGTGTCTGGTAAATGATGATGGCTGTGGAATGGGCAGAGATGACGCACTACTCGCTGTCGAACGATATGGTACAAGCAAGATCAACACGATCACTGATATCGAGCACATCAGTACCTATGGATTTCGTGGAGAGGCACTCGCGAGCATTGCCCAGGTGTCCTATCTTGAACTGGAAACATCAGATGGTAATATCGGAACAAGACTCAATGTTGAGGATGGTGAGGTAAAGGGGATATTCGACTCTCATCGGCCACGCGGCACCAGAGTTAAAGTTTCAGATCTCTTTTTCAATCTTCCGGCAAGATCAAAATTTCTTAAATCGGCTCAATGGGAACGCAGATTGATCACTGAACTCGTCAAGACGTACTCATTCATGCATCCCAATATTTATTTTAATCTCGGAGAGTCTGGACGTAGCATACTTGAGCTCATTGGCGTTGATTCAATTGAGAAACGTATCAAGATGCTCTTTCCAAGAAACATAGTTGAGTATTTGGTGGATATTGAGGTGAATGTTGGCACGATGAGCATGTATGGTTATTTTTCGCGTCCTGATTTCTTTGAGCGACACCACATGAATTACCTCTATGTAAATTCAAGACCGGTGAGATATCCAAGGATCTATCGAGCGATTGTGAATGCCTATGAAAATCCGAAAAATCCTCCTGCCTTCATCCTCAATATCATTGTCGAACCAAGTTTTGTAGATGTAAACATACATCCAACAAAGAATGAGGTTAAATTCAAGGACGAACGGTATATTACTGATGTACTCATCCAGTCAATAAAAAAAGAACTATTTTCTCGGAAGAGTATTATTACGTATACGCCGGTAGAAAGAGAGTTAAAACAGAAAGCACCGGCAAGCAGAAAGGCTCAATTTGCCCAGGATATGCTTATTCCCTATCCATCAGAGCAGAAAACAAAGCTGGAGGCGGTTCGAGATTCTGACGAATTCTGGCAACTTCACGATACGTATATACTCGCACAGACAAAATCGGGATTTATAATCGTTGATCAACATGTTGCTCATGAACGGATTATATATGATTCAATTATGCAGGGACGAAGCGGTGCACAGAGATTACTCTTTCCGATTACCCTTGAGCTGACACCCGAAGAATATCGAGTATATAAGAAAACAAAACCAACACTCAGAGAACTTGGTGTTGAATTTAAAGAATTTTCATCACGTACTATTGTGTGCGACAGTTTACCGACTGGTGCACAGATCAACAGAGAAGATATTGTTGGTCTTTTTAAAGAGTTGGATGGATTGGGGAATTTAATAAAAGAGAAGAGTGAAATAGCCAAGGTTGTAGCGTGTCGCAGCGCAATCAAGGCTGGTCAGAGACTTTCTGTTGTTGAGATGCAGAGTCTCATTGATAGATTGTTTGCTTGTGAAAATCCCTATACCTGCCCACACGGCCGACCAATCGTAATAAAATTCTCTCTCGACGAACTTGCGAATAAATTTGGAAGAGAATAGTAGCAGTAAATTCTCAATACACATTTATATGTTCCTCATCGTGTCGTAGAACGAGTAATATCTTTAACAGAATTAGACTACAAAATCCAAAACAGGTAAGTATTCGAGCGACTTTGTATCTTTTTAACAGTAGCCTATCTCTCTCTCATTGACATATAAAGGTTTTTTGGTATAATTCCTCATGCATCGCTTCGTTATAGAAGGCGGGAAGAAACTCTCTGGGGAAGTTTCTATCTCCGGTGCAAAAAATTCTGCATTGCCCATCATTGCAGCATCACTCCTTACCGATAAAGAAGTAGTATTAAAGAATATTCCTGACCTCATTGATGTGCGGACAATGATTGAACTTATCGAGTACCTCGGTGCTGATGTAGCATTCAAACGCAACACCGTGAAGATTCATACACGTAATATAAAAAAGATCGATGCTCCTTATGACATCGTGAGGAAGATGCGCGCATCGTACTATGTTCTGGGAGCGTTACTTGCTCGCGAGAAAAGAGCGAAAGTATCTTTGCCCGGTGGATGTGCAATTGGGCCGCGGCCTATTGATCTGCATATAAAGGGGTTACGGGCGCTCGGCACAGATATACAGATTGAGGACGGGTTTATTCATGCCCGGACACGTCAATTAAAGGGGCAAGAGGTGAATCTGCAGGGACCGAAGGGCACTTCTGTTGGGGCGACAATAAATGTGATGCTCGCTGCCAGTCAGGCACAGGGCACTGCGGTTATTACATCTGCTGCCTGTGAACCTGAGGTTGTTGATGTTGCAAATTTTTTAAGGGCAATGGGTCATCAGATATCTGGGCAGGGAACCCACACCATTACCATAAGAGGACAGTCCAATCCCTCTGCGGTGAAGTATCGCATCATACCCGACCGTATTGAAACAGGTACCTTTGCAGTTGCCGCTGCAATAACCCGCAGTAAGGTAACAATCAAGAATTGCAGTTCACAGCATGTTACAAGCGTTCTCGATAAACTTGAGGAGATTGGTGTTGCCGTTGAGAAATCAGAAGATACTATTGTGATAGACGGAAACAGGAGGGGGCGTGCGACTAACATATTTGTTGCTCCGTATCCAGGATTTCCCACTGATATGCAGTCGCAGTTCATGGCATTTCTCTCGATCGTACCGGGAACGAGCACAATACGGGAGACAATTTTTGAGAACCGTTTCATGCAGGCACTGGAACTGATGAGGATGGGTGCAGATATTACCATTGAGGGTGACGCAGCGATCATAAAAGGTGTGAAGAGGCTCTCCGGTGCCTACTTGATGGCTTCAGACCTGCGTGCCTCTGCAGCATTGGTCTTAGCAGGGCTCGTAGCAAAGGGCAAAACAGTAGTACGGAGGATATATCACCTAGACCGTGGCTATGAGAAATTTGAGATTAAATTGCGCCGTATAGGTGCCCTGATTAAGAGACGGCGCGAATGAGGAAAACAAAGAAGGTGGTGCGTATTGGAGGCGTTCAGATTGGAGGGAATAGCCCCATTGCTGTGCAGTCTATGACTAAGACCAAGACCAAAGATATTACAAAGACAGTTAATCAGATTAAACGTCTGGAAAGAGTGGGTTGCGAAATGGTTCGTGTGGCAGTCGTCAATAAAGATGATGCCGCAGCCCTGAGCCGAATAAAACAAGCCATTACTATTCCTCTTATTGCGGATATCCATTTTGACTACCGACTGGCACTCAAGTCATTGGATGCACAGGTTGATAAAATCAGAATAAATCCTGGCACAATCGGTGAGGTGTGGAAGGTCCGCGAGGTGATAAAAAAGGCACAGGACTGCGGAACTCCAATAAGAATCGGCGTGAATTCAGGTTCTTTACCTCCTCACATCTTAAAAAGACATAAACACCCGACGCCCACAGCGATTGTTGAAACAGCAAGGGAAGCGCTCGCTATCTTTCAAAAAAATGCTTTTGACAACATTGTCATATCAGCGAAAGGTGCCGACGTTATGGATACCGTGTCTGCGTATAGAATATTGAGTGAAGAATTTGATTATCCACTCCACA
>JGI24422J19971_10002731_pt1 | contig 10984 bp, 13 predicted proteins | sample DeeMarSWOR152_54_FD_19971 | JGI IMG/M metagenome (IMG submission 19971)
TATCATCGTAGTTGCATATGGAGAGCTGGCAATTGCGCGTGTTTCGTGTTCACTGGCTTTCGTTTGTGGTTGTCTCTTTGTCTCGCGCAGAAGAAGCGCAAGTGGGAAAACCGCAAGTCTTAGCACGAAACAAGCAATGAAGGGAAGTCTTATACCGTATAAGTCTGCGATTACTCCGCCAATGAATGGAGCAGCAGTTGAGCCAATGAGCCAAGAGACGTTTGTCCAACTGTAGGCGGATGCCATGGTCTTGGACGACGAAGCATCAGCTACTATTGCCCAGCGAATGGGTATGTACAAGCCTGTGGCAAAGCCGGATAGCATCACCCAAGGCACAAGGTCACTCAGGTTGGTGGCTAATGAGTACATGAGTGGTGGAAAGACAGCTAGCAACGTGCCTAAAGCGTGAAGTCGTCTTCTGCCGTATTTGTCTGATAGCACTCCGCTTGGGATCTGCATTACTGCAGCTACTGCGTTGGATATGGAGAATACTAGTCCGAGTTCTGTCATGGATGCGCCAAGTGAATCTGTTATGAAAATCGGCCAAATTGGACTGATTAAGTCAATGGCTAGGGAGCTGACTAGAAAAATCGCCGAAAGTATTAGAATCTCTCTTCCGTAGATGATGAATCGATTCAACGGCATTGCACCTAGCCAAGTCAACCAACCGTCCAATCGAGAACGTTAATGAGCTATTTAAGAATTACCCGATTCAGACACTTGTTCAGAGTAGTCCACATGCGTGTGTGTTTTCATCCTCAGCTTCAGAATTTGGATGTACATATCACTTCTTGATTTAATGTTTTTATATAGCCTGAACCAGACCTAGATTCACTGCAATTGAAGGGAGACGATGGGGATGAGTTGGCTGGAGAGGTTCGCTAAAAGCATTTCTGATATTGCAGGCGAGGCCGTTAAGAAAGACATCATGAAAGGTAGCGAAACACTGGGATCACGTCCGACTCCTTCCCAAAGGGCAAGATGGATTAAAGGCGCGATGGAAAGGTTAGATGCCTTGGTTGATGAGGAGACAAGGAAACAAATAATGACAAAAACTTGTCCCCATACATATCCGAGAAAGCGTATTGAAAAGCTAAGGAAACAATACAGGCAGTTGGGAAGCCTCGACAAGCTTCTAGAAATTATGTACAATGACAAATCCTATGCAGGAACTTCATATTACGACTGTCCTCAAAGAAAGGGAAACACAGTCTACATCACCAAAGTTCCACGCAACCCCAAGTCCCACCAGAAAGCAAAAACTGAACTTGAAAGAATGCTGGCATACTGCCACTGCCCCTGGGAAAGAGCCGCCCTAAAGACACATGAAACAATCTCGCCTACCTTCTGCTATTGCTCAGTTTCGTGGGATAAGCAACTGTGGGAAGGCATTCTGGAAAAGCCTGTTAAAGTCGAGATAATTGAATCCCTCCTCAAAGGCGACAACCGCTGCGTGCATGCCTTTAATCTTCCACAAGACGCACGCTTAAGGCGTATTCGATATTTCTAGATTCCGTCGCGCGACAAAGATATGCGGAAAAACTATCAGTGTCAAAATGCTTGTGCTTTCAGAGTTCTTTTGTGTGCGCGTAGAACGCAAGTGCAAAGAATATGTAGCCGGCGTGGAAGAACAGCTCCAGTGGATGCCCTTGGTAGTAGATTCCAGAAAGATTCGTGTAACTCAGTAGTAGGTCTCCGAATACGTTCATTAAGATGCCTGCGTTGAGCAGAAGCCAAGCGCCTTTGACTCTTCCCTTAAGTCCAGTTATGGTGAATACCAGAAGACCGAACATTGCTTGTGCAAAAAGTAGAAGGTCGAATAGAGGATATGCGATTGTCACGAAGAATGTCGCAAAATTCATGGTGGACATCTTGCCTCGCGCTAGCAACAGGATGGAAGGTATTATGCCTGCGCTTGTGGGCAGAGTGACAGCTGCAGAAATAGCCACGATCTTGCCTGATATTACGTTGCGGAATAATCCAAGGTAGACGAAGATGGATAGAAACAAGGCGCCGTACCCTACGAGCCTGTAGACGTTGGCAATTGAGGGATAAGGATTGGGCATGTTCAAGATGAGTGTTTGAAAGGCCCAGCCTAACTCACTTAGGAACCAGAACGCCATTCCTATCGTGAAGCAAAGCCAAATCCGAGACAGCGCGCTCTCAAGACTCTCCCAGTAATGGCGCAGGGCTAAACCTGAAGCCAACAAAGAAACGCCCGCAACCACGGGACGTGACAAACTTGAGAAGAACGGCAGAAAATCAGAGTGCGCCATGAAAAAATAGATCACAGTCAGACTCACAGCCGAAAAGAAAGCCAACAAATAGAGCATTTTCGACTCGGAATTCTTACGGCTGGTTGAAACTGAACCATCATCACGTTTCATAATCTTCACTTGCAGCAATAGTTTAGACCCAATCTGCGCGAATGAACGTTTAATGCTTCTGAATGTTGGATAATTATTTAAAGAACAGACTTGTCCACGCGCTTCTTGGCACTTGATCACAGTTACAAAAATGTAGGACAGCCTTGTCCTCTTGGAAGGTACATGGGTTTCCATTTTGATCGGTTTTGAACTGCCTCAGTTAGCCCTTTCTTGATCTTCGAAGATGAACAGGTCGTCTATGGTTGTTTTCAGGACCTTGGCTATGTCGTGAGCTAGCTTCAGCGAAGGGTTATACTTGCCCTTTTCGAGGTAGAGTATGGTTTCTCTTCTTACACCAACTTTCTTTGCCAAGTCATCCTGTGTTAAGTCGTATCTTGCCCTCAGTTCCTTGATTCTTGTTCTGAATGCCATCATTAGTCTCCCTTTCTATCAAGATACCAGCGCAACACAAGCAACATCACACTCTGTACCAGCACAGATGCTACCAACGCATCGCCTGCGTTGAACAGATAATAGCCGAGAAGTTCTCTGCCAACGATAAAGACTAACAGAAGGGCTAACATGAAGTACAAGCCTATATATAGTGAATAGGTTGCTGCTTTCCCAGTAATCCTTTGAGTGCGCTCGTCCCCCGAAGGATAACCCGACCTTCTATCTTTGGCTATTCTCCAAACAAGCAAGACACCGATTAAGACAATCATAGCAACTATTCCGACGCTCACAATCGGCCACAAAAGATCCATCTACCTCACCTCCGCAGATCCGTGTTTCTTTCTCCTTGACTTGATTGCGCTGATGATCGACAGTAGAACTCCAGCTCCGATGAATGAGTAGCCGATTAATCTGTCTGTTCCAAAGACTATTCCAAGGACTACTAGTGAACTTCCGAGAGTCATGAGTTCTTGGTTCTTCATCATTTACTTCCTCCGTTATTCATTTCTCACATTAAGTTATCTTTATCTAACTTCATGTTAGAAGTAGCGCACATCCAGTATTTAAGGCTTGCGACTCAACTGCTGTCCATACCAAGAAGATCTAGTTCTAGTGGTGGGGAACTAGGCATAGGAATTTGAGTGTTGATTTGCCTGTGTTCTTGAATTGATGTTTTGCGTTTGGAGGTATGAGAACCACGTATCCTGCGGACGCGTTGCTTTTCTGGCTGTCGCATGTGATTTGGCAGTTGCCTTCGAGAATGTAGACTTCGTGTTCCCAATTGTGGCTGTGCAGTGGAGAGTGCCCTTTTGGTTCGATTTCAAAGAGGCGCATAGCGAAATTGGGTGCGCCGTCGTCTTTTTTGATCAGCCACCGTAGCTTTATGCCTTGTGCGCCTGATTCCTGCATGGTTTCAAGTTTGACTTTTGAGTGGTGAACGCACTTGAAGCCCATGTTTGTCAGCCTTCTTGCCCTTGAGTATTATGGGCTGGCTTTTAAAACTGCTTACGCCTCCATGCGCACCGCGGTCAAGCAAGTCTTATTAGAGAGTATAATTTGTATTCTGGCTTTCAGTCGCCATGACGGGGCTGGTGTAGATGGCTAAAGCGCGTGCGGAGAGGAGGAGAGCACGAAAGGCTAAAGCGTTTAGGCGCAGGCTCATAGCCTTAATAGCTGTTGTTGCGGTTGTGGTTGTCTTGGTTTTGTTTTATCAGTTTGGACGCCCCAGTCCAGAGCCGGAGCCCGAGCCGGAGCTAAACAAAGTTCTTTTGAGAACCAGTATGGGCGACATCACAATTCAACTCTACGATGACATGCCTACCACAACAGGCAATTTTAGGAAGCTTGTCAAGCAGGGAATTTACAACGACACCATTTTTCATCGTGTGATCGACGGTTTCATGATTCAAGGCGGCGACCCAACTGGAACCGGCTACGGTGATCCCAGTATACCGACGATACCTGACGAGTTCACGGATCACAATCGAAACGATAGAGGCACAATAGCTATGGCAAACGCGGGACCTAACACTGGAAGCAGCCAATTCTTCATCAACCTTGTCTACAACCAACACCTAGACGATGAACATCCTGTGTTTGGAGAAGTGATCAGTGGAATGAACGTGGTTGACGCGATTGGCAAAGTGCTGACAGACGACAGTGATAGACCAGTGGAGCCAGTGACGATCATCAGTGCTGAACTTGTTGAGTAACAAGGTTTTCTCTCATCACAGGTGCACTATGCGAGAACATCTTGCTTTTTGGAACGACTTTGCAAAAAAAGGAAAGGTTATGGAGTGGGTTTCGGAGCGGGTTTCCTACGGCTGAGCAATATTGCCACTACTGCTACTATTATGCCGATGATCCCGATGCCGATTCCTGCGTAGCCTATCATCATGGTTGTTTGCGGGGGGACCTCAAAAGTGACGGTGACAGTGTTGCTGTCAAATGCTGTTATGTCGTACGTGTCGCCGGCTATTCTGGAAACCGTGTAAGTATAGTCTCCAGAGTCGGATTGGGTGATTGTGTCATTCAGTTCGATGAATCCATTGTAGTCTCCTGCGTCGGGGTATTGATAGGTAGCCGTCCATGTTATGTTGGCTGCGGAGCCTACGGTTACTGGATCGTCACTTACAGAGAGCGTTATTGTGACTTTGTCGAAGATGCAGTGCACTGAGTTGGACTCGAACTTTGTGATTCCATAGGTTGGGTCTGATATTGAGGCGACTGTGTACCCGTATTTTCCAACAGAGTTCTTTGTTAGAGTGTCGTTTAGCGTTAAGGTTCCAGTGAATATGGTTCCATCATATTGATAGGTTGCTATTCTGACTACGTTGGCCGAGTCTCCTACGTTTATGTGGTCATCCGCAATTGATAACGTGATTCGTACCTTGTCCCATATGATTTCTGGGTTGATGACTGCTTGTTCGTAGATCGTTATGCCGGAGCAGTCAGCCCCTGTTACGGTCCACTTACGCTTTCCTACAGCGTCATATCCAACAGGGAAGCTTATCCACCCTGTTCCGTTTACGAGGTGGCTGGTTCCGTTGACGTATAGCACGCCCTCGGTTACGTCTGAACCATCATGCGTCCATTTGGCGTGGAATCTGACGTGCTCTTGGTCTGAAACGCTGGTTCGTGCGTCAGTAACGAATGCGTCATCTATGACTACGTGTGTGGACACGCTCAACCAGAGGATAGAGTTGTAGACAAATTGCTTGTCCATTTCATCTGCATAGTAATCTACCATTGATGTAGCCCAGATGCCTTTCCACAGAGGATTCTGGTAGGCTATTATAGCAGCTTTTGAATCTGTGGTTTCAGCGATGATTTGAGCGCCGTCTAATTTGGCGTCATGCCAACTTGGAACAGTGAGATTTTGAGAACTCCCGAGGCCACCTGAATTCCACGGGTCTGTCATGTTGACAAAGACTGGATGATTTGGCTGGTAAAGACCGTACGTGTTGTTTTGGGCAACAGAGTCCGGATCCAAGGTGCTTCCGTCAACTCCTACAAGCGGCGCTAGCATGCTATTGTTAGTGGTGCTCCACACCAAGAGGTAGGACACGAAGATGCCGGCTGCGTCTTGCTCGAGAAACTTCTGAATGGCCTCCGCCTCGGACTGTGCAAACTGTATCGTGCCTCCTGCTGGGTCGCATGTCAATGCTACATCAGCCTCTGTGTCTGCCAGTTTTCCATAAGTGATGGGAGAGGTCACATCAACGAATTCTAATCTGTGACTACCATACAAGAACCAGTTGCTCATTAGGTCTCGGTAAATCAAAGCTGGGTCTGTGCTGCTGCCCCACGAGGGTAGAAACGCGACTTTTATTGTTCCTGTCGCTTCAACTTTCGCTGACCACAATATTGCGCGTACGAAGAGCCCTTCACTGCACACGTCTGCAGCATAACCGAAGACATTGAAGCCTAAGAACACTGCTCTGCCTGAGCCCACTTCTTCGGCGGTAACCGCTCGATCATGTCCATCCACATTGGCTATGTTTGGCAAAGTCGCATTAGTACACCATGCCACGTAGTCCACAGGAGAAGTATCGTAGTACCAGAAGCCTGTTGCTGTCCAAGAATCTGGCAGTCCTTCAGTTATTGGATGGGAACTTATGAGCGTCAGTGTTACCGTTGAGTGCTCAGGGATCGATGTCCAAGTATTCGGGAACCAGTTCGGCCAATCGCTGACCTGGATGAAGCCTTTGCCTGCGTTTAGCCAGTCACTGATATTACTCTTTGGCCAACCCATTANNTCGCCTTGATATCCAATCACGACGTCACATTCAGCAGCTGTAGCTTCGCCATCGTTATTGACATCAACGTAGCTGAATCCGAACTCGCTAAGTGTATTGTGAAGCTCGTCTTTTTCAATACTAGTGCCGTTTATCACTCCTATCTTTATATGCGATAGATCGATTGCTGGGCTACTGGAAGGAGAAGACTCTGTCATTGAACTCGCTCCAAGAAAACTGGAAGCGGGCTCAGCTGGTTTTGTTGCTGAACTTGCCAGAACGGCTAGCGGAGCAGTTAAGACGGTTAAGAGCAGAAAGCATCCAAGCACTCGGTGTATTCTTGATTCTCTCAACATTTCTTCTTTAGACAATCTTTCAACTCCTTTAGCAATGTGCCCCAGTAGTGTAGTTCTGTGTATATAATTCTCACTGTAATTCTCACTGCACTTGCGTGCAAGCGAGCCCCACTCAGAGTATTCTCTGATCACAGGTGCCCAAGGGGATAACATCTTCCCATTCGAAACGGCTTTACCAAAAAAAGAAGTTATGGAGTAGTGGTCGGAGTGGGTTTCCTGCGGCTGAGCATTATTGCCACTGCTGCTATGATGACGCCGATGATTCCTATGCCTACTCCTACGTAGCCGATCATCATAGCCGTCTGTAGGTTCTCACCTTGAGTTGTGAGAGTTACGTTGACTTCGTTGAGTTGTGCTTCCAACGCGTTGATCTGGGCTTCCAAGCTTGTGATGTCGGATGTTAACGAAGCGTTAAGCGTGTTTAACTGGCTTGCTAAGGTGTTCAGTTGGCTTTGCAGGGCGTTCACGCGAGCTTGCAGGTCGTCAATTCCGAGTAGTTCAGCTAGTGTGGGCGCCTGAGCTGTCCATTTGACGGCGTTCAATAGCAGGAGTCTTGTGGGAAGATTCTCGGGGTTCTCATCCCAAATGTGTACGACTCTTCCTTTGCCTGGCGGAGCGTAAGCAGATGCATATGCCCAAGTGGTGTTTGCATACTGGTTTGCCAGCATTTTGTAGTAGGGATAACCTGTTGTACCAGCTAGTGCAGTCACATTGTATCGTGCATCTCCAGTTGTTCCAGTGATGTTTTCGCCGACTGTGTATCCGGCGGTTACCGGGTGGGCTGTTGAAATCTGCGCGGTGTTTATGCTTCCGTAGATCCAGTAAACATCATAGCCGTTGCTGCCTTCAGATTCCTCAGGTAGTATACCAACATAACACAGGAATTCAATTGCGCTATCGAGAGCTACGATTCCTCCAGCCGTGTTGTTCCAGAAATCGTAGATCATGGGGTTTGATGCAATTGCCGGCCAGTTGTCTGGGAAAAGAATCACGTCGTAGTCGTCCAAGATGCCTGTCTGTATCTGGCCGTCAGTAACAGCTTCTGCTAGTATGTAGGGATCCTTGTCGAGTACGTCGATTGCATCTGCCCAAAAGTTGCCATTTCCTCCAGTCGTGTACGGTGGATAATGCCCCGCGTTCAGCACAGCAACCTTGACGTATGCGTCAGATGAGCTGTCAGCGGCGAACGCGCAGGTCATTTGCCAACTTGTCAACAGCGTAGCCACGACAAGCACTCCAATCGTTGAGAGAATTCTTTTCTTCATATTTTGGTCATCACCTTTCAGAGACCGTGCATGTTTCTTGCTTTCGTCTAATAAGACTGCTGATTCAAAATCAGCTACTCAAGCAGTGCGACAGACGGCTATAGCAAATAGCACGTCAAGTCTGACTTTCAGAATCAAGTTTTGACATGCTCAACGCTTTCCAAGCGACTTGTGTCTTTCGTTTTAGGGCTGACTCCTTTCATGAGTCTCTTTGGCGACTTAATAGCCCGCGTTTGACTGCCATATTCCTAGATGATGTCTTCGTTGAAGTATTTGAATGAGAATTCTTTGATTACGCCCTCATCTGTAACCATTACGAAGCTTTGAATGTCCGTCATGTACTCGCCCCAATCTTGTCGAAACAGAGCGAGCTTGCGAGAGTAATCTCTGTAGTCCTTGTGCAAAGACATGATCACTCCTGTCATGCCAAGTCCTTCTCCTGTCGAGGCGAAGAACGAGTTGTTGAACTTTGAAGCGTAGTCCTTGACCTTGCCAATGAACTCTGTGGACATTACTTTTGGGTCCATTTTGACAAAGGTTAGAGCGAATATTTCGAACCCGAGCTTTCTCCAGTCAGGCATTATCGTGTAGCTTCTGATCAGTTTCTCACGTTCCAGGTTGCGGCGAGCTCTTGTAAGAGTTGGTTGCGAGACTCCCAATTTCTTGGCGAGGTTTCTATCGCTTGCCTTCGAATTTCTGAGCAGTTCTATTATTAACTTCTTTGCTAGATCTTTTCGCATAATTGAGAGGATATTGGAACTTGGATTTACAGTTTGCGCTTTGCGCAAGGCGATTATGGCTATATTTTCATTTAAGACAGCTCAGAAGCTCCCGTGTTAGGCACACTTGAAAAGCGTTCTAGGGAATAGCCTCTTGCTGGTCTATTCGGCAGTTCTGCTGACTGTCTCGACTATAGGATTCGATCAACCTTCAGATGAGTCAAGTATCCGATTACACCGTATAATGGAACAGAAATGAGCTCGGTTAAATCAGCTATTGTAAAGGGAGGATACATGAATACAAAGCCCAATGCACAAAGAAAGCCTGCGTATATTGTTAGCGATTTGAAGTTGTGGAACGTTTCAGAGGTTTTCCATTTCAATTGCGTGCCCGAGAACAAAGCCCAGATGAAAAAGGGCGCAAATAATAGTAGAGCATACTTTTTGTACCACGCTAGATCCTTCTTCGTTCCATCGTTTCTCTTTCTTCTGCAGATCGAGGGCAGGTCCGGGAGGAAGTTGCTATAGATGAAGGTCAATATGCCCCACAGCATAGAGTCGACCGCGTTTTCTCCAAACAAGAAGAAGTCCAAGAGAACGTAGAAAAGACTTACTGGCAGAATTACGTATTTGAAGACTTTGATCAGGGTCTTCACGTGTTCTCCAGTTTCTTTTTCCATAAAATACAGGAGGACCCTCGCACGGATTCGTTTGTTCAGCTCCTCGAAGAAAGTCAAGACTAAGTTGAATAGAGCTTTATGCAAACCAGCCAGCGCGTTGTGGATTGCTTTGAGAATTTTGTTCACTTTGGATGGCTTCGCCACCTATTGCGAGTACACGTAGAGTAGCTTTTAGATTCTCTTTTCCGAGAGCTATATTCTTTTTTTGCTCAGGGCTTTTCTGAAGGCTCCGTGTCTAGGGCATTTGAAGAGACCTATGTGGAGCTGTAGTCTTTGGCCTTTTTTGTTTGGGCGACCAGTCATTTTCCAAGTCTTTTCAGGCTGGGTTACTAATGTGCCGCATTTGGGGCATTTGGCTATGCCTTCGCCTTCGGCTCCTGTTGCGAAGTACATTTGGCCTTCTACGATTTTGCTTTTTATTTTTCCTTTGCTGACCAGTTCATGAAGTAACGTGCTGAAGTCCGCTGTGGCGAAGGTTGATATTCTTGTGGTTTCGAAAGTGGTGAAGGTAGTGTGGAAGTTTACTCCTTCCATTATTTCGTGGGATGTGAAGGCGTTTTCTTTGCGTTCTTTCAGAAAGGCGATTATGTCATCTTCGATTTGGCTGAGGTTTTTTCCGGTTTGGAATTCTTTTTTGTCTATGGGCATCGAGACTCGCCCCATTTGCTATTGAGTGCTAATCGGTAATAAATCGAACTGTCTCATTGTTCAACAGAAATGCAATTCAAGACAGAGTGCTTGCGTGCTAAATCTTCTTTGGTTTCGTTTTGTATCTGGTCTTTTCGGAGAAGAGGTCCATTACTCTTGTTTGGGTTTGAAATGTTGCGCTGTGTTTAGCGTTGGCTGGGATGAGGTATTCGTCGCCTTTCTGACGTAGTTTTGTTTTGCCGTTGATGGTGAGTTTCATTTCGCCTTCTATGACCATGCCCCATTGCGGATAGCTGTGACTGTGTTCTGGCACTATGGCGGTGGGTTGCATTTCGAAGAAGCCTAACTGATGCTCCTCGCCTTGGAGAATCCAAGCTTTGATGCCTTTGAATTGGATGTCTGCTTTTGGCAGGGCGGTTATGACTGTCGGGTAGCCTTGGGTTTGTTTGCTTTTTGGTTTGTTCAAAGCGTTTTCGCCTTCTGAGGTATTGTGGAGAGTACTAGAGCTTTATTTTTTTGTGTCGTCAGGGGCCTGCGTGTTTTTGGAGGAGGTGTTTTGCAGAGCTTACTGGGATCACTGAGATTGCCATCCATAAGGCGGAGTATATGAAGAAGCCGACGAGATTTGGGACGCCAGATGTGGTGAATAGGTGTTTGAAGAAGCTTTGGGTTATAGAATTATTGACATCCTTAAGTCTAGAATAATCAAAATATGTCGCGTAAACAGCATTACCCTTGGTGGTGAATGAAAATGGAAGAT
>JGI24422J19971_10002733_pt1 | contig 10983 bp, 8 predicted proteins | sample DeeMarSWOR152_54_FD_19971 | JGI IMG/M metagenome (IMG submission 19971)
GAGACCCTTACAACCTCAAACCTACTTTTGACGAAGCATTAATGCTTTCACAAAAGCTGGACATTCCACTCCATCCTAGTTATACCCCGCTCTGGAAAGCGATAACAACAAACGAATTATTGCAACTTCGAAAACACTTGGTTAAATCCATAAAAGTGAGAAGTAAGTCTAAAATTGAGAAATTACTCTTGCCATTTGATGAAAAGATAAAATTGCTTCTAGAACGTATACTTGTTCCACACTATTTACAAGACAATTACATTGTTATAGATAAAAACCCCGCTGCTCTTGCTTTCTGTCTTAAAATTGAAGATTCGAAAGCTAAAATCAAGAAAGGAATGACAACAATTGAGACGATCGCAAACATATCTGGTATTAAAGTCTGTGATATTGGTGGGACTTCCATAGGCGCAAGAATGGGGCGCCCAGAAAAGGCAAAAGCCAGAGCGATGTCCCCGCCAGTTCACGTGCTTTTCCCTGTTGGGTTAGCAGGAGGCCCATATAGGGATGTGTTAGAGGCGGTTAAAAAAGGATCAATAGAAATAGAGATTGCAAGAAGACAATGCCCAAAATGCAAGTCTGTCACATTTAGATCTTCCTGTGCAAAGTGCAATGTAAGAACGGTTAGAGAGAAGATATGTCCCAAATGTAAACGCGTAGTTGATGAGGATGTTTGCCCTGTTTGCAATGTAACAACTACGAGCTATGACCTTCGTTCATTAGATATTGTAGATATATACAATACTGCCTGTAATAAGTTGGGTTTAAAACCCTTTAATCTGGTTAAAGGAGTCCGCGGTTTAACTAGCGAGGAAAAAACACCTGAACTATTAGAGAAAGGTATTTTGAGAGCGAAGCATGATCTCTTCGTATATAAAGACGGGACAATCCGTTTCGACGCAACCGATGCTCCCTTAACCCATTTTACACCAATAGAAATTGGAACGTCGTTAGAGCAACTCCATGCTCTTGGCTATCTGTACGATAAAGATGGTGACGTTCTTCAAAACAAAAAACAAGAATGTGAACTAAAAGTCCAAGACATCATAATAAATAAAAAATGTCTCGATTACCTAATTAAAACAGCACATTTTCTAGATGAGCTTCTACAGAGAGTATACGGGTTACCACCCTACTATAATATCAATAACCCAAAGGACCTGATTGGGCATTTAATAATCGGGTTAGCACCTCACACATCAGCGGGGGTCGTCGGGAGAATAATCGGTGTTACTGATGCAAGAGTTTGCTTTGCACATCCGCTTTGGCATAACATAAAAAGACGAGACTGCGATGGAGATGAAGACGCGGTGATGCTAGCCCTTGATCCTCTAATTAATTTTTCAAAAAAATATTTGCCTTCTCAAATCGGTGGAATAATGGACGCCCTGTTGCTGGTAATCTCAATAGTTAATCCTTTGGAGGTTGATGAGGCAAAGAACATCGATGTAGCAGAAAAATACCCTTTAGACTTCTACGTAAACACACATGTTACTCGTGATCCTAAAAAGAACGCTCATTTAATCGATACAATCTCAAACCGGCTGGGATCACAAGCCCAATTTAAAGGGTATAAGTACAGCCATAAAATTTCTGATATAAATTTAGGAAACCATGAAAGCGCATACATACGGCTGGGATCTATGTTAAATAAAGTCAACAGCCAATTAAAATTAGCTGAAAAACTTAAAGCCGTTGATGCGACTGAAGTCGCAGAACGCGTGTTAACTACGCATTTCATACGTGATATTGTGGGCAATCTTAGAGCGTTTACTGTACAAAAATTCCGTTGTAAAAAATGCAATAAGAAATTTAGAAGGATTCCCCTTTCTGGGAAGTGCCCTCGTTGTAAAAGCGAAGTCGTCTCAACAGTTCACAGAGGTGGCATAGAAAAATATCTGAATGTATCGGAATACCTCATAAAAAGATATGGAATTAGAGAATATTACAAACAAAGAATAGAACTCGTCAAAGAAGAGATGCGGCTCTTATTTAAATCACGTGAGAAGCAAACCCCGCTGTCAGATTTTATTAAGTAATGGTTTCGTCTAAAAAACATGCTTTTCCACTTCGGTTGAAAATTGGTGTTTAATGAGGATACTAAAAGTGTGATCGCCTGATTATTGTAAGGTTTAATTATAACTTTTTGTAGACTTCTTTAGGAAGTTGGAAGTTTAGAAATGAGTCGAAGAAGAAAAAGAAGTGGTGAAGCCCCTTTACCTACATCATCTGCTGGTCTGCTTAGGTTCTACGAGGCGGAGACAGCGTCTGGTATAAAGATTCGGCCAGAATTTGTCATCATCTTTTCAGTAGTTTTAATAGTAAGCGTTATTTTAGCACGGCTAATATTATAGATATTCAGCTAAACGTCTTTGATTCAAAGGCGCTAATGGCGCTGCTCTTATCCCCAGCCTGTTTTGGACGTATTTAGCAAATTCCTCTTTATAACCATGCACAGTGTACATCTTTTTAGGCGCGACTTTTTCAACGTAGTTCTTAAGTTGAATAAAATCTGCATGTGAGCTGAGAGGAAAAGAATAATCTACTTTGTTAAATGTTTTTTTAAATTTAAGTGCCCACCCGGTAACAATAGCCCAAGCTTTGTTCAGGGTTCTTTTCGTCGATCTGGAGTTTGGTAAAATATATACACATCGTTGTTTATCAACAAGATCTTTACCTTCTTCACTAGCCATATCGATGAAATCTAAAGAAACACCGTGCTTCATATAAACGCGATTTACTTTGGAGACCGCGGGATGAGTTACGACTGGTATTTGGGTGAAAGTGTTTAAAAGTTTAACAACTTCTTGTGCTTTACCGGCGGAATAGGCTTGAAAAACTGGGAGTCTTTTCTTCTTATATTGTTTCAGAACCCAATTTACTATCTCCAAATATGTTTTCTCTCTCTCCGGAAAGACATAAAATGGAAGTCCATAAGTAGCTTCTAAAATCAGCACATCGCAAGAGACTGGATTAGCAGCCTTCGTAGTTAAAGTATCAACGCAGTTTATGTCGCCGGTATACAACACGCTCATTTCTGGGGTTTGAATCTTGTATTGGACGGAGCCTAGAATATGACCCGCGTCATAAGCAGTAACTTCTACATCATTAAGATAAATGGGTTCATTAATTTTTATCTGCTTTAAATCTATGTTTTGCCTGCCTCTCACAGAAAAAATCTCTTTCGTCTCAACTGTAGAATAATTAGTAGCCTCCGATGATCCGCTGGGTATGTGGTCACCATGCGCATGTGAGATAAAATTTAGTGTAGTTGACCACAGGCTCTCTCTTGAATCTAAAGTAATTGTTGAATTTCTAGTTGAAATGATAGGGCCAGCTGACCATCCGATGTTTACGTCGGGCGTTTTAGCTTCCCCATTAAAGAATCTTAATGAAGCACTTCAATCCTCAAAACAGAGTTGAGGTTTATGAAAAGTTCGCTTCTATCCTCACGGTTTACTATTTGAGGTAATGGCTGAGCAAGGGTGGACCTGAATGTAATAGCATCTGCATCTGATAACCAAATGCCGGGGGGATCGTCAGAAACAGCTGTTAAAACGCCTTCGTACCCAAAATCACGATTAAGCACAACCCGAACTTTTCTATTAATTTTCTGCTCAATCAATTGGAATATGGTAGGATTCATATTGGGCGTATCCCTCCTAGAATCGAATCAGGATTGCAACAAATAAAGGTTTCATTTAGTGAATCATTTTTAATGGAAGAAAAATCTGCTTTTTTAATTATTTTCCTCAACCGCATCAAAAATTTAGGAACAGAATATTTTGTTTCTGTTACTTCAATGCCTTTATTTTTAAATACCGCGTCTTCTAAAACATAATTTTTGGTTCTTTCATCTTTTCCCAGTTATTTTTAAAATCGCTCTCAAAATACAGTTTTTAGCAATGTATCGGAGTCAAATAAATGGCTGATGAAGTCGCGTATGTAAACAATGCAGTTAATCGGTACGCTTCGTTATTTACGCTTCCAAGTCATTTTAGCTTATTATTCGTTTTCATAACTGTTAACACCCTCAGTTGTATGTTGTTATTTTTCCTTTTTTTTCCCACTCTCCAAGCCGCAGTCATCGGCTTCTTCTATGGTCTTTTAGTCTTAGTAAGCCCTGGTCTTGTAGGAGACCTGTTAATTAAGAAGCTGGTCATAAAGCAAGATGTAATTTTAACTCTGCGAAGGTGTAATGCCCTATCATTAGCATCAAGTATTTTTTGGATAGCATCTCTAATAATCGGTGGAGCTATTCACACAATTTTTCCGAATGTACAGATTTTTATTGAAGCATCACTGCTTGGCCTTTCTTCTACGACTGCTCTTCGTTTTCTTGTTTTCAACAGCGTTTCTCTTCTTAAGCCAGCTGAAACATTGGTCCCTTCCATTATTCAGCCCATATTTCACTTCGTTTTAGGTTTGATGTTTTTTGATACTGATTATGTTTCTTCACAACTATGCGCCTTTTCAATAAACTTTTCAAAACTATTACCGATTGCCTTTGTTGCAGCATTCTTGATTATAATGATGACTCATTATTACTTGTACCTCATAGAACAGCATGGAAAAAAAGCCGTTGGAATAGGATCAATAACCCTTTTGAAGAGTTTCTTATTTAATTGGACCGAAGACTCATCTTCCTTCATCGAGTCAAATTTTGAAAAACTTGGAACTTATACGACGATTCCAATCACTTTGATTGCGTTCAATAATGAGGAAACAAACAAGGGCATTATGGTGATTTCGTCTTTTCATCCAGGTCCCTTCAAAAACGTAGGGAGCTCCAATCTCCCTTACCTTATTCAATCATATTTAGAAAACAAGTTCACTGATTCAATCGTAGGTGTGCCTCATGGAACATCAGGACACGAGAACAATCTAACATCAAAATTACAATGTGAAAAGATAATCAGAGAAATCGACAGGATGACAACGCTTTTCGATTTTACTGCTAAGGCAACGAAACTATACCGCGGGACAGCAGGATCTGCGACCTCGACATGCCAATTCTTTGGCGACCTCGGTTTAGTCACCGTTACTTGTTCACCAGAAAACATGGAAGACATTCCCTTTGAAACTGGATTAAAAATCATCAAAAAAGGCAAAAAACTGGGAGCAAAACAGATAACGGTAATAGATGCGCACAATAGCATCGATAGCAGTCAAAATACGCCGGTTCTCTCAGAAAAAACGTTAAATGACATTCAAAAAGCTGCTGAATCTGCGATCGATTACGCATTGAAAGGGGAAAAAGCCTTTTTCGAAATGGCCGCAGCGAAAGCCCCGCCTTTAAAATGGGGTTTAAAACAAGGATTCGGTCCAGGGGGAATAGTGGTCTTCCTGTTCAAAGTTAAAAATCAACTAGTCTCCTACATCGTCATAGACGGGAATAATTTAACAACTGGCGTACGTGAAAAAATCCTAAATTCAATAAAAAAATTTGGAATAAGTGATGGCGAAGTTTTAACGACAGATAGTCATGCTGTAAACGCTATTGGTCTTGTTAAACGAGGATACAACCCAGTAGGGCAAGTAGTTGACCACGATGAACTTATTTCAATAATTTTGAAAACTACGCTTGAAGCCTTATCAAATTTAAAAAGATCCAAATCATCATATGGAATTGGCAGTGTTCAAAAAGTAAAAATCTTAGGAAGAGAAGCCCTAGAAAGACTTAGTTTGTTGGTTGATTCAGCTTTCCAACGCGCAAAGACATACGCCCTAATCATTTTTCCAATGGGGTTCATTTCAGTTCTTCTCTTATTATTAATCTAGCTAGATCATTTACCGTGGCCTCAAAGTGTAATGAGAAGAGTTAAAAGAACCAAAAATGATAAAAATCACAAATCGTAGGTTTTAGTTCTACAAACTAAAAATTCAGGAAGCCACGATGAATGACTGAAAAAACAAAAGAAAACATAGTTTTAATCGGAACCAAACCTGTAATGAATTACGTTGTTGCTTGTATGACGAACTTTAATGCTGGAGCAAACAACGTAACTTTAAAAGCAAGAGGACGAGCCACCTGTAGAGCCGTTGATGTTGTTGAGGTCCTTCGCCACTCCTTCATAAAAGATCTTACGATCGATAAGATTACTATAGGAACCGAAGAATTGAATAGGTACGAAGGCCAAACCGCCAACATCTCAACCATCGAAATCGTAATTTCAAAAGCAAAATAGAAGACACAGCTTATCAATAAACACTGCACACTTGTTTTTTTTAACGGAAGCCTTCTACTGAAAACTTCGAATAAAGCGAGGTTAGGTTATGAGTAAATTCCCAAAAATCGTTGTCACACCACCAGGTCCGAAGGCCAGAGCAACGCTTAAAATAGATGAGAAGTTATCCTCTCCATCTTACGCCAAAGGCTACCCTCTAGTAGTAAAATCAGCCAAAGACTGCATCGTCAAAGACGTGGATGATAACGAGTACATAGACTTCAACTCTGGCGTAGCAGTGATGAATGTTGGGCATTGCCATCCGAGGGTTGTAAACGCCATAAAAAAACAGTCGGAAACGCTTATTCATTATTCAACAGACTTCTATTACGATATAGTTTTAGAACTCGCCAAAAGACTAGTCCAAATAACTCCTGGAAAGTTTCAAAAAAAAATATTTTTTGGAACTAGCGGAGCAGTAGCCATCGAATCAGCAATTAAACTCTCAAAATGGCATACCAGAAAACACCGCTTTCTCGCATTCACAGGTGCCTTCCATGGAAGAACAATTGGCGCCCTCAGTTTCACAGCTAGTAAATTGGTTCAACGAAGATACTTCTTTCCTCTAATGCCAGGCGTGACACACATACCTTACCCGTATTGCTACCGTTGCCCCTTTAACCAGAGCTATCCCGAGTGTAACTATTGGTGCGTTGACTTTATCGATGATTCCATTTTACAGAGACAAGTACCTCCTGAAGAGATAGCTGCGCTTTTATTTGAGCCTATTCTGGGAGAAGGCGGTTACGTTTTCCCCCCGCCAGAATATTTCAACCGGCTTAAGAAGATCACAGATAAACACGGTATTCTTCTCATCGATGACGAGATTCAAACAGGGATGGGTAGGACAGGACGCTGGTTTGCAATAGAACACTGGGATATAACGCCAGATGTTGTTTGTATAGCAAAAGCCCTAGCGTCTGGTCTTCCAATAAGCGCAACTATTGCAAATGAGAGGTTAATGGATTGGGAAGAAGGAGCACACTCAAACACGTTCGGCGCGAACCCTGTAGCCTGTGCTGCTGCCAACGAAGTAATAGACATAATAAAAGAGGAAGATCTTCTTAACAATGCTTTGAAAGAGGGAAAATACATAGTGAAACGATTGGAGGAAATGAAAGAGAAACACTCTCTTATTGGCGATGTCCGAGGTAAGGGATTAATGATAGGCTTAGAAGTTGTAAAAGACAGAGAAACAAAGGAGCCGGGAATAAAAGAAGCTAAAGAGATAGCACTAAGCACTTGGAGAAGAGGAGTAACTGTCTTAACCTGTGGAATTTCAACCATTAGGCTCTTCCCACCCTTAACAATCACACGCGATTTAGTTGAAAGCGGACTCGAAATACTCGAGGGCTCAATTCAAGAAGTAGAAAAAGAGATGAAATCGTCGTATTAAATAATCAGCCTCTTTATCAATCTTCTATGATAACATTCCTTGTACATAAAGAAAGACTAGTTGAAAGATCTAAGAAAGCGTTATTACTTTTCGTTCAAGCTCTTACAGAGTGGTTGCATTAGACATTTCGGGATTGATCGTTACTGCTCCTGTCTTTCCAAGATTTAATGCAACTCCTTGTATGCCTTCACGAGCATAACCGCCTTCAATAAGTACCAAATCGCCTACTGAAAGAGATTTAATATCATCCAAGTGGTCATTCCAGACAACAAACATTATTGTTCCTGTTTCATCCATTAATGTTATCTCTCTTAATTTACCTGTTTCGCCAGATTGAAGACTGATTTCTCGTGTAGGATTTAATTTCACAGCTTTTGCATGAACATTAATGTTTGCCATATTGGGTTTTATTTCATTAATCTTCGTTAAAACTAATATCGGTTCATTGATTTTATAGAGCGGTTCGGGTAAAATAACGATGCTTCCAATCGTTCCTAAATGTGCCTCTTTCTCACCATGGAATCCCTCTCTTATGTTAGCACCCTCAATTTGAAGCCAATCGCCCCTCTTTAAGTCTTCAACTAGATCAACTTTTTCATTCCATAAAACTAACCCAATTCTTCCTGTATCATCGACTATTTGTACCCTCCTAACTCGGCCTTTCCTATTATCAGATTTTTCAAAAGAAGCTACAGGTAAGACCTGAGATATGACTCCAATCAAACATGCGTACTTCTCGTTTCCCTCCAACTTCCCAATTTTTCGGAAAAAGTCTTTTGTTGTGGGAAAGTCGTTTGAACTTTTTTCATTATTATAGACGCTAATCGCTCCTCTTGATCCTAAATTAATCTCCAGCGATTTACCTAATCCCTCTTTCACATAGCCGTGGTGTATTTGAACTATTTGATCTTCATGAATCCTCTTCTGGTGTGCGTCTTCCGCATTCTTATCCCATAATGCTACACTGATAACACCAGTATTATCAGCTATGATCATCTTTGATAATTTTCCGTTTTTACCATCTGACCGTGTAAATGTTTTAACAGGGGAAGTTGCAAGAACCCTCCCAGTTATGGTCACGTCGTTTGCTCCCTTCATCAAGTCTTTTATTGTGACTCTTGTTTCTAATCTGCTTTCTTGTAAAGTCACCCCCAGTTCAGAAGCAACTATGTACGCAGCGCCCTCATCCGTGAGTAAACCATCGGAAGCACTTTTCCTCTCTCTGATCATCTTCTCAACAGCCTCGTATGTGAGGTCGTTTCGGGCGGAAGCGATTCGATTTATGATCTCCGGTAAAGTCAACATTTCGGTATACGCACTTTTATACTGAAAGATTAAAATATAATCTTTTGAAGATAACTTCTATTGAGGATGATTAATTGCCAAAAAAAACTCAAAAAAGTATAAATGAAACTAAAGAAGAAGGCGACGAGGAAAAGTCAGGCTTCATACAGAGAGAAAACATTGTTGGGAAGCAGGTTATAGATACAGCAGGAATGATTGTCGGAAGTGTAAGTGACATTTCGGTAGATATCGAGGCGAAAAAGATAGCTTTCAATGTAAGTGCAAGATCGGGAGCCATAATTGACATTGCAAGCGAAGACATAGATCAAGTCGGTGATGTTGTTCTTTTAAACACGACCTTAGACCCCGAAGTCTATAAACCAAAAGAAGAGGCTGCCACTAAAACCACAAAAATCGAAGCCCCTGCTGGAGCGCCTCCTCCAGAACCGAATGCGTGTCCCAAGTGCAAATATGTTAACGAGCCATCTTCAAAGTTTTGCATCAAATGTGGAACTAAACTGAAATAACCCTCGTCTTTTTTCCATTATCTTGGAAATTAATTATCCCAAAAGAGTCGTGTCCTAGCGTATTCTCTCTCTGCACGTAAAATTTCTAATATAAGATCGTCGTCGCTTTCGTAAGGCTTTCTGAGAATGCGTGCTGCAACACGAGGTCCAACACCCCTTCCAGCCATTGTAATCGCAGCGAATAAACCGTAGTTTTGAATCAAACTTGCACTTTTCCATGCTGTTAGCCATTTTCTCTCTTCGATCTTCGACATTTTTCTTCTAGACACCTTCTTTTTTATTATATCAAACAGCTCATCGTCATTCCTATATGTCATGGCTATAAGCGAAGACGAGCATCTTGGGCATTTAATTTTATTGGGCAGGCTTCTAATCTTTCGAATTCCGTGCCAATCAGCATTAAAAACACAAATAAATTTCGCTTCTTTAGCATATAGTCTCTCTTTCACAATAGGTATAATCTCTTCTTTAGGTGTAGCAGGTCTTAAGATGTCTTGAGGAGCGATTTTATCTAATATTGGTATGGCAAAAGGAGAGAACTCTTTTCGGTCGTGAACCGCTTTTATTTCTATTTTCGAAGCACCGATCATCTCTATAACATGTTCGGCGCCTTCCACGTCAATCTTTTCAGAGAATAATTCGTTGAACGCTTCTTGGTACACGACCGTGTTCCTGAGCGCCTTTGCCAACCCTTTTGCCCGTCCAGATCTATAATCCGCGTCGTGTTCCACTATCCCAAATCTTTTTGAAACGTTCCAAAGATGCCAAGCAAAAAGAAAGGTTTCACCCAAAGTATTCGTTAATATTGATCGTATATCCCCAGCACTAATCAGTTCTAACTCTTTTCTAATGACTTCGGAGTTGACTTTACTTGGAATTATTAAGGCGATGTGATAAGAGTCGCATCGTATCGCCACGTTAACGCTTAACCTCGCGCTTAACAACGCCGCTAATGTATGTCCAATGGCTTGGTTTATGAGATTACCAAAACAGGCATGAATTACCGTATAATTACCAACCGTTTCGATTAAAATTAGATGATGAGTAGGAATCGGAAACCCTGCTTCAAGTTGCTTCTGAACAGCGTTAACAATCTTCAAGGAAGAATCGTTATCCATCGGATATTTCTGTAAAACCTCAAGAGGATCCTCGTGTCGAATAACTTTCTCAGCTATGATTTTCTTCATCATCCCAACTTCTTGTGCAACTTCAAAAGGCACAGGAATTATTTCCCCCTCCCAGCTTGGTATGGCTCCTAAACTCTGATCAACTGCTTCAACTTGAACGAAATCGTTCTCTTCATCAATAATTAACACTCGCCAAGTTTGACCGTGCATTATAATCTCTTGGCCGGGTTTACCCCTCGTCGCAATGAACTCTTGATCAAGAGACCCAATCCTCTTTTTGCTCAAAAAATCCTGAACAGAGAACCTCTTTACATTAGGAATCGTAGAAAGATTTGTAAAATAATAATTGAAACATCGCCCGCGTCTCTTCTTGACATATTCTCCATCAAACCAAATAATGCCCTGCCTATCCAACTGCTCAA
>JGI24422J19971_10002735_pt1 | contig 10982 bp, 9 predicted proteins | sample DeeMarSWOR152_54_FD_19971 | JGI IMG/M metagenome (IMG submission 19971)
GGCACGCTTTGCTTCGTCTGTTCATCCTCGACAAAGACGATGACTGCGTCCTCAGCTTCCAAATGGGCGATGCCGACAAAACCGGCTCCAGTTAGAGATAAAAGTTCTTGTTCCAAAGCCTTTCTGGCTTCCGCCAGTGACTTTATATGACCAAGATTTTCATTGGCCGAAATGGGCATGGAGCTAAAAAGTAGTGCACCAACAAGAACCAGTACTAAAAACAATAGAAGCTTTTTCTCTTTCTTCATCTCTTCTTATCCGTTAAATTAGCAATTGTTTTCATAATCAACTGTATAAATCATCATAATTCTCTCTTCCCTAATGAGAGAGTTAGAGTTAGGGGACGTTCACCCTCACCCAGACTCCCTCCTTTCGAGGGAGAGGGTTTTATAAGAAATTATGCGGAAGACTATAGTTAATATTGTATCACCCTCACTGTCAAGTTTTTTGTTGAGAAAGTTATCGCCGGCTTTCCTAACAGGTTCTGAATCGATGCCTTCATCCCCGTTATTTTGCCTGCTACCCTCTGTAACCTTAGAGATGAAGCGCAAATAAGAATTAGACGAATAATCTGCACATTTCAAGGGTAAATGGCTAAAGCTTCCAGCCCTGTTGCCTCAGGTAGGTTGAACATCAGATTCATATTTTGCACCGCTTGTCCTGCCCCTCCCTTGACGAGATTGTCCAGACAGCTAATAACTATAAGCCTGTCCACCCTCGAATCGACAGTAGGGTAAATAAGGCAAATGTTGGTACCCCAGACATGCTTGGTGTGAGGAGGTTTGGTCGTTATTTGAACGAAGGGGGCGCGCTTGTAGAATTCTCGGTATATGTGGCTTAGCTTTTTTTCAGCCTTGGTGTCTTTGAGCAATTTGTCGTCTTTTAATCTCGCATAGCAGGTGCTCAATATGCCTCTGGTCATTGGCACCAGGTGAGGCACGAAGGTTATCGATGGAGAAGATAATGGATTAAGCGCTTTCAATTCCTGTTCCATTTCAGGTAAATGGCGATGTCCATCAAGGGAGTAAGCATGGATGTCCTCGTTGGCCTCGGAATAATGAGTAGTCAAGCTCAGTGCTCTGCCTGCGCCCGAGATGCCTGATTTACTATCCACTACTATATCGGGATAAATAAGCCCTTCTTTGACCATGGGTGCTAAGGCCAAGATAGCACTGGTGCTATAGCAACCCGGGTTTGCAACCAGTGAGGCTGACGTAATTTCACTGTGGTGCAACTCGGGTAAACCAAAAACCGCCTCTATCAGTAGCTCAGGTGATGGATGGGTAAACCCGTACCATTTGGGATATTCGCCAGCGTTCTTTAACCTGAAATCAGCACTTGCATCGACAACCCTGATTCCTCGTTTTAGCAGAGATGGTACTACATCTACACTGCTTTTATGAGGCATTGCTGAGAAGGCGATGTCGATTTCGCTATCAAGCTCGGCCTTTATTATATAGTTAGTTCCCGCGAAGCTGGGGAAAACGTCGTCCAATTTTTGCCCGGCTGAGCTTCTCCCGGTGACAGTGACGAGCTCTACTTGGGGATGTTGGCAAAGCAGGCGAGCTAGTTCAGCACCCACATAACCGGTGACATTTATTATACCTGCTCTTATTTGCTGCATAGGATTTTCTGAGCATTATACTACATTTTGTGCAATTGAAGGATATTCAGGCGACCAGGTGACTGAGCTCTTAAGACAATTATTAGACCGCCTCATTGCGCTAATTGACATTGGCCGGAGTCGAAGGATAGAATCAGCCAAAGAACTTTAGCATATATAAAGATTTATCTGGTAAGGAGGGAAAATGGCTCAAGAAGCTAAAACAATCCAGTGTCACCAGTGTAAAAACAACGAGTGTCTGGCGCAGTATCCCCATGGAGTCCCTGAATATTGCCAGGCGCAAAAGTTCCCGGAAATAATCGAGGAAAGTAAACGGCAATATCTTGAGCCCGACGCTAGCAAGTTGCATTTGGCTGCAGCCAAAGTGCTCAAGAGAGGTAGCTATGATTGGTCTCGGGTGCAACAATGCATTGAATTCGCCAGGGAACTGGGTGCCAAAAAGGTGGGATTAGCGGTATGTATTGGCTTAATCCGTGAGGGCAGAGAATTTGCCCGCTTTCTGGATAGAGCTGGTTTTCAGGTTATCTCGGTAGCATGTATGGTAGGTGGTTTGAAAGCTCAAGAGACGGGAATACCTGACGAATTGGTAACCCCTCTAGACATAAGCTGTAATCCCATAGCCCAAGCAGAGATTATGAATCGAGAGGGTACTGAGCTGAACTTCATATATGGTCTATGCGTCGGACACGATACTATTTTCATCATGCATTCAAAGGCTCCTGTCACCTATATTGTAGTGAAAGACATGGTCACCGGCAATAATCCAAGCGCTGTTCTCCTATCTCCATACCATCGCCTGAAGCTTGTGACAAATTATGGGAGAGGTAGAGCAGCTGAAAAAGGGCAGGAATAACCGAAATTTCAGGAAAATCTGCTGGTTGCTATTGAACGTGATCGGTGACAAGGTCGCGGGCGATAAACTCGAAATCGGGGTTGGCAGCCGACCCCTATCCATTGGTAAGGCGAAGATTCGGGCCTTGGAAGACAGCGATAAATTCCCCGAAATCCCGTTCTCGCTGAACAGTGTGCCTCTAGGTTGGCGCGTTCCGAGGGTTTTCAGGATGCAATTAAATTCGCCTTCCCCAATAGAACTCGCCAGTTGAGATCCGGTATTCTCCTCTGATCCTCTCTATGGTTCGAACTGCTCAAGGATGCTGGTTACTCGCCGTGTTACAAAGGGTTTCAGTCCGAGAATTCGCTCCGGGCTTGTATCATCGGGAATGTCCTCGACGATGCTTTTGTCGAAATCCGCACTCGAATATTGCTTGTAAATATCGAGATACACATCGTTCTTAATGAGGTCATATATAGTTTCTATTTCCAAATGCATGGAACTCTCGGAAAAATATCCCTCCACAAGTGCCCGCAGTTTCGCAAGATATACGTCCATGTATTCCGGAACAGCTAGGATCCTCTCTATCAACACGTGTTCACCGGGCGAAACGGGTTTGTAGATATCGAGGGTCAGCATTTCATCTGCCGTCAGGCCGTTGTCCCGAGGGAAGGTGTGATTCCCGAACACTTCGTTCAAATCCCAGGGGATAAACTCGAATTTACCAGTCGCCGGATTATTGTAGAGATAGAAGTTACAGTTACGGCCCGCGACTGAATCCAGATTAGAGAGTGCCGTGTTAGCAGCAAGGTATGAAAGGCACCCGTCCACGTTAAAAACCTTCTCAATTTCAGTTTTGAAAGACGCGCTATCCGTATTGTTCAGGACGTCGATGAAATGGATGAGGTCGGACCAGTCATCCAGCACTTCATTGGATTTCTTCTCGTAACATTCCCTGTAGGGAGCGGTTTCCCCTCCGAGCCATTTCAGGTCAGCGCCCCACATAGCGGCCTTGTAAAGGTTGCCACCGTTGTTCGAAAACCGGTCGGTGAGGTATACCTTGTCCACCTGCTCTATAGCTATGTATACCCCGAAAAGTTCCCGCTCATATATTCCGGGCACAGACACGTACAGTTTGACGTGGCTGGTTCTGCTTGCGGGACATCCGGCTGCAGCGAAAGTGTCATAACCAAGTACTTCGCGCATCATGCTCGGGTCCCACAGGGAATTGGCGAAATTGAGTTTTTTCACACCGTGGAAGTGCTGCCCGCTCACGTAGAGATTGAAGTCCACCTTGAAGGGTTTTTTGGGAGGAGGGACGCCGTAGAAGGAGGAATTTCCTCTATACCTGATGCCTACGTTTTCATAAGTCTCATCGGTGAATTTCAGCGTCCCGGGCACGTACTCGAAGGGTCTCCGCTGAAGGGATTGCCAGTTTGAGAGCGTGAAGACGAGTTCATACTCGTCAACAGCTTGCCGGCGGAATATCAGCGAATACTCGGGTTCGGAAAAGGCAGGCCCGCCGCCTACGCTTCCGCCTCCGCAACAAAGGCCGGCCGCGGCAAGAAAAAGCACGGCAAGAAGAACACCGATTCTTTTCATTCCGGCAATACTCAAAATTCCCATTATAGTGAGAGATGGTAGCAAATTATGGACCGTAATTCTATGCCTGCTGCATTACCAGAATCAGAAGAGGGGATGGAGGCTGTAATCGTAGCCTCAACTAATGTGGAAGCGTCTGGCCATATCGTTTGATTTCAATATATATTATGGGTGCAACCTTTTTGTCCATCTGACGTTATATACTATAGAATAAAGAGCAATCTCGCAGGAGAAACAAAGGGAAGAAGGGGTGTCTTATGACAAGAATCCTGATGATATTGGCGGGAGCCATTTTAATACTGGGCCTGTCTCCAATGCCATGTGTGAAAGTGCAACTGGATGAAAGTACGAGAAATGAAGGACTTCTGGCTTCAATTCCTTTCCAACTATACGGAAACGTGATATTAATGGAGCTCTCCGTCGATGAATCGACTCCACTTAACTTTATCTTCGATACCGGTGCTGGCGGGACCGTAATCAATGCGCGGACTGCTGACAGACTTGACATCGTCGGGGATGAAACGGTATCCCGAGAGGGCGCAACCGGAATGGCCGAAATCGTGCAGTCAACCGATCATATTGTGTATGTTGAAGATGTAAGCTTTCAGGATGTCACGTTAGGCATCGCCGAACTCGGCCACATAGAGAAGCGAATAGGTACTCCCATCGATGGAGTTATAGGATGGCTAATCTTGTCCCAATACGCGGTAAGAATCGACTATGATGCAATGCTTATCGAGATATATGACAACAATAGATTTGAGTATGACTTTGGTGATAGTGGTTATGCTCTTGAGGTGCAGGGCACTGCGATCTTTACTAATGTAACGACCGCTTTCAAGAGTGGTAATACCTTCACCGGAAAGGTACTGGTGGATACTGGAGCGGGGAGCACTTTCTATTTCAACACGCCCTTTATTGAGGAAAATGACCTGTTAGCGGAGGTGGATACCTACTATGAACGGGAAACTGAGAGCCTGAGTACAGAAACTTCTCATGTCTACACTACTATGCTCGCAGAATTGAACATCAGCGAACATGAATTTTCCACCGTACCGGCTAATATAGCCATTGCTGAAGCAGGAGCATCATCATGGTCTGGCCCCATGGGTATTCTGGGGAATGGCGTGCTTAAGCGTTTCAACGTTTTTATTGACCTCCAACAGAAAAGGATGTCTCTTGAGCCTAATCGGTTGTACCATGACCAGTTCGAGGTCAACTGCTCCGGATTGGAACTGGTTACAGATGATGCGTTTCAGAAGGTGATTATTGATCACGTCTATGCAGGCTCACCAGCCCACGAAGCGGGGCTGGAGGTCGGTGATGAAATCGTACAGATAAATGGAGCAAACATATCGGATTCCCAGTTGCCGCAAATCAGAAGTATGCTAAGCCAGGATGGCGAGGAGATTGAAATCCTGATTGAACGAGAAGGTGAATTACATAACTATCTTTTCGTACTACAACCGCTAATCGAGTAGCAGATGTGACAAAACAGGTATTTGTTACATCTTCGCTTTGATTTCACCTCAGCCTCTTTTGCTGGATTAGCTTATCATCCCCAAGCGTATAAACGTCTGGGATGAAGGCTGCTATCTCGTAGCCTCAACTAATGTGGAAGCATCTGCTTATCTCATATGATAGTGTGGATAACGTTTCAATTATAGTCAGCCTCCTTGATGCTTCTCTCAGCACATCACACAGAGCGTCAGAGTGTACTCGGGGTTGTTGCTTCTGTCCCAAAAGTGTCCCATTCATGCTGACGAGCTACATCCTATGTAAAAGCGCCTGACCATAATCCCTTAAAGAAATGCCTTGCGTTGATACCAAGAATGCGGTTGTCATAGCCACCCTCTTGACTAACAAGCGTAGGCAGGTTTAATGAACCGAGCATCCACCCGTTGGCTTCGAAATCTTCGGCTTCCAGGCTCCATGTACCCGTGGGGTCACTTCTGGCTGTATCTAAACCAAGGGCAATAATCAAAAAGTCAGGACGAAATCTTTTCACCCGCTTCACAGCACTCTCGAGGGCTCTATGGTATCGCTTACCGTCAACACTCTCTGGCAAAGGTATATTCATGTTGTAGTTCTTGCCTGCCCCAATACCCTTTTCAGCTTTAAAACCACTAAAGTAAGGAAATGCAAAGCGTGGCTGGCCATGAATAGAGATTGTCAGGACATCTGAGCGCTCGTAGAATATATTCTGTTGTCCGTTACCATGATGGTAGTCGATATCAACTATAGCTATTTTCCCGTGCTTGCTGAGATATTCGGCAGCGATTGCGGCCGAATTCAAGTAGCAAAACCCGCCAAATGAGCGGTGTTCGGCATGGTGACCCGGCGGTCGTATAAGGGCATAAGACAGGCGATACCCTTCAAGGATCTTTTCGGCTGCAGTTAGGGCGCAATCCACAGCTCTTTTTGCTGCCGGATAAGCGTTTCTATTCAGAGGAGTAAAGGTGTCAATGCAATAATAACCAGCGCGGATAGGGAGCTCCGTAGGAGGCCTGGCAACATTTCGAATTGGAAAAACATAGGGATACACAGATTGATTGGGATCCAGGCTAGCACACACTTTTTTAAGGTAGTCGACGAATTTGGAGTCATGGACCGCTTTGATATATTTCTCGGAAAAGCGATGTGGGGCAAACCTCTGAAATAGGCCAGTGCCATCTATCTCGGCCAAAATTGCATCTATTCTAACCGGGGATTCAACATATCCCTGGTCCTGCACATGATGGATAGCATGCTTGTCATTCACTAATAGTGCGATACGCTGGTCACTGGGTATATACCGTGCGGCGGGAACAGCCGGCTTCTTCGAATATCTAGGCTTTCTAAGCTGTACTGGGTCGTCTTGGAATGACTCGACTACCATGTCTATATATTCTGGCGGGCATAGGTCCCCATATTTCCGCTCTAAAATTGCTCGCACGATTTCACGAGCATTATCGCGTTCCAGTTGTATGTCTTGTCCCAGATCATCGAAAAGAAGATAAGGAGGATTATCCTCTCCTGGTTTAACTGGTGTCTCATAAGCCGTATTGATAATAGGCAGCGCACCGTGCCGCTCGAAGAAGCGCAAGCGTTCTGCATTGCGTTTCCTTATCTCAGGGTTGTGGGATAATCTGGGGTTATCTGGAAGACACTCGAAGAAAAGGCCGATGGTATTTAAATTAAGAGCTTCTGTCCTGACGCGCTCATAGAGGGCACTGCCTATGCCGCCGCCTGTCCTGTGCCTGGCGGTAGAAATGAAATCAATATAACAGAACTTCAAAATGGGTTCATGTAATAGTAGAGCGAATCCACCAATGCGCCTTGCAGGCCCTTCAGCTATAAAAAGAATAGACCGGAAACGATATTTTAAGGGATTACGTAGCTGTTTGGGCAAATTCGCTATTTCACGTTTGGATAAAGCTGGGAACTGTTGGCGGAGAATCGTTTGAACCTGAGCTATTACATCCTTATTTGTTGGAGTAATATCATCGTAAACTCGGCGTATGCGAAACATGGTTTAAACTCTTTCTGTGATTCTAGGCCTACATTGTATTGCTTAGCGATAAGCCAGCCAACTCCAATCCATGGATAATCATGTTTACCGCTATAGCAGCCAGCAACAAACTAAATACTCTGGATACTGCCTTAAGTCCACCCTTCCCCACGAACCTGACAATCTGGTTACTGGATAAGAGTATAGCCCAGGTAATCAACATATTCAAGGTGAAAGAGATAAGAACCATATAGAGGGGAAACTGAGTTGCAAGGAGCAGAAGAGTTGTAATGGTCGCCGGTCCCACCGTCAATGGAGTGCCGATGGGAACGACAGCTACCATTTCTTCTTTGATGGCTTCCATCATCTTGCCTGTCGTCATATATTTTATGGACAAGATCAATAGTATGAGCCCACCGGCGATAGCAAAGGAGCCCACAGAAATGTCCAATACCTGCAGAATGAGCTGACCCAAAAAAAGGAATACCAGCCCAACAATGGTAGCGGTTACAGTGGCTATGTGAATCATTTTGCGGCGCTCTTTTTTCAACATCCCCTCGCTCAGTGAGATGACGAAGGGTAGATTGCCCAAGGCGTCGATGACTATAAACAACGGTACGAAAGTCAATACAAAGTTTTGTAGGATAGTACGCATTCTGTAAAGTATCCCTGCCGTAACGATGCTCTTCTCTTCTGTTTCACTGCAACCTCTTTTGCATGATTAGCTTATCATCCCCGGGCTCATAAAAGTCAAGAATGTGGGCTACTATCTCATGGATATGCATGTCTATATGGTAATTTGAGCCTTAATATATCCGCAATGTTACCCCCTAGTATGCGCTCTTTTTCCGTGCTATCTATATTCAGGTTATTGATTCTTGCTATGTTGTTTTCTAGCGAGCCTTTATCCCAGGGAGTATCAGAGCCTAGCATGATACGGCCTGCACCTAAGTTGGCGATTGCATATTTCAACCTGGTATCTTTTATATAGGAAAAAGGAGAGATTTCATAATAAATATTACTCACATATTTGGCCTGCTCAGCGACTGCTTCTAAACCAACCAGATGAAGCAGTATGAAATCTGTTCCAGGATAGTTCTTCGCAAGATTCAGCAGTTTTAAGGCATCTCCATCCGACCACAGGTGAATAAATAGTGGGAGTCGCTTTTCTCCACAGAAGATAGCTATATCATTAATCTCAATTCCATTGCTCTTGAATGGAGTACATACCTGGTGCAGCTTAATTCCTGCAAAATGCCATTTCTTGAGGTCTTTCTGCAATTTCGTCATGAAGTCTGGTTTTCGTGGGTCCAACCAATATATTTGAATTATTCTATCCGGGTGTGCTTTAGCCAGAGAGTAGACGAATTGATTGCCATCCTGTTGCTCTTTTAATAGGAAATTATAGTTGAATCGGATTCCGGGATTTATGAAATATCGTCCGTAAAGAGGGTGTTGCTTGATAGCTGATATTGGGATATTCGGAGGAGTAGGTGCACTAGTGTGACCTTTCAGTCCAGGGCAAAGGGCAACTTTGTCTACTCCCAGCTTGTCCAAAATCTCGGTCAATTTTCTTGGGTCTGCAAATTCACCGCAGGCATGTGAGTGAGCATCAATTATCATCTAGTTCCCTGGATGATATTGTAAACGTTGCTGTGCGTAGGAGCAACATGAGTCAGCGCTTTGCTCTCGAATATGGGGCATAGGCGATAAAGTTAAGGGAAATCCCATTACGGTCTATTATCCTATACTGAATGAAGCTCTTCCCTTTGATTTCACCTCAGTCGCTTTTGCATGATTAGCTTATCATCCCCTGGCGCATAGAAGTCAGGGATGTGGCATATTATTTCATAGCCTTGATTGAGATGAAAGCGCCTTGTTTTCTCATAAGCTGGCGTGGATGATGTCTCAATAATGGCTAGCCTTCCCTTAGCTCTCACGATCTCCTTTTCCGCGGACTCTATGAGGGCACTGCCTATCCCTCGGCCTTGCCTTTCTCGAGCGACAGCCTCCCAGTAGATATCCCATGTCCCTTCAGTTAGCGGCGTAGGTCCGTAGCAGATATAACCTGTTACAGTTGAGTCAGCCTCAGCAACAAGGATGTGATAGCCGGAGCCGACTGGGTCCTTGAGGTAGTTATCAATTACTTCCTTGGCTACCGCCACTTCAGAGGGTTTGAATTCGGGTGTACTGCGCAGTATTTTCGTTATGCTGGGTTTGTCTTTGTGCTTCATAGGGCGAATATTGATTTTCATTGTCTTTCCCATAAAGAGCCAATTGTACAATTTGTTCAATTAATTGAGTATAGGTCATCCCGGCGGCTTCCGCCTGGCGTACTGCGCCGGAGCCTGGAGAGATATCGGGGTTGGGGTTCACCTCAATAACGTTTACCTGTCCCTCACGGTCCATCCGCATGTCCACTCTGGCGTAGCCCTGGCCACCGATAATTCGGAAAGCTGTTACTGCTGTCCCGGCAATGCGTTCTCGCTCTTCAGCCGCAACCTCGGCCGGACAGACTGCCTTTGTGCCTTCGAAGTAGGGGCTACCTGGCTCCCATTTCGCAGCAAAGGTAAGAATCCTGGGCATTGTAGAAGGCAGAGAATAAACGATTTCAGACACAGGAAGAACACTGTGTTCGGAGTCGCCTAGAATTGTGGCGTTAAACTCGCGCCCATCGATGAATTCCTCAACCATGGCGCCTCCACTGTATCGGTTGCTCACAAGTCCGATTTGTCTCTCCAGAGAGGTAAAGTCATTAACCACGCTTCCCAGTGATAGGCCGTGACTGGCATCCTCGCAACGGGGCTTGACAATGCAGGGATAGCCTAGTCGGAACCAATTTAATGTCTCAGGATTCAGCAGCTGAAAGTCTGGCGTCTTGATTCCAGCAACTTTGAGAATCACCTTCATTTTAGCCTTATCTAAGCATAGATTTAGCGCTGACGTTGGGCAGCCGGTACTGGGTATCTCCATATCCGATAGAATCTTCGGCAGTACCGCTTCAGTCTCAGGGCAGCCGCAGAAGCCCTCGAAAAGGTTGAAAACCAAGTCCGTTTTGATTTTTCTCAGCTTCCTCTCAGCTAGCTCAACTGGCGGCACCAGAGGAACTCGGGTGACGTCGAAGTCAAGTTCAAGCAAAGCCCGATGTACCGCCTCCACTGCCTCAAGCACACCGAGCACCGCCTTTCCTTCGCTGACTGCGTCATAACGGGAATGGTATGATGCGTTATAGACTATGGCTATACGCGTACGCATTGCGGATATCTCTCACGCGCAGCATTAAGCACAGCGCTTATCAATTGTTTATGACTCCATCCCATCTTTTCTGCCATAATGGCCAGGTCGCTGTGGGCACCCAGTCCAGGCAGAGGGTTTATTTCCAGAAAGTATGGCACTCCCGCTGTGCTGATCCTGAAGTCCAGCCGGGCAAAGTC
>JGI24422J19971_10002736_pt1 | contig 10979 bp, 14 predicted proteins | sample DeeMarSWOR152_54_FD_19971 | JGI IMG/M metagenome (IMG submission 19971)
CCATCACCCGGATTCCCAGCTCGCCCAATAGCTGCCCAAACCAATGATTTCTCCCTGCCACGCTCAGGATTGCAATGCCCACTACAGGATGCGGAATGGCAATGGGGAGGTCGATAATTCCCTCTACCAGTCGTTTACCCCTGAAGTTACTTCGGGCAAGCAGATACGCAAGGGGGGTTCCCAAAAAAAAGGAAATCAAAGCGGCCAATCCGGCTGTATAGATACTCAGCCAGATCGACCGCAAGACATCCTTATCGCCGATCGACTCCCTGAGCATCCCCAAGGAGGGGGCGGTGATCAACTGGATGAGGGGAAGGATAATGAAGGCCATGATCACGATACCGCAGGATACACTTACCCAAAAAAACGGCTCACGTCTCATGGTCTTTCCTTTTCACGTTAGTCCCTGACCTCTACAAGGTTTTGGAGTGGTTTTGGAAGTGAGGATTTGATTGCCTCACTTGGCACTCGACAGGGGATAAAGGGAGGTTGCCCCATCTGCTCAAGAACCTTAAGTCCTCCCTGGGGATCAAGCGCATACTTGAGAAAGGCAATGGCCCCCTCTTTGTTGGGCGCACTCTTGATAAGGGTGATCCCATAGGTACAGGACTTGCCCTTCATGTCCATAAACGTACCGGGTTTCTTCCCGGTCACTTTAACGACCGCATCTTTGTAGAAGCCATCATACTGGTAGTTTCCCAGGTTGATTTGGTCGGGCAGTTCCACGAACTTGAGCTCATGTTGAACGCCACAGAGCGGTACTCCCAGGCATAGTCCATATTCCCGGTTTGCAGCAAGGAGACGAGTTCCACCGACTTGGGACGAATGTTCTCCTTGGGACGGTTCGCGATCAGGCGTTCATAGAGCCCTGGTATCTTGTAATATCTCTCTGCCAATTGCAACACCATAAGCGCCCGATACCCACAGGGATCCAGGTTGGGGTCCGAGTGCCCCCATATCACGCCTTTTCTCGCCAGAATCTCATACCAGTTCTGTTCATTCACCTCATCAGCGTACCTGCTCTTATCCGTATAGCAGAGCACGAGCCGGTTGGTGGCAAACCTGACGTTCCAGTCGGCGTATGTGGGAATGAGAAGCTTATCTATCACCGTGTAATCGGCGGATGCCATAATGTCACAAGGTTTTTTAAGGTCGGTGATCTTCCTCGCACATTTCTGGCTCCCTGCCGCCTCCCGAAGCACATCCACCTTGGGGTATTGCGCCTCGAACTCCTTTTCCATCTGGGCAAGGGGAATGGTTAAGCTGCCTGCGTTAAAGACAACAATCTCACCCGTAATATCTCCAAAGGACTTTCCAGTGGGTATCAGCAAGATCAAGCTGACCACTGCACACGATAATCCATATGCGGCTCTCTTCATCTTCTACCTCCTCTTCCTTCCATGTTTCCTTATCTCTACTCCAGGTCCGCCTGTTTAGTAAACGTCCTTCGTTTTCCCGCCGGACAACCCAGCGTAAGAACCAATGACGTCATAGTTTGAAGATTATGTCAGATTCGATATATGTCTCTTTTGACATATACTACACCAGCTGTCAATATCAAATCTGAAAATCCGCCCAAAAAAATTTTGGCACGATTCACTTGAGCTGTTTTTCCCTTTACAGAAACTCGGCCATGGTGTAACTGACCACCTGTTTCCCTAGAACATGGAAAACTAAGGCAGAAGCTGATTCTAGTCAAGGAAGGCCTATGTTCCAAAAGAGAGTCAAACGCCTCACGTTACTATTCTTTGAAAACCTGTCGAAGCACCAAACTATTAGGCACTTTGTGTCATCCCGTGGAGGCGGGTTTAGCAAACAGCCCTATGACTCTCTTAACCTCGGCCTTCATGTCCAGGATGATCCGGGCTCCGTCCTCAAAAACAGACAGAGGTTTGCGGACGCACTCGGAATTCCATTGAGCTCCTTTACCTTCGCTGAACAGATCCATTCTGGAAACGTCACCGTGGTCACTGAAGCCATGCGGGGTAGAGGGAGCGCCGATCAGAAAGCGGCCATCCAGGCTACTGACGCGATGCTGACTGATATACCGGGCATCTGTCTTGTTATCCTCATAGCAGACTGCGTTCCTATGCTTTTCTTTGACCCCGTGAAAAATGCTATTGGAGTCGCCCACGCGGGATGGAAAGGAACCCTTGCATACATCGCCTCGAAAACGGTGAGTGCGATGGAAGATGCCTTCGGTTCCTCGCCGCAGGATATTATTGTTGGCTTGGGGCCATCCATAGGGCCATGTTGTTATGAGGTTGGCCCAGAGGTTATCGTCCAAATAAAGAGCCGCCTTCCGGCTGGCGAGAACTACATCGAAAATGAATCTCCAGAGGGCAAAGGATATCTCGACTTGTGGAAGGCCAATGTAAGTCAGCTAGTGGAAGCTGGCATTGCGAGAGAAAACATAGAGGTGGCGATGCAATGCACCTGCCATAATCCCGATCTTTTCTTCTCTTTCCGGTATCAACAAGGGGAAACTGGGAGATTCGCTGCAGGCATGAGCATCTTGTAAGTTATGGCTCACAACCTTTGGATGAGGTAAAGATAGGTCGGCAGACGGCTCAGGGTTTTTATCTTACTGAAGCTCTTGAGCATATGCTTCTTTGCTTCCCCATTTATCGGTCTTCCATCCATCAGAGGTGAGAAATAAATAGCGCCCTTACTATAAAACCGTTCTAGGTTCTCCCTGATCAGATCAAGACACCGCGGCAGGTGACTCGAGGGAAGGCTACCGCCCAAAATGAAATTTGCCGTTATCTCAATCTTTTCGTATTTCCTGTTAACGTCCAGCATTCTACCAAAGACCTTTGTTATGAGCTCGGTTGTTAAGGGTTTTTTCAAGGCTTTTAGCGTTGGCGGATCAGGTGACTCCAGGCCTATATTTATATAGGTAGAAAAAGGCAGCCCATTTAACAACTCAAAGAGAGCGTCTTCTGATCTCATCAGTGAGTCGACGCTTCCGAATAAAAACAGGTAGGCATCCTTGAGGTTAGAATGCTCGAATTCAAAGACTTCATAGGCCTTTTCTGCCGCGAACTCGAGCAGCTCGAACCCAGCTCCCAAGCCATCGTGTTGACCGAGAAAGATGGCATTGTAGTTACGAAGGTCTCGCCCATAAAAGTCCTTGAGGCTCTTGATCTGAGTCACGATATTTTGTCTGCTGCGAGGTGCGAAATCCTCCCCTGTCTTGACTCTACAAAATCCGCAGTTATACAGACAGCCGTCTGCCACGACAATGGGGATTACCTCATAATCCACATGTCGGGTATCAGGTGGAAGAACCGGTATCCTTGCTCCGATCAGACGGTGGAGGGCTTGAGATCTCAACATCAATGTGTGGGCGTCGTTTTTGCTCGCCTGGCTCAGTAAATCCCTAAGGCCCTCTCGCAAAGGAGTCGAGAGCGCTGCCTTTATTTCCGTGCGCAACGCCTCCCAAGCATCGAGGGCGGCTTGTACCGCATTGCCTTCAAAGGGCTTGCCACCCATAATGGCGTTGCTCGGGTAAGAGAGACACGGCAGGTAATATTCACCAAAATAATCGTAGATCTCGTTATAAGTACCCGCTGAATAGTACACCCAGTCATGAGCCACGGTGCGCTTCAACCATTCCGCCGGGTGCGGCCAATTTTGACCTCGCCCCTGAATGTACTTGATCTCTCCATTCAGGTTAAACTGGAAAAAATAGTGGCGGGTTCTTATCTCTGAAAAACGGCCATAACGGATGGGATAACTGACCTTCGAGAACTGCCGCGAGCCTTCTTTATCGGGAGTTATGGCGAGGCTATCAAACTGATAGGAATCCATATACTGGCGTTTTGATGCTCATTTCTTGTGCCGAATGGGGCCACATGCTGCAGCGCGTCAAAGAGCGAGCTCTTGAGCCTATCCCCTGTACACATCAAACTCATGCTAGGGAGCTATGGCCTCACCAGATCTCGGCGCTCTTCCTCACCTCAAGCCACCTCCTCTGGGAGCGGGTGAGGGGACCGAGTTGCTCCTCGATCCACTCGATATCCCCGGTGAGCAGGGCGAGCTTCTCGGGGCCGGTGAGCTCATAGTCATCGAGGGCATCGGCGGCATCCTCCAGGAGGTTGGTGAAGAAGGTGGCATCGGAGGCGGCACGCTCCAGCACCGTGATGAGCTCCTCCTTGTGGATGAGGGCCTGGTCCTCGGGGGGCTGGGTTGCCGCGATATCCAGGGCTGAGGCAACGGCCTTGAGCAGCTGATCGGGGGTGAAGGGCTTCTCGATGTAGTCGGCTGCGCCCAGCTTCATGGCCTGCACTGCCGAGCGGACTGTGGCGTAGCCGGTGATGATCACCACCGGGAGGGCGGGCTTGGCCCGCTTGATGTCCCTGAGGACCCGCATCCCCCCCATATCGGGCATGCGGATGTCGGTGAGAATAACGTCGTAGTCGGTCTCCAGGGCCATGTCTCGTCCCTGCCGGCCGCTTAAGGAGACCTCAACGCTGTAGTGTTCCTCGGTCAGGATCTTGCTCACGCTGTCGAGCACGATCTGCTCGTCGTCGATCACCAGGGCCTTCTTCGTCTCCATGGGTTCCTCCTCATGCATACTGGCAGACGGACTGCAAACTCCCCTTAACGGTTGAGTGCTTCATAACCATCCTCCAGCCCTGTTGTAACAAGTGCCCTCGTTCTACCCAGCTGCAGCCCTGCTAACCCACATAGGTCACGTTGAAACCTTCGGACTTGATCTCCTCAACGATCTTGTCTGCCTTTTCGCTCTTTAGCCGCAGCACGATCAGCCAGTACTCCTCATCCTCCCCGGGGGGGAGAGTCATCAAACTCAATAGAACGGTTTTATTCCGATCGAGGACTTCCATTATCCTTTGCATGTTGCCGAAGTCTTTAGTGGCCTGTATATCGATTCTCGTGCCCTTTTCTCTTACTCCCAGAACCCGCGTCATAATCCTCACGATATCTGACTCGGTAACAATGCCTACNAGTTTACCATCATCCACCACCGGAAAGCCGCCGTAACCCTTTTCTTGTCCCAGCTGCAAGGCGTCTTCGGCCGGCATCTCAGGAGAAACCGTAAAAGGATTCTTTACCATAATATCCTTAACGGTCATCTTAGCCAGAAGATAATGGAGCTCATGAATGCTCAGGGCTGTAGCCGGTGAGGGTGAGGCCTCAAGCAACATGCGTTCAGTGACATAACCTACCAGCTTATCCTTCTTCAGAACAGGCAGCCTTCTGATCTTATGGGCCTTCATTATCTTTGTTGCATCGTGAAGGGACGTATCCTCACTGACTGCCACCACATTGGTACTCATAAAATCTCTTATTTTCATAGCTCCCCCTATTTGTTAAATTTGTTAGAAATATGTGATCGAGTACGATCCCGCCTTTTTGCTTCCTAAAGACCGTATGGTACCGTCAAAATGGGGCTTACCTCCCCCCGCCCACTGTCACCTTTTTACCAGATTATTGAATTGGAGGGAATACATCAATCAGGTAATGTACCCAAAAAGAGGAAACCGATACCCATTTATGCTTGGGAAGCGCGTTTCTGTGGTATCTAACCCCTATGCTAGGTAGGGCCAAGCACTCAATCCAGTCTGCTTTTCGTGCTCTGATCAGGCCCCTCGGAAAACCCCACGTCAGGTTTTAGCTAGGAAACTTTGACCCGATCAAAGCATCGCAAGTCTCCTTAATCAAAGCCTCAGCGATTCTTATCTCCTTCTGCTTTCTTGAAACCAAGTTTTTTGAACACAGGGAGCAAAGAATTCTTCTACTCTATCAGCAAAGGATTGTTCTGCCTCAGCGATACCGCTGTCCCCATTAGACCTCTTGGCACCTTCTTAACCCACGAATCTTCGGGTTTCGTTGACCGGTGAGCCCCTGCTCCGTTCCTCTAGGTAGTTTGCCCTATTCGAGGTAGCTAAAAAGGGCAGACGGATAGCATGCCCAGCATGAAATAGGGACTTTTGAGTAAAATGCCGGATTGAATCTACACCCTGAGCTTTCTATAGTGTATCTTTAGAAGCCGCAGGATCAGTCAAACAATGGGCAACGCGAGAAGTTCATCCTTCAGAACCAAATGCCCGGAGGAAAGTGATCGAATTGCTGATCATTGAGAAGTCGGATCACGATCTGTTTGTTCAGAATCTTATTGAGAATTATCAAGTGGAGGCGTTCAAAAAAAGAAAGGTTACTTTGATTACGGTCCTATTGAGTCGCCTCATGACCTCTGTCTGGATTTCGACTGTACCAAAATACGTCGTGATAAAAGAACTTGTTGCTGCCGGAGGAGCTATTGCTCCGGTTTTGAAGGACGCCCCCACTCCACGTCACACCTGTAGTAGACAATAGCCCCTATCATCTCGGGCGTCCACTCATATGACCTCAAGACCAGAAGGCCATAAAACAAATGGATCACCTCTTCGAGAGAGGGGTCCCAGACCCACATTACCTAAGGAGGAGGGGAGCTGCACTGATTATAGGAGTGGATCCCAAAAAGGTTACACGACGTTCATTCTGTGCTGACATGGAAGCCCTGATTTCTGGAATTAAGCATCGCAAGCAAGAGGAAATAGAGCTCGCCGCGGGAATGCTTGTTAGGGCCTACGATCCCTCCACATCGTGCTTCACGCATTGCATTTCTCTCTAGATAAGTTAAAGGGGAGGGGAGGATATGGCAAAACCCAAAATTGTCGTTATTGATGATAATCCTGATCTCGTTGAGAGCATCAGGATCACCCTAGAGGCCAACAATTACGAGGTCTATGGTGCCAAGAACGGCACAGAAGGCCTCAAGCTTGTAAGGGAAGTGGACCCGGATCTCATTATCATGGACGTGATGATGGATACCATAACAGAGGGATTTCAGGTTACCTACCAACTCCGAAGCCGCGATCCACAATCGGAATACAAGGAGCACTCCGATACCCCCATTCTCATGCTGACCGGTACATCCCAGAATACCCCCATGAAATTCTCACCGGAAACCGACAAAGATTATATACCAGTTGATGAATTCGTGGAAAAGCCAATCCGACCTGAGGCCTTACTGGAAAAAGTGAAAAAGTTAGTTTAAGATAACTGCAGTACTCCATGGGAAACCCCGTACCCCCAGAATTATGGGCCCTTTTGCATGAAAGAGGCGGTGAGGAGCCCCTTGCCAGGCATAGGCGGTGGATACTCCTGAGATGGTTCCTTGCGGGAGTGGTCATCCTAGCCACCCTCGTGGGAAACTGGCTGCTTCATCTGGAGATCCGCACCGTCTCTATTCTTCTCGTGTGCGCTCTCATCTCTTTGTTGAATGCTTTTTTCCATTATTTCTTCTTTTTTTACAAGGGCGCCGTTGAGCTGTGTAAGTCAAACGCCAAGAAGAAGGAAATAGAGCTCAGCGCTGCCTTGCCAGATGAGGATTCGCTTGTGCTTGGACCTGAGGACGAAATGGAGAAGATCCTCAATAATCTCATTACCAATGTCATTAAAATACGCCCGGCGGTGGAACTATGGCACTGGAGCTCACCGGTTCTGGAGTTCAGGTAATCCTGAGACTTAAAGATGCGGGTATAGTGATAGCCGAGCAGGATATCCCGAAGATATTCAGTGCATCCTTTCGCACCGATGAAGCGAAGGAATTGACCCTTACGGCAAGCGGCTGGGGTTGCATTTCACCAAGGAACTCATGGAAACGCTCTGGGGTAGCATTGCCGTGAAAAATGAAAGGGGAAATGGCAGCGAGTTCACCACTACCTTTCCCAGGGTGTAGCGATCGAAGGGGTAAACGATGAAATCGAGTTCTCCAATCCGGTTTTGTATCAGTACTTCAGGAGAGGGTCGTACACCAAAATCCATTAGTGAGGTTAACTTTATCTAAGGTCGGTAACCTAAACGGGAGGTCACACTATGGCTGAGAGAATGCTCATCATTGATGACGAGGAGATTGTGTTGGATTCATGCCGCAGGATATTTACGGAGCAGGGCTTTGATGTTGTTACGACCACCAGCCCTCAGGAAGGCCTCAGCCTTGTCTCAGATTCATCATTCGAGGTAATTCTCGTTGACTGGAAGATGCCCGGCTTTGATGGAATGGATGTAGTAGAGGAGCTGGATCGCCGCTCCCCGGATTCAGCAGTGGTGATGATCAGCGGATACCCCACGGTGGGCAGGGCGGCTGAGGCCATGAAGCGGGGTGCAATGGACTATGTCCCAAAGCCATTCACGCCGGATGAAATCTGTGAGGCGGTCCAAAAGGCGGTGAGGCGCAAGGTAGCAGAGGAGCAAAAGGCACTGGGCCGTTTTGAGAGAATCATACAATCCGTGCAATTTCCCACGCCGGATCTTGAGGACAAACCACCTAAGACAATCGCGGAGACGGTTGCCTCAACCATTGGAGTCGGGAAGGTAACCTCCCCATGGGTCACGGTGTTTGTCCTTGGAATCCTCGCTGGAGCATATATCGGCTTTGGAGGGCTCCTTTCGACGACCGTGAGTTTTGATCTCGCTAAAACACTCGGCATTGGCTTTCAGAAATTTGTCGCCGGATCAGCCTTTAGCGTCGGCCTGATGCTCGTAGTCATCGCGGGAGCTGAGCTATTCACCGGAAACAATTTGATGTTATCCAGTGCCATGGCTAAAAAGATCACCTTCGGAAATATGTCGGTGAGGTGGGCCGTGGTATGGCTTGCTAATCTAGTTGGTTCGCTCATCATAGCACTGATGTTGTACCTCTCAGGCCTGTGGAAAACGGGCGACGGTGCCCTGGGTGCTGCCGCCGTTGGTATCGCCTATTTGAAAGTCAACCTGAGCTTCGTTGAGGTTCTGGTTCGTGCCATTGGCTGCAATTGGCTCGTATGTCTGGCCGTCTGGATGGCCCTGGCTGCCCGCCAGACCGTGGGCAAGATATTCGCCATCTACTTCCCCATCATGGCATTCGTTGCGATTGGCTTTGAGCACGTGGTCGCCAACATGTACTTCATTCCTGCCGGAATATTCCTACACAGTTGGGCGGGTATTGCCGCTCCCGAAGCTTACGATCCCGCATCCCTCAACTGGGTAAGCTTCCTGTGGATGAATATGGTGCCCGCTACAATCGGCAATGTTATCGGAGGCGGGGTATTTGTGGGAATGAGCTACTGGGGTGCATACCTCAGGTCGGCTTCTGAGGGAAAAGCTCGGTAGTGATGGGAGAGCATGCGCTGTTGGAATCCTAAGCACTTGTCGATTATTTCTGGTTTCCGTGTTCTGCGTCCCTATTCTCATGCTCATGTGAGTTCGGAGCCTTGAATGAGCCTTCAGAAACCCCGCATTCTGGTAATTGATGATGAGAGGATCATACGGGATTCCTGTACCAGAATCCTTTCGTCGGAGGGGTACGAGGTGAGAAGTGCTGCGAATGGCGTTCGGGGCTTAGAGCTCTTTGGGGAATTCCGCCCTGACCTTGTTCTGGTTGACCTAAAGATGCCCGGCAAGAGTGGAATGGAGGTTTTGGAGGAGATCGAGAGGGCAGATCCAAATGTAGTCAAGATCGTGATCACCGGCTATGCTACGGTATCCTCTGCCGTGGATTCAATGAAAAGGGGTGCTTATGATTTCATACCAAAGCCATACACTCCCGACGAAATCTCCCTCATCGTTTCACGAGGAGTGGAGAGGAGGCGGCTGCTTCTGGAAAGTGAGGCTCTGCGGGCAGAACGGGAGAAGACAAGAGGGAACATGATCTCGTTGGTCTCCCACGAACTGCGGGCACCCCTAGCTGCCGCAGTCCAGTATTTGGATGTCATCCTGGCAGGCATGGCCGGCGAAGTCCCTCCAGATGTCATTGATATGGTCGAGCGCTGCAACATGAGGCTCAGGGAGTTGCTCGATCTGCTGAGCCGATGGCTCAGCCTCGCGACCTTCGACCCAGTTAGGATAGCAGAACATTTTGAGAATATTGATCTAACTGACGTTGCAGGAAAATCCCTTGATGCGTTAAGGTCCCTTGCCGAGGAAAAAAAGGTACGCCTTATCTCACAGGCGCCGCGCGGTTTGCCATCTGTTAAGGGAAGTCAGGTGCTCTTGGAGGAAATCTTCACTAACCTCGTCAGCAATGCCATCAAATACAATAGAGAAGGTGGCTGGGTAAAGGTAGCCTTGGATTCGAATGATCAGCAAGTTCTTGTTGAGATTAGTGATAACGGTATAGGTATACCGGAGGAACATCTGCCGAGGGTATTCGACGAGTTCTATCGCGTCAACGGCCGAAGAACTGCCCCTGTCAAGGGATGGGGTCTAGGGTTATCGATCGTTAAGAGAATGGTGGAAGCCCATGGAGGCACGATTGATGTGGAAAGCAGATTTGCCAAAGGAACGACCTTTACGGTTACCTTCCCGATGGTCATTGAGTCTCAAAGGGAAACGTAAAGGAACAAAGGGGGTAAGATACCATGAAGGCGACGGGTAAGAAGATACTAATCATCGATGACGATCCCGACTTTGTCCGCTCCACGGGTATCGTTTTGCAATCTGCGGGATACGAGGTCCTGGAGGCTTTTAGCGGAAAGGAGGGTCTCGAAAAATCCAGGTCAGAAAAACCCGACCTCTACATCATCGATTTGATGATGGAAACTTACAGCGAGGGGGCTAACGTCATTCAGTCATTGCGCGAAGATGAAGAGACGAAAGATAGGCCGAGGATTATGATCACCTCTGTTGATCTTAAGGGACCATGGGAGTCCTATCCGCAGGATGAATGGCTTGCTTGCGATTTTCTGCTGCAGAAACCCGTGCCTCCTGACGAGCTTCTGAAGTGCGTTGAGAATGCACTGAAGCGGTCTTAGGGCCATGCGCCTCCCCTGAGGCGACCTTGAAAGTATCTCAGCAGTCCTGTCGGTCACCAGATCTCAGCGCTCAGCCGCTGTTCGAGCCACCGCTTTTGAGCAGGAGTAAGAGGACCGGTATACCTCTCGATCCACTCAATATCCCCGGTGAGAACAGCCAGTTTCTCAGGTCCTGTC
>JGI24422J19971_10002737_pt1 | contig 10978 bp, 6 predicted proteins | sample DeeMarSWOR152_54_FD_19971 | JGI IMG/M metagenome (IMG submission 19971)
TCCCTTCCACAAAACCTCTTGTTGTTGTGACCGGTCCTGGGCCTGGAAGTGGAAAACTCGCCACCTGTCTGTCCCAGATGTACCATGATCACAAAAGGGGTATACACTCTGGTTATTCCAAGTTTGAAACATTTCCAATTTGGGATCTGCCGCTCAAACATCCAATCAATGTGGCCTACGAAGCTGCCACAGCGGATATCGGGGATTTTAACCTCATCGATCCCTTCCATCTCGAAGTCTATGGTAAGACGAGTGTGAATTATAACCGGGATGTGGAAGTGTTTCCCGTTCTTGAGAGGATTTTGGAGAAGCTCACCGGAGAAGCCTCCGTGTTCAGATCGCCGACAGATATGGGAGTAAACCGGGCAAGCTGCGGAATTGTAGATGACGAGGTAGTAAAGGAGGCCGCAAAACAAGAGGTGATCAGGCGATATTTTCGTTACAGGTGCGAATATGTCATGGGATTTGTAGACAAAGAGACCGTCCAGCGGACAGAGCTTCTCATGAAGGAACTGAATCTTAAGCCCGAAGACAGGAAGGTTGTAATGCCTGCAAGGCAGGCTGCCCAAGAGGCAGTTCGGGATCATAAGGGACATAAAGGCATTTTTTGCGGAGCAGCCATCGAACTTGAAGATGGTTCCATTGTAAAGGGGAATAATTCTCCGCTCATGCATGCATCTTCCAGCCTCATACTGAAAGCCATAAAAAAGTTGGCAGGCATACCTGATCAACTCCCGTTACTGCCGAACAACATCATCGAATCCATCAGCAATCTTAAGGGTGAAATCTTGCAGTCGAAGACCGTCAGTTTGAATCTGGTAGAGGCTCTGATGGGACTGAGCATAAGTGCAGCTTCAAATCCAACAGCAGAGCTGGCCGTGTCGAAACTGAAAGAGCTCAGAGGCTGCGAAGTTCATGTAACCCATATTCCTTCTCCAGGGGATGAGGCCGGATTGAAAAGATTGGGGGTCAATTTGACCAGCGATCCCAATTTCCCATCGAAAAATCTATTTATGACATAATGGAAGATTTTTTTAAATTAATACTTGACAAACTTATCTATATATCGTATTTTTTCTTCAAAGAATAACAATATATTGTGGTTAGTGCGAACTTTTACGAATCGAAAAAGAGAGGATTGCCGGATTTTTTCGGGTAGAGATCGTTAGGGGAGGAGGGCCGAGAGAGGAATCCCCGTACTTCCTACTCCCTTTGTAGCTTTCACTACGCCTTGGATGGGCCCTCCTCTAATTTTCTTCACTTTCATTACCGACCAAATAATGGCACAGCCTATCTGAGGGGTCAATCGCCTTTCGGGGTAGTTGGGGAGATGATTTTTTTCTTGCTTCCTTCACCTCTAGAGGTGAAGATATTTTTGAATTTTTGTTTATCATTTTGATCTTTATGTTGTATGATTCTAAGAAAATTTTATCGGGAGAGAAAAAGTGGATGTAAAAAAATTCATCGATAAGAAAGTCGAAGAGATCCAGAAAACCGTGGGGTCAGAGAAGGCGATCTCGGCTTTATCCGGTGGTGTGGACAGCTCTGCCTGCACGGTTTTGGCGCATTGGGCCATAAGTGAAAATCTAAAGGTGATTTTCATCGATGATGGGCTGATGCGGGAGAATGAGCCAGAAGATGTCGGACAGATCTTTGCAAATCTGGGAATCAGTATCGATATCATCGATGCCAAGGATGAATTTTTCGCGGCATTAAAAGGCAAGATCGATCCTGAGGATAAAAGGAAAGCTTTCCGAAACGCTTTTTACACCGTGTTCAAGCGTGCCGTTTCAGAAAGCGGCGCTCGGTTCTTGGTGCAAGGAACCATCGCAGCAGACATCATCGAGACAAAAGGTGGAGTGAAGACCCAGCACAACATTCTTGACCAGATCGGAATCAATGCCGAGGCTGAGTATGGATACAGACTGATTGAGCCTCTGAGAGATCTTTTTAAATATCAAGTAAGAGAAGTTGCTAAAGAGTTGGGTCTCCCAGAGAGTGTGTATCAGAGAATGCCTTTCCCTGGCCCAGGTCTGGCGACACGGATTGTCGGTGAAGTCACACCTGATCGAGTGTCCCTGGTCCGGAAAGCCACCCAGATTGTGGAAGAAGAGATATCAGCCATGAGGCCCTTTCAAGCCTTTGCCGTTTTACTCGCGGATAAAGGAACCGGGATAGAAGAGGGAAAAAGAAAATTTGGAGGCATCGTCATCGTACGATCTGTAGAAAGTAGAGATGCCATGACTGCTGAGCCAACTCCCATCCCTTGGGATACGCTGATGACTATCTCAAGAAGGATAACCAAAGAATTGCCTGAAGTGGTGCGAGTAGCTTATGAGATAACGCCAAAGCCGCCTGCCACAATCGAATACATCTAATGTAAACGTATGAGATAAAGTGGCTCTCTTCCATTTTGTGTGGGAATTATTTTCAAGGTTGTCTTTTCCATCAGCTATATCCTCTGCTCTAGTGAGGATCTTTCACGCCATTCCCTCACCGCCCTTCTCGGCGGCTGCGTAACTGCGCACGCTTGTTCTTAATCCCAATAACACTGGCTCTTCTTCCCGTGTTTGTCCGGATCTTGAACTCTTTATCAAAGTCGTGCTCAATACATACTCGCCGACAATATGGGTGAACCCATATTGCTTCCCTCGAAGAACGATTCGTGAAGGCTAGATCCTCAATGACGCTACGGACATACCTGATGTCTTTTTCTATTTGAGTTAATCCATACAAAATGGAAGAGAATCAATTTTGGATATCTGCTAGACTCAATTCTTTGATTTGATTAATTTATAGATTCCGAGTGTCAAAATGGGGATGATGTAGGTGATGAGGAAACCCCAGCTGGCACTTCCATATCCCTTTGCGATGAGATTGACCAATCCAAAGGTTGAAAGTCCAAATGCAATTAACAGCAAAATAACAGCAACCAGAGGTCTCTGCCAGCGGGGGAGATCTTTTCCTCTCGCATGGAGCGCTGAGCGGATTCTTTCGTTCACAGAGTGAATGAATCCTGTGCCAGTCTCTACCAAGGTCCCAAAGAGAACGATCTGGAAGATAACCAACAGAATGGGAACGCCTGCTCTCTGGAGTAAAAACACGGCAGGGATCTCTTCCGGAAGAACCGAGGGATAATGACCGGTCACAGAGATAAAGAAGAGAAAACCGGGAATAATCCCGATGAATCCCCCTATGAGCCCTGCGGAGAGAGCTTCTTTTCTCGATTCGATATGGTTCAGGCAAAAGAGCACTGCTGGAACGGTGCCCAGATTGTAAAGAGCGTATTTGAAGCCTCCGAGAGCCCATTTAGGTAAGATGATCCCTGTAGAAAGGTTATTCTGAATGGCTGGACCGAACTTTATCAGAGCTACGATGAAAAACGCTGCGTAAACCAAATAGAGGATAATGGACCAGAGGGAGAGGAAGTTTTCTATCAGACCTTTTCCTTTGAAGGTAAGAAAACCAACGGCAAGCAGCATGATTAGAACACCGGCTATGTAGGGCAGGCCAAAATTATCCCTGAGTATGACTCCTGCGGCAGATCCGATGACAGCCAGCACGAGGAATAATTGAATGATATAGATAATTTCGAAAGCAAACCAGAAGGGACCCAGTAATTTTTGAAAAAAAATCCTGTAGTCAAATGCTTTGAACTTCCGGCTGAATTCGAAAGATATGGCCAGAATCAGAGACCACATGAGTGTTGTGATCAAAAACATGCCCAGAAGACCGCCGAGAGGCCCGTATTTCAAGAAGAATTCCACCAGTTCACGTCCTGTACCGTAACCACCGGCAATGGTCACAGACTGGAAAACGAAGCCGGGCAAGAGGTATTTTTTAAAAAAAGAGGACTTGAAAAAAAACATCGCTTAATCATATCAAAATCACTCTTTATTAGCCAGAGGAGGGGATTTGAATTATAATAACCTTTTGTGAGGATGGAGGCTTTTTGAGCTCCCGAGGGAAACAGTGACAAAGATTTCTCAAACTGATAGAGAAGGAAAGATTCGTTCGATAACGGTTTGGGGAATCTTTGTCAATATATTTTTATTAGCTATAAAGATATTTATTGGAGTTTTGGTTCGCTCCTCTGCCCTGGTTGCCGATGGCTTTCACTCCTTATCCGACCTCGCCACTGATTTTGTTGTTTTGGCCAGCACTCGTTTATCGAGTAGGCCTCCAGACGATGCGCACCCTTATGGGCATAAAAGATTCGAGACTCTTGCGTCCCAGATAGTGGGACTCGTGCTGTTGGTCGTGGGATTTGGTTTTGTCTGGAGGGCCGGGACATGGATTTTCCACGGCGAAGAGAGCTACCCTGGATTCATGGTGCTGGTTGTGGCAGGAATCTCTGTTGTTTCCAAAGAAATCCTTTTTTTCCTGACCAGGAAAATCTCGAGAGAGACCCATAGTGCAGCGCTCTATGCGAATGCCTGGCACCACCGTTCCGATTCCCTTTCTTCAGGCGCTGTCTTGATTGGGGGCGTCGCCAGCCTTTTGGGCTGGGGGCATGCAGACCATATGGCCACGATTGTTGTTGGTCTGATGATCTTGGGAGTGGCGGGAAAGATCCTGTATGAGGGTTTGATAGAGATTACAGAGCATTCTGCTGATAGAGATACGATTCAGAAAATAAAGAATATTCTCCTGGCAGAGAGGGATGTCTTTGATTGGCATGCGTTGCGCACGAGAAGGGTCGGAGGGGAGCTATTCGTGGATGTCCATATTCTTGTCGATCCTGACATATCAGTGAGGCTGAGCCATGAGGTCTGTTCGAAGGTCGAAGATGAAATACAAAGAGTGCTGACCAAACCGGTCAATATCTTGATCCATATTGAGCCGCACGAGAAGGCACATTAAACAACTCTCAGCTTTTCAAATATATGTATTTTCTGATTTGGTAGAGTAATTCTTCTCGATCGTAAGGTTTAGAGATAAGACAAATACCATCTCTTTTGCTGCTGCTTTTCTCTTCATTTTTTGTGATAAGCGAAGACAGGAATATGATAGGAATGTCTTGTGTTTCAGGATCGTTCTTCAATGTATGAGCCACCTCTCCTCCATCCATATCTGGCATCATGATATCAAGGATGATAAGGTCGATGGAATCAGTCCGTGCGATTCTTATGGCTTCCTTTCCAAGAGAGATTGGAGTGACAGTATATCCTGCTCTCATTAAGATCGATTCCAGAGCTTTGAGTGTGACTTTGTCATCATCAACTACTAAAATTTTTTTAGTTTCCATTTTTTGCTGATCTCTTTTAGCTCGCTTTCCTTTTATCTAAAGGGAGAGCGAAGGCCATCATTCTATTCATGTTTTTATTTGTATGATGCCTAGAGGAAAAGAACTCAGCAATCCCCTTTTAGGGTGAATTTTGGGGTGATTTCTTCTAACTGCTTTCAGATATGTTAAAATCAGGTCAACTTGAATTGCCCAAAATCATTGACAATCCAGGAGTGCCTCTGGTATTCTGTCGATTCCCCAACAAGGCGGTGCTATCGTCTAGGAGACTAGGACAGGTGGTTCTCAGAAATATAGTTGAGATATACCCTTGCCTTCTTTAAGGTGTCGCTCATTAGTCTTAGGTTTGATTGAATAAATTCGTGTAAGTCTACATCCACAAAGGTATGTTTTTCCTCTCTTTATCCGCCTGGTTCACCCCAGGTACAATCACGGATATGACGGTCAACTCTCCCACCGCCTGGATCAGTAGGCTCACCATCATAAACATATGACACCCTAAAACCTAAATGCACAACATGAGTAACATCACTTGGTGGACCCGGTCTTAGATTCCAAATTTTAACAAATTCTTCGGAAACAAAATATGCTAATTCAAAATTAATCTCATCAATATGCTGCCAATTGCTTTTTAAGTAGCCTGGGATCGGTTCCCCTCTAAGCAGATGGTTATCATGCGTTATGATAAAACCACGATGACGAAAAAAATCGGAAATTAATTTAAATGTTTCATTTGTTAGTGGCCCAGACATAGCTTCAAGCTGTTTCTCTACATCCCGGATGTGCTCTCTTACAATGTCCATTCCTGCTTGGCTATGATCATCTGGAATCCATATTTCTTGTGCTGGCCTAGAGGATGATTCCTTTTCCTCGTTGTTAAATAAATTGATAGGATTCCCCAAGAAGACTAACAAAGCCACAACAATTAAAACCAAAATTAGCAGTAAAACCTTGAGTTTCATTTTTCCCCCTTATTTAAGCTAAATGTATTTGATCCGGATATCCCCTTGCTTAAGTATATGAGGAGATGCCGGGTGATTGTTTCGACAATGTGGTTTCAATTTTGTCCCTCTTTATTGGAGATCTGCCTATCCCTATGATCTAAAAGTATTCATTACGTTTACCAAAGAAAAAAAGACATGTCAAGGTGATTTTAGGTCGAACAAAGACCAAACAGGAAGTGTTGTCATCACAGATCTCCATATTTCTTCACTTTTTCATCGTATTTCGCTTTTTCTTTGATCATGATTTCTTGGAAACGGGGATCGTCCCGTAGGCTGTCGTAACAGGGATTGTTTTTCAGATAAGGATAAGAATAAGGATACCAGTTATGCCTCTCGAACACGACCTCAATACCCGTTTGAATATTCTCGATTGCATCCTGCTTCCTTCCCAAAAGAGCATAAATGCAGGTCATGATAGGTAAATAAGTACGATCCTCACCTTGAATAAGCTCAACAGCCTTCTCTTTTTCCCCTGAAGCTGCAAGTAACAGGGCTCTGTTATGCTTGACATTCACATCGTCTGGACTTAATTTTTCAGCCTCTGAAATTTGTACCTCCGCATCCTCATATCTTCCAAGCATAATCAGTGCCCTTACGTAATATAAATAGAGTCTCAGATCAGGTCCAAGTGTTAAGGCTTTCTCTAAGTAAGTTGCAGCCTCTTTAAACTTTCCTGTATAGCTGTAACAGGAAGCTCTCAGCCGCTGCCAAAGTGAGAAATCAGCAGGAACAGGATCAAGCTGTAATGCTCTGTCATAATGTCTTATAGCCTGCTCGTACAAACCAATGCTTCTCAGGAATGATCCAATATGAAAATTAACATCAGCATTATTCGCATCAAGCTCGTAAGCCCGCTTAAAGAATTGATAGGCTCTATCTTGTTCCTCTCTGTAGAAATATTTCCAGCCCAGACCGACATTTGCTTCGGCTAAATCAGGGTCGATTTCATATGCTTGCTGAAAATACTGATACATCTGGTTCAGATAATTCTCGTCGTCTTCCATGTTATACCGAGCTTCATGCAAATTTGCCAATCGCCAATACGGCAAAGAGAAATTCTTATCCAATTCAACCGCCTTTAAGTATGATTGAACACTGCGCTCAAAATCTTCCTCTTTCTTGGAAACGTAAAAGTCGGTCTCAATCTGGCGGCCAGCATTGTAGTATTCATTCGCTTCTGGATTATTCGAGACCTTAGGGGCGATTTTGGAATATCTCTCCCCGACCCGCTTTAATCCCAGACCAGCAGCCGCAGCTTTGGCAATTTTGTCTTCGAGTTTAAAAACTCCTGTCAAATTTCCAGAAAAACTTTCTGACATAATGAGATGATCGCCTGCTACTTTACTAAGCCAGATATTTACGATTATATCATCCACTTCCGTTGAGATAGTCCCCCAAAGAACATTGTCGACCTTCAATTCTCTGCCGATCTCACTCGCCCCTTTATTTGAATCCTTAAAGGACAAGGCGGTTTTCGGATTGATCACTTTCAATTCTTTAAACTTGTTCAGCCTCCTTATGACCTCCTCAGTCATCAAGAAATACAAATTCCTTTGGTCTTCTTTGGGATCAATATGTTCAAAGGGCAGCACAACAACGGAATTTACCCAGCCCGTCTCTCCAGAGGCCCCGGTATCCGAAACTTTGGTTTTAATAACTTGATCATAGAAAATATAACCCGCTGCCAAAACAAGGACACAGAGCAGGGAAATTCTTAAAAATCGGAAAAGTTTTGGACTCGCTTCCAGCATCCTTCTGGAAGTTTTGGGCCTCAACATCCCCTTTGAGACTCGAGTCTCCGAAGTGGGCATGTTATCCTCAATCCTGGTCAATTCAGCGCAGACGTCCTCCGCTGTTTGATACCTTTTCTCCGGATCCTTTTCAATACATTTCAGGATCAATCGGCTAAGCTGTTCAGGTATTTGAGAGTTAAACTCTGAGGGATCTCGTGGGGATTCGGACAAATGTTTATGAGCGATGACTAAGGCTGTATCTCCCTCGAAGGGGACATGTCCGGTCACCATCTCATAAAGGATGATGCCAAAGGCATAGATATCCGAGCGTTGATCCAATTGTTTACCTTCCACTTGTTCAGGCGAAAAGTACTTCGGAGTCCCGACTACCACCCCTGAATCCGTGATTCCTTCTGATGTCTGAAAAAGGGAAATTCCAAAATCCATGATCCGGGTATTGCCTTCCTCGTCAATCATGATGTTGTGCGGCTTTAAATCTCGATGGATGATTCCCAGACGATGCGCTTCGGACAGCCCTTGGCATATCTGTTTTCCAATCGAGACCGCCTTTTTCACTATCAGTGGTCCCATCCGTACCAGGGATTTTTTCAGATCTTCACCCGAGACATATTCCATGGTAATGAATCTTATGTCCTCATGCTTTCCCAGGTCATACATCCGGCAGACATGTCTGTGAGCGATCTTTCGTGCTATTTTTAGCTCATTCTGGAAACGATTGATTATCTTTTTATTTGCGGCTATTTCCGGCCTGATGAGTTTGAGGGCAATTTTTTCGTTGATCTCTTTATCAAACGCTTTATAAACCCTGCCCATTCCTCCTTTACCCAATTCTTCAATGATTTCATACCTGCCTGCCAGAGTGCTTCCCGTCTTCAATTCCAGCAGTTGCATGTTGAGAGTCTCGGTGCGGTCTACGGAGGTGTCATGTGGAGAGGAGAGAGGTGAGGCACAATTACCACAGAACTCCGTTTTATCTGGATTTTCGAAATGACATTTTGGGCATTCCAAGGTTTTCTTTATCTCCCCCTGAAATTTTGTAGATATAACATAATATTTTGGCTTGAAATAGTCAAGTGTAGACATTGACATCCCAGGGAGACATCTGGTATCCTGACGATTCCCCAAGCAGTGCGGCGCTATCGTCTAGGGGACTAGGACAGGTGGTTCTCAGCCATCAAACCCGGGTTCGAATCCCGGTAGCGCTGCCACTCCTTATTTCCACTTTTTTCCCCAGAAAAATTGATGATTTGAGCTTTTCTCGTTTTCCATCCCCATACAATAGTTACATAGTTACAACACTGTTCGGGCATTACTTCAAAGATATTTCATTCATACCGCAGCGAATCNACCGGGTTGGCTGCGGCGGCTTTAATCGACTGAAAGCTCATAGCCAGCAGCGCAATCAGCAGGGACGAAAGCGTAGCGATAATGAACGGTCCCGGGTTGATGTCTATCCGGTAGGCGAATTTTTTCAGCCATTCGTGCACAGCATAATAAGCAAGGGGATATGCCAACACGATCGCCAATCCCACCCAGACCAGGATATCCTTGGTCAGCATGATCAGGATCCCGTGCTTGGAAGCGCCCATAACTTTCCTAATACCGATCTCCTTGGTTCGTCGCTCGACTGTAAAAGAAGTCAGGCCGAACAATCCCAGACATGCGAGAAATATTGCAATATAGGTGAAAGAAGTAAGGTTGCGGCTCAGCTGGCGTTCTGCCCGGTAAATTCCGTCAATAGTATTATCGAGGAATGTGTACCTAAAGGGAAAATAAGGGGAAAATTGCTTCCAGGTTTTCTCCAGGGTGACCAGGGTCCCGGGAATGTCCTGGGAATCGATTTTGAGAGAGATGTAGCTGGCACCGCCGAGAAAGCTTTCCGTGGAAATATATCGGAGAGTTAAGGGTTCGACCTTGATATGAAGAGGTCGATAATGAAAATCCTTGACCACGCCCGCAACTACACCCTCACCTTCGATGTTGCACCGTTTTCCCACCGGATTTTCCCAGAGAGAATCCCTTGCCGCCGTTTCATTGACGATAACGGCCTCTGTTTTGTCTGTGCTTATGTCCTTTGAAAATGCCCGGCCATATTTCAGGTTGAGCCCGTAAAAATCGAAATAGTTGTGATCCACGCGGGTAAAGCGTGTGAAATGCCCTCTGTCTTCGCCTTCCCAGTTGATGCCTGTTCCTCCCGTAATGCGAAGGGGATGATGGGAGGAAGCAGTGCCGTCCAGGACGCCTGATGCCTGCAGGAAGGCCTGCAACAGCGGCTCGTGCCGGCTCCGCAGATCCCCATCACTTAGATAGATGTTCAATACAGGATTTTCAAAACGGCTCATGCTTTTTTGTACGAGAAAGTGGATCTGTTTGTTAATGAACAATAGACAGGCCAAGATGGCTATGGTGATGACGAACTGGGTTACAACAAGGGATTTCCGCAGAAGGGATGAGGATTTGGATCGGAGAAGCAGCGTTCTCCTCATAACCTGAGCAGGTTGGAAAGAGGATAGATACATTGCTGGGTAAATTCCTGCTGCAAATCCCACCATCAATGTAAGTCCCAGGAACACGGGCAGATCGGACAGCACGGACAGGCTTAGATTTCGGCTCATGAGCTGATTGAAAGCGGGCAGTATGCTCTTGACCAGAACGAGGGAAAAAATAAAGGCGATGAGGGCGGCCAGGATCGACTCTCCTAAGAATTGGTGGGCCAGGCTTGATTGGCTGGCACCAACTACTTTACGGATTCCAATCTCCCGGGTGCGCCTGGTGGCACGGGCAGTAGCCAGGGTTGTATAGTTGAGACCGGCCAGCAGCAGGATGACGATTGAAATCACCGCCATCAGATAAATGGACCGGTAATCAGTAGTTAAGATGTTGTCGAACCGCAGTCCAGAGCGAAAATGAATTCGGTTCAGTGGTTGTGAATAAAAAAGCTCGCGCTTGGGATTTTTCTCGTCGCCAGGTATGAT
>JGI24422J19971_10002738_pt1 | contig 10970 bp, 8 predicted proteins | sample DeeMarSWOR152_54_FD_19971 | JGI IMG/M metagenome (IMG submission 19971)
CTCGGAGTTGTCGACGGTATGAAGAGTAAGGGAATCGAAGCAGATGAAGATGTGAAAGCGAGGAAAGATTTTCTGAGGAAAATAGGCTACAAACTCTAACCATGAGCCTTTCATCAATCGTTGTAACTTACGGATAATATTTAAGTTCCCTAAGTTGATTCTTAACGGCTTCCAAAACGAGATCGCTTCTCGACCTAAATCCGTATTTTTTGTCACTCACTGCCTGATCTATTCTATTCACGATTTCTTCTGGTAGACTTATGTTGACCCATCCCTTTCTAGGCATACGTAAGGACCATCTAGAGTTAACTATATAAAATAACTATATATTTTATTATGTACGCATCAGATTCCGATTCGGTACTTCCACTGTACCAGTCTAAGAGGACGGTGTATACAACGAGACCTTTCCACCCAACAGCTAACAGCTGGCTGTGCCAGTGAATTACAGGTGATAGCTATTGGTGTCGCAATCATCCAAGCAGTATCGCCAAACCTTTGGACCTCGCAGAGAGAGGCCTAAATATCTACACATGGCGGCTGGCGCGGTAGTGGCATTTTCTGTCTATCCCTTGCTACTTGGTGCACTTGAAGGTCTCACGGTTGTTTCGATCATTGTATTCAACTTGTTGTCTGTTCTTCTAATATTTCCACTACGTGGGCCGCTCTGGTGCAAAATGCTTTGGCTGGGAGTGGGCAGTCTAGTGGGCTTGGCTTGGAATCTTGTCTGGTTATCCTTGATGTCTTTGACGGTGGGAGCAGGTGTCTTTCAGATGGTGCACTTCGTCTTTGGACCAGCGGTTGATTTCATGTGGATCGTGCCTGTCTGGTCGCTGGGACTTTCATCTTTAGCTTCAGTTGAGCGCCGAAAGAGAGGAGGAAAAAGAGGAGAGCCAAAATGATAGTGAATCTCATTCTTAGTTTCATCTTAATCGTTCTTGTTTTTATTATGCTGGCTTACCTCGCTCGCCACCTGCTTTTCACACTCACTGCTCTCTACTACCGACGCGGACAGCCCCACTACACGCCTCACGGACTAGTTTATCGTCCAACCTTATCGGTTCTCATCCCCGCGCATAACGAGGAAAAAGTTATCGGACGGATTCTCCAACGAACAACCGAGTTGACCTATCCAAAAGACAAACTTGAGATCATTGTAATAAACGACGGATCCACGGATCGAACAAAGGAAATCATAGACGAAATCGCAAGAGAGCACGAAAACATAAAGGCTGTCCACCGCAACATGAATACTGGTGGAAATGGAAAGCCTGCAGCGCTCAACGAGGGGCTAAAACACGCAACAGGCGAAATCGTATTCTGCTTTGACGCAGACTACTATCCGCAACGAGACATCTTTGAGAAGATGGCAGCTTTTTTCATTGACCCCGAGGTTGGAGGAGTGCAAGGAAGGATTTCTGTTTTAAATGAGCCAGAAAGTTTGGTGACGAGGCTCGTTGCGCTAGAGCGAATCGGTGGTTATCGAGTAGATCAGTTGGCGCGAGATGACCTTCAGCTGGTTCCTCAACTGGGAGGAACGGTAGTGGGGGTTAGGCGCAGTTTGATCGAGTATCTCGGCGGCTGGGACGCTAACGTGCTGGCTGAAGACACCGATCTAACTTTCCGGATATACCTTGCTGGATACAAGGTTCGATACGTCAACGAGGCGGAATGCTACGAGGAAGCTGTGGAGGATTGGCGGTCGTACTGGCATCAGAGGTCCCGTTGGGCCAAGGGACACATGCAGTGCGCCTTCAGACATTTGTGGCCGCTCATTAGGAGCAGAAATTTGCAGTTGTCAGAGAAAATTGATGGGTTCTTTCTGCTCAACGTTTACTTTGTTCCAATTCTTGTTGGGCTAGCATGGATTCTCGGCGCAGCACTCTGTCTTGTTCAGCCTCCACAGTGGATGCCGTTTTTCTGGGCATCCATCTCAATCTCCGTTTACAGCGCGACGGGAAATTTTGCGCCATTCTTTGAAGTGGCCGTAGGCGCTTACCTAGACCGGCGTAGGCGAATCTACTGGCTCATGCCATTGCTGCTACTATCCTTCCTATACAACATGCTGATTTGTTCTAAGGCTCTGCTTGACCTATGCGTGTCTAGAGTTGTAGGGAACAAGAGGTTAACGTGGAGAAAAACGCTTCACAGTGGCACAGGCGACAATTACGTGAACATGACAAACCAAAAGAGGTGGTGATGGTAGATGTTTCAAATTCCTTGGTCACTCACAATCTTGATACTTGCATTATGTGGGTTTGCTCTCCTCTTCTTCTTGCCAGCTCTTTTGGAACTCAAAAGACCGAGAGATAAGGGACCTCGAAGAATGGCGGAAAGCACTATGGATTTCACCAGAAAAAAGGTTTTGAAACTTGGAGTGGACACGATTCGAATAATGGGAGACGTGGAGTTTCCCTCTGATGTTGAAACAAAGGAAAACATTGTGGTGGAAGGCTCTTTGGTGATAGGGAACAGATGCCACTTCTATGGCAGCGTCAAGGCCTTAGGAGACGTTGAGATCAGGGGTGAAGTTGTTGTGGAAGGAAGCTTGATTGCGGGAGGAAGCGTGAAACTTGGGAGAGACGCCAAGATCAAGGGCTCAGTGGATACCAAAGGGTCGGTTCATTTGGGTGAAAACTCCTTTGTTGGTTTATCCCTGACGTCGGGCGGAGACGTTGAGATGCACAGAGGCGCTAGGGTTTTCAAGAACATCTTCTCCCAAGGCCATATACGCGTCTTCGGGACATCTGAAACATAAGGTACAGAACGGCTCGGTCAACTTGTTTAGCGAAACTCCAGCTCGGAAGTGAATCATCTTCTCCCCTTCGTGAAGCCATAGGGGTTCGCATATTTGGATACTAATAACAGTGGAATGTTGAAAACAGTATTTTTTCTAGAAAACAAGCCTGCAGTGTAAGAACTCTCGGTGCCCACACAGTCTATTTGGATCATATAGCGAAAAGGTATGTTAAAAACAGAATTTTTCTCAGAAAAACTACTTGCGCTAAAACGCAGATAGCCTAAGCGGGCTGCAAGGGCAGATAGAGAGAATGCACAGCCAAAAACACGCAACAAACAACAAGAAAATCTTAAGTGCCCACAACCCAAAACACCAATGAAACAAAATGAAAGCCGCCACATACTACGGCCCCAACAACATACAAATCAACGAAATCCCAAAACCAAGAATCAAACCAGACGAAATCCTCGTACAAATGAAAGCCTGCGGAATATGCGGCTCCGACCTCATGCACTGGTACCTGAAAAACCGAGTCCCCCTAGTCCTAGGTCACGAACCCACAGGAATCGTTGCCGAGACCGGAAAAAAGGTAAAACAATTCAAAAAGGGAGAACGCGTCTTTGTACACCACCATGTCGCTTGTTTCAAATGTCACTACTGCGTCCACGGAGACTACACCCTCTGCGAACAGTTTGCAAAAACCAACATACACCCAGGAGGACTCGCTGAATACTTCAGGGTTCCCGCCCCAAACGTTCAAAAAGACACACTGAAGATTCCAGAAAGCCTCTCCTTTGAAGAAGCAACCCTAATTGAACCAGTCGCGTGCTGTCTAAAAGCCCATACGAAGTTCGTCATCACACCAGAAGACATCGTAGCCATCATAGGAGCTGGACCATCAGGAATCATCCACGCAATTCTCTCAAAAAACTTTGGAGCAGGAAAAATCATCGTAAGCGACCCAATCAACTATCGGCTGGAAGCAGCTAAACGATTCGGAGCAGACCTAGTTGTCAACCCGAAGAGCGAAAGCCTAATCGAAAAAGTGAAGGAATCTACGGAGGGGAGAGGAGCAGACCTAGTCATAATCACCGCGCCTAACGAAGAAGCCGTAAAAGATGGACTAAACGCTTGCCGAAAAGGCGGAACCGTTTGCTTGTTTGCGCCGACACCGCCAAGCAAACACGTAAGCGTAAGCCCGCGGAGACTGTTTTTTTCAGAAATTCGCATAGTTCCATCCTATTCTACGTCTCACATAGAGACCAGAACAGCCCTACAGCTAATAAGCACAGGAAAAATAAGAGCAAAGGAACTTATTACACATCGCTTCCCTTTAAGCCAGACAAGCAAAGCCTTCAAAACGGCGGAAAAAGGTGAATGCCTAAAAGTGGTGGTGCTAAATGAGTAGAGAAAAAATGAAAGCAGCTCTCTTGTACGGAGTAAAAGACCTCAGGGTGGAAACAATTGACAAGCCAAAAGTGGGACCCGGCGAAGCCTTGGTAAAGGTTAAAGCCGCAACCACCTGTGGAACCGACATAAAAATCTTTCAAAGAGGCTACGTAAGCGGGGTCATCCATTATCCCACAGTCTTTGGACACGAATGGGCTGGTGATGTGGTGGAAGTCGGCGAAGGTGTGTCATGGCTCGAAAAGGGGATGCGAGTCAGAGGTGGAAACAGTGCACCGTGCCTCCGATGCAAAATGTGTGAAAAAGGAAACTATAACCTTTGTGAAAACATGATGTGGCTTTGGGGAGCCTACGCCGAATACGTTAAGGTTCCAGCGCGCATGGTGATAATCAACATGCAGGAAATTCCATCTCACATAAGCTATGAAGAGGCGGCTATTGCCGAACCCTTGGCTTGTGTCCTCCACGGCATAGAAGAAGCCAGAGTCAAGATGGGAGACACTGTAGCCATCATAGGCGCCGGACCAATCGGACTTCTCCACCTACTGACAGCTAAAAAAATGGGGGCGGGAAAAGTGATAATCAGCGATCTAGTCGACGAACGCTTGCAAGTAGCTCAGCAACTCGGAGCCGAAGAAACCGTCAATGCCAAGAAGGAAGAACCTGTGGAGAGGGTTAGGCGGCTCACTGGGGGATATGGAGCGGATGTAGTCATCGAAGCGATAGGGCTTTCAGCAACATGGGAGCAAGCGTTGAGAATGGTTAGGAAGGGAGGAACAGTCCTTGAATTCGGCGGTTGTCCGCCCGGTACAGAGATAAGTGTTAGAACTGAGTTGCTCCACTATGGGGAGGTAACAATCCTCGGGACTTTTCACGCAACTCCCGCACACTTCAAGAGAGCTTTAGGTCTCATAGCTTCTGGAGCGATAAGTGTAGAGCCGCTTGTAACTCGGAAAATGAAGTTAGATGAGATAAAAGATGCGCTTGAAATACTTACCACGTCAAAAAGCGATCTAAAAATTGCTATCCTACCATAAAAGACTGTAATGTTGTTTTGTTAGTCTCTTTTTTGTAGGCTGCCTAGGGTTTTGAGTAGTTCTTGTAGCTTGACGATCTGTGACTTTCTTTGCTGAATCGTCTTTTTCAAATATGCCTGCGTAGTCAACTCTTGATGATTGAGAAACCGCAAAAGGAGAGATGATGCGCTCGCAAAGTGTTTTCTTGTGTTTATGAGACAACGTCGAATCTGGCGATTTTAGTTTTCGTTGCTGCGTCGCAGTTTCCGTTCTCAAAGTTCCACTTGTGACTGACGATGTTGAAAAGGCAAAACAAAAATGGGGTGGCGCTTGTGCGCCCTTTTTTGGGTGTTTATCTTGCTCCTTCGAAGGGGTAGTAAGTTCCGTAGTTTGCGGCCCATTCTATGAAGTCGTCCAAGTTTACTAGACCACTGTTGTCAAAGTCAGGATCAATGTCATTGCCAGGGAGGAATGTCCAGTCTGTTGGCTCTGTTCCGAAGTTGGTTGCCCAGAGTATGAAGTCGTCGAGGCGTACTACGCCGCTGAAGTCGGCGTCTCCAACAGGTCCAAGCGTGTGGTCAGTACCCTCCTGAGCATAACGCCACATGTCCATGTACATCTCTGCTTTAGTAAGGTTGTTTTCGTAGGGTTCAAGTTCCGTGTTGTAGAGTTGCACTCTCTCCTTGGTGACGGGGTCGGTGTAGTAGTGATGAGGAAGTATGAAGGTTTTCCCAGGATACCCTTCGACACCCCAGCTTGGCAGTATTTCGTTGAGTATTGCTTCGCGTGGAATTGCGTGGGCGATGGCCTGTCTCACGTATCTGTTGCTGAGGTAGGGGCTGTCGAGGTTCAGCCATAGGGGAGGATGACTTGCAGGATAGTCGTACTGCCACACCCTGAGATCTTCCCGCTCGCTCAGCGCTTCGAAGTCTTCTATCGATGCAGTGCAATACTCGCCGAAATCAATCTCATGCGTTTTCATAGCTGCAATCCTTGCGGCTGGGTCTCCTATCCACTTCAAGATCATTTTATCAACGTCATAGGGTCCCCAGCCCAGGTCATAACCGAAGTAGTCTGGGTTCTTTGACAGCTCTATGTATTCTCCGCCTGCATAGCCCGTGAGCTTGAAGGGTCCGAGGGCGGGTAGGCAGACTTTGACGGGATCGAACAGCCCAGTCTCCGGATCGTACCCAGTGTTCGATGCGTGACCCTTTAGATCCCTTATGTCGACGTCCTTGAGCACGTGCCACGGTACCATAGCGCATCCCCACTCGTTCGAAAGTAGATTCCCAAGATCAGGGCTTTCCGCCTTGAGCACCAAATCAACGCACGTTGCATTCTTGATTATCACAGACTCTACTGTTGGTTCAAGTTCGCCGTATGCAACAGCCTTGGACGCAGGGTTTAAGACAGTGTCGAGGGTGTACTTCACATCACTTGCGTTAAAGGGTACGCCGTCGCTCCAGTAAACGTTGTCTCTAAGGAAAATCCTCGCGAGGGTGTCCGGTCCGTGTGGTCCGTCCAAGAAAATCGGTTGCTCTGCAGCCAATACAGGCTTCACACAGTATTGCCACATTTCGGCGGGCGGGGTTTCCCACCATGTATATGGAGGATCTCCTACTGGAGCTGATGTGTCGATCGTGAGGTCGTACAGAGTTTCATCTTTTAGGTCATCCATTCGGTCCTCGGTGTACGTGTTCATGAATAGATTGTTGAAACCCCACACTTCTTCCCAGCCAAGACCAAACACAAGCGTGTACGGGTCACGACCTGCAGATCCAGGAAACTGTGGTGCCCACTCGTCAAACAATGTTTCGTTGAAACGCATCTGTGACACTTCCATGAACCATGCCACTGGATCGAAGCCCTGAAGCCAGATGGACTCTACTTCATACACTTTACTGTAGTAGATGTTAATCATTGGTGGGTCGTGCATGAACAGTTCTTGCCAATCCCAAAGGTATTTTTGGCGATCCGACGCGTCAAAGGTGTGCAGTCCTTTATATAGGAGGTCGTCAGACTTTTCGTTCATATAAGGAAAGACATTGGCGCCATCAGGGGGCAATAGCCAGCTGTAAATAATTGACTCCAACCAGAGGGAAGGAGCAGAGGGCATCAACCAATACTCGGCAGGGAAAATGTCCCATCCACAGGGGGGTAGGGCGTCTGCGCTCGAAGAGTTCCAATACGTTTCCCAAGTAATGTCCCACCATGTATACTGATCGTACATTGCAATACTAAGGTCGATGCCAATCTTCTCAAGCTCGGGCATGATCATGTAGAAGACGTCATGATAACCGCCGTAATATCCCCAATAGGGGTCGACTGTAACCACTGCCCACAAGGAGAAGTCGCTTGGATCCGCTTGCACTGTTACCAAGCTGCTACCTGCAATTGCACCAACAAGCACAAGACTAGCTAGTATCACCAAGACATTTCTCAGAGGTTTCCATGATTTTATAGAAACCATTCTTTTCTCCTCTCTCTACTAAACACTTGTTTTTTGGACTCGGAAGTCTTTGACTCCCTAAATGTCCTAGATAGGAACTGTCACGCTGTGATTTAAGATTTACTCTGACAGCGCCTGCGTGCACACAAAAACGCTGTGATATGAATCATCAATATTCCTATGCACAAATTTGACGCCCAACCATACGAACTGAACCCAGACACGGAGCTTCAGAACTTTGCGCACAAAACTTATTTACACGAAAAATCCAAAATCGCTGCAGAGTGATGAAAATGGCATCTGGACGCCTCATAGTATTAACAGATAAAGAGCTTGAAGACATCCACGAAACAAGCCTGAGAATACTACACAAAATTGGAACAAAAATTCTCAGCAAAAAAGTGCAGAACCTGCTCTCTGAAAACGGCGCAGAAGTAGATTCTGCTCGTTCAATTGTCAAAATCCCAAGCTCCCTCGTCGAAGAAGCAGTTCAAAAAGCCCCAAAGAAAATGGTTCTAGCCGGAAGAAATCCAAAATTCGACCTCAAACTTCCCTCAAAAGAATTCACTTTCATTGCCACAAGCGGCTACTCAAGTTTCATAAGAGATTTAGAGTCAGGAGAAAAAAGAATGACAAAGGCGTCTGATTTGATAGATTTCGCCATTCTCAGCGACTATCTCGACCAAGTTGACTTCTTCTGGCCGATTGTAGTTCCAACGGAATTGCCACCACCAGTCCAAACAATTCATGGCTTAGCCATCTCATTTGAACACACAGCAAAGCACGTCCAGCATGAAGCCCTGACTGAGAAACAAGCAAAATGGCAAATCAAGTTAGCAGCTGCCATTGTCGGCGATGAAAAAAAGCTAAGAAAAAGACCCATATTCTCTTCGGTGAATTGCCCTGTCAGCCCACTTGTATTCGAGGAAGGCTCATCTGAAGCCATGGTTGAATTGGCAAAGGCAGGAATACCCGTTGTTCCCATGTCCATGGCCTTATGCGGCAGTACAGCTCCCGCAACCATTGCAGGAACACTAACCATAATCAACACGGAAAACCTTGCCGCCCTCGTTATTCTCGAGTGTGCCAACCCAGGCGCTCCAATGATCTATTGCGGAGAATCAACTTCGGCAGACATGATGACAGGAGACATCAACTACAAAGCACCCGAGCTTCCACTCATAGCGACTGGCACCGCTCAGATGGCAAGGTTCTACAGACTGCCTGTTTATGCGACACAATGTGGATTGGATGAGACTCCACAAGATTTAGAAGCTCTCCTTGAAGGCTCAAAATGGCTCGCCCTTTCACACCTAAGTCATGGAGATATCAGTGGAGGCTTAGGAAGTCTTGAAAACGCCGAAAGTTCAGCCTTGGAGCAGGTGATTCTTGATGTTGAAGCTTGGGTGCATGCCCGTGCATTCCTGCGAAGGTTCAGTGTTGATGAAGATACCTTAGGTTTTGATGCCATTAGCAAGGCTGGTCCAGGAGGTAACTTCTTGGGGCTTAAGCACACTTTGAATCATTTCCAAAAAGAAATATGGCTCAAAAAAGATACCACAATCCTACCGTCGACAGACGGTTCTATCGTTGAAAGAGCAAAGGGAAAGGTCAGGGAGATTCTATCTACCCATGTGCCCCCACGACTCGAAGAGGACATCAGAAGAGAAATGAACCAGATTCTTCGTCAATCTGAAAAAGACATATTGTAACGTTGTTAGAAGCCAACACAGAAAAATTGTCAGAAACATTCACTACTTGGGCGACATGCTTCATCAACTTAGATCAGCGAACGAAGATGAAAATGGAATTTGGACAATAGAGTTCACTTGGGGATACTCACTTCAGGACCTCGGACATTGGTTTGAGGCCATTATAGACTCATTCAACCAAACAGTCGTTTATGATAGATGCAAGTGAAATGCGCATGCGCTCGAAATCCCTAAGCCTAAACACGCAGTGCACATGTGCGCGCATGGAGCTTAAACACATAAATTCTTAATTGCTTCAACATCTTTTTATTATAAACAAGTATTCTTTATGTAAAATTTTATTATTATGTGGAGTTCAAACATTTAATTCTCTAAAGGTGATCAATTTGGCTCTTGGACGCCTCATAGTATTATCAGATGACGAGCTTGAAGACATCCATGAAACAAGTTTGAGAATACTACAGGAGATTGGAATAAAGGTCCTCAGCAAAAAGGTGCAGAACCTGCTTGCTGAAAACGGCGCGGAAGTGGATTCCACTCGTTCAATTGTGAAGATTCCAAGCTCTCTTGTTGAAGAAGCAGTTGAAAAAGCGCCAAAGGAAATGGTCCTGTGTGGAAGAGATAAAAAATTCGACCTTAAACTGCCCACGAAAGATTTCACCTTTGTTGCTACAAGCGGCTACTCGAGTTTTATGAGAGACTTTGAAACCGGAAAAAAGAGAATGACAACAACATCGGATTTGAAGGATTTCGCCATTCTGACCAACTTTCTCAGCGAAGTTAATTTCTTTGACTCTATCGTGGCTCCCACAGAACTACCAGCTCCTGTTCAAACAGTTCATGGCTTAGCCGTCTCATTTGAACACACAGCAAAGCACGTACTTAATAGAGCCCTAAACGAGAAACAAGCAAAATGGCAAATCAAGTTAGCGGCTGCCATTGTCGGCGATGAAGACAAGCTAAGAAAAAGACCCATATTCTGTTCCGTGAATTGCCCCGTTAGTCCACTTGTTTTCGAGGAAGGCTCATCTGAAGCCATGGTTGAGTTGGCAAAGGCTGGAATACCCGTTGTTCCCATGTCCATGGCTTTATGCGGCAGTACAGCTCCCGCGACGATTGCAGGAACATTGACCATAGTTAACACTGAAAATCTTGCCTCCCTTGTTATTCTTGAGTGCGCCGAACCTGCTGCCCCAATGATTTACTGTGCAGAATCAACCTCCGCCAACATGATGACAGGTGAGATTAACTATGAAGCACCCGAGTTTCCATTAATCGCGGCTGGCACCGCTCAGATGGCAAGGTTTTACGGGCTGCCTTGTTATGCGACTGGATGTGGATTGGATGAGACTCCACAAGATTTGGAAGCTCTCATTGAAAGTTCAAAACGGCTTGCCCTTTCACACCTAAGTCGAGGAGATATTAGTGCAGGCCTTGGAAGCCTTGAAAACGCTGAAAGTGCAGCTTTAGAGCAACTAATTCTCGATGTTGAAGCTTGGATACATGCTCGTGCGTACCTACGCAAATTCAGAGTTGACGAAGAAACCTTAGGGTTCGATGCCATTAACGAGGTCGGCCCCGGAGGAAACTTCTTAGGAATCAAGCACACTCTAAAGCACTTCCAACAAGAAATATGGCTTGAAAAA
>JGI24422J19971_10002740_pt1 | contig 10963 bp, 8 predicted proteins | sample DeeMarSWOR152_54_FD_19971 | JGI IMG/M metagenome (IMG submission 19971)
AAACTCCCTGGCAACACGCATCGCCATGGTTTCCTTGGTCAGTTTTTCTTTCTGGTATTTTTCTACTAATTGTTCCCGCTCACTCATTTTAATCCATCCTTTCAGATGCAGATTCCATTTGCTGTCGCCTGAAACCTCCGGGACCAAACGATTGTGCCTTTATTAACTCATTCCACTCGAAGCTGCCCATCCCGCCTTCCGGAACCTTCACCAGGCGGTCTACATATATGTGGGGTGTATGAACGTTGTCCGGGTCTATTTCACCCGGCTCTACTATCTCCAGGACTTCAGCTATGGTGACTTTTGCCGCTCTGGCTATAAGTGGATTGTGCAGTCTCTGCCCTCGCCAGTAAACGAGGTTGCCCAGCTTGTCTGCCTTCCATGCCTTGACAAAACCGAAGTCCGGTACAAGAGGCTTTTCAAGAAGATATTCCCTGCTGTCAATGGTAAATTTCTCACGCTGTTCCTCGAGGAATGTACCGACACCTACCGGAGTGAGAATACCACCATAGCCGCTGGCAGCGGCTTCCAGTCTGGTGCATATGTTTCCGAAGGTGGTAGGTTCCACCTCGATATTGCTCATGGCAACTGCAAATTCGTCCATATCGGTCACCGTCCCCTTGCTTGTATAGACCATGCTGGTAAAACCGGTAATAGCCTTCTTTATCTTGCCTGGCTGCAGTACGCAGTTAGTAGGCCCATAGGTGGGAATAGCCCCTTCCTCAATAGCGGGCATCACCATATTGCCGATGATAGTCAGGTCCCTGACATCTTTTCTATAGAGTGCTTCCCACAGGTTCATAGCCTGACTGGCGGAACCAAAGGTAGAGAAAGCTATTACAGCTCCATCGAAAATATCGGCTATCGCCTCGTCGAAACTGTTAAATATTTGTGTCTTCATGGCACATTTACCCCTCTTACAAAATAATCTCTTTTTGTGGGTTCAGTAAGATAAATTAAATCATAATCAAACACTATAATGGAATAGTTTATTGCATTTTGGGATTGGCTATAGATGGAGGGATTTTTTAAGACGTAGGTAATGGGACCAAGCTTTTAAACCAGCGAGCGCCCAATTTGGGCGCTCGCAAACTCAATTATTTTGCTACATATTTAATATAAGGTTATACCAGCCAGCTCAACCGATTTTTCAAAAGAACCTACTTGAATATGTCTGCCATATCTTCTGATGACAGGTCAAATATTGCCCCGCTCGATGGGGCTACCTCCTTGTAGAAGAACTCCGGCAGGCAGTTGTCTTTCTGGGTAAAGCCAGCAGCTTTATTAAATTCCCGTTCCATACCGATTGTTTGCCTGCCGATGTTGGTAATTTTCCCCGCATCCCATTCTCCGCCGAAAGCGCCCGAGAACAGGTCGGGGAGGATGGTCGGGTCACCCATCGTGGACATGAAGGCATACATACACATAATATTATCGCAGGTTGCCATATTACCTTGCATCATATTGGACATTGAAACCCGGGCGACCTTTGGCATCAGGTCGGCATTCGGCATCATCATAACGCCGGCGGTGTGGTCGGCGCCCATCGGAGTTGTGGCGAAAGTAACACCTGTAACGGGTGCGTTGCGAGGTTCGTAGCCGGAGAGGGATTGCCCCTTCACCACCGGTACTCTTTTAACTCCGAGTGCTTTACCGACGGCGGCGGTGCCCTTCCCCATCAGGGTACCGAATTCGGTGCCTTTCACCATCTCTTTGACAAGGTTGAGGGCACCTTTTTTATCACCCCAGGGAATTTTACCGGCTTCCATACATACGCCTATGGTAGCGCCAGTTTCGACAGTATCAAGCCCCAGGTCGTCGCACATATAACTGATTTTGGCGATGGTATCCATGTCGTCGATATCGCAGTTGGTACCGCACATAGCTATGGTCTCGTACTCTACCCCCTCAGCAAGATAGTTGCCTTTATTGTCGTTATAGATACCGTTGCATCTGACCAGGCAGCCAGGCTGGCAGGCGAGCCCATTCTTGCCTCCCCTTTTCTCCTGTTTTTTCAGGACGGCCGGGCCGCTTAATTTATCGAGCCTCTTTGCATCTAAGAGTTCGCCACTGTAGTTGCGAACAGGTATGATTCCCATTGCCGCGGTGTTTGCAACGAAACTGATCGTCCCGAATTTGGCTAACCCTCCCATGGGGCTTGTCTCCGCCAGCAGAGCACTGACAAGTCTCTTGTTAGCGGCATCGAATTTATTTTTGTCTGCATACTCGAAGGCGTATCTGCTGCTAGCCGGCTGGACTACGACCGCTTTTATCTTCTTGGAGCCCATAACAGCTCCCATTCCACCTCTCGCAGCTGCCCGGCTGGGATAGCCTGTTGCGGCATCCGTAATCTGCACCGAGGAATTCAGGTATCCACGCTCCCCCGCGAGTCCTATCGAAGCGACTGCGATATTCTTGCCATACTTACCCTTCAGCTTTTTCACGAGGTCGTAGTTATTTAGTCCAGCATATTCGCCCGCAGGTACCAGTTCCACTTTGCCGTTTTTATCGAGTACCAGCACTTTCCAATCGTTACCGCCGGGGATGTCCTCAAAGATAAGCAGCCTGATGCCATGCTGGGCAAGCATGTAACCCACGTTGCCACCAACGTTGGATTCCTTGATAGTCCCTGTTAGCGGACTTTTCCCGCCCACCGAGAGCCGGTGAGCTGTCGATAATGGCGTTCCGGCAAATATCCCGGTACTCATTATGAGTTTGTTTTCTTTACCCAGCGGGTCGCACTTCGGGTTAACCTCCTCGGTCATTACCTTCGCGATAAGTCCCCGGTTTCCGAACAGACGGTATTCTTGCTTTAATTCCTGGCTTTCAGTGCTTCCTGTCCTGGTGTTTACTCTTATTAATTTGCTCATTTTTATCTCCACTTTCATATACTTGCCTATTCCGCATAAGCTTTCTGGAGTATATTCAAAAGGTCATTGGAATCAACTTTTTTGGGCGCGAACATCGGCAGCCCTTCAGCCATGGCTCTGTTGGCAATCGCCGGGAGCGATGCTTCATCGATGTTGTGTTGTCTGAGCGTCTTTTGGCCGATTTCCTTATTGAGTGCCCGGAGAGCGTCACGGACTCTCTTGCCAGCATCTTTCGGGGAAACACTTTCATCGGTTCCGAGTCCCATCGCCATTCCTACGCGCCTGATTCCATCCGGTGTCGCTTCGGCGATGAATTCCATAATTTCCGGCATGGCAACGGCGCAGGCGTTGCCGTGGGGAATATGAAACATAGAGCCGAGGGTGTGACCGATTGCGTGTCCGAGGTGCGTTAAAGCATCATTGAAAGCATAGCCGGCGCACATGGCGGCAAAGCTCATGTTTGTCCTGGCTTCGATGTCGGAACCGTCCTTTACGGCCCTGGGAAGGTACTTGCATACCAGGCTTATCGCCTTTTCACCAAGTAAGCCGGACATCGGGTTTGCCTGCCCGGAAGTGACTGCCTCGGCAGCGTGGGCGAAAGCGTCCATGCCGGTATCGCCGGTTACTGACGGAGGCATTCCCACGGTGAGCATGGGGTCAACTATAGCGAGAGTAGCCCGTAGAAGGTTGTTGGCAGGTCCTCCCTTTCTCCCGGTTCTGGAATCGGTGAGTACAGCCATATTCGTTACCTCACTACCGGTACCCGCGGTAGTCGATATCAGGATGAGGGTTTTACCCGGCTTCATTACTCCACCCATGCCCATATACCGGCTTATCGGCGAAGGATTGCCCATCAGGATGTTGGCAGCCTTGGCCGTGTCCATGCTGCTCCCGCCACCGATTCCCACTATTCCGTCTACATTCTCTTTCCGGCCGATTTCTGCGGCTTCTTCGACGGTGTAGTCCGGCGGGTCCGCCTTCACCCCCTCATAGACGGACACTTTTATGCCGAGGGCTTTGGTATTTTTTATAATCTGGTCGGGGATTCCGGCTTTCTTGATTCCCTCATCATAGATAAACAGCACGCTGGTGCAGCCCAGCTCCTTCAGCCTCATGCCGGCCCGCATCGACATATTCAGGCCAAAAAGAACTGGTGTCAGATGATTGATGTTATAAGCCATAAACATTTCCTCCTTAATAGAATATGAACTAAAAACCTTTCTGAAAGGCTAAGTACAGGCTAACGGCAACCTGCGGTATCCGGTGTATAAGAGTGAATTTTGCCTTAGCTGACTAATACTAGACTTCGAACTCGTATTTGTCAACAAGGCCGATATATTATATTGATTACTTTAGTATTGTGCAAATTATGGTAAAAGCCTATGATTTTTTTCAGTCAGGCTCGCTTTATCCTTGTTATTTTGTATTATCTGACTGACTTATTAGTACATGGCATATGTGGGTACTATATTCTTATATTTCGCTACCAGCTTATTCCATTCCGCCGGTAACTCTACTTTTTTCGTAACAATCGGTCGCGGGCTTCCTGATAATATGCCCAGCCGGGTACCTGCCCCACCGGCAACGAAGATTTGCACCGGGTTGGGTATACGCGGGTTTGGCCTGACCATGGTGAAGTCTTTGATGTCCTGCTTCGTCCAGCCCTTACTGCCTAAAGGCCTGGCAAGTGTTGGAGTTATCATTATGAAGAATGTTCCCCCCTGCCCCGGCGTAACATAATGGACCAGGGTATTCAGTATACTCTTATCATCGGTACCATTGGGCAGTATTTGCTGGTAGGAGCTGACGAAATAAAGAGTAATCGTGCTGTCCTCTTTATTGAATCCGTGTTCGACATGCAGCGGTTCCCAGGGGCTGTCTTCATTATTCTCGGCAATTACCATGCTCCACCTTCCCGGATTTCCCAGGACTCCCATATCCTCTATCCCCTTTCGCACACCGCGTATGTTCTTTGTTATCAGCCCCATGGTGCGTCCGATGGTCGCATTGGCTATATCTCCCGGACTCAGAGCGCCGTAGCTGTGGTTGATATTCAAGTCCTTGCATATGGGGCCGTTCACAATCCAGAATGGTGAAAAGGAGTGTGTGCTGACGGCAAGTCCGGTAGGACCGATAGCCGGGTCAGCCAGAGCCTGTACTCCGGCTATTAGCAGTGGCATGTAAGTCGGCAGGGCGCCAGCCATAACTGCATTGATGGCTATCTTCTCCACCGTAGCCTTGCCCAACCGGGGCCCCAGCCTGGCTACCAGATGGTCAGGAGGCAGGTCGGTTCCCGCCAGCATCTCGGCTACCGCTTCTTCGGTCGGCGGTATTATCGGCAGGCCATCAGCCCATCCCCTCTGGTAGAAGAACCTGTTGACCTCTTCCAGGTTGCCTTTGAAAACGATTCTTGGAGGTTTTTCTGCCTTCCTCTCTGGCGACCTTTCCTCGTCAGTCAACGGTCTGGTCAGACCAGTGATGATATCATCTATTACGGCAGTGATCCCGGCTTCAATGTCATCCATATCTGTCCACTCGGAAGGGATTGTTTCCAGCACAGTCCTCACCCCGGGCATTCCTCTGCTTGATGCGGCTGACCTGGCATCGTGAATAAAGTCCCGGTAGATGAGTGCCACCGCCGGCTTATTTCTTTCTTCTATGGAAATTGCTTCATACACAAGGTACTTCGTGCAGGCCCCTCAGTCGCCAACGGCGGCTACAACCGTGTCAACTCCCTTTATCCACTCCTCGAATTTTGCCTTGTTCTCTGTCTCTATTTCCGGTGGACCTACCGCATTCAATGTAAAGTACTGGCTGAACTCGGCGGTCGGAAATTTTTCCTTCAATTTCGTTTCGACCACAGACGATATTGGTCTGGCTGCCCGTTTGGCATTGCTGAGCAGACCAATCTTATTACCTGAAAGGTCGGCTGGGCGGGGTGCCGCAAGTTCTTTAAGTGGTATCGGGTCAGCTTCTGCCCAGGGACTCAGGACCTCGTATTGACCATTAGTTTTTTTTGTATTCACCGGATGTACCTCCCTGTTTAACATGAATTTTTATATCTACTGCCTGATTTCAGCGTTCCTCCTTTAGAGGTATATTAAGCTGTGTAAAGATATCCGTCAGGCAGAACATACTGGCGCGATTTTGCCGGAAATACGGAGTACATTCGATAATTCAAAGCCTTGTCCAGTTCGGCCATCTCATCGTCTGTCAGCTTCCAGCCGGCGGCAGCGACATTGGCCGATACCTGCTCGGTCTTTGTCACTCCAGCGATAACCGTACTGACCCACGGATGTGAGACCAGCCAGGCAATTGCCAGTTCGGCTACGCTGTGGCCATGCTCTGAGGCAAAGGTCTCTAATATGTCCAGCCGGTCGAAATTGGCATCATTCAACATGCGACCATACATTGCGGGGTTGCTGCTGAAACGCGTACCGGCAGGTATTTCTTCACCACGGCGATATTTACCGGTCAGGAAACCGGCTGCCAGCGGATACCATGGGATAATGCCAATGTTGTATGCCTGACAGCAGGCGACCAGTTCCTCCTCGATATGCCTGTCGATGAGATTGTACCGTGGTTCCACCGAGATAAATGAATTTAACCCGGCTGTCCGCGAAATCCACAGGGCTTCACAAAGTTCCCAGGCCGAGAAGTTGGAACAGCCGATGTAGCGTACTTTACCGGCACGGACCAGGTCGTCCAGGGCTCGCAGTGTCTCCTCGACTGGAGTTGTCGGGTCAGGCTGGTGTAGCTGGTAGGTATCAATATAGTCGGTATCGAGGCGTTTCAGGCTGGCGTCCACTGCTTTCATAACATAATCGCGCTTGCCAAGACCTTCTCTCGGAGAGCCCTGCGGAGAATTTTCGTCCACCCCAACGCCGAACTTGGTGGCAATGATAAACCGGGAACGTTTGCCTTTTATGGCTTTGCCCACGAACTCCTCTGACCGTCCTCCCCAGCCGTACACATCGGCAGTGTCAATATAATTTATACCCAGATCCAGGGCATGGTTGATAATGGCGATTGTAGCCTGCTCATCGATATCCCTGCCGAAAGTATCACTTCCCAGACCAACCGCCGAGACCTTGAGCTCGGAATTACCAAGACTGCGATATTCCATTGATAACCTCTCCTTGACTACATAATTGTTACACTTATCCCGTTCATCCTGACCACTTAGTAATGCTGGTTCTCTATCCCCCCACCATTATACCGCCATCGACAACCAGGGTCTGTCCCGTGATATAACGGGATGCGTCTGAAGCCAGGAACAGGGCAACATCAGCGATATCACCGGGCTCGCCACCTCTCCCCAGTGGTGCACCGCTTTGCTGTGGTCTCTCCTGCGGAGTCTCCTGAGGGGCGGGCTGTCCGCCGGGTCTGGTCTCCCAGGGAGCGCGACCTATCCTGTGGCGACCAAAGTCTGTGTTAATTCCGCCGGGGGCAATTGCATTGACCCGAACATTATATGGTGCCAGCTCCCGGGCAACCCATCCCGTCAGTACCGTAACGCCAGACTTTGCTATACCGTAAGCAGAGGCGCTACCGATTCTCATTCCGCCTATTGATGCCATATTTATTATGCTGCCCATCTTCTGTTCCAGCATTATTTTGCCAGCTATCTGACAGCAAATAAAGGCACTTCTCAGGTTAACGTCCATTGCTCTGTCCCACAGGTCACGGGTCATCTCCCAGAGCGTTTCGTGAGCAGAGACGCCGGCGTTATTCACCAGAATATCAATCGTGCCAAACTCCTTTACCACCTTCTCCACAAGATTAGCAACATCGCTCTCTTTGGTGACATCGGTCTGGACAGCCAGAGAACGCCGTCCCAGCTTTCGGACTTCCTCGGCAGTACCCTCCAGGTCATAAGTTTCCCCTTTTACATGTACATCACAAACAGCGACATCAGCGCCGGCATCAGCAAAAGTCAGGGCAATAGTCCTGCCTATTCCCCTTACACCGCCGGCACCTGTTACAATAGCCACCCTTCCCTCCAACGGAAAACTTGGTACACCCATTTTCTAGCCTCCTTTTAACTTGGTCTATTATCGATATGACATATTAACAGGTAATCTATTCTTTCCGGTAGAATCCACCGTACTGATTTTTATACCGTGATACCAGTATAAAACTTCTGGGCTTACAGCTCATTGGTCTAGATTGGGAAGACGAATATGTCATATCAAATTACTGCCGGAGGCAAATCAATGACTACCGATTGCCTCCGGCAGCTTAAAATTCATCCATTAAGGCTACATTGCCCTTCAGCTATTTCTGTTCACTCCAGGGCTAATTTCAAACTTATTTAGCTTTTCAGTGGTATCGGTTTTAGTAGCCCATGGACGCTTTCAGGTCCGTGTCAAGCCAGATGTAGTTACGATAAAGGTGCGTAGAAATATGACCGAAGTTGCTTTCACCGTGGTAATTCTGCACCCAGGGCCACCACATCCAGTATTCATACGGTAGCGGCATCCATACTCCCCAGGCATTCTCAAGAATGTGCGGGACTACAGCCTTGATAGCTTGCCTGACCTTGGTATCGTCCTTTCCGAGGTACATCATAGCTTCGTTATAGGCTGCCCTGCTCTCCTCGCTTCCCTCCCAGGAACAGCAGCAGCTCGCACTCTCCGGACGGATATTATGCAGCTTTACATAACCATAGGGGTATGTGTCGCACATTATCATCTCCGGGAATGTCCGNCCCTTCTTCATACCAAAGTGNGCACCGCCTTCAACCACATTAAGCTCCATATCAATATTAACGGCAAGCAGGTACTCTTTGATTATGGACAGCAGGTCCACTTCGCGCTGGGCACAGGTAACAACGGTCTGAAAGCCATTTGGATAGCCTGCATCAGCCAGAAGTTGCTTTGCCTTGTCTGGTTTGTACTCGAACAGCTCCTGGACTGCCGCGGGCATCTCCTCTAGCGGGACATAAACATCTGAAAATGACTTTGCGGGTGTGAAAGGATAAGCCAGCATCGTGCCATAACCCTTGTAGTAGTCATCCAATATCTCCTGCTGGTTTACCGCCATATTCATTGCCTGCCGGACCCTGAGGTCATTGAAGGGCAGGTCTTTGTCCATCCGGCCGCATAGATATGTAGGTATCCAGGGAAACGTTTGTGCATATTCCAGGTCAGGAATAGTTTCTGTAAACCGTTCCCAGTCCTCAATACTGATGCCCCCCAGCATATCGATTTTGCCTGTCCGGAACCCCGCCTGTATGGAAGACAGGTCAGGTATAATCAGCAGCTTAACGGAGTCCAGATATGGTAGCTGGTTCTCCGGGAGAACAGGGTCGTTCGACCAGTAGTTGGGGTTTCTTGTGTATGTTAACGAACTTGACACAACATAATCGGTCAGCATGAATGCCCCTGTCCCGACAACATTCTCCCAGTCGTTCATATCTCCGTATTGCTCTATCACTTCGGGCGGTAGCATCTGTATTTCCCAACCGTTAGTAAAAATATGCTTGCCCTGTGCGTGTGCAGGCACCTTAACCTCAAGGGTATACTTATCAAGCGCCTGGACTGATATTATCCAGTCCTCAGGGGGATTACTGGCCCGAGGCCAGCATTTATCACATGCCCATTCTCGCTCTATACTCCAGGCTGCGTCGTAGGCGGTGAACTCCCTGCCATTCATCGGTGGTTTATCCCACCATTGGACTCCCGGGCGGATATGATAGATTATGGTTTCATCATCGGGAAGTTCATAGCTTTCAGCCAGGCCGCCCCTCAGTGCACTTGTCATGTACATATGGCCGAGTTGCCAGTCAACCAGGCCGGTACCCGCCGGTCCCTTTGACCAGTCGCCTATCAGTAAGGGTTCATTCATGATACGTGTTTCCGTTATCATAATATTCTGCATGGTACCCGCATCATAGCCCATAGGGTCTCCGCCTGTGGCGACCAATTCTCCGCCATACTTTGGCACATCCGGAGGCAGCAATCCCGCTTCCTCCTCAACTACTTCCTCTTCTCCAACCTCTACTTCCCCTGCTCCAACCTCCACTTCCTCTTCGCCAACCTCCACTTCCGCTTCCTCCTCTGCCGGACCGCATGATGCTATCACCAGGGATAGCGCCATAAGACAACTCACCACTATCCACAAAAACTTCTTTTTGGCTATCATTTCATCTCCTCTCCTGATTTATTAATTATTTGTCAACCTCTTTTCTCATCGTCTATGTCTGATGAACTATGGTTTATTACCGCGTGATTTATTTATTTCCAAGGGCATCACCTCCTTGGCTGGCACTGCCGTTAAATCCGATTATTTCTGAATAAAAATGGGCATCAGCAACCGCTATCACGCAATAGCAGTACTGATGCCCGAAATACGCATCATTCAGTCTCCCCGGATTTTTTCGAGTATCGCTGCGGGATTTACATGTTGGGGATTAGTTTAGACTGAATACAGAAATTTGTCAATACTGTTATTTCTGGACTGACATATCTCCAGCTCTGTAACTCCCCCTTCTGACCGGGCAGGATTTAGCCTATTGCGTCCATCGGCTCAAGGACCGGGATAACGAAGTCCAGTCCGAGCCTTGCCAGTCCGTCTCTGGGTGGCAGCCCGGCTTCGGTCAACTTCAATATATTGACATAATATTTCTTCTTCTCTTCTTCAAAGTCATTCCTGTCCCACACCCAGGTTGTACCGTATTTATCGGTAACTGGTTCGTCGAATGCCCGTGGAGGTAAATAGTCGTCTTTCGACGGATGATATCCTTCCCTGAGGCTCAGGCATCTATTAAAGTAGTAGTTTCTCAGTGCTATGTCCCTGACATCGTCAATGCTGAGGTCCCATCCACAAACGGCATTAAGGAATATACGGGCAATTTCATCGTTGAAGCCCCATATTCTGTTAAACGGGACGGAGGCAAAGATACAAAAGGTCGCTGCTTCGGTCAGACCGGAATCAACACCGGAGCCCATCCTGGCCCCGTTATGGCTGGTACCAAAGGCAAGTCCGCCCAGCCCTCCGCCCTTGAATTGCGGGCTCTGGTTCCTTAAATCGTAGGTCGGGCAGGCACACCCGTGGACTTCCCATGCCAGATACTCGGCTTCTTTCCCGAA
>JGI24422J19971_10002744_pt1 | contig 10957 bp, 7 predicted proteins | sample DeeMarSWOR152_54_FD_19971 | JGI IMG/M metagenome (IMG submission 19971)
ATCAGAAATAACCGTAAAGTATATAGTTATTATTATTACAATAAATTTATTCTATAAGTCTGCAGAAAATGTTCTTTCGGAAAAGCTGCAGATTTCTGCAGCTTTTTTTTCGATGTTAAGGAGGAACCTATGGTTGTTGTAATGGAGCCACATGCATCAGAGCAGCACATTCAGAATGTCATAGATCACCTGAAGGAGTTGGGCTTCGAGATCCATAGATCAGATGGAGTCACCCACACAATAGTCGGGGCGATAGGTGACAAAACCGGCATTGATACGAGGCAGCTTGAGATTCTAGAAGGAGTTCATGAAGTTATCCGGATTTCAGAACCTTATAAACTAGCTTCCCGATCCTTCAGAAGAGAAGATACTGTTATTAAGATGGGTGGAATAGAAATTGGTGGAGTTGAGGTAATCATAGCTGCTGGACCATGCTCGGTGGAGAGTAAAGAACAGGTAGAGATCATTGCCGATGTGGTGAAAAGGGCTGGCGCCAAAATTCTAAGAGGAGGGGCCTTCAAACCGAGGACTTCTCCCTATAGCTTCCAGGGATTAGGAGAGAGCGGATTAAAATTTTTGAGAGAAGCCGGTGACAAGTATGGCCTTCTCGTTGTTACAGAGGTGGTCGATGTGAGTCAGATTGGACTTGTGTACGATTATGCCGATATTCTTCAGGTCGGGGCCCGGAATATGCAGAACTTTATGCTCCTTGGAGAGCTCGGTAAGGTGCGAAAGCCCATACTGCTAAAACGAGGTATGTCTGCGACAATTGAGGAATGGCTCATGGCAAGCGAATACATTTTGAAGGGCGGCAATGAACAGGTGATCCTCTGCGAACGGGGAATAAGGACCTTTGAAAATTACACGAGAAATACGCTGGATATAAGTGCTGTACCTGTGATTAAAAAATTGAGCCATCTTCCTATTTTCACTGATCCATCTCATGGAACAGGCATCAGAGACAAAGTGATGCCCATGGCCAGAGCGAGTATTGCTGCAGGGGCCGATGGGTTAATCGTTGAGGTGCATCATGATCCTGACCATGCAAAATCTGACGGGGCACAGTCACTTTACCCCGAACAGTTTGATCAAATGATGAAAGAGCTCAGAATCATTGCGCGAGCTGTGGGGAGGAACATTGAATGACCAAATATAGATGAATCATTGAATAAGGAAAGAATTAAAATGACTGAACACACCATAACAGTAATTGGAGTTGGACTAATTGGAGGGTCCCTCTGCTATGCATTTAAAAAAAAGAACATCACAGTAAAGGGGGTGAGCAGCAGGAGTTCTATCATCAAAGCACAGGAGATGAATATTATTGACTGCGGATTCGAGTACACCCAGCTTGAAGAGGCAGTGCGAGGGAGTGACGTGGTGTTCATCTGCACCCCCCTCATGGATATTAGTGAGAAGTTATCCCCTGTATTTCAGTATGCAGATACGCCTACGATTATCAGCGATGTAGGGAGTACTAAAACAGGAATATGCAAAAAAGCCGCAGAGCTTTTACCAAAGGGAGTGTATTTCATCGGAGGGCACCCAATGGCCGGCAGCGAACAAAGGGGGGTCGAAAATGCCAATCCTTATCTTTTTTATGATGCAGTGTATGTATTGACTCCACTTGCTGGGACACCGAAGAAAATAGTAAAGAAACTCTCCACACTCATATCCCTTCTTGGAGCAAAAGTAATGATCCTTGAGCCGGAGCTCCATGATAGAATTGCGGCCAACGTAAGTCACCTGCCTCAGTTGCTTGCCGTCATGCTTACAAACCATCTTGCGGAAAAAGATAGCGATTTGTATCGGAACCTTGCTGCTGGCGGATTTAGAGACATGACAAGAATTGCTTCTTCGAGCTACGAAGTCTGGCGGGACATTATTCAGACAAACCACCCACAAATTCTAGAAGCCCTTTCTGATTTCCAACGCGAGCTGTCGCTGCTTTTAGTTAATATAGAAAATGATGATTACCTTAAAAAGGCGTTTGAAAGGGCACAGAGAGAAAGAAAGATAATTCCTAGATACAGCAAAGGATTTTTAAGACCCCTCTTTGATGTGCGTGTTTCAGTCATGGACCGACCGGGAGAGCTTGCAAAGATTACAAATATTATCTATTACAATAATATCAATATCAAAGACATAGAGATCGTAAATATAAGAGAAGGGGAGGGAGGGATATTACGGCTGGGATTCTCTGAGAAAAGTGAGGCTCAGAGGGCTGCATCTGCTTTGATTTCAGTCGGGTATGAGGTATCTGTTGTTGATTGACATAGAATATTGGGCTATATTTTAACCCATTGTGTTTTATACAATGAGAAATCGAAATATATTTGAGCAGGAAACTCAGGATAGATTATAATATTCATGTAGCATCAGAGGATGTTCCGATGAGGTATACCTTTTTACTTGTTCCTTTGTTTGTGGCAGTGGTGCTTACTTCTTGCGTCACAACCCCTGTGAAAATGGGTGAAAGGGTTGATACGAGAAAAACCGAGCGACAGCGAATTGTGGACTATGCGGAAAGTCTGCTGGGGCGGAAAGATATAGCGAGCATAAATGGGTGGTTTCGGAATGATTGCTCAGGGTATGTGCTCGGGGTTTACAGGACTCTTGGATATCAGGTTCGCTTTCCTTCAAATCCTCATACAGACAAGATTTCCCTGCTACTTTTTCACGAGCTGAACAGGGATTTCCTTACTTATACCTCTACACTGCCCAATAAGGCTGATGTTGTCTTCTTCAGGGGAACGATAGATTCGAGCCTGAACAAGGTATCCCACGTGGGAATTGTGGCCGACTCATTAAAGGATGGAACAATCCGTATTCTCAATTATACATCCAGGGGAGTGACGGAGTTGAGAATGAACCTTAAGACGCCGTCGATTCACAAGGACGAATATGGAACGGTAAAGAATGATTTTATCAGAAAAAAGTCCTCTTCGGGAAATGAAAAGCTTTTGAGCGGGGAGTTCTTTTACTGCTTTGGCAACCTATTGGAACATTGTTCGCTGTAAAGGGGAGAGTGATAGGATTAATTATTTGAACTAGAGGATTTACTGTTCTGCTCCATGAGGGATCGGTCACCAGCGAGTAATTTTCGGGATTTGTCAGGGGGTTAACTACGGCTAAAATGGCTCTTCATGTGGAAAGACTCTATGAAGCATACAGGCTGCTGGGCGTTTCATCAGGATGTTCGTTATCTGAAATAACGAGGGCATATAGAAAGCTTGCAAAAAAGTATCATCCCGATTCAAATCCTCACACCCCTTCATCTTCCCATGAGATGATGATGCGCATCAATGAGGCCTATAGACTCATTAAAGACAGCTATGAATACAGGTTTCCTGAGCCAGAAGGTGTGCCCCGGAACAGGAAGGCTGGATCGGTAAAAGAGGACTGGAAGGACGACTACCAGGACAGGACCCTGTGGGTTTGGCTTCGGCGGTTTGAGAGAGAAAGAGAAGAGGAAAAAATAAGACAGCAGATGCAGCAGGAAAGGATAAGGAGAGAGAGCGAGGCATTAAGGAGATTCTGGGAACAGATAATCATTCAGAGAAAGCACGAGGTTGTAGATCGAAAGGTCTATGATGTGATAAAGAAGTATGCGTATGCTCTGGTCTCTTATTTTTATAAAAAGAACTTTCACAATGCTTTAGTGATCCGCCGTGCCTACCTCCAAAGGGATTTCGAAGATTACATTGATAAGTTTAAAAAGTATATGCGTAGAATACGAACTCTTGCTGAGTCGAGCAGGTCTAAGGAATACAGGAGAAAATCCCTGTTGATATATAAATTTTTAAAATCTTTTATCCTCGATGAGGTAGAGAATTATCCTACTAGTGATGAGAGAAGAGCCTCAGCATTTGATAGTTACCAGTCCACCACGCGGGATTTACAACGATTCCTGGGTTTCTATTTCTCAACAGACAATGTAAAGATGGAGGTAGCACAACATCGGTTTAGAGAAGCACTTTCTTCCTTTGAATCATTCTTAAGAACCTATCCTGATAGCCCTCTTATAGAGTGCGCAAAGAGCAAAATCGAAGTACTGGAAAACTTTTTCCTCGCCTATTTGAAATGGTAATTACTGCCCATTGGGGAGAGGGTTTACGGAGTCCCCATGAGGATGAATTTCTGGATTACTTCTGCCACTCCATCTTCATTGTTCGTGTGTTCAGTGACATAGTCAGCTTCACGGAGAACGGAATCCATTCCATTCCGCATGGCAACTCCAAAGCCCGCCCAGTTAATCATGTCCAGATCGTTATTATTATCCCCTACTGCTAACACTTCTTCTCTGGAAAACCCGTATTTCTCGCACAAGAACTGTAGACCATTTGATTTCGAGCATAGTTTATCCAGTATTTCAAATATCCAAAAATTCCATCCCGAAAAGAAGGTATCAATGGTCCTGATTGTCTGTCCAAATCGTTTTTTAAGCTCTGCGTGGAGGAGTGGCACATCGTATTTATCTGCAATGACACTCAATCGGATTACGTTGTCCCATTTTCTATCCAAGAGGTGTGGGATCTTTTTGAGCTCCTTTTCAAAACCCTTGGAAAAGGATAGAAAGTCCTCTGTATATTTTCCGAAAGTTTCATAGTATTTTTGACCATCTGCTGTGTACACAATGGGGCAGTAATCCATGTCTTTCAGTAGCTTAATCAGGTCCTGTATTAATTCGTTGTGCAGAGTGATTTTTCTCAAAACTTCCCCGCTGTTTATGATGACTGCTCCGTTAAAGGTAATAGTTGGATCCGGGACATTCACCATTCGTATATACCTTTTTGCAGAATTATAGCTTCTTCCTGTAGTGATAATTATCTTCACACCTTCTTTGCTCGCTTTTTGGACATAAGCAAGGTTGCTACTGCTTATACTCTCAGCGTCATTGAGAAAGGTCCCGTCAAGGTCAAGTGCGAGGAGTTTATACTGCATTTTAACGCCTTTTATGTGTATTTTAGTATATAAGATACCTTTGAAGTACTATATTTGTATTATGAAACTATCTATCTTTTGGATAAATCGTAGAGAGTAAAGGTAATAATTACTGAAGTGGTCGCCAAGGACAATTGAGTGATAGTGAGCAGCTTTTATTGAATCAGGTAGCGTCAATTCTTGTCGATAAAAGAAATTAGGGTAAACTAATCTTTTGAAGAGATGGTTTTCCCTGCATTGATATGAGTTCAATACAATATCTATAGATAGTATGAGAATGATCTGTTTAAAAGTACTAGTAGTGTGTGTACTTTTGTTCCTGATCTATCCATCGTTTCTGTCTTTTGCAAGGGACAAGGATATTATCAAAGAGACGGCTCAGTATATTGAGCAGGGTAAGGTGCTGTTCAATAAAAAGGATTATTATGGTGCTGTCGAGCTATGGACAGAAGTGCTGAGAGTAGACCCATGGAATGAGGAGGTAAAAAAACTAATTGCCGAAGCCCTTGCCAGAATTGATGAGCTCACAGAAAAGTTGAGTGAAGGATTTGAGGCGCTTGATAAAGGAAATGTGGATGAGGCATTCAATACGTTTCTCTATGTGAAAGAAAACAGTACGCCTACCTCGGGTGACCTCTACATGCCTCTTGCGAATGGATTCAATACAATAGAGAGGTTAAAAAACAAAGAGCGGTACCGACAGATTGTAGAGAGGGGAGATGAGCTTTTCAAAGAAGGGAAATATGATGATGCGCTCTACTTGTACTTTTTTGCACGAAAATTTGATCCTGGGGGAGAGTTGATTCAAACGCGACTCAGTGAAGTTGAAACATTAAAGAGGATATATGAATTAAAAGAAGAAGCAATTCGGCTCTTTGAAATGGGGGAATATGAAGCTTCAAAAGCGAGATGGAACGAGATTCTGGAAATTAATCCCTATGATGGGGATGCACCAATATACCTGTCAAAAATCGAGTTCAAGCTTAGGGAAAGTGAGCGTCTTTTAGCACTGGCAAAGAGCTATTTTGAGAATGGCGTTGTTCTTTATAACAGAAAGCAATTTGAGGAGGCTATTGATCAGTTTGAGAATGCCATTGCAATGAACTATAGAGTGGAAGAATCAAAGAAGTATATTGAGACCATACGTGCAGAAATTGCAAGAATCCAGCGGCTGGAAAGGGAAAATCTCACAGAGCAGGTTGCATATTTCCTGAGGGAAGGAATTAAGTACTATAATCTCTATCAGTACAAAAAATCGCTGGCAGCTCTCAACGAGGGATTGAAATTAGATCCTGAAAATACGCAGATACAGGAATATATTTTGAGAGTGACCATTGCGCTCAAGAGGGAAGAAGAGAAGTACGTTCCTGAGGGCTCTCCCTTTTATAAACTCATTGAAGACCTGAAGAGACTTGGCAGGGAGTCCTATGCGAGAGAGGACTATGGGGAGTCTGTTAAATACTGGGAAGAGATCCTTTTGATTTTTCCATTCAATGAAAATGCGCGACTGAATTTGACAAAGGCGCTCAGTAGAACAGACCCGGCAATGGCACGAGATATTCTTAATAACATGCTGAATGAAGCAAAAGATCTGATAGAAAGGGATAAGAAAAGAGAGGCAAGCGTTAAACTGAACCTCATACTTGAGGTGGACTCAGGCTATCATGATGCACGGAGCCTGCTGAAAAAGCTGGAGTCCGAGCGCACTGAAGAGAAAAAAATTGTTACCGAAGAAGATAGGAGAAGATCTCAGGACCTCTATACAGAGGGTGTAGAGCTCTACAAAAACGAGAAACTCAAAGAGGCTGTGATGGTGTGGACAAAGGCTGTTGAATTGGATCCTGATTTTGTTGATGCGCGCGTGTTCCTATCAAGAGCTGAAACGAAGCTGAGAAACCTTGAAAGGTTCAGCACTGCCACGGCTGCAACTTCAGAAAAGATGGATGACGAGCTCCGGATTAAAATAAAAAAACATTATCTGGATGGCATCAACTACTATATGAATGGTTTGTATAAAGAAGCTATTTCTGAGTGGGAAGAAATATTAAAAATAGATCCTGAGTATGAAAATGTAAAGATAAACATCCAGAGAGCGAAGAAGAGACTGGGATACGATGTGGAGCAAAGCAGCTCATAACATTCATATAAAAAACAAGATGGGTAACCATCCATTTTGGAAAAAATCTGTAGGTAGAATATTCATCATTCTGTGTTTTACCATTCTTCTCTCCTGTGTGGCTTATCCTGCAGTGGCTTCTTATTACTGGGATTATCCCCGATATATTGTAAGGAATACGGAAAAAACTATAGTATCAGATGTAAAGCCTGTTGACATCGGGCAGGCGTTTTTTGTGTTCTATCTGGAACAGGGAACAAAGAGCGCACGCATTAACTTCATAGTAACAGAAGATTTTCGCACGTTATCCGATCCGAAAACCGCTCAGAATGACATTGCCTTAAAGAAGGGATTTTCACCCCATTTCGATGCGTTTTATACGAATGATACCCTGTTCCTGGTCTGGAATACCCTTGACGGGCTCCTCCATTACTCCACAAGCACAGATAGAGGATCAACATGGCAGAAAGATATTGTTCTGGTGCGGGATGAAAATTTCTGTTTCAGGCCTCTACTGTTCTATGAGAATAATACTCTTTACCTTTTCTATCACATTGAAAGTGAAGGAACGAGGATTGACTTTTTCTATATCTCGAGTAGAAACCTGGGAAAAACCTGGACATCCCCCTTTCAGGTAGCAAAAGGTTTTGCCGGGTCATTCTTTCCTTCCCTCCACTATCACAGGGGGAGGCTCTACATATTCTGGCAGTCCAGACCTATTTACGAAATAGAAATGCCCGTATTTAATATTTATTACTCAATGAGCGCTGACCAAGGAGCCACATGGTCTGTACCTCGCAGCCTTGCTGAGAGTAAGTTCGGCGAAAATGCACATCCTGTCATATTTTTTACCCATGACCGGTTTCATGTCTTATACGAAGGGGATAGGGGCGGGGTCACAGGTATCTATTACAGGGAATACGGCCTTTCAGGAGACCCAATCTCTGAAGAACAGAAGGTAAACCAGTCCATTTCAACTGCTAAGGGACCCCACCTGCTTTTTCCCGACAATCAGCTTTTGGTTTTTTATTTTGATGGAAGAGATGGAAACACAAGGATATATTACTCACTGCGTCAGAATGGCTCCTTTGTTGAAGACGGACCTTTTGGGGTGAAGGGAAAGACTATCATCCGGTTTTTTCCTTTTATGAGCGGTAAGGTACCCTATTTGTTCTGGCAGGACAGAGTGGGTATTGGGTTTTTAGGGCCCGATGAATCGATCGCATCTGTGAGGGTTAATCCTGTTAAAAACAGATATATAGGGAAAAGTGGGCGCAAGGTGAGCTGGAGAGAATTGAAGGATTCATCGGGTCTGGAAGGGTATTGCTATTCCTTCAATAAGGAAAAAATCGAGGAACCGGAAATTGTGAATCTCTCGCCCTTTACAAATAGCATAACTCTCACAGCTGGGGAGGAGGGCACCTACTATTTTCATCTGAGGGCAAAGGACAGGGCAGGAAATTATTCTTCAACTGTGACAATTCCTTTTTCCGTTGATCTTACCCCGCCCCCTTCACCTGTGCTTTCGGCTCTTGAGCTCGATAAAGACGGTTTTTATAAGGATAATTCTCCCTTATTTCAGTGGAATATCGACGCAAAGGATGTGGCAGGATATAATTACAGCCTTTCAAAGAGAAAGATTACCATCACAAAACCGAGGATTCGTATAACGAGAAGTAGGGTGAAATACAGTTCGGTTGATGAAGGAGTGTGGTATTTTAATGTCGCAGCAGTTGATAGAGCGGGGAATGTTAGTAATACAGCTCATTTCAAATTACGGTTACACCCACTTTCTGCCAAACCTGAGGTAGAAAGGAAAATAGTGAAACTCGCACCACCGTGGATTTTAAAGAGGGAGACCTTTGAGATAAGTCCTGTTTTAAATATAGCTCTTTACCTCGTGCTTGGAGGGCTTCTTGTTATAACGATTTTTATTTTTACAGATGTGATTTTAAAATTAATGGCCAGGAAGAAGGGAGTGAACATGGAAGAAAAAATAAGCACTACAGGAATCAGAAAAAAGAGGTTTGGATTGCGCTTTAAATTCAGCCTTTTGATCGTTGCGCTCATACTGATACTTACAATAGGAATAAGCAGTATTCTGAGTTATGTAAGCACTGAGAATCAAAAAAGAGCACTCGCCGACCAGATGATCGCAAAGGCCAGGCTCTCCCTCGAAAATATGACCAACGTTGCTAGGGAAGGTATATTGAATAATGACGAGCTTCTTCTCCTGTCCGTTATAGCAAAGATAATGGAAAATGAGGACATAAAATATAGTATAATTCTCGATAATAATAACAGGGTTATTGCTCATTCGGATATAAATGAAAGGGGTAAAGTATTAGAGGACAGGTTCACAGAGCGTACTGCTAAGGCCAGTGATATTGTCATTGATCCAGCCTACAATCCTGATGAGCTCAAAGAGCTCTATAAGCTCGCATCTCCGGTGATCTTTGCTGAAACCAGACTGGGCACGGTTCAGCTTGGATACTCAACAGACAGCATATTCAGGAAAATCCTCGAGGCGAGAAGAAACAATTTGTACAGTGCCATGATTGTCACTGGAGTGACAATTTTAGTGGGTATACTGGGCGCTATCCTCATGGCTTCAATTACCATAAAACCGATTAAAGTGCTGGCAAAGGGTGCAAATATTATCGGAGGAGGGAGGCTCGATTATAAAATTCATATTAAAGCAAGGGACGAAATAGGACTCCTTTCTGATGAGTTTAACCGGATGACTGAACGGCTTCTTGATTACCAGAAAAAGATGGAAGAAAAGGCAAAGCTCGATGAACAGCTAGAGATCGCACGGAGGATACAGCAGGACCTTATTCCTCAAATGGGGATAAAAAATGACTTTGTAAGCATAGATGGGTATTATAAAGCAGCAGTGGGCGTCGGCGGGGATTACTACGATTTTCTGCAGATAGGAGATGAAAGGTACGGGCTCATAATAAGTGATGTTGCAGGCAAGGGAGTGCCAGCATCTCTCATGATGATAATGATCCGTACAGTATTCAAATCTCTTCTGAACTCAGGGGTGAGTGATCCTGGGCGGCTCGTTACGTTGATGAACGATACCCTTGCTGCTGATATCTCTTCTGACCGATTTGCGACTCTGCTTTTTGGTGTTTTCAATCAGAAAAACCGGCAGTTTCGTTATACTAATGCAGGATACGGTCCGATTCTTGTGTATAAGAGAGAAAAGAACCAGTGTTTCCTTGTGAATCCACCAGAGGGATCAGTGCCAATTGGAGTCATGCCTGACGTCGAATATGCAGAAGAGAATCCCATAGTGCTCAGTTCTGGTGACTCGCTCTTCCTCTTTACTGACGGCATTCATGAGGCGAGGAACGAACGGGAAGAGGAATATGGGATGCGCAAGCTGGCTGAAATTATACCCTCTTTTGCGGACAGGGATTCCAAAGAAATGGCCAATCTCATTGTTGAGGATGTTTCAAACTTTGTGGGCTCTGCAGAGCAGTATGATGATATGACCCTTACTGTAATGAAAGTTAAATAAGAAAAGTAGTGTAAATAATGTTAAAATGTTGTATAATTAAGAGATAATTAGTTTCTGGTGAATAATTAGCATTTTCATATTATATAAATATTGTTTTATAAATAGCTTATTGAAATTTTATAAGTTAGAAACTAATTATTGAGCTGGTGAATAATTAGTAAGAATTATTCACCAGTGATTAATTATTTTTTTAAACAAAGAATTAATGATTTAAAATAGAAACAGTGTGAGAGGGGTGTTTTGATGGAGGAAATCACCATTAAGGATTCTTTGAAGATTACTCCAATGCAGGTAGGGGGAAGTCCAGATACCATCCAACTCATACTCAATGGGTATTTGGATACATACAACTCGCCTGAATTTCAATC
>JGI24422J19971_10002745_pt1 | contig 10955 bp, 10 predicted proteins | sample DeeMarSWOR152_54_FD_19971 | JGI IMG/M metagenome (IMG submission 19971)
GAGCCGCTGGAACGGGCGGTCGACCAGTTGCATGAAGGGCTCATCGGCGAGATTATCACGTGCTGGGCCTACCGAGAGCATGGGCCGGTAGGATTTGCTCCGAAATTGCCCGGAATGAGCGAGCTGGCACACCAGATCCGCAACTATTCCTGCTTCACCTGGCTAAACGGCAGCTTCATCCTCGACTGGCTCATCCACAACCTCGACGTATGCTGCTGGTGCAAGGACGCCTGGCCGGTATCGGCCCAGGGGCAGGGAGGACGGCAGGTCCGCACGCAGCCTGACCAGTTGTTCGACCACTATTCGGTGGAATATAGTTTTCCGGATGGTACGCGGCTGCTCGCCCAGGGCCGGCACATGGACAACTGCTGGGGCTTCTTCGGCGACGTTATCCACGGCACGAAAGGCTCAGCCGTTCTGGGTGAAGGTAAGCCAAAGCCCCGCATTTTCAAAGGCCACCAGCAGACATCCGAGAATGTAATCTGGCAGTACGACGGGCCGCCATGCTATGCGTACCAGGTTGAGCACGATTTGCTGTTCGATGCCATCCGCAAGGACAAACCTTACAATGAGACGCAACGCTCTGCCTACGCTGCTATGACGGGCATCCTCGGGCGCATGGCAGCCGAGTCCGGCCGGATGATAACCTGGGAAGAGGCATTTGCTTCGGACCTGGAGCTGGCCCCGGCCCTGGACGGTTACACGATGGACTCCGACCCGCCGGTCAAGCCCGATGCCCATGGCGGCTACCCCGTTGCCATGCCCGGACACGCGAAGGTGCTCTGAAGCTGCGCGCTCAGGATGGACAGCCTCTTTCAAGCTGGCCATCCCGATTATTGAGCCGAACCAGCGCCTGTACTCGCGTAACCACATGTGCGAGTAGCTGCACTCGAACGCCGGATAGAAAAGTGCGTTATACGTACACTGAAACAGATATAGGGTCTTATACGAAAACTATATAAACATCGTTATGCTAAATCTAATCTTGCGACTACTGCTTCCTATTTTGCTTACCTATATCCTTGGCGCCGGGGCTTGGGATGCCAACGAGAAGCTGGCGTTTTGGGATGAGCAAAGAAAAGGTGCCAATGGAGATGGCGGCTACAAATACGACGATTGGTTTGAGGCAGCTGCCGATTTTGGCATTGAGTTTATTCGATTATCGCCGGTGACATGGAAATCTGCTGGCCGGGATTTCCTTTTGGGAGATGCCGATGCTTTCGAGAGAGTTGAGTTGACTGACTTGGAAACATTGAAAAGCGTCCTCGATGTCGCTCATCGTCATCGGGTCAAAGTCGTTCTGACTATGTTCAGCCTTCCGGGTGCTCGTTGGCGCCAGCAAAACGAGAACAAGTTCGACTATCGGCTCTGGAGCAATGAAAGTTTCCAGAAGCAGGCGCTGGCATTTTGGAATGAGCTGGCGAAGCATTTGAGAGGCCACCCTGCCGTGGTAGGATATAATCCGCTCAATGAACCTCATCCCGCGCGTAAGGATGGATTTGAAGAGGGCAACACTAAGGGATTTGAAAGGTGGATGCAGGAACACCGTGGAACATCTGCTGACCTGAATCGGTTCAACCGGCGCATCGTTGAAACGATTCGTAAGGTTGACGAGCGAACTCCTATCATAATAGATGGCTGGTTTCATGCTTCACCCGAAGGCTTGAGTTATCTTGAGCCCATTAATGACCAAGCTATTCTCTACGCCTTCCATTCGTATGGTCCCTGGAATTATACGACTTGGCGGGTCAATAAGGGCCGCTTCTCCTATCCAGAAAAGATGCCGGAAGGCTGGAATGGAGGTACGCGGGCCTGGACCATTGATGATCTACGACGAAAGAATGTTTTGGCTGTCTCGCAGTGGGTGAAACGACACAATATTCCGGCAAAGCGAATCATTGTTGAAGAATTTGGATGCGACCGGCGTGTCAGCGGCGCAAAGGAATATCTCAGCGACTTGATAAGGATTTTCAACGAGCAAGACTGGCATTGGGCATTCTACTCGTTCCGTTCACCGGACTGGGACGGTATGGACTACGAGCTCGGAACTGCAGGGCTGGGATGGAAGTATTGGAAGGCTCGGGAAGAAGGTAAACATCATGAAGAATTAATCCAGCGTAAGGATAATCCTCTTTGGGAGGTATTCAAAAGGGAGTTGAAAAGACGATAGTTTGAGAGTAAATTACTGTAGACCAAATCGTCCTTTTCGACTTTCGCCGGCTCGTGCATTTCGTCCACCGCGTCCTGGTGCACAGGGACAAAGATGAAGTCCGGACAGTGGCCGGGCTTGTTTTTTTACCATGGTGTTTTTATCGAAGGACGGGGCGGTGCCGCCATACCTTCCCCCATATAAAAACCGGGTTGAGTAGGCTGATTATAGGCTACATTCTGCCAGGCCACGCTAAGCCTGTATATAGGTCATGCATCAGGGTATAGAAACGGCGGTTGTAGGTATTGTCGTCGTAAAGATACGCAGCTCTCTGCCATCACGTGTGCGAGCGATTAACTCTTCTCTCCAGTCGCCCAAAATATCGGCATACAGGCAAGGATTGGACTTTGTTCCGTTGTTTCTCGAGCAGCCTTCGGCTGAAAGCAATCTTGTTGTTGTTGCATTGATGTAATCCCACTTATCGATTGTAACACCATCGAGTATTTCCCGAAGGACATCGCCGTCCCACCATATCCCCATATTACAAGACCTGGGCTTGGAATCGGAAATCTTTTCGCCTTTGCAGTTGTACAATCCGCTTAAGCCACGGCCCGAAGCCCAGCACTCATATCCTCGATAACGCGGATCAATATCCATAGCCACTCCCCTTCCCACATCCGGGGATTGCAGGCCCCATATAACCTTTCCGGTTGCGGCGTCACGAAGGTTTGCACCGTAGGGGTGAGTGGGCCTTTCATGGATGGCAAAAACTTCCAGACCCGGCCTGTCCGGATCGATATCGGATAGATGCATGGCATCTCCGTGCCCCAAACCTGTCGAATAGAGTCCTTTTCCATCGTTATCAATCGCACATGCCCCATAAACAATTTCATCTTTACCATCGCCGTCAACGTCACCGACGCTGAGATTATGATTTCCCTGCCCTCTGTAATCTCTACTGCCGGGCGTACCGTCATCACTATCAAACGTCCATACGTGTGTCAGTTTGCCGTCTCTGAAATTCCACGCCGCCAGCACCGCCCGCGTATAGTAACCGCGACACATCACTAAGCTCGGTCTCTGGCCGTCAACATACGCAATACACGCCAGAAAACGGTCTACTCTATTGCCGTAGTCGTCTCCCCAGTCAGAAACATTGCCTCTGGGCGGTATATAATCGGTAGTGACAATCTCCGCACCGGTCTGGCCGTCAAATATCGTAAGAAACTCCGGCCCTTCCAGAATGTAGCCCCTCGAATTTCGGTAATCCGCATCCGCATCACCGATTGCATTGCCTTTTCCGTCGACGGTTCCATCCGCTGTTTTACAGGCAAATTCAGCTTTGCCGTCGCCGTCCAGGTCATATACCATAAATTGAGTATAGTGAGCGCCTTCACGGATATTCTTGCCTAAGTTAATCCTCCACATAAAAGTGCCATCCAGTTTGTAGGCTTCAAATATGGGCTGCCCCGTCACTCCGCTGCGCGCATTATCACGACCCCTCGGCGCTTGATGTAATACAATCTCATACTCGCCGTCACCATCAAGGTCCCCGACAGATGCATCGTTAGGCGTACAGCCGTCGGGAGTCTGAAGACCAATTGAGATGTAATTCTGCCCCCAAACTCTTGCTGGTGCGGAAGGCTCACCCTCTGAACCATTGATAATAGCGTGAACAGTGTACATAGCATCGACACTTCCGTCACTATCTACGAGGTTGGTGGATTCCGTTATCGGCTGATTATTCACACGGGTATTATTTCTGTACACATTGAAGGCGATATCGTCCGGGTCGGTTCCCAGCATACGCCATCCGACGTACACCTTTCCGTCATCCTGCTCAATCGCAACCACCCCCCGGCCCAGTTTCTCCATCTGCCGTTGCGCTCCGGCCCCGCCCACAAGAAGCAGCATCGTTCCGATTATGATAGCAAAATTTTTTGTTGTCCCTGACTTGTTCATGCTGTTTGACCTTGTTATTAAACGATAAGGATTTCTTGTAAGCGTGTCCGAAGCAAGACAACCTCGACCATCTGAAATATCATTATATATATGGCGGTCTTTGCCGGTACGGTGGCCTCTTGCATATAACGCAGTCCTGCCTTATTATACCTCTATGGTCAAAACGGAAAAGATAAAGGTTAAGACAAAGGGTAATTGCGACATCGTTAATATCACAGGGCAGGTCAGCGAAGTTGTGGCCGAATCGGGTATTAGCGAGGGAACCGTTACACTTTTCAATGTCGGCTCGACGGCGGGAATTACAACTACCGAATATGAGCCGGGTCTGGTTAATTACGATATAAGAGCGGCATTCGAGAAAATCGCACCACAAAACGCCAGGTATGAGCACGAAGAAACCTGGCACGATGACAACGGCCACGCCCACGTGCGGGCTTCGCTGTTGGGGCCTTCTCTGAGCGTGCCTGTAGTTGACGGCGCAATGACGCTCGGAACGTGGCAGCAAATCATCCTTGTCGATTTCGATACCAGGCCGAGGACAAGAACGGTCATTTGCCAGATAATCGGGGAATAAGCACAGACTAAATTCGAAGGTTCAATCTTGAGCGGAAAAATGAACCATCCGGGCTGATTATAAGACTATATAGAGTAAATGGAAGACAATAACCGATGGATGGCCTGCAGCGGACGTGGGTCAGCGGTCAGATAGAAAACGTTATTTGAAAGGAGCTGCAAATGCGTGCATTAAAGATCTGCCTGTGGGTAGCGGGTATCGCGTGCCTGGCGTCGCTATTTGGAATGTTCTTGCCTATATCGGCGTGGGAGCCCATTACGAAATTCTTTGGTATTGAATCGCTTCCGGATTCGCCGGAGTTCGTGTACGCGGCTCGTTTGATGTCAGCCACGTATGTTGCGGTCGGTGTATTTTTTATAATTCTGGCCCTCGACCCTCTCAAATACGGAGTAATGGTACCTTTCTCCGGTATTGGTGCGATCTTCGTAGGTGTCGTCTGTGCCATAGCAGGTCTGGTAGCGGCAATGCCCACTCTGTGGTTCTTAGGTGATTCTTTGAGCTGTCTGGTGTTTGGCATTCTCATACTTGTGTTCTGGCGACAGGCGAAGTAGACCTCGGGGACATTGAGCGATACTTGGCAAAAGGATAAGATTGTAGTGTGGGTTTGAAGCCCATGCGGTTCGTGAAAAAAGAATGGGCGACACGGCCCAGGACAAGCCGGTGCGTGTGAAGACTCGACCCAAATTAAGAGTATAAGGAAGACGTAGGTCTCTGAATGGCAACGCTTGAGGTTAGGTCTCTGACAAAATGGTATGGCTCGGTCAAAGGCATCGAGGATGTGACCTTTGCCGTTGAAGAGGGTGAGATCTTCGGTTATCTCGGGCCGAACGGCTCCGGCAAGACCACAACTATCCGGTGCATCATGGGCCTGCTGAAGCCAACAAGCGGGGAGGCTCGTGTATTAGGACAGCACGTCGTAGCAGGCAGAGCCACGCAGCACTCGCGCATCGGTTACTTACCTGGAGAATTTCGCATCTGGCGGGGGATTAGTGCGCGGCGTTCGCTGAGCGTTTTGGCCGCACTGGGTGGCAGCGACCGCGCCAAGACCCGGCGGGAAGAACTGGCTGAAAAGCTCGATCTGGATCTGGACCGCCGCGTCGGTAACCTGTCCAAGGGCAATCGTCAGAAGGTCGGCGTAGTCTATGCTTTTCAGCACGAGCGGGATGTGCTGATACTCGACGAGCCGACCATCGGACTGGACCCCCTTATCCGTCAGGTCGTCCTGGATCTGATTCGCGAAGCGGCGGACGCAGGGGCCACGGTTCTGTTATCATCCCATGACCTCAGTGAGGTCTCAGCCGTGTGCGGCCGCGCCGGCATCCTGCGCGAGGGCCGCCTGGTCGAAGTCTCGACCATCTCCAAGATCGTGCAGCAGGGAGAACGTCGTCTCAAAGTCTGGTTCGTGGAAGGCACAAAAGTTCCAAGCCTGCCGGTTGAGAACTTGGGAGGCATTCGAGAGATTAGACGAAAAGGACAGATGCTTGATATCGCTTATCATGGCAAGGCTGATAAAGTGTTAAAATGGCTGGCACAATTTGAGGTCAGCAGAATAGTTACACCTCAGACATCTCTGGAAGATGCTTTTATGCAGTATTATAGCGGCGACTTTGAAAGTGAGGCGGTGACATCGTGACAAAACAGACACGTGTATCTTTTCCATTTGTGTTGCTGCGATTCTGGTTTTGGCGGATTTTGTGGTTGTGGCTCCTGGTCGGATTTTTCATTTTTATTATACAGATCATTGAATGTGGTATTGCTCAAGATAATGAAAAGGTCAAGCTCATACTGAATTTGTTTGAAAAGATGCCTGGTTTTATGAAAAATGCTATAGGCGGCGATATTCTGGAAGTTGGCAATGTCACCGGATTCATCGCGATAGGTTATCAGCATCCGCTTGTGCTGACATCTTACATGATATTTGCGGTTTGTGTGTCGACGGGGCTTTTGGCTGGTCATGTACAAAGCGGGACGATGGAGCTTATATTGAGTCGGTCGGTGACTAAAAACCAGGTTTACATATGCACCTGCATTTTAACGCTCGTTGGAATGTTGGCATTAGTAATGGTTATGTTCGCCGGCACTGTGGTCGGTATAAATATATGCGACTTCGAAAAGAAAATTTCACTATGGCCGTTTTTCAGGGCCTCAATCGTTGGTGGCTTACTTTCAGGAGCGGCAGCCGGTGTGTCGTTATTAGCGGCGGCCTTGTTTCGCAGTCGCGGAAAAGCGGTTGGGCTTGCGATGGCCTTTTTCATAGTTAATTACTTTGTAGATCTCATCGCCGAATGGTGGCCGCCTGCGAAATTTCTCGGGCCAATCTCGCTGTTCTATTATGTTAATCCATCGAAGATACTTTTCAACTCGGCCTGGCCAATACGTGATATGTGCATTCTATCCTCGGTTTTTGCTATTGCGGTCGTAGCCGGCGGTATTATCTGGCATCGCCGCGACCTGCCCTTGTGAACCCTGTTCTATTTGGCCCCGGCCTCTGGCCGGCGGTGCCAGCTATACTCAAATAATCAATATCGAAGATCCGCCATAGGTGGAATCCGCCTGTGCTGAAAGCCCGCCTCCGGAGGGGCGGAATCAATTAAATATGCCCACCGCAATCTTGCCCTCACGATCCTACGTGCCTATAAGGTACCATTCTGCACTTGTTGAAAATCCGCCTGATGCGGAATGCGGAACCCACACGAGACCTGTCATGAGCGCCGCCGAAGGATACGCAATACGAATTCTTAATTATTCGTGGGAATAAAGCTACTTGCCAACTTCAACAATATTTATCCATATCCTCAAGCTAAAGCTTCCCGCCATGTCCTGATATGAGTCATATCATTCTTGACTGAAATCTGCTCAGACCATTTCTTCTCCACGCTTTCAAACTTAGCAAGAATTCCTGCTAGGTCCAGCTTTTTCAGTTCATCACGCTCGCGAATACGATTCATAAGAAAATGAAATCGGCATCTTTTTGCCGCTGCTGGTGTCTGAGCCAACCTTTTGGATATGGGTGTCGAATAGGCCATGCTTCCAAATAAGCTGAATTCTGATAATTCCTTAGATACAACACCTTTGCAAACTACACAATCGCAGATCTTCTTATGAAAGTCATCAGGAGTTTTAATTTTCAAACCATCAAAACATCTCTGTATCGCTGGTACCCCCATTCGTTTGTGAAAATCGGGCAAGTGATATCGTACAGTAGGCGTTGCTGCTCCTTGTACAGGAACTACACTCTTTTTTTCACCATAGCCAACTCCGTGACTAATTCCACTTAATCCGTATTTACATAAGCTCAGACTAAAATATCCACCGTGTAGACTGTATACTTCCATTTCGCCGCTAACGTCTTCAACCAATGACCGGAACGCTTTTAGCCTTTTAACATCGCTGGTAAGTTCATCAAAGTCGCTTAACCAAAACCACACACCTTCTACGCCTGTTTTTGGCAATTCCTTCTTAATTTTACTTAAAAAGTTATTGTGCTCTAACATAACTTCATCGGTGCATATAATAGCATGAATGGGAACCTTATATTCTAATCCAGCACTAACCTTTGCAAGTAACAATACTAAATCCAGCCAAGCACTGGGACTATCCGGTTCAATGTAAAAGTAAGGTGCATAAATTGCTTCTGGATTAGGTATCTCCGCCGCATATTCTTTATACTCGGGATCTTCATCAAAGCTTTCTTTAATTCGATTAAGCTGATATTCAATAACAGCCTTACAAGATTCCTCCACCTTCAAACTGTCTTCAAAATCCTTTGGGGTCAGTCTTGAGTTTTTTTGTAAAGCACTTGTAAATGGCAGTGATAGTTTATCTCCGAGCTCTTTGTATGATCGCTTAAAGTCGGATTTCCCAGTCTTTCCTTGGGGAGATTTGATCAAATCCAAATTGCGTCCGTATGCGTAAGTCATTGGATCAATGTAGTAAGGTTTATTTAGCTTCTTGCCTAACAAACTTGCTGTTGCCCCCTGCGTTGCCTCAAATAGATTAGCCGCTACTATAATTCCGTCAAGATAGCGCGCGGTCTTCTCAATATAATCCTTTTCTGCATGGCTCCCCATACGAATAATGACCTTTGGATCTACCATTTGTGCCCCTCTCCATTCGTCAATATATTAACATAAATCTCTTTATAATTGTCACAGACAACTGTTGATTGTTCTGAACCTAAAATCTGGCGACACCGTCCGGCATTCCCTATAGCCAATAGCCCAATCCCATGAGTTTTAAGCAAATCAATATCTACTCGCCCTATTGAGTTAACTGGCATAGCAATATACACGTGGTCTGCACAGAGTTGATAAAGTATTGCTTGCTCAAAGGCCCTTTGCCATTTATAAAGTTTCAACTCAACCGCAATTGTTAGTTCATTAACTCTTGAGAATCCATATAAATCAACTCGATGTTCATAAAATGGCAGTTCTTCTCTCTGCCACCTAAAGCTTTTCCGCCTAAAATATTTGGCTACTGGTTTTAATAGCAACGATTCTTTACTAAAATTGTTCTTCTCACCCAAGATATTTCTCTCCTCTATTCTGGTAGAACAATGAAAAAAATAGCCCACAAAAACAACCGACAACAAGAAGAGCTGTTGGCAAAATGGACCAACCCACAAGCCAATCAGGTAGCGAATGATCTCCAAGTTTGTCAATTCCGCCGACGATTACGAGAATAAGCGATTCCATGACCATTAAGATAAGAATTGACCAACTTAGGTATTTAGTCCAAAATTGCCATCTACTATGTGTCAATAGAAGCGACCGATAGTCAACCATTTCCTCAGCGTTATGCTCCACAAAGTCAAACAATGCATTCCGGTAATCTTCACTTCCTCTAGGATCAACATCTTTTTCAGAGTATTCACCATAAGCATCCAAAATTTCTGACAAAACCACCCTTCCAACGCTATCAAATACCGGTTTCAGCTTTTCCCCAAGGGCGACCGCTATTCTTATTCGCATATTCTTTAGAGCTTTCTTAGTATCCTCAGACCATTTTCTAAATTCACTGGAACGAAAACCATATTTAAAGAAACCCAATACTGCCAGAGTAAGAACTCCGAAGTGTGCAGCAATTGCTAAAGTAACGAGCTGTCCGTGCGTCATCCCCCACGTCCCCTTCGAAGAATTTTGTCTTTTATTTCCGACTCTGTGGCCATTTCACCATATTTTGTGTAGATATAGTATAAAAGGTCATTAAGTGAGTATTTCCCAAATTTCGATTTAATCCTGCGAATACCGTTCACTACAGGTTCATACTCTACTCGCTGAAATAGCTTTGCAACTCTATCTTTGCCATTCTCTGTTAAACGGTAACGTCTCTCTTCATACACATCCGCCGTCGTTAGAGCATCAGATGGTGTTCCCTCTACGGTATCAGTACACTCTCCCATCAATTCTTCAAAGCTCATATCCACTTCAGCCGCTTCTCCTTCAGTTGCCTCTCCAGCCACCTCACTGGTCAGCAAACCAAGATTTTCAAGAAACTCCAAGTCATCATATAATTTCGCTGAGTAAGGTCCGGCTTTGTACGCGATGAATTCAAATCCATTGGCATCAGGCTTAAGGTGCTCCTCACGTTCGAGCAAATAAAGAAACTTTTGCAGCCGTGTAATGCCATTGATCCCTTCTGCGGTCTCCTGTTTCCCACCCACCCCCAGCAGCAAAAGTATCAAATCTTTTCTGCTAATTTTCGCCATAGCAACCCCTTTCTTGTTGTAACTCTCCCTTATTTTTGCACATTCTCCTCTAAACCACCGTGTCTTTATTATAAGAATCGACAACTGAGTCGTCAAACCTCCAACAAATCCTGCCAAGGTCTTATCACAAATTTACCATCTCATTTTACATACAAAAGCCGACAAAGAAAACCCAAAAGTCCGTGTCCGTCCGTGTTTAAGTCCGTGTCAGTCCGCGACAACCTATGCAATACTCAATACGACGTCCGCGATACGAAACATCCGCGTCGAGAATCCAGCATCAAACTATTCACCACTCACTAAACAATTGGCGTTCCCGGCCGGTCAAATGTTGATAAGAAAATCCAAATCCGCAATCTCGTTATTTCGATGAAGTTTCCCACCCCGGCTGCATTTATCTTTCACCGCATAAAATACCCGAAAAGAAATCAAAAGTCCAGGTGAAAAAGCACAACAAATGTACAAGAACAGTTAAGCCTTGAGATCCTTCGCTATCGCTCAGGATGACATTGTCGCAGCGAAAGGCCTGAATCAATGCCGATTGGCTGTTGTCTTCTTCTTTC
>JGI24422J19971_10002746_pt1 | contig 10954 bp, 6 predicted proteins | sample DeeMarSWOR152_54_FD_19971 | JGI IMG/M metagenome (IMG submission 19971)
AAAACTTCTGGACATAAACCTTCGGAAAGATTGCTACAGTTTGGAAACAGTCACTTTTTCCTTGCAGGAAGCTGACGTACTCAAATTGAATGAGGATGAGGTCCGCGAACTCGTGGAGATGCTGGGTATGCCGCATCAAAGCCTTCCGGACTTTTGCGAGCGAATGCTGGAGCGATGGTCTCTAAAGTACTGCCTGGTGACGCTTGGTGAAAAAGGTGCTTTTGTAATTTCAGATGATGGTCAAAAAGTCTATATTCCAGGATATAAAGTATCACTTGTGGATTCTCTTGGCTCTGGAGATGCCTTTTCAGCGGGATTCGTGGATAAGATTTTGCGAGGGGCATCAATCATCGAGGCGTGTGAGTTTGGCAATGTATTAGGTGCGCTGGTCGCTTCAAACGAAGGCGCGACCTCGTTAATAACATTGGATGAAATAGAGAGGTTTTGTAATCAGGATTATCAGCGAATTATCCATCCTGATCTGGAATCATTTACAAGCCTTTAATTTGAATATTTGAGGATTTTAACATGAACAAGATATGCATGGGTATATGGGGTATGACAAATCTGCGCGACCGGTTTAACGTAAATGGTTTCGGAGAAGAAATCGGGGTTATTGACCGGATCAAAAAGATAGGTGAAACAAGGGACATTGACGGAATTGAATTACACGTCCCTACGGAGATTGATGAGAAAAACGCCAGTGAGATTGAGAAGGTACTTAACGATTACAATCTTCAGATGGTGCAGCTTTGCGGCCATACATGGACGGAGAAGCAATACAAGTTCGGTGCCCTTGGTGATACGGATCCAAAGGTGCGTTCTGCAGCAATTGACCGAGTCAAATGGGCATTGGATATGGGTGCAAGGTTCAACGTGCCTATCAGCGTTCTCTGGCCCGCGACCGATGGCAACGATTTTCCTCTACAAACGGACTATGTTGCTCTTTACGACCGTTATGTGGATTCTGTGCGTCAAATTCTCGATTATCTTCATGAGAACGACTATACTACGAAAATATGCATAGAACCTAAACCGTTCGAGCCCCGCTCGTGGATTATGATGGGGACAACCGCTGCAGCACTAAGTATCGTTCAGGAGGTTGATGATCCGAACTTCGGAATTAACATTGATGTTGGTCATAGTTTGATTGCTAAAGAAAATGTCGAGGATATGTTTTCGTTAGTTCTCCGGGCGAAAAAACTATTCCACACGCATTTCGACGATAATGATCAGCAGGCCGATTGCGACATTCCACCAGGCTGTGCCAACTTCACTCGTCTGGTCAGCATTATTTATGTTCTGGACCAGATGGAGTATGACGGGTGGTTCGGCCTGGATTTGTTCCCATATCGCGATGACCCCGTAGAATTTATGAGACTATCGACGGAGAATCTGAGATTCGCGCAAGGAGTTGTTGACTTGATGAACAAGAAGGGAGCCAGAGAACTAAGAGCCAAAGGCACGGATGGTCCGGCAATGTCCAGGTTGATTCGTGATTGTATTCGAGAAGCAAAATAAACAGATCCTGTTATCGCGGACGTTTACGTGCTAAGATACAGATAGTTGTCGCACGACCGGGTTCCTAAACAGATACAAGGAAAGAAGAAGAAAAAAGTTCAACCGCCGGTTGATGAACCAATTGTAGAAGGAGATTTGCTATGAGGCCTATAATCCCTCGACAGAAAGCCAGTTCACATCTCATCACCATTCTGTTGCTGGTGGCGAGTTGCACGGCAGAATTGTTTTCTGCGAATGACCGACCCTTACCCGAGACTTTACTGCTCAAGGACTTTCATCCGCAGTCTATCTATAATATCCCTCGGACAACAGTTGAAAAGGCCAGATATCCTGTGATTGACATGCACGCTCACCCATACGTGAAGACTTCTGAGCAGATTGCCGAATGGCTCCGAATAATGGACGAAGTAGGAATTGCTAAAGCGATCGTACTGACGGCGACAACGGGTGAGGAGTTTGATGCTATCTTCGCGAGATATGCCAAGTATCCTGATCGCTTTGAGGTGTGGTGTGGGTTTGATTATACTGGATATGACCAGCCGGATTTCGGAACTGCGGCAGTTAAGGAACTGGAACGCTGTCACAAGCTTGGCGCTCGAGGTGTTGGTGAGCTGGGTGACAAAGGCAAAGGATTATACTATAGCAAGCCTACGAAAGCCTGGGGAATGCATCTCGATGACGTTCGTATGGACTCGTTGTTGGAGAAATGCGCAGAATTGGGAATACCGGTGAGTATTCATGTGGCCGATCCGTATTGGATGTATCAGCCTATGGATGTCAAGAATGATGGTCTAATGAATGCCTACAGATGGAGGTTAGACAACAAGCCGGACATTGTGGGCCATGAAGGCATGTTGGAAATTCTGGAGAGGGCGGTCAAGCGGCACCCCAGGACGATTTTTGTTGCTTGTCACTTCGCTAATTGCTCTCACGATCTGAGTCGCCTTGGAAAGTTGTTCGACAGATATCCAAATTTGTATGCGGACATATCTGCCCGATACGCCGAGACGGCTGCTATTCCCAGATTTGTTGCTCAGTTCTATGAGAAGTACCAGGACCGGCTTGTTTACGGAACCGATATGAGATTCAGCACAGGAATGTACCGGCTTACATTTCGGATTCTTGAATCTGCAGATGAGCATTTCTACGCGTGGGAGCATTTCAGCTACCATTGGCCCTTGCATGGCCTGGCTCTGAGCGACCGGGTTCTCAGGAAAGTATACAGGGACAACACACTCAAGATTCTCAGGGGCCAAAGGTCCGGTACAGGGACTTCGGAACCAAAGACGGCTGGCTCCCGGTAACTGGTACGCTGTGTGGCTTATCGCGGCGTTCATGTTCACGCAAGAAAGCTGACCAGCCTCCCGGGCAATATTGGCACCGCTTGGTTGGTACGTATATTGGTATATTGATTGTAATTACGTTTCTAAAGTTTCTTGTTTCGTTAAGGATTGACAGATGAAATTGCAAATCGATCGCCGTCGTTTTCTTCAAAAAAGTGGGCTCGTCCTCGCCGGTACGGCAGTGCCGGCCTTGTTGGGCAGGCCGTCCTTCGCCAATGCGGGACTTTTCAGAGGCCGCATCAGGAAGGCAATTGGCTTCACGATGATAAAAGAGGATCTGTCGGTTGAAGACAAGCTGAGATTGGTGAAAGATGTTGGGTTCGAGGGCGTCGAAACGCCTACGCAGCTTCTCAATAAGAAAACGCCAGAGCCGAAGGCTCTCGCCCGTGCCAGCGAGAAAGTTGGGGTCCCCGTGCATGGCGTAGTCAATTCAAGCCACGCCGATCTCACAGGGGCTATCGAAGAAGCTGTGTTATACGGCGCGACTTCGGTCCTCCACGTTGTGCGGCCAAATCCCGAGGGCTCTTTCATAGAGAATTACCAGCGAACGCAGGCGACAATTCGGCGGGCCATTCCGTACGCCGAGAAAAAACGCATCCACATTTTGATCGAGAATGTCTGGAACACCTTTCTCATCGAGCCGCTGACGATGGCGCGGTACATCGACGAGCTCGACAGCCCGTACGTAAAGGCGTATTTCGATGTGGGAAATGTGGTTCGCTGGGGCTGGCCTCAGCACTGGATCGAGGTCCTCGGGGAACGGATTGTCAAGATACACATCAAGGAGTACAACTTAAATGTTGCAATGAATGAAGGAATGGGCAAGGGCTTCGCTTTCCCCCTCGGGCAAGGCAGCATAAACTGGGACAGGGTGCGGGAGGAATTGAAGAAAATTGACTACCACGGGTGGGCGACCGCCGAGGTGAACGGCGGAGACCGCCGGCGATTGGCCGAGATTTCCCAGCAAATGGATCATGTCCTTGATCTATGAGTGCCCACAGGGGCAGAACACTTATGATAACAAAGATTAAAATATCGTTGGTTATTGTTTTGTCTTTGGCTATACGCTTGGCTGCTGACGACGGTATTATCATTCACAAGAATCAGCGAACTTTAGAGCAGATCGAAAGCATTTACTCACAAATCCGCCCGGTCCGATATAGCCCACCATCCAGCCGTTGGAAGAATCTGCCCCGCACAAAAAAGCTTTTGACCGACGGTGGCACATTACGGGTTGTAATGCTCGGTGACAGCATTGTTAATGATATGAGCCGTTCCTGTTGGAACCTTCTACTGGAACAGTGTTATCCAAAATGCAAGATCGAAAAGATTACCTCGGTTCGTGGCTCCACAGGTTGTTGGTGGTATAAGGAGCGGGGCCGCGTGCAGAAATTCGTGCTTGACTATCACCCTGATATTGTGATTATTGGCGGCATCAGCCAGCGTGGCGACATCAACTCAATCCAGGAAGTAATTCGTCAGATTCGAGTCGCATCGAATGCAGATATCTTGCTGATGACTGGAGCTTTCGGCAACGTTGACCCTCAGGACAACAGCCAATGGCGAAGGATCTTTGATCCAAACCACTACAGCGAATATCGAAAGGGCCTTGAACAACTTGCGCGCCAGGTCGGTTCGGCGTTCCTCGATATGGAGGTTGTCTGGGCCCGATACATCCGCGAATCCGGCAAGCCCCTCGATTGGTTCAAACGAGATCCTATACATGCCAATGAACGTGGCGAAGTAATCCTCGGACGGATTCTTTATAGCTATCTTTCTCTGCCTGTTTCTACGGCTGCCGCGGCTGACGGCAAAACCGGTTCAGGCAATTTCATGGCAGTTGAAGAGACGTTCTTTTCGAACCTATTCGTTTGGACAGACACATGCAATGTATACGTGATTCGTGATGGCAATGCTGCGCTTCTCATTGACCTCGGAGACGCCAGCGTACTCGAACACTTGCCGCAAATCGGCGTCCAGCACGTGGAGTGGGTGCTGTTCACGCACCATCATCGCGAGCAATGTCAGGGTTATCCACGTTTGAAAGGCAAGGGCACAAAGGTCGCTGCGCCCGAGGCCGAACGAGCATTCTTTGAGCATCCTTCTTCATTCCGCAAAATGAAGCCGACGCTCAGCGATGCCTTCACGGTCTATGGGTCCAGCTATGTGCGCCCGCCCATTCAGCCAATCCAGTTGCACCGCAGGTTTGCCAAGATGGACACCTTCACTTGGCATGGTTATCAATTCCGTTGTCTTGAGACGCCGGGCAACAGCTCCGGAAGTATGACTTATCTTGTGAAGCACCGCGGACGCTGGCTGGCTTTTTGCGGTGATGTAATGCTCGACGGCGCGCACATGCACAACTGGTTCGATACGGAGTGGGATTACGGTTTTGCCGCCGGCATTTATGCGCTTCATAACTCGGCTGCCCTGCTTGAGGACTTTGACCCCATCGTGCTGCTGCCTTCACATGGTCCGGTGGTTCGAAAGCCCAAGCCGCAATTGCAGGAGTATCAGAAAAAGCTTCGTCGCCTTGAGCGGATGCTCGTCCGTGGTTACCCGGTGAAAACCTTTGCCGCTGCGAATCAAGACAGAGTTTCCAAGCCGACGGCAGTCCCTCATCTCTGGCAGGTTATGCCACACTTGTTCAAATTCAAAGGGCCGAACTTTTCACCTAACTTTGCCTTAATCCTTGCCGACAGCGGGCATGGAATTGTGGTTGATTGTGGACTTCTTGATGTGGCCTTTCTCGACAAATCCATCGAGCTGATGCGCGAGCGTCTGGGCTTAAAGAATATCGATGCAACCATCATTACTCACATGCACGGCGATCATGTGCTCGAAGCCCCTCATCTGCGTGATAAATATGGTGCGCAGATCTGGACGCTGGACCGAATCGCTGACAAATTCGAGCATCCGGGGCGTTACAACTATGCCGCACCTGTCCAGACTTACGGCAAGACCTTCGACTCTGTCCGCATCGACCGTGTCTTCAAGTCGGGCGAAACCTTCCAGTGGGAAGGTTATAAGTTCACCGTGGACTGGATGCCCGGCCAGACCGAATTCGCGCTTTGTCTGCACGGAGATATAGATGGTCACAAGGTTGCTTTCACAGGTGATAATATTTTTGCCGACCCCGCTGACCCTAACCAGAGCGGACATGAGGCCGTCGTTGCCCACAACAGCGGTATCCTCGAAGAAGGTTATATCTATGCCGCTGACTATCTGCGCCGTCTCAAACCTGATTTGATTGTTGGGGGTCATTCCTTCGTAATGGACCGGCCCGCAGCGCTGATAGAGCGGTTTCACAAGTGGGCAGTGGGCATGCGTGCAACCTTTCAGACTCTGAGTGCAGATGAGGATTACCGCTACTGGTTTGACCCGTTCTGGGTACGAGCAGAGCCTTATCGTGTGACGCTGCAAAGAGGCCAGTCGGACGAAGTGCTTCTGTATGTGCGTAACTTCTGCAATGGTAAGCAAGAGCACCGTATCGAGATTCACACACATTCAGGACTTATCGCCGAGCCTGCTGTATTGGAAGGGAGGCTGCAGGGGGAATCGCAAGAGGCGTTTCCTGTGCGTTTGAAGGCGGCTGGAGATGCACAGAAAGGGGTGGCACTTGTAGCTCTCGACGTGACGGTCGATGGCCGGCGCTATGGAGAGTGGTTCGATTTTGTAGTGGAGATTGAATGATCGACCTTGCCGAGATCTGGCTGGCAACTTACCTATGGAGATGGAGGTCTTACTTGGTATAATCATTTATGGTGGAGTGCTGATGACGCATGGGACATGTCAGTTTCTCTTGAACGACGGCACCGTGAAGCTCATGCGCACCATAGAAGAACTCCAGCAGCTTCAATGGCATTTCTTATCGTTCTTTTGCTCTCCTGTAGTCAGCTTTTTCTCACACCACTGACAAAGGATCTCCTCAAAAGCATTAATTCAATGCGCATAAGATAACAGTGTGTAGACTGTCTTTGTCAACTCTGGGTAGAATCACACAAGTCGCAATTCTTGCTGGCTGGTTCATCTCAAGGATTTCTTAAATCAACCGGCCGTCATAACGAAGACGACACCAAATTCAAGGGGTTGTTTGTGGACATAGATCAATAAGCAATGCAACCGGGTTGGCTGTAATAAGAAGATTGTGTATAATGAGAATGCGTTAATATAAAAACTTGAGCGATAATCCTTTGGCAGAAAGGTGCTGCTATGATACAGATAATCCTAATGGCTGCTTGTCAGGTGATAGTCGCAGCTTCTGCTCTCTCGGCAATCGATTCTAAAGCCCACTCGAAGGTTAAGGTTTCCTGGGGCCATAAATCACGTGAGGTTGCATCTTTCCACATAAGGTTTCTGACCAATGAAGTAGAGATTGTGGATGTCGAGGCCCTCGGATTGGAACCTGGTGATTGTTTCAAGGATGGGACATTTGAAACACGTGCGGGCAAAGGTGATATAGACGGTACGGAGTTTACCCTTCAGTATACTCCGAAGCATGTGAAGACCATCGAGAACCTGCATCGGATCTGGGCCGATTTAATCGCGCAGAGCGACCCGGATACGACCCGTCGGCTTAAACAGGATCCGGCCTATCAGCCTGATTCGCGTAAGTTGAGGTTGCAGATGGATCGTGCGGGCACAAAAGGCTTTAGCGTCACAGTCGAACAGCTCCTTCAGAACAAGGCGTTTTGGGTGCCCTCGCTTGATGTTTACTTAGCTGGTGGTGATGTTCCGCTTTCCTTTACAGACCATCAGAAGCAGCTCGAGGCTTACCAGGGCAAATGTATTCTGGACAAGGTGCAGCATGAGCCAGAGGCGACTTACGAGCAATACACCGCACGCTGGGAAGATATGGGGAGTCCAGCATATGTGCATCCCGCCCAGCCGGCGCCGGGCCACATAGTCGGACTCACCTGGGACAGTGCACTTTACAAGTTCGGTATCGATCGCGGTGCCGGAGTCTGGAACGACTATGGTAATCTCGACCAGTTTCGATTCTGGTTTGGTTTTGGTGATCTGACCGAAAGGATTCAAGATTCCTGGAAAAGTCAACGACTCGAAGACGGACTACCTATCATCACTACGACCATAGAGCGGGACGGCCTACGCTACGAAGTGGAGCAGTTTGCCTATCCTCTAAATGGCCCACCGAAAAAAAGGCGAGGCAACATTGCCATGGTGTTGCTGCAAAGAGTTAGGGTCACCAAGCTGCAGGGCCAAGCTGCGAAGGTTTCTGTAAAGGTACACCACCACCGACAGTTCCCGTTCACTGACACTCCTGAGATGACGTGGCGCAGTGAAGATGACACTTTTTTGCTTGTGGAGAATGTTACGAATCGGATTCTTTTTGTGGTTGAAGGTTCTAGCTTGAGGATCGGCTCCTGGGTCACAAAGGATGATCCCAAGTCATCAGACGCCAAAAAGAACACACGTTGGAAGAGCATCGAGGCAGTGCTAACGTTTGACCTTGCTAAAAATACAAGCACGGAATTCGTGGTTAAACTCCCCTCGCCGATGGTTTTGTCGCAGGACCGGGACAAGCTTGTCAATTTGGACTACGCTAGCTCCCGCGAAGCCACATTGAAGTTCTGGGCCGATTATGTGGCCCGTGGTGCTCAATTCCATGTACCTGAGAAGGTTGTGAACGACCTATTCCGTGCTAATCTTTGGCATGCCCTACGCCTGCCGCGCCGTCATGGCGGCCGGGAGGAAGGAGTGAAGATTGATTTACCATATTCCAACTTCGCCTACGATCAACACGGGACACCCTGGCCGGTTAACCAAGCTGTTTACGTGGATTATATGATTTACGGCCTGCGAGGATATCATGACATTGCGGCGGAGGAGCTGCTGACGATTTACCGCAACAACCAAGAGCCAAATGGTCATGTGGGCGGTTTTGCAAACTGGGGCGTTTATACACCGTCAATGATTTACGTAGTGGCGAAGAACTATCTCCTCTCTGGCGACCGGGATGCATTCGACCGTTTATTACCATACACACTCAAGGCATTAGATTGGTGTCTGGATGAAATACGCCGATCTTCAGAACGTCTTGGACCAGCCGCTGGATTAATCCGCACGCCACTAAACGACGGAAGCGGTGAAGGAATCTGGGCTTTTACCCAGGCGTACGTTTATGCTGCACTTGAGGTGCTCGGTAAGGCTCTTGAACAAATTGGACATCCGCGGGCCAAGGAGTGTCTGGGAGCGGCTCAGAGCTTTCGGCAGTCCGTCGAACGCGCCTTTGGAGCCGCGACTATGCGTTCACCTCTCGTGCAACTGCGGGATCATACGTGGATACCGTATGTGCCGTGTGAGGCCACAAAGTCAGGGCGTTTGTTCGAGCAATGGTATCCCACCGATGTGGATACAGGGGCAACGCATCTGCTGCGACTCAAGGCACTACCTACCGGTTGTGCTTTGGCAGATTATCTTTTGAATGACCACGAGGATAATCTTTACCTAAAGGGTTGGGGCATGGCTAACGAGCCTGTGTACAACCCGCAGGCGACAGCATACCTGTTGCGCGATGATTCCAAGGCGGCAATCCGGGCCTTCTATAGTTACATGGCCTGTGCGTTTAGCCACTCGGTGCTCGAACCTGTAGAGCATCGCTGGACCTGGGGACAGTACTTCGGACCACCCAGCACCGATGGTGCCTGGTTTGAGCTGTATCGGTATATGTTCATTCACGAGCTTGATGATGACACGCTCCTGCTGATGCAGGCTACCCCACGGAGGTGGCTTGAGCATGGAAGGAGAATCGAAGTGGAACGGGCGCCGACATATTACGGCGAGATGTCACTGAGCGTTGAAAGCCAAGCTGCATCCGGCAAATTGCTCGCGCAGATTGAAATGCCGAAGCGGCGCTCTCCTGATCGACTTCTTATTCGATTCCGTCACCCTCAGGGTAAGCCCATGCAATCAGTAACAGTCAACGGGCAGAACTGGACTGACTTTGATGCGCACAAGGAATGGGTGGTGATTGAGAAACCCCTTCAAGGTAGCTATGCTATCGTAGCCCGATATTGAATTGAGGAGAAGTCTATGAAATTGCGTGTTTTGTTTTTCGTGCTCACCTTTTTATTGCCTATGGTGACGCGTGCCCGGGATCAGACCGTACAGGTAATGGTGTTTCTGGAGGAGCGATTGGGGCCTCTTGAGATCGACTGCATGGCGCTCGGACAGGGAGGACTGTCGGCCGAGCCTATGTGGGAGAACCGTATCGCTGAGATTCGCGCCTTGCGGCCAAGACTAATACGTCTATTTATCCAGGAGTATTTTGACTTGTTGCCTCAGCCGGGTCGGTATCACTTCGATACCTTGGACCGCTCGGTAAATACCATACTCAAGGCGGACGCCAAGCCGCTGATGTGTATCTGCTTCAAGCCCCGTGTGCTTTTCCCTGTGATTAATCAGGATATCGTCGAACCAAATGATTATGAGCAATGGAAAAAGCTGATATTCAACCTTGTTCATCACTACAAGGATCGTGGTGCCGGAATTCGGTATTGGGAAATCTCTAACGAGCCCGACATCGGCGAAGGTGGTGGATGTCCTTATCGCTTTAGGCCGGGAAGCTACACTCGCTATTACAAGCACACCGTCGAGGCCATCCTGCGGGCAGACCCCAATGCACTGGTGGGGGGACCGGCTTTGGCTAATCCTCGCTCGCCTATCTTGCCGGCCTTGCTCGAATCCTGCGAGAAGGAGAAGATTCCGCTGCACTTTGTTTCCTGGCACATTTACAACAGCAGTCCGAAGCGGATTCGTGAGACTATCGATTACATCAAAGACCTCTTAAAGCGGCATCCGGACATAAAGGCTCAGACCATTCTTGACGAATGGAATATGGATCTATCCAATCCTCCAGAAGATCCACGTTTCCAGCCGTGCTTTGTGGCCGAGGTGATTTGGCAGATGAAGGAGGCCACATTAGACTACTCTTGCTACTATCACATCCGGGATTATCATGTTTTGTTGGAACCCTTTGCGAAGTTCATGTCACCCGGTGGGACAGCGTTTATGTACAAGTGGTGGAATCGCAGGCCGCAATATGACGGTCTGTTTGACTATCAAAACAC
>JGI24422J19971_10002752_pt1 | contig 10943 bp, 9 predicted proteins | sample DeeMarSWOR152_54_FD_19971 | JGI IMG/M metagenome (IMG submission 19971)
GAGGTAGACCCGTCCAAATCTGTTGAGGGTAATCTGGATATAAATTCTGAAATCGGTGTAATCCTTCCCACTTATTGTGAGGCGCAGAACATAGAGAAACTTATTGATGAAATCGAAAACCTGAATTTGAACACTTCCGTTCTCGTTATAGATGATTCCAGCCCTGATGGAACATCAGACATAGTAAGAAAATGTCAAGAAAAATACCGCAACATTCTTCTGTTTGCAAGACCGAAAAAGTTTGGACTAGGAACAGCAATAACTGACGGTTTCAGGGTATTCTTATCAGTGAGGAATCCTCCAAGGTATATAATTACGATGGATGCTGATTATTCGCACAACCCTAAAGAAATTCCCAAGTTAATAGCTCCAGTCAAAAAAGGTTTTGACCTTGTTGTTGGAAGTAGATATTGTCGAGGTGGTAGTGCAAGAGACTGGGGCATAATACGTTTGGCAGTAAGCAAAGTAGCTAATCTGCTCACCAAGTTAAGGATTAATGCAAAAATATCCGATTGCACTAGTGGAATGCGGTGTTATTCCACGAAACTTGTCAAAGGGATAATAAATGATTTGCATAGCCGAACCTATGAGATACAAATAGAGACAATAAGACAGGCTTACTTACGAAAGTTCAGGATTGAAGAGATGCCTATAACGTTTGTTAATAGGAAAAAGGGAGAATCAAAGTTGACCTTTAATGAAATGAAAGATTTCCTTTCCTATATTTTCACTCTTAACCGAAAATGTTAAAATTCTATTCAAAAGCTGTGGTAAATAAGCGATAGAAATGTATTGGGAAGGAAAGAAGGTTCTGGTAACAGGTGGAGCTGGCTTCATTGGTTCTTGCTTGTGCGAGAAACTCGCAAGTTTAGGTAGTTACGTAGTTATCTTTGATAATTTTTCCTCAGGTAAATACGAGAATGTTGAGGGGATCTTGAAAAAGCATGCGGATAAAGTCTGCCTGCTAAAAGGGGATTGTACAAGGTCTAACGACGTAAAAAAGGCGGTTTCGGATGTAAATATCGTTTTTCACTTCGCTGCCAACCCGGAGGTTCGTCTAGAACTGAATGATCCGGAGAATTGCTTTGAGCAAAATATTTATGCTACTCATGTTTTGCTGGGGGGCGTTGCGGCAAAATTGTGATGTTGAGAAGGTTGTTTTTGCTTCAACTTCCACTGTTTATGGTGATGTAACTATGTTTCCTACAAATGGAAGTTATGCTCCTCTTAAACCAATTTCCATTTATGGCGCATCTAGACTTGCGTGCGAAGCCTTGATTAGCTCTTATGCTTATCTATACAATTTTGCTGCGCTAATCCTTAGATTCGCCAATATTGTTGGACCCAAGAGCCATCATGGAGTAATACCCGATTTCGTAAGAAAAATGAGGAAAAATAAGAAAGAATTAGAGATTTTAGGCGATGGGATGCAACGTAAATCTTACCTCTACATTGATGATTGTGCAAATGCAATATTGACGGTTTGCAAAAAAAGCAACCCGCAAGTAGAGATTTTTAACGTCGGCTCTGAAGACTGGATAACTGTTTCAAGAATAGCAGAAATCGTAGTTGAAGAAATGGGTTTGAAAAATGTGGAATTCAGGTTTACTGGCGGGTTTAGTGGTGGAAGAGGATGGAAAGGCGACATTAAAAAAATGCTTCTGGATGTTTCTAGGTTGAAGGCGTCAGGATGGAAACCGAAATATAGTAGCGAGAATGCCGTTAAAAATACCGTTGAGCATTTTCTGAGGTTCAACGGCAATAAAATAGCTTGCTGATAAATTGTACACGGGATTGCGAAAGGCTTAAGTGAAGTCTATTTAGATTTGGTAATGTCCGTTAAGCTCTACTAGGGCGGGATGGTTCATGGATACTGGTATATGGAAGGAAAGAAAGGAACAGTTATCCAACACTTATTCTTTAGCAAGTGGTGATAAAAAGCTTGGTGTAACTATAGGTATTCCAGCATATAATGAACAAAGAAGAATTGGTTGCCTACTTCGTCAAGTTTTGAATAAAAACGGCTTTCAAGTGGACAAGGTTATTGTGAGTATTAGTGGAAGTACTGATGGGACTCAAGATGAGATTATCGCGACGATCAAACGTTGTAAAGCATCATCTTTAATTAAAATCATTGACAAACATGAAAGGGCAGGTAAGGCCGCAGCTCTTGATGAAATTCTCAAGGCTTGCGCCTCAGACATAGTGATTTTCGTGGATGCAGATGTCAAGCTCCACGATGAGTGTTTCAAAGAAATTCTGAAGCCGTTTCTTCTCGACACTTCTATAGGCGTTGTTAGTGGAAATGTTATGCCTTTTAATGGTGATAAGGAAGGGCTTTTTTCCTTTATCTCACGCCTTGAGCGCCAGCTACATCATGAGCTTTGCTTGAATCTTATGCGTAAAGAAGAGGCACCTAAGGTGAATGGAACATTTTTTACGGTTAAGAAGAACGTAATTAGCCACTTGCCGTATCGCACGGTGTCAGATGATGAATACATTTCTTGCTGCGCACAGAGGAAAGGTTATCGTGTAGTTTATGCGCCAAATGCCATCGTTTATACAAAAGATCCTGACAATTGTAAAGATTATATCGCTAAGCGTAGAAGAATTTTTACTGGCCATCTGTTAATCAGAAAGAACATGGGATATACTGTTCCTACAACACGGATCAGCGAGATAATTCCAAGCTTGTTCAAGTTTTTAATCAGAGAAAAAAGAAGAATCTTAGATATGTTTGTCATGTTATATTTACAATGTGTATCTTATATGTTAGCAATCTTTGATGTTGTTACTGGTGACATTCCATATTGCTATCGCGTGGAAAGTGGAAAATTCTAGTCAAGGAACTTGTGGGGTTATTCACTGGGCTGTGGCCGTCATAACTAAGCAATTTGCAAACATAGGTCGTGACAGAATTTTCTCCATCATATCTAGAGCTTTATCTATCACTTTAAGGATCGCATTTTTCCTACATGCGGCAAATATCGATGTGAATGGCTCCGACGATATGTAAGGATGAACAGTTTTTATATCGTATCTAGTTCCTCGATTTTTGACGATTTCGCGAACAATGCTTTTCCACCACATCCAATCGTGCATACTTACATGTCCGATATCTGCTTCGATCTTGCAAAGTCTGTAGTTGTATTGGATGACCCGAGTAGCATGTCTGCATACGTTTGTAATGGGCACTGTCAAGAGTAACGTTTTTCGGAAGACTCGTGAAAGTTCTCGGAGAGCTTTGGCGGGTCCATATAAGTGTTCCAGAACTTCGGAGCAAAGGACGACATCAAATGACAGTTCATAAAACGGAAGGTAATTAATATCAGCTAGGATAAAGTCCACTTTGCTTTTGGCATTTACGCTTTCTTTTGCTATTCTTAGATTTTGTAGCGTGATGTCTAATCCGACTATGTAGTCAAAGCTCTTTTCCAAGAGTGATACGTAGGTTCCATACCCGCACCCAGCATCTAGAAAAGTTAGTCCGCCTTGATCATTAATTTTGATGATATTACTAAGTGTATTTACGATAATCGTTAGACGCTTTAGATGATACCTTTTGAGTATAGCGTTCGGATGGGTATATCTTCTTTCAATGGGTATATCATATCACCGCCTTGTAACCATATCATCAAGATATAAAGCTCTCTCAATCAGAAGGGCTATAGGCTGCAGCCAAACGTGCGTTGTTGGCACTTATATTAATGGAATCTACGCACACTATATTTCCAATGCCATCAACATCAAAATTTAGTATTTCCACGTAAAACGATTTTGGCAATTCATTGTCATGCAGATCCTCCCACATCCCGCTCAGATTGAATTGATAGTGTTCGCTAGAGGCAAAGTGAGCACGAGTAAAATTATCTCTGCTGGTGTCGGATATTATTAGAAGTAAGGTGTCGTCAGAACTAAAGCCAGTTGCAAACTTCAGATTAAGGGATAGCGTCACGTTAGAGGTGTCGGCAGCATATATTTTGCGTAAAACTGAGGTCAAGTATGGTTCGCCTTTGCTCTTTGCGTATAATACGAGGCTATTTGATTCCGTGAACGATGTACTTTGAATTATGCTTGCGTTTCCCTCTCCATCACCATGTTTAACAATGTACCATCCACCTTGATCGGGGTTATCATAGTCAAAGTTATCCGCAAGTATCATTTGTGGGTCTTTGAATTGGAACTCGAAAAGGTATGCATATCCTATTTTCTTTAGGAGTTTGAAGTTGGGGTTACCTAAGAAAAGGCTCGGATCCCAATTACAAGTTTTTTCCTCTGATCTTAGGATTTTCTGGATGGGCGATGACATTGCTCCGACATAAATGTGGGTGATATGGTGATCAATCAAATAACTGAAGCCTTCGAAGTCTAGGACCCCATTTGCTATTGCGAAAGTTGTATTGGCATAGCTTGCAGACAAATGATAAGCGGAGTAGGGGTAAATTACTTTTTTCTGAGACAGTGCTGGTATGAATATTCCCGGTTCATAGGGGTTAACCAAAATAATAGAGGTTTGTGGCAGGTTATCCCTAATCCAAAGCATCAAGTTATAATCATCTTGGGTTGTTATAGCGAATATACCATATTGTCTTTTGAGGGTCCATGGATCTTCGGCGAATTTGTAGTAAATGAAGGGTGCATATAAGGCTCCAGAGACTAAAAGTGTTAAAGCTACCGCCTTGACAGTTTTGGCATTGAGGGCCTTGCAAGTCAAACTTGTCCATAAGGAGAGGATAAAACTCCCCAACAATAACATCAAGAAAACGTATAACATTAAACCGGTCCTAAGAGATAGGGAGGGAACTGGATTAATTGGTTCCGTAAGGAAAACAAGAATGCTTAAAGTGACTATTATTAATCCAACAATTTCAGCCTTAGTCATTCGCCTTCTGTTTAGTGCTTTACGTATAAGGTCTAAAGAAACAAGGATAAAGAGAGCAATACACATGAGTCTAGTAGGAAGATACGGAGATAGATTGTATTGGGATGACCAACCTAAGATAGCCTCTTTCAAGCCTTCAAATGACAGGTGTGGATCTGTTACCAGTAGTAGTGAAGATTCAGGAGTTTTAATATCTGAAGGTAGACCTATGTTTTGCCCGGGTAGGCTATAGTAAGAGATGAACCTGAAAAGGAAAGGAGCTATAAAGATTACGCTTACGCCCATGAGAATCGCCATTTTTCCTAACTCGTTTGACATTTTTCGATATTTTTTGCATCTATATAACAAAAGTGTTACCCATCCTAAGATAAGAATTAAGAACAGTGATAAATGAACCGCTCCTAGAAATCCTAGAAACACTCCTACGATAGCGTAGAATAAGATTTCATGTTTTCCAGACATATCCTCTGAATTTACGGTTTGTCCTAGAAACGTAGCAGCCATGATAAAGAGCGGCACACCTATTGCAAAAGGGTTTCCACCCCAAGTGATATGCGTCGGCCACATTGAAATGAATGTGAAAACTAAAGCTGAAGATAATCCTGCGCACTTTCTTCCGTCAAGTGACCTACCAAAATGGTATGCCGCAAATACTGTGAGTGCATTAAACAAAGGCGTAACGCGAAACACTGTAAATGGGGTTGGCATACCTAAGATTAAAGTTGCAAAGGCAAAGATTACATGTGCTCCCTGAGGGTAAATGATTGCCGCTGGAAGGTACGGTTGGTGGGTCGCAGGTATTTGGCTATTTTCCAATATCAATTGAGAAAAAAGAGCATGTAGTGAAGTGTCATGTATGCTTCCAAATAAGAATGTAGTGAGGGGAATGACTTGTATGCCCAACGATAATAGGAATAAGGCCAATACTGTTACTTGCTCTAGTCCGCTCTTCCTCCACTGAACCAACGATATACCCTTCGCGCGCGCGCGTCTGAACTCTCTTGTCAGCTGAACAAGAGTAAAAGCAGAACATAATGTCAATACCGAAAATAGCACGTAATAGTTGAAAAGGTGGAAAGGGAGTAAGGCTAAGATGTACAGGAGAAGAGCGCCAAGGTACACGCCAAAAACAAGCTCTTGAATAATGTTGAAGTCTTCGAAAAACCTAACATATCGTCTGAAAAGAAAAAATAGAGGCCTACCAACAAGTGCGAATAATAGCATTAGGAAGAGGAGTTGAACCATGATATACAACACTTGAATTATCATGAGACTTGCCTCATCAAGTTTTCATATACTTTAATCATGAGAGCAGCATATGCTTCACCCTTAAATGTTCGTGTCGGTCTTGTGGTAGTCCAATTTTTATTGATAGCGTCATTTATGGCGTATGCGACGTTCACTGGATCGAGGGTATTGACTCCTTTAGCTAATCCTTTCTTCACTAGTTCACTTAAAGCCCCATAATTATAAACTATTAACGGTACACCTACAGCTATAGCCTCATGGGCGACGCGGCTGAAACTCTCTAACGACGACAGAAGAACCATGACATTGGCGTTGGCATATTCTTGGAGCAGTTCGTTGGAAGGTAATCTTTTTTTCAGCTTCATTCTATCGTAAACTTCCAGTTTATGTGCAAGCGTCATCAATCTCTTCCTTTCAGGGCCATCACCTACAATAACTAGCTCAAGGTCTTGGCGTCTTAAAGTGAGGACCTTGAAGGCGCGGATGAGGCTATCTACATTCTTGTATTTTGTTAATGCACCAACACTCAGCACCTTTTTTGTGTGTACTGATGGTTTCCATCTCACGTGGGGTGGCACTGTTATTGAATATTCTTCGGGCACTAACGTTATTTTTGATGAGATGTTTGGGAAATCCTTCTGAAGGGTCATCCTTTCGTATTGTGAGTTAGCTATGATGACATCGTAATGTTGAACGGCGACTGTTTTGAAGATTTTTTTGTAGATGGAGAAAAACAAGTTTCTGACGGCATTTTGACCGTGTCGATGGTAATGGGGCTGTAATATGATTGCCCTTGAAAACTGATTTCCCAAAGTTACTATATATGCTGGAAGTAATGTGTTAACATTATGTACGTGTATTATGTTTGCATTTTGTTTACTCAAATCTTCTGTCAAGCTATGCGGCGGCGCATAAAAGGGATCCCCGATTATAGGGTTGAACCTTTTCACGATTACTCCCTTTTCAGTTTCCTTTATATCTCGATGATCTGGCTCTTTACTTAAGTAATAAACCGTGACTTCATGCCTGTGCACTACGAGGGATTCGCATAGAAATCGCGTGAGTGTCCCTACTCCTCCTTGATATAACGAGCCAGGCACAATGTGTACAATCTTCATCTTGACACCTTTTTAATCCCAAGCTTGTCTATTTGAAGCTTTGTTTGTCCATTTACTATGACTGACACTTTTAGAGTGCAGCGACACTAAAATAGCCAATGTGGAAATAATGTTGTGTGTGAGAGAGATGTCTGTCGATACGTTTGATCTCGCTCTCAGTTCCCTAATTTTTCCCCATAGAAATCGACTTCCAATTATAATTAACGGATAAGATATGATCCAAGTGATGGAGTATAATTGACCATAAAAATCATGGAATATCCCTACATCACCATTGTTCATTGCAATCAGAAAAATTGTAACTATCCTTAAAATGTTGATGAAGTAAGTTACTACAGCGCCAATTATGAAATATATTATCTTCTGCTTCAATGGAATCGTGCTCCTTTTTAAAAACAAAAAAATTGTGACAGTATAAATCATGAGGCTCTCTACACCAGCACACGGCCAACCTATTCCATATGCGGCACGCGTAGATGGATTTTTAGGGTCCCAAGCCGTTAGATAAGGCAACCAACCATAGTAGGAGTTTGTTGTGATAATCACGGTTGTTTGATATCCCATTAGGTTTAGACCATTTGCAGCGAGAATTGTTGTGGGGAGAACAAGAAACTGAAATGGTGTAAATTGTCCATAGGGATAAAAATTGTCTACTAAGTATAATGTTCCAACGGTAAATAAAAGCAAAGAGGAAATTGAGAAATCCCCCAAGCCTTCTTTGCCATACCCTATCAGACTAATTACGGCGAATATTACTCCAAAGACTAAGTATTCTATGGAAAGCGGCATGAATTCTGCCCACCATGATCCCATATCAGACTGCTTAGCCAAGTCCACAAGTGCAGGATTTAATCCAAGAAAATTAGCGATGAGCACATATATTGTTGGAAGCAGAAGACTTATGACAAAAGCAAGAGTTCTTATAGATCTTAGTTTGTCCACTTTGCTTGTTTGGATTTCATCCCAACCTAGTATGATTTCCAGTGAAACTAGCCATAAGAAGAAGAGGTAATAGGTTCTGCCTTTCCATGTTGCCTCGAAGGAATTTGGGTATAGAGAATATAATATGAGAAGTGGAACAACAAAAGAGAAGACGGGCAAGAGTTTTACTAGTATTTGGCTGTTTTTGTTGAATTTTTGTGCAATATTCAGCATCAGCAGTCCTCTGTTTCTCTTTGAAGTTCGGTATTAATATCTAACAATCGCTCAAAAGCGTTATTTATGTTTTAGTAATATGAGATGGAAGCAGTTGAGTTCAGCCATCCGAAGTTATACTGGCTTCTTTGATAAACATGAAGTTTCATCATGCCCACGCGCTGATGAGTTTAAGGATCAGTGGAGCAAAAGCCTTTTTTTTAAGAGTTATTAAGATTAGGTGGATGGACTTGAAGTCGATTAGTTTTGTGCAGAGGATGTTTCGCAACTACTACAAGCGAGAATATTCCTCAAAAAGTTCTCTTCTAATGATTGATAGACATGAATTTGGTTTTGCTTTGTTTGAGGGTTGGATGCTTCGCCATAAAAGTTTTAAAAGCAGTGATGAATTGAAGCAGTTTCTGCAAAATTCTGTTCCTTCAGATGCTTATTGTTCATGTGCTTATTATGAGGATCCTGAGGCTGACATGGATAGGAAGGGTTGGCTGGGGGCAGACTTAGTCTTTGACATTGACGCCGATCACATTCCAACTTCTTGCGATAAGCTTCATGATAAGTGGGTCTGTGGTGTTTGTGGTTTAACGGGAAAGGGATTAACTCCCAGTAACTGCCCTGTTTGTGGTGCCGAAAAATTCGAAGTAAGCACTTGGCCCTGCGAAGTCTGTTTGAATTCCGCTAAAACAGAGACCACAAAGCTTCTGGACGCACTGACGCAGGACCTTGGTCTTTCAGAAAAGGACGTACATGTATTTTTCTCGGGTCATCGTGGTTACCATGTTCATGTTGAAAACGAAGACACAAGGACGCTCGACTCCATCGCACGTAAAGAAATTGTTGACTACGTTTCTGGTCTGGGCTTAGATGTGCTCTCTCATGGTTTAAACGAGAGAAGTCTGAGAGAAGCGCAGCCTTCTCAAGGTCCACCATCGGGCAAATCCGGTTGGAGTAGACGCCTGACATTGGGAATGCGAAACTTCATCCTTAATGCCGGAGAAGAGGATCTTATGGAAATTGGATTGAAGAAAAAGAAGGCCGAAAAGTTATTGTCAAATAGAAATATGATTCTAGAGAACTGGTTGAAGAGAGGAACCTGGGGCGCCGTCAGAGGGATCGGTTTCGAAACATGGAGAAAGATAGCTGAGTACAGCGCAAAACTACAATCTGCTAGAATCGACACCGTTGTCACGACGGATATCCATCGCCTAATCAGGTTAACCAGTACCCTACATGGCAAAACTGGCTTGAAGAAAGTTGAGTTTTCAGTTTCAGTAATAGACGATTTTGACCCTTTTAAGAGCGCAATAGCCTTTAAATCCGGCGCTATCACTGTTTTTGTGACTGACGCACCGGAGTTCAGATTACGTGATGAAATTTTCGGTCCCTACAGAAAAAAGAGCATCGAGTTGCCTACTGCAGCAGCCATGTTGCTCATTTGCAAAGGTAGGGCAAAGGAGATAGGGTAATTGTACAATGAATTATACGAGGCTTGGAGACGCGAGCTTGAAAACATCGAGCTGGAGATACTTCCATCGGATTTTTACCCTAAAATCGCCGATTATTTGAGGAAACTCAAAGAAGAAGGGCGAATGCTCGACAGAAGAACAGTGAAGGCGCAGCTTCTCAAAAACGAAATGCGAAACGTCAAACACATGGTTCGTCAACTGATTCAAGCACGCTATGGAAAATTGGTTAACAAAATAGCTAAGGACGAAAAAATCTCGTCCAGCCTTTTGACGATCGAAGAAAAGAAAATCTACGGAAGCATTCCCCTACTCGCGGAGACACACCAGAACTTCGCTAAGAGCATTCTTCGGGGCTATACGCCTGAAGTGCCCGTTGAACAAAAACATCATAGGGCTGTCGTACGCTTTTTAAAGAATGTTCCAGCGATTATCGGAGCGGACATGAAGACTTATGGGCCTTTTAAGGTCGAGGACGTTGCTTCTTTGCCTGTTGAGAACTCCAAGATCTTAGTTAGACAACGTTTGGCTGATAGGGTTGAGGTTTAGCTGCTCCGTGAAAAAGTATAAGAGTATGTGTGTTGTCTTTATGCAAGGCTGGTCGTGACTAAAATGAATGTTCCAAAAGAGACTACAACATATTGCCCGAGATGTAGAAAACATCAAATCCACACGGTTACTCTATATAAGGCCGGAAAGAGAAGAGCCTTGGCGAAAGGCGAGCGCCATCACCGCCGGGAGAAAAAGGGTTATGGTGGGCAGAAGTATCCCCTCCAAACGCAGTTCTCGAAGACAACCAAAAAGCAGACTTTGAAGTTGAAATGCAAGGTTTGCGGTTACACAAGACATAAAGACGGCATCCGATTAAGAAAGCTAGTCATTACATGAAATTGAGGTTGACATTATGGCTGAGTGGGAAAAACTAATTCCAAGACCAAGAAGCGGGTTCCTCCGAGTGAAATGTCAAAAATGCGGCAACGAACAGATCGTGTTCAGTCACGCTTCAAACAAGGTCAACTGCAACGTTTGTGGCGCTGAACTCGCAGAACCATCTGGTGGAAGGGCAATAATCAAAGGAGA
>JGI24422J19971_10002754_pt1 | contig 10942 bp, 7 predicted proteins | sample DeeMarSWOR152_54_FD_19971 | JGI IMG/M metagenome (IMG submission 19971)
GTAAATCCTGCTCCTGAAACTCCAGCTTCTCAAGAGCCTTTGCCAGACGATCGGGATTTACCGGTTTGAGCAGATAATCCAGGGCATTGACCTCAAAAGCGCGGATGGCGTATTCATCGAAGGCTGTTATAAATATGATATGAGCATCCACATCTGTTTTTTCCAGAAGGTCGAACCCTGAATCCCCTGGCATCTGAATATCCAGGAAAATAACATCAGGATTCAGTTTTTCTATGGCTTTGACGGCAGAGGGAACGTCATCGGCTTCGCCGACAACCGTGATATTGTCGTGAATGCCGAGAAGTGAAATCAAATCCTTGCGTGCCAGCCGCTCATCATCGATGATGAGAGCTTTGAACGACCTTTTCATATTCTTCTCCTGTATAGCCTCGAATTTCCAATTGTACGTGAACCTTTCCTTCTTTTTCAAAGACTTCTAACCGGTGGCGGTTGGGGAAGACATTTTCGAGTCTGCGGCGCACATTGTCCAGACCTGTACCTGTACTGGTGAACATCTGTTCCTCTTCCTGGGCTGGTTCGACCCATTTTCCTGTATTGCAGACTTCAATCGTAAGCATGCCTTCCCTGGTTTTGGCCTTCAAATGAATCGTGAGCGGCATAGGGCTGGTGCGCATTCCATATTTGACGGCGTTTTCGACAAGAGGATGGATCAGGAAACTCAGGACCGGATAATCGCCGGCTTGAGGTTCGACGTCATAGATAACTTCGAGTTTGTCCTCATACCTTTTTTTCTGGATGGCAAAGTAGTGCCGGATGGCATCTATTTCATTCCTGAGCGGCACATTCGAATAATCTTTGCTGTCCAGAGAATAGCGCAGAAATTCAGAGAGCTCCGTGATCATCTCTCTCGCTTTGGTCTCATCTTCATCGATCAGGGCCCTTATCGAGTTCATGGAGTTGAACAGAAAGTGGGGGTTCAACTGGTAGCGAAGCATCTGGAGCTGTGCGTCCTGGGCCAAAGAATTGGCTTTTTCCATCTTTTCCTCTTGCCGTCTCCATTCTATCCGGATTTTTATCCCGAAATAAAGAAATATCCAAATCAGGAGCGGTATTCCTCTCGAGATAACAGAGAGAACGTAAACAGAGATGAGCGTCATCTGAGGCTCCATTGGATGATGTATGAAAAGGCTGATTACAGCGTCTATCCCTAACCAAATATTCGCCCCGATAAAAGAGGCCGCAAGAGCCGTCAATATTGAATATATCAATGGACGTTCGTGAAATCGAATCCGCCTGAAAAAATAGCGAAGAGGAATGCAGGTGATAAAACCCACAGCGAAAGGTGTCAAAAAAAGAAGAATCCGGGGGATATCCGTCCATTTTTCTGTGTAGGAGAAAACAGCTGCTAAGCCGGCGTAAGCCAGCCAGCCCGACGCGTGCAAAATCCAGAACGCCGGTATTCGATTTTTAAATCTGGCAAGATCCATTGATGATTATCTCCCTATCTCTTTTTCGATGACCAATCTTGCATGAACAAAACGCTCCTTCTCGAATATTTCAAAATGATGTCTTCCCGGATAGGATTCAATCAGGCGCTGGCGCACATTGTCCAACCCTGTATGGATAACGGTGTCCTTTTTTTTGTCTGTGGTCTCGATCCAGGTTCCGGAGTTGCGGACTTCAATAGAGAGGCTTCCCCGATGGTCTTTGGCTGTGATTTGAATCTTGAGAGGCATGGGACTGGTGCGCATTCCATGTTTTACGGCATTTTCTGCAAGCGGATGGATAAGATAACTGACTATGGGGAATTCTTCAACAGCCGGGTCGATATCAAACGAGACCTCCAGCTTATTTTCATACCTTATTTTCTGGATGTTGAAGTAATGACGGACAGATTCCATTTCTTCTTTTACCGGAACGTTCTCCTGGTTTCTGGATACCAATGAATAGCGCAAATATTCCGAAAGTTCAGTGATCATTCTCTTGGCGGATGATTTATTTTCCGATATCAAGGCCCGGATGGAGTTCAAGGCGTTGAACAGAAAGTGAGGGTTCATCCGGTACCTGAGCATCTGAAGTTGAGCAGCCTGAGCCAGGGAATTGGCCTTTTCTGTCTGTTCCTTCTGGATCATCCATTCCTGCCAGAATTTTATCCCCAGGTAAAGAGCGCTCCATCCGATGAGGGGCGTTAACCACCAGATGACTCTTTGCAGATAGGACAAGAGCGTCGGATTGGTGGTCAGGGCTTTTATGCCTGAGTACGGATATCTTAAAAAGTTCGCTATCCATATCAATAGGTTCGCTCCCAGGATGGAAGAAATGATGGTTATGAGAGAAAGAGAAAAAATCGAGCGTTCCCGGATTTTTATTCTTCTGTAGAAATAGCGGAGAGCCGAAGTAGCCAGAAAACCGGCGGTCGCAGCTGTCGCATATCTGACCAATATAAATGTTGTCAGGTTTCCTCTTACTCCCTCAGAGATGAGGCTGATCCCGAAGTAAAGAAGCCAACCGCCCGTCTGAAGAAACCAGAACAGATGACGTCTCTTAATTAAACTGATCAACGTTTTGACTCTCCTTGCTTATCCGGTTGTATTGAATGATATAACAATTTTCTTGGATATTGTAATGTTTTCTATAGCTTCGACAGGATTTTCAACCGCATGGAATATGTACCAGAGATTCTATCTTTAGAAAAGTCATAATATACAAACGGTCAAAACGTTCGGTAAGCGGTCAATCCGTATTCTTCAGGAATTTCTTGAGGCGATAGATGGCGATAACCAGAGCGCGGCTTTATTGTCTCACAGAAATTCCATTTAACTGCTTCATCGACCTCTCACAGATTTTTCGTTCCTTATTTTTCTCAAATGGAACAAAATAGAAATTCTAATAAATAGCCTGATTATCATGAATCTTTACTTTATTTTTTTTTAGAGATAGAATAAAAATTCTTCGCAGGAGGAATGTATTCCTCAGGGAAATACAAAAATTAAAAAGGAGGGAATCATGCATACAAGATTGAGAGCTTTAATTTTCATTTTAGCGCTTTGCTTTTTGGTTCCATTTGGGTGCAAGCCGAAAGAAGCAGAACTCAAGATCGATTATGAGAAGTACACCCTTGCCAATGGTCTGGAAGTCGTCCTTCATGAGGACACGTCCGATCCCATCGCGGCTGTCGCTGTTCAGTACCATGTGGGGTCCAACCGTGAGGTCCCAGGGCGCACAGGCTTTGCCCATCTTTTCGAGCACATGATGTTCCAGGAGTCCCAGCATGTCGGGCAGGACCAGTTTTTCAGGAAAATCCAGGAAGCGGGCGGTATGCTCAACGGAGGCACAAGCAGAGACGGGACAATTTATTTCCAGATTGTCCCTAACAACGCCTTAGAGATGGTCCTGTGGTTAGAGGCAGATAGATTGGGCTTTTTGCGTCCCAAGATCACTCAAGAAGCCTTTGCCAATCAGCAAAATGTCGTCAAGAATGAAAAAAGACAGGGAGAGAACCGGCCGTACGGCTACACCACGCATATCATCGGAAAGCTACTCTATCCTGAGGGACATCCTTACAACTGGACAGTGATTGGAGAGATGGAGGACCTGACCCTGGCCACTTTGAAGGATGTTCATGAATTCCATCAGAAGTGGTACCGTCCCAGTAACGCCACCCTGGTTGTTGCCGGCGATTTTGACCGGGGACAGACAAAACAGTGGATCGAAAAATATTTTGGCGAGATTGAATCCGGAGTAAAGGTAGATGATCCCCAACCCCAGACTGTCACTCTGGATAAAACCAAGATGGCCTACTGGGAGGACAACTTTGCCAACGCNCCCGAGTTGAACATGGCTATTCCCACTGTTCAAGAGTATCATCCGGATGCCTATGCTTTGAGTTTTCTGGGGCAGCTCTTTTCATACGGAAAAAAAGCGCCTCTTTACAAAGTCATCGTGGAGGAGAAAAAGCTGGCGCCTTCTGTCTCTGGATTCCAGATGAGCAACGAGATTGCCGGAGAGTTTCGAATCCGAATCCGGACCTTCCCCAATGTCAATCTCAACGATGTCAAAGACGCGATTGCAGAAAGTTTCCAAAAGCTGGAGACGGAATCCTTCACTGAGGAGGATGTGGAGAGAATTAAGGCAGGACTTGAAACACAATTTTACAACGGCATGTCCAGCATTCTTTACAAATCATTCCAACTTGCCCAATACAACGAATACGCTGGCTCTCCGGGATATGTCACCACAGATCTCGAAAAAATCAAGGCCGTGACAAAAGCAGACATTCTGCGGGTCTATGAGACATACATCAAAGACAAACCTTATGTCATGACAAGTTTTGTTCCCCAAGGGAAGACTGAATTGGTTGTCGAAGGCTCAGAGCCCTTCACCATTGTCGAGGAGGCTGTGGAAGCTGAGAAAATTGCCGCGGAAAGGCCGGTGGAGGAGTACAAAGTTGAGCCGTTTCCAACCTCATTCGACCGCAACGTCGAACCGCCAAAAGGCCCTGATCCCGAAATCACACTCCCGACCATTTGGAAGGATGAGTTGGACAATGGAATGAATATTTATGGAATCGAGCATACCGAGCTGCCACTTGTTCAGTTTTCTATGACCATCAAAGGGGGTCAATTGTTGGATGACATGGGTAAAGTCGGTGTTGCCAATCTGATAACCGATATGATGATGGAAGGGACAAAGAATAAGACCCCTATAGAACTGGAAGAAGCCATCGAGGAATTAGGCGCTAATATTTATATGTACACTGGCCGGGAGGCCATCACAGTGTCGGTGAATTGTTTATCTTCCAAGTTTAATGATGTCTATCAGCTTGTGGAAGAAATTCTGTTGGAGCCCCGTTGGGATGAAAAAGAATTCGCCCGAGTCAAAAAACAGACTATTGAAAATATCAACAGGAGCAAAGTCAGCCCGACAGCCGTTGCTCGAAATGTTTTTAACCAGCTTATCTATGGGGATAAACACATCTTCAGTATTCCGACTCTAGGAACAGTGGAATCCGTAGAAGCCATTACTATAGATGACCTGAAAGCCTACTACGAAAAGAGTTTTTCTCCATCAATTACACATGTGTCTATAGTCGGCAATATTTCCCAAGACGAAGCAGTCAATACGTTTAAATCTCTCGAAGAGAAATGGGCAGCTAAAGAGGTTGCATTTCCAGAGTTTGAACTCCCGTCTCTTCAGGAGAAGCCGAATGTCTATTTTGTGGATATCCCTGGGGCTCGGCAGTCAGTTATTAATATTGGGTATCTTTCCATGCCCGCAACGGATCCGGATTATTACCCCGCCTATGTCATGAACTACAAGCTGGGAGGAAGCTTCAACGGATTTGTGAATCTGGTCTTGAGGGAGGAGAAAGGCTACACCTACGGAGCGCGCACAGGCTTCAGCGGCTCTCTCAATCCAGGCCCCTTTGTCGCGTCCTCATCGGTTCAGTCACCAGCCACACTGGAATCAGTCCAAATTTTCAGAGATTTGATGTTGAAGTATAGGGAGGGAATCGCTCCTGAAGATTTGAAGTTCACCAAAGACGCTCTGGTCAAATCCAATGCCCGAAACTTTGAAACTCTGGGAAGCTTGCTCGGGATGTTGAACAGTATTGCAACGTATAATCGTCCGTTTGATTTCATCAAACAGCGGGAAGAATTCGTCAAGACATTAACTGCAGAGCATCACAAGGAATTGGCGAAAAAGTACATCAATCCTGACCGGATGATCTATCTTGTTGTCGGTGATGGAGCGACGCAGATGAAACCTCTGGAGAAACTCGGACTTGGCAAACCAATCCTGATCAAGAAGCAGTAGAAAAAGCCGAATTATTAGAATTTTATTTTAGCGCTTGCTAAAAATTTCCGGTCTTTCTCCGCGACTCTCGTATCTGGCGGCAAGGGATAAACATATCACAAGCAAAATGGGGAGCTCAGTCGCATAAAAAGAGGGGCCACAAAAAAAACAGCCTGACAATCAGCGAATGAATAGATTCCGCCCTGCACATTGACAGAAAGCCACTCCAGATTCTCTCAAGAATATTGGCCGAGCGTCCTCCTCCTCCTTCTGATATCCACCAGGAACTCTTGATCGCAGGCGAGGAGATGGGCAACTATTTCTGAGAGCGACTGTGCCTTGGGGAAGAAAAAGGCTTATTCGTACCTCAGGCATTGAACCGGATTGGCCAGGGCTGCCTTCACAGTCTGAAAGACAACCGAGATGAGAGCCACAGCCAGGGTTATCAATCCGGCCAAGATGAACGGTCCGAGACCGACAGGTGTCCTGAAGGCAAAGGCCTCAAGCCATTTGTTCACTCCAAAATAGGCAGCCGGCCAGGCGAAGATATTGGCAGCAAACACCCACCGGGCGTAGTTGCGGGTAAACAGTATGACGATACCCGCGACACTGGAACCCAGGACCTTGCGAATCCCGATCTCCTTGGTCCGCTGTTCGGTGCTGTACGCCGCCAGACCAAAGATTCCGAGACAGGCCACCAAAACAGTCAATTGACAGAAGGAAATGAGAAGCGATGCCAGCCGTCTCTCTTCATCGTAGGCTCTGAGATGGAGATCATCGACATAAGCATAATCAAAGATCTGCTCGGGAAAAAGCCCATACACGACCTCTCGAATCCGGGAAATGACTTCCTGAGTCCTCTCCGAAGGGAGCCGGACGACGAGCTCGCCTGCCGTCTCATCAGCGTGAAACAAAACAGTGGGGTAAATCCGGGAATGGATTGAATTTGTGTTCCAGTCCTGATGAATACCAATGATACGAAAGGCATTATCTCCCCGATACAGGAATTTCCCGATCGGATCCTCCAGACCCAAGCTCTGGGCAGCAGTCTCGTTTATCAAAACAGCTTCCCTGTCAGCGGTCCGTCCCTGTTCGAAATTCCGTCCAGCGACCAGTTTCAATTCCATGGCTGGAATGAAATCCGCATCCACTTCCAGGGACTGGAAGATCGTGCCTTTTTCCTCTCTTTTCCCTTCGATGCGGACAGTCGAGATGTTGCGATTCTGGGCTGAGGGAAAGTTATCCACAGAAGCGGCTGCCAGAGCTCCGGTTCGGCGCATGATCTGGCTCTTGACTAGGCTGGCGTTCTTGAGACGGGAAGCATCCCTGTTGCTCAGGACGATCAGATTATCCTTATTGTATCCGAGGTCTCTTGTTTCAGAATAACGCACTTGCTTGACGACGACCAGAGTGCTGACAATAAGAGCACCGGCAATGAAAAACTGCACTCCCACCAGGATCCTCCGCAGGCCGTACCTGGAGGGACCCCTGGGAACGCCGTACCGGAAAACAACCGCCGCCGGGAACCGGGAGAGAAAAAGGGCCGGATAGGATCCGGCAAGGAAACCGACAACCAGTATCATGGCGGCGACGGCAGGAAGAATCCAGGGAGTTGTCAGAATCCCCAGGTTCAGGGTTTTCCCGAGATAAACGTCCAGGCGGGGTTTAAACAAAGAGAAGAGGAAAAGCCCCAACCCCATAGCCATTGCAGTGACGAGAACTGATTCCATCAGGAATTGCTTAATCAGGTGAGAACGCAGGGCTCCGCAGGTCTTGCGAATACCCACCTCCTTCAACCTTCCAGCAATCTTCGCCGTGGACAGATTGATAAAATTAATCGCAGCTATAAGCAGGATGAGCAGGGCGATGGCCGAAAAAATATACAACCGGGTGATACTGCCCGATGCGTCCAGGTCATTGTTCATTCCATAGGCTGCATTTTCTATATAAATCCTGCCCAGAGGCTGCAGGTAATAAGAGGCATCTTTTTCGTCTTCGCCAAGATGGGACCGTGCCACAGCCGTTATTTTCTCATCGATTGTTGCCGCATCTGCCCCCCTCCGAAGGCGGACAAAGGTGGTGATCATCCCCCAGCTCTCCCATCTCCTAACCGCTTCACCGTGGGTTTGGTGGAGCGTGGCGAAAGAGGCGATCATGGGCCTCCTGAGCACGGTGTTGGAAGGCATATTCTTCATTAATCCTGTGACTTGAAAGTCGTATGTCCTCTGGAGTGTCAACCGGATGGTTTTTCCGTAGGGATTTTCGTCACCAAAGTATTTCCGGGCTAGAGTTTCGTCGATGATCACGGTAAACGGTGCTTCCAGGGCAGTCTTTGGGTCGCCTCGGACCAAGGGGATAGAGAATAACTCGAGGATTTCCTGTTCGGCAAAAAACATCTTCTTTTCCTTGAAATCCCTGTCCTCCACCCGCACCGGCACGTCGTGCCGCCTGAGGATGCGGACGCTCTCTTCGATTTCAGGGATGGATTCCTCAACAGCCGGGCCGAAAGGAGCGCAAACCACTGCGTTGAGAAAGGCTTCTCCTCCCATGGGGATGCGTCCATTTATCCTGAATACACGATCCCTGAATGGGTGCATGGTTTCAAAACTCAGTTCGTGAATGACATAGCCGGCCATAAGCAGGCAAGCGGCCAGTCCCACGGCAAGGCCAATGATGTTAAGGAGGGCATATCTTTTATGTCTGAGGATATTCCTGTAGGCCAGTTTAAGATAATTTTTGAGCATGGCAGTACTCCCGAAGATAAGATTGGTGATAAACATGGGCAGGGATTTCAGGGCCTGCGACCAATACCAGGAGCGGGCCGCATGAAGGCCTTGCTCGTTTGCCAACTCCTGAAATATCTCTTCATAATCCCCCACAATGGAGGGCCCGCTCTCATGACCGGATATCTGCGCCAGAAGCCAGGCAGCTATCCGGGGCGGTCTGGGACTTTTCATCTGTTTCCTATCAGCTCCCTTTGACATTTTCGAATTCAGGAACAGATTTCCACAACCTGACCTGATGCTGACGGGTGACTTCCAGGGCCTCTCTTCCCTCAAGCGTCAGCCTGTAATAGGTCTTGCTCCTGCCGCCTCGCTGCGGTATTGGGTCCGCAGATCGTTTCATCAGATACTCCTTGCGAACCAGCTGGTCCAGCGCAAAATAAAGCCCTCCCATGGTGTACGTTCTTCCGAAGACCTTGGAGACCTCCCGGTTGATGGGCACTCCGTATGCGTCATCTCCAAGCTTAAGTATGGCGATGAGTATGGCTTCTTCCAAGCGTGTCAGCAGATCCATTTTTCCTCCATTTCTATTGGCTTCAAATATATATACGTCAAACGCAGTACAAAGGTTGCATGACTAGGCAATTTAAACAACGAGCACTCTTTCCATTTTAATCTCTATAAGCGTAAAATAACACTCAACAGGAGAGAGAAATGATACAAAAACAAGAATTCCTTCATGAATGGCTCTCGAACCTGATGAAAAACATGGATAAGCACCTGGATGAGGAGTCAAAAATCAAGGTGCTGGAAGAATGCGGCCAGGCATGTGCGGGAAAACATGCAAAAAAGGAAGCTTTAAAATCAAAGGGAAACCTGGATAGCTGGCTGGCCAGGATGAAAAAATGGGTCGGAGCGAACAACGTCCACAAAGAAGGAAATACGGTCCGCCTCACTTACAGCAAGTGTTTATGCCCGCTTGTCGGAAGTATTAAACCTCTTTTATCAAACACTTTCTGCAACTGTTCCCGGGGATGGTTGATGGAAAGTTTCGAAACTGTTGTCGGGAAATCAGTGAAAGTGAAGCTGGAAGATTCAATCATGATGGGGGGACAAGAATGCCGTTTTTCGATCCAGATCTAAAGAGATTTTTGAATCAATCATTTTCAGTGTTTTTTAATAAAAAATTTGAAATTCCGTAAATGTCAAGAAATTCCCCTAATTAACCTGGATTATTCACGAGCCGAGGTTACTTTAGACGCCGTTGCGAAGAGAGAAGGGAATATGGTGATCTTATTCCAAACAAAAGGTTGAGATTGCCGCGCTCCCTTCGGTCGCTCGCAATGACATCGCTTTGCTTGATGCTCACATGCACTATCCAGCGGCTCGCGATGACAATTTATCTGAAGAATATGAGTATCGAAATAGGAAAACGTTTCATCATACTGCGCTCTCCGGAAGGGAGCCATTCAGGACAGAGAATTCCGATTATACTCGGACGCGGGCTGGCTTTTGGCTCAGGAGAGCACGAAACCACGCGCAGTTGCCTGGAGGAGATGGAAAATATTCCGGTTTTCCCTGGCTCAAAGGTCCTGGACCTTGGCTGTGGGACCGGCATCCTCTCTATTGCCGCGGCCAAGATGGGGGCTCTATCTGTGACAGCTCTTGACCCAAACTCCGATGCGATCAAAACAACGATCTCAAATATTAAACTGAACAGAGTAGACAAAGTCGTGCGCCCCCTACAGGGAGAGCTGGAAGCTCTGAACGAAGAGGATTTCGACCTGATCATGGCCAATCTTTACGGGGACATTCTCCTGACTCTGGCCGGCACGTTCACTTCTTTTTTAAAGCCTGAAGGCTATTTACTGCTTTCCGGCATTCAGTACGAATACTCCTATGAAGTCAAGACAGCAGTCATGAAATCAGGCTGCCCGCTGGTAAAGAGCAAATATCTTGAAGAATACACCACCCTGATCTTCAGGAAGAAGCCTGGCTCCTGACAAAAGGATATATAGGCTATCACCGCACTTAATGGACCGCATAGGATACGAAGAATAAGCTGGCTGGAATGAAAGGAGTATTTTGCTCAAGCCTTTTTATACCGCAAGTACAATAAGACCAAGCTGATCGACATCAACAGCGTAGATGGAAATGCTGAACCTATGCCTAACGGAGAGATGGCGACAAGAAACATGATTCCGCCCAATATCCCCAATACAAAGAGTGTTCTTTTCATGAGCAGAAAAATTCCCACAATAATCTGACCCGAAGCAATCAAGGAAACGATCAATGACGTGTAGGAGCTGAATAGGCCGTAAATTAATTTTTGATAAAGGCTCACCGCATGTTGACCATAATCTACATAGGCTTGTGGATTTGAATTCCCTGTATATATATTGAATATTCCGGCGAGAATGAAGATAATTCCCCAGGCCACCTTTCCAATTTTGGGCCATTTG
>JGI24422J19971_10002755_pt1 | contig 10940 bp, 14 predicted proteins | sample DeeMarSWOR152_54_FD_19971 | JGI IMG/M metagenome (IMG submission 19971)
AAAGTGGGAGTCGCTTCCTCCGTTGGCTATGATGAGCTCGGGTTTGAACTCTTCTGCCAGTGGAACAAAGGTTTCCTTCACTGCGCGTAGGTAGGTTTGGTCGCCAGTTCCAGGGGGAAGAGGGACATTGACGTTGTATCCTTCGCCTGCTCCACTTCCGATTTGTTCGATGAACCCGGTTCCTGGGTAGATTGTTCTTGGATCTTGGTGCAGTGAGATGAACAAGACGTTAGGATCTGAAAAGTAGATGTCGCTGGTTCCATTGCCAAAGTGCACGTCGTAGTCCAAAATCAAAACACGCTCCAGCCCGTGCTTTTCCCGCAAATATTCCACCAGCACAGCTATGTCGTTGAAGAGACAGAAGCCTCCGCCGTAGTTTCTGCCAGCGTGGTGAAAGCCGCAACCCAACGCCACCCCACGACTGACCTCACTTTTGTAGACTACCCTTCCAGCCTCCATGGCACCGCCCACAATCAGTTGGGTAGCCTCAAGGATCTGTGGTGAGACTGGCGTTTCCAGGTCGTAGGGCTTGCTTGTCTCTGCTAGACGATAAATTAGATTCACATAGTTTTCGTCGTGAACCTTGAGTAGGTCCTGTTTGGTAACAGGTTTGGGCGTCAACATCGTCACATGAGGAAGTCGAAACAGCCCCTGCTCTTCGAAAAAGTGTATAGCGTTAACGAAGCGGTTCCCTCTGAAGGGGTGGCCTGCTCCCAAGTCGTACTGACCAAACTTTTCATGATACGCCACATTCACCTTCAAAACAGTCTCTTCCCAGTATCGCTGATATCATGTTCAATAACGGTATAAAGTCTTCTCCAGAACCAAAGAAACCCATTATTTTGATTGTTAAAAAAAAGGAGGAATTGCAGTAGGCTGGTGTAGCGCACACAAAAAAGGTGAAATGGAAGTTGTTCGGGTTTTGAAGGCTAAAAAGCTATTCTTCCGTTTCTTCCCCTTCCAGCGTTGTTTCTTCTTCGCCTTGATACGAAGAGAAACCCTCTGCTGGAGCCTCTTCCGTACCTACCTCGCTCTCTGCCACCTCAATGGTTTCAACACTTTCTGAAGTTTCAACATCTTCGGAAGTTTCAGCAACCTCAGCGGTAACTGTTTCTTCAACTGACTCCTCGGATGACGGAATACTCTCTTCTGTCAACGTCTCCTCTACGGGCTCTTCCGTCAACGTCTCAGCCTCTTCAGTTGCCGGGGCNTCCATCGGTTGTTCGGACGTCTCTTCTTCGCCAACGGGTTCAATTTCTTCCGGTACTTCCGCTGGTGCCTCAACCTCAGGCTCTAGGGGCATTTCAACTGTTTCTTCACTCGCTTCCTCTACAGATTCGGCTGGCGAGGGTGGAGGTACAAGCTCTGCTTCTTCTGGGAAGAGATCGGTCATCGCCTCTTTTATTACACCAAGTTGTTGCTTTGCAGTTTCAAGTCCGAGGGTTAAGGCGCTGCTTTCGCGTTCATGTAGCTCTTCATCGACTTCTCCGGCAGCGTATTCGATCTCGGCGTTTGCGAGGAATTTCTCCAGCGTCCTGATCTGTTGTTCAAGTTCGGTAATCTTGGCGGTCATTTTTCCAGCTAGGGTTTTGTGGCGGACTTCAATCTCAGCGATGCCTTCGGTGAGACTCTTGTTCAGATCGTCGTAGGTAGACTGCGAGATTTTGCCCGTGTTGAACAGATCGTCCAAAGCCTGTTTCTTTTTCTTCGCTAGCTCCAGCTCTCTGCTTACTTTTTCAAAAGAATACTTCCATGAAATCAAATTTACACACCTAGCTGATTTCTAGCCTAAAAGAACGAAATAACTTTTATTTTCATCGTGGTATATCGTAGATTAATATTCTCTGGTTCTTTTCCGCTAAGTCTTAGACAAATAGGTGTAGAATTGAAGTTCGCAGGATAGTGAACTTGTAAAGAGAAGAAGGACTACAGAAAACAAGAGTGATTGAAGAACCAGGGCAGCAGACATCAATAAAAGAGTGTAATCCTAAGACTCTTCCTCGTTTAATTGTTCCTAAAGTTTCGGGGCGAGCTGATCTACTGCCTTTTTCACCTTGTTCCACTCGTCGAGGTTTATCAACTGAAACTTGTGTTTCCTTTTCCACCTTCCATCTCGGAACTGCCACATATACATGGCGACGGAACGCTTCCCGAAGGATTCAATTATCGCTACTGCCTCCCACCATTTTTCACTTCTGAATATGGTTACGTGATCAACCACTTTGTAAAAGTCTGAAATTGGTAGCTTTTCGCTCATTTTCTTGTCTCCCCCTTTCCATATCATTCAGTGATTTCAATTTAAGTTCTTTCATAAGCCTCGATGTGGTGGTTTTGTTATGCTATTTGTGTTAATCGTAATGACTCGACAAAATCCTCTTCCTCAAACTCCTCATCTCATCCGCCGCAAACCTCAAGAGACGCAACTCCTCCAACTCTTCCCTCAGCCTCCTTAACTCCTTCACTGCCTCCCCCAAAAACTCTTTCTCATCACCCAACCTACAAACCTCCATTTTAAGCTAAACATGTATCAACCATCGTAAGACTCACTATATTAATGCCCTCAACTATCTATAAAAGACTTGTTTATCACATCTCAACAACAAGAATGAAGATTAAACCTGCAGAAAAGACCTATCCGACCGCTAAAACTCCTTCAAAAACCTTTTCCTCAGCAACGTCCAGCTCTCTCGCCAACCAAATCCTCAACAACCTAGTGTCCCGAGGAAACTCCCCACTATACGCCAAAACCCGACCCCCTTTCAAAGCATCAGCCTGAAAAGTCTTCTCCGCCTCCCTAAAAAGAAAAGAAACCGTCTCCGCACCACTCGCCAACACCTTGAAATCTTCCCACTGCTTACACCTAACAATCACCGGCGGTCCATGGGCATAAACCGGTGCTTCACGGGGAGAGGAAATAAACCTAATCAAGTCAGACATCTCAGTTTGAAGGCTCGAGAGGCGCTCCTCAACCGATTCTATCTTGCTTGACACCTCACCGGTTTCACCAAACCGTTTTGTAACTTCATCCAGTTCACTGATCAAGCGGTCCAGATCTTTCTCATGCTCCTTAAGCACACTTACAATGAAGTCAAGGGCCTCAAGAGCCTCCTTCTTCGATGGCTTTTTCGTCATGTTCTCTCTCCCTTACAACAATAAATACTCCAAGCTTTATGGTAGATAAAGATAGCGAATCGAGAAACTATATCGATACAAAAGCACGCGTATATTAATTGAAAATTCAAACCGAGGAAACTAATGGAAATGAACCAAGGAATTCTTTGACTAAGACGGAAGATGAATATCTAGAATTCATATTTCAAATTCATAAACTAGTTAAAGGCAAACACCCAACAACCGCTCGTTAATGGAGGATAAAAATTGAAAAGAACATTATCCCCAGGGCAACGTAAACAACTCGAAAATAGAATAATGGAAACATTCAAAAACGAAACAAATACGCTTTCACAAGAGATGCAAAGAATCCTAGCTGACGATTTGGTCACCGCCTTTGAGAATCGACTGGCTACCCTCATAAGAATCCAGTCTAAACACAGCGACTAGTAAAAAGAAGAAAAACATAGTATAAATCCATAAATGATTTATACTGATGTCGTGAAAAATAAGACAGAAGGGTTTGAGAAATGCGAAGATCTAAGCTCGAGATGTATATAGACATCCTTAAGGTCTTGGCTCGTCACGGACCTTTGAAACTAACCCACATCATGTACAAAGCCAACATTAACTGCAGTGTTTTGAAACAATACTTGGACTTCTTGATCGAGCAGAACCTGGTTGAGGAGAAAAGCCTGGGGAAGAAAAGGATTGTTTACGCCATCACTGAGAGAGGTAGAACTGTGCTCAAATACTTCAGAGAACTAAGGACTGTTCTTCCGATAGTTGAGGAGGCTCGTATCCGCTTACCTGCCTCACTCTACTAAATAACTAAACGGAAGTATGTTCTCTTAGACCCTCGTTTCACTAAAATAGTTACCGCCTCTATTTGACGAGATCAAATTTAGATGTTGTTAGAATCGTGATAGTTCATTCTGAAGAATATTTTTGTCGATGAAATACGGTTTATAAGCAGTTCTAATGTTAGGGTATCATGGATGACTTAAATTGCTTGAAGAAATGGCGCTGTCCGCTGTTCGAACGCTCACATACCTCTTCTGGTTCCTCATAGTCTTCATTTTTGTCTTCGGGTGGATCTGGATAAGGCAGTCACGTATGTAAGCGTTTGGTTTAGCCAGTCTCTTTTGTTAAGTGTTCAGTTTCATTGTTTTACCAGAAATACTTAGATGTGTATCGTAAGACTTAATAGATGCTATGCTCTACGGTTGTGTAGATGTGTTATACACTTTCGGAGAATCTAGACCGTGTCGGCGTATAGAAGTTTGGGAAGAAACCCTACCCAAATATTACAGAAGATAAAGGAGAGTCTTGATCGGCTGAACGAGAAAATGGACGTGATGATTGAGATACAAAAAAATAATCAAAAAGGGAGTCAAGACATACCCGATGTCTTAGACGTGATGACACTGCTTTCTTTACCTGACCACCTTAGAAAAACGGCGGTGACGATTAGCAGGCTCGATCAAGCAACAGCTGAAGAGGTTGCTGAACAAACCAAGCGAGCGAGGGCAGTGGAGAGCGGTTACTTGAATCAACTGGTGATGATGGGGTATCTGAAGAAGGAGAGAAGGGGGCGCAAGGCTTACTTCTACATTGAAAAGTAAGTTTAGGGCGATAGTCATGGGAAAAATTGTAGCGTTTCACTCCTATAAGGGTGGAACGGGGAAGACGTTGTTGTCCGTTAATTTGGCAACGACTTATGCAGGTAGGGGTAGAAAGGTTTGCCTGTTTGATCTTGATTTCCGAGCTCCAAGCCTCCAAACCACGTTTAAAACCGATGATGCTGAGTACTGGCTAAACGATTATCTAAACGGGGTTTGTGATGTCAAAAAGGTTCTGAATCACGTTTCCCAAAAGCATATGAGAAAGGGAGAGCTTTCGGTTGGGCTAGCAAACCCGTCCACCGAAGCCATTCGAGACATATCGGGAAAGGACAGAAAGTGGGAGATGAAGGCTTTGGGTCGTCTCTTGGCGCTCAAAGATTCTTTTCTTAATGAGATGGAGTTTGACTATCTGATCTGGGATACAAGCCCTGGTCTCCAATACTCATCCATAAACGCCATCGTGAGTGCTGATGTAGCACTGGTGGTGACGACTATAGACGCATCCGACATAGAGGGGACTCACCGAATGATCCATGAACTCTACGACCTCTTCGACAGTAAAACTGGAATCCTCATGAACAAGGTGCCCGTCGAGATAGTCTCGTCCCAAACCGGAAAGAGAAAATTGCGTAAACAGTTTGAGACTATACACGGTCTTCCCATCTTAGAGATGGTTCCCTGCTTCTGTGACGTACTGCGAGCGGGAGGAACATACATATTCACGGAAGAAAAGCCGGAGCACCCGTTCACAAAGATTGTAGGCAGGATAGCCACTAAGATCGAGCGGTTCTAACCCTCAGCGCCCTTTTCCACATGCTTCTCTCTAACCTTCTTCGCCTTCTCAACGTATTTCCTGAGTCTCCGAAGCTCAATCTTTTTTTCAGACAAAGTCTCAGGAGCGTACATCAAAGGCAAAACCGCCACAAATAGAAAAAAGCTAGCAAGTGAGAAAGCGCTAGACGCGGGAATTTTAACATAGGGAACAGAAACTAGTTGCGTAATGCCGGTGAGAAAGAAGGGAATGTTTCCGATCACATAATATTTCTCTTTGGCACCTAGTTGGGATAAGTCTCCCCACAATATTAGAATGAAAGACACAAAAAATACTCCCCAAGCGATACCGTCAACGATGGCGTATAGATACCAGAAAAACAAGATTGTTGGAGCAATACCGATTGTCGCGTAAGCGAGACCTAATGCAATAAAACCGAGAATCACTATTCGTTTTCTTCCTACCCAATCGGATAGTACTCCTCCAATAAATGCAAAAAGGCTGCCGATAGTCAGTCCAGTCATTTGTACAAAAATGTAGAAGCCCTCAGCCTCGAAAAAAGTTTTCAAATAATCTATTACAACATACTCCTCAAAGCGTTCCACTAGGCAAAACATAAGCCACGGAATGAAATAAAGAACGAAGTTTCTGTTCTGAAAAACTGATGCGAAGGAGATGTGTTTTCTTACTTCTGAACTAAATTTTTCTTCAGGTTCTAGTAAAAAGAATACAATTAGCCCAAGCACTCTCCATATCATTAAGATCATGTAATTCGCTGTCATATTAAACCTTAAGCTTCCGAAAAAAATCGCAACAGGAAGAAAATTTATCATAGTGATCAAAAAAATTGTGCCACCTACACGTCCCCGATTTTCAACAAGTGAACAGTCTGCAAAATATGCCAAGCATGAAGGCATGCCTACTCCAAATGAGACACCCCATAAAACACAAGTAATTAGAAAATGTATAATTGAAATATTGTTGAACATAATTGGCAAAAGTGAGGTAGCTGCTCCGAAAATCATCCATAAATAGAGAAAGTGCAGTCTCGCAATTTTGTCCGACAAAATTGAACCAGCTATGCTGGATCCTGTTATCGCAACGTAATAAACTGCTAAAACGATGAGAGTTTGTAAGTCTGTAAAGGCAAGGTTGCTTGAAATGTTGTTTATTGTGCTCAGTGTCATATAGTACCAAATAAAAGCATTAAGCAATAAATCAAAAACTATGAAAAAATCTTTTTTGGAAATGCCAAGCTCCTCTAAGAAATATCTTTTAAACATTTCCTACACTTCTGAAGCGTTGTATTGAGAATTAGTTCATGACAACTAAAAACCTTTGCTGAGAATCTGTAGATGTGTACAACAAAACTTAAATGTGAAGATATGTGCTACACATACACAAGAATATTAAGGTGGTAAGCAATTTGCCTGAGAAAAAGTTAAAACATGCTAAAACACCTACCAGATTCGGGTTCTGGTGGCATTAGTAAAATTCCGTCGCTTTAAATAGAGGCGGAATTACATATCGAATTAAGAGTTTTAAGTATTTTATATCATATACAAGATTACCAAGACATGAATCAGCTTCTTTAGCCAATTTCCGCACAAGTTCTTCCCACTGTTTAAGTCCACCGGCTCTCCGGGTAAGTTCTAAAATCCTTTCAGCATCGTCTTTTGTTGTCATCTTTTTCAAAAGAACAGAGTTAAGGTCTATCTTTACCTGAGGATTCTGCAAAGCATAAAGTATGGGCAAGGGCAGGGATTCCCTTTTGACTCTGTGCCGAAGTTCTTCAACGTCAAACGTGTCCGTCAAATCGTCTCCCAATACTATGAGCATGCCTAATAACCTGCCGTATTGGCCGAGAGTTTCAATCTCCTCTTCGGATCCACTCCCGAGGATAACGCTGATGCGTGTGTGGGCTTCTACGTCAGCCGCCTTCTTTCTCACAACGTGAAGATATTCTTCCGGAGTAACGTCTAGTCGTCCGCGAAATTGAAGCTCTAACGCCTCCGCATCTCCCAGCTCAAAGAATGTTCTCTTGATGATGCTAACGATAAGTGGAAGCTTTTCGGCTGGAACTCCTTTCTCAACCGCTTCGTGTAGTATTGTTAGACCTTTGAACAGAAGCGCATCTCCAACGAGCAAAGCGATGTCTTTGCCAAACTTTCCTAGAACGGTGGGACGGGACCCCTTAACCTTCGACTGGTCGATGATGTCGTCGTGTATGTCTATGGCGCCGCTTATCAGTATCATCGGAACAGCTATAGGAGTCGTTATGTCTGGGTCTCCTCCAACGGCTTCGCAGGCTATGGAGAGCAGAGTTGGTCTGGCTAGGTCGTGCCAGTATTCAGTCATGAAGTAGGTTAGGGCCTCGCGTACTTCCTTGCACTCGACCTCTTCTTGCAGGATTGTTTTTCTGGCCTCTTCCAGGGCTTTGCTTCCTCTTTCTTTTAGGAGTTTCTGTACCTGTTCTGTTACATCTTTTTGTTTACTTGAAGTACACTTCATTCCACGTGCCTCCTAGCCTTTCAATTTCAACGTTCTGAGTTGTTCCCTCAAGAAATCGTGATAGGAGTCGATGAGCTGTATTCCTTTCGATGTGATCTCATACACCTTTCTCACCCGCCCCTCCTCAACCTCCCGCCGGCTTCTCAGAAAACCTTTAACCTCCAGCGAATGAAGGAGAGGATATATAGCTCCGTGTCTAGGCTTGACACCAAAAAGCCTTTCTGTTTCCTTGATGATCCTGTAACCCCACATGGGTTCTGATTGAATGAGTTTAAGCACAAGCACGTCGAGAAAAACCTTGGCAAACCGTTGCCTAATCTCCTCGACGAAAATTTCAATCATCGTTTCACTTTCCAAGGTTGTTACTTATAGTTTCTCTTATACTTATAGGTAAAATTTTAGCCTATCTGAATTATTCGGGCTGGATTTTATGCTTAAATATGCCTAAATATGTTTTGGATTCACAGAAACGTTTATATCGTTTGTCTTGTATATAAAGACTTGATATGTCCTAAAAGGGACATATTGTATACACGTATAACGTGAGAACTGTTCAACACAACCACAGGAGGAAAATGAACATGGGACCCAAGTCAAGGGAGATCCAGATGAAACTCATGAGAGGACTCCTAGACTTCGTGATCCTGAACTTTCTGAGAGTCCAGCCCATGCATGGATATCAGATCATCTCCACCCTCCGCAAGAACTTTGGGGTCTACTTTGGACCCAGCACCATCTACCCGCTTCTCTCTCTTCTTGAAAAAAAAGGGTACGTCAAAAGCCAGTGGGATCTACAAAACGATCGGCCGAGAAAAGTATACAACCTTACTCCTCAAGGCGCTGACATGCTCACCTCCACCGAAGTATCGCTGAGCCACATTTACAGAAAACTAACGAACGGATTAAATAAACCCTCTTTAAACACCCTGTCAAACAACCGAAACCCGAAAGACATTAAAGTCTAAACGAGCCAAATTGAACGTTGTCTGGGCTGGGCTGATTTTTCTAGCATTAGCCTTGGGCCTAAATATTTTCAGACCGGAAACTGTCCATTCCACAATTCGCCGAGTTAAAGATAAAATAACCCGATCCATTTTATTAACTCGTAAGTCTGTGGGTGGTTCTTTTGAAGGCTGACATTCTAATCCGCGGCTGCACCATCCTTCCAATGGATGAAAAACGGGAAATCTTAGAGCAGGGATTAATTGCAATAAGAAAAGGCGTGATAACTTATGTAGGAAGGGAAACCGACGCGCCATCATTAAGAGCTGAAGAGACAATAGACGGTCACGGGAAAGTGGTTGCGCCCGGACTAGTCAACTGTCACACTCATCTACCCATGACCATTTTTCGCGGGGTCGCAGAAGATCAGGAACTGGGCAAGTGGTTAAGTGATACGATCTGGCCTCTGGAGGCGAAGCTTAAGCCTGGAGACGTCTATGACGGTGCTCTCCTTGGCTGTCTTGAGATGATCAAGAGCGGAACCACGTGCTTTGCCGACATGTACTTTCACGAGGACATGGTAGCGAAGGCTGTTGAGAGAGCTGGGTTAAGGGCTGTGCTGGCGCCCGGGATCATTGAGGCTGGGGACAGTGAAAGGGGTGAGAAGTTGTTGAAAGAGGGCGTTGGGTTCGCTCGAAAGTTTCATGGGTTTGCCGATGGGAGGGTTAGGGTTCGCCTGGGTCCCCACACCGTCTACACGTGCAGTCCCAACCTCTTAATGAAGGCTCGGGACAGAGCTTCAGAGCTTAACATCGGCATACACATTCATCTGGCCGAATCGAAAGAGAGAGTGAAGTCGACGAAGGAGAAGTACGGTTTCACCGAGGTTGAGCTCTTGGAGAGCCTCGGCTTCTTGAAGCCAGATGTCCTCGCCGCACACTGCATACACCTCTCGGAAGAGGAGATGAGGCTGATGGCTAAGCGCGATGTTAAGGTGTCCTACAACCCTGTTGCCAACATGAAACTTGCTTTGGGGGTGCCGAAAATTAGAGATCTCATGGGTCTTGGTGTGACCGTGGGCATCGGCACAGACGGACCTGCCAGCAACAACGATCTTGACATGTTCGATGACATGAGGGTTGCTGCTCTCCTCCAGAAGGTTTCCTACATGGATTCAACGGTTTTGCCGGCTTCATAGTGTTTTAGGGATGGCGACGATTGGCGGGGCTAGAGCTCTTGGACTGGAAGGAAGTGTGGGTTCGTTGGAGGTGGGGAAGAAGGCGGATGTTATACTTGTGGATTTTAAGAAGCCTCATCTTACGCCGGTGCACGACTTTTACGCTAATGTGGTTTATTCGGCTCGTGGAAGTGATGTGGATACGGTTATTGTGGATGGTAAGATTTTGATGGAGGGGGGTGGGGTTAGGACGCTTGATGAGGAGGAGGTTAGGGTGAGGGTTAGGGAGTCTGCTTTGGATTTGTTGGCTCGATAGGGAAAATAGGACCCTCTGGTCTCTGAGGTAGGGGAGGGGGGTTATATATACCCTCAACATTATTTGGTACCGAACCTCCTTTTTCACAACGGTGTTTTCCGAGAAAATACTGTTTTCTTTCACTAACTGATATGAAAAAATATTCAACAAAATAACAAGAATTGGTGAAGGCGCGCGCAACATTTAATAGCCTACGGACATGGAAAAAATAGAAATNGCGCATATTATCCANGACTAGATAAAGGATGGAGAATATAATGTCGAAGAGTGCTTCCGCAAACGTGTTTGTGGGATCATTAATGACTAGTGCCTTAGAAGACATTTTGACAATTCTAATGCGNGCGCATCATGGAGAGGAAAAANTTTGAGCACTCTCATGAAGGAGGAAACACTTGACCCCAAAGATTGGGAAGCGATGCGAGCCTTGGGTCATCAAATGGTGGAGGACATGATGGCTTATCTTGAAACTGTGCGAGAGCGTCCTGT
>JGI24422J19971_10002757_pt1 | contig 10939 bp, 6 predicted proteins | sample DeeMarSWOR152_54_FD_19971 | JGI IMG/M metagenome (IMG submission 19971)
GGGTGAAGCCGCCGCAGCCATCACCTGTATCGATGGATACCAGATGGCCAAGCAGGGCAGGGCGGGCCCTGCTTTGGGCATCGCCGCCTTTGGTTCATTCATTGCCGGGACCGTAGGGGTCTTTTTCCTCATGCTGGTTGCCCCCCCGGTGGCGGAGTTTGCCCTAAAATTCGGCCCTCCCGAGATCTTTGCCGTCATGGTGCTCGGCCTGACCATTCTCAGCTATTTGAGCACGGGATCCTTAATCAAGGCTTTTATGATAGCCCTCGTGGGCCTGTTCGTGGGGATGGTGGGGATCGATCTCACCGGGGTTTTCCGCTTCACCTTCGGGGTACCGGATTTTTATGACGGCATCGGTCTGGTCCCCGTGTTGATGGGCTTGTTCGGGGTGGCCGAAGTTTTGGTTAATCTCGAGCAGGCGATCACTCGCCGGTTCTTCCAGACGCGTATCAAGAATCTTCTCCCGAATCGGGAGGATTGGAAAGCCTCCGCCAAGCCCATTGCCCGAGGCTCCCTGATCGGATTCTTCATGGGCGTTATCCCCGGGCCCAGCAATACCATTTCCTCCTTCGTTTCCTATGCGGTGGAAAAGCGGCTTTCGCGCCATCCCGATCGGTTCGGGAAAGGGGCAATCGAAGGGGTCGCCGGTCCGGAATCGGCCAACAATTCCGCTTGCGCAGGCAATTTCATCCCGGTATTAACCCTGGGAATTCCCACCAGTGCAGTCATGGCGGTGATTGTGGGAGCCTTTATCATCCATGGGGTTACACCCGGCCCCCTGTTGATCAAGAACCATCCCGATATCTTTTGGGGCACCATTGCCAGCATGTACATCGGCAATGTGATGCTCCTCATCCTCAACCTTCCCTTGATCGGCATGTGGGTCAGGGTTCTGAAGGTCCCCTATGGAATCCTCTTCCCCCTGATTCTCCTTTTTTGCTTCATCGGGTCCTATGCCAACAACAACAGCCTGATGGAAATGAACGTGATGATCTTCTTCGGCCTGGTTGGCTATTTGATGAGAAAAACGGGATATGAGCCGGCGCCCCTGGTCATGGCGTACATCCTGTGTCCTTTCATGGAAGAGGCCTTCCGCCAATCGCTGATCAAATCCCACGGGGATTTTTCGATCTTCTTCACGCGGCCCATCTCGGCCACGATTCTTGCGGTTGCCTTTGTATTTATCTCAGTGAACATATTTACGGGGGTTAAGAAGAAAAGACAAGAATGGCTCGAAAAGATCCGAGAGGATTAGAGGATGAGAGGCTACTCAAACCGCGGTGGGGGAGCAAGGGAAGGAGAAGTCCCTGCTTTACCCGCGCGAAAAAGGGAAAGGAGGAAGAGATGATGAAAAAGAAGATGCTAGTTGGTTGGGTTTTGGTTACGGTTCTATTGTTCCTTTTGGGCCCCCCTGCTTTGGCGCAGGAGAAATTCCCGAGCCGGCCCGTCAGCTGGATCATTCCCTGGTCTCCGGGCGGGGGGGGGACGTTGAATGCCCAGGCCATTCAGGTCCCATTTGAAAAGGCCTTGGGAGGGAGCGTCCAGATCATCAACAAGCCGGGTGGAGGTGGAACCATCGCCTGGAATTTCGTCGCCAACTCCCCCCCAGATGGGTACACCATAGTGACTATCAATCCCAGCACGGTCGTAACTCCATACACCACGAAGACGGGCGTACCCCTGGACCGGTTCGATCCCATCATATACACCGTGGGCATTCCGGCGGGCGTCGTCGTTCGGGATGATTCTCCCTGGAAGACGTTCAAGGAATTCATCACGTACGCCAAAGCCAATCCGGAAAAGGTCCAGATGGCCAATTCTGGGTTTGCAGCCATGTACCATATCGGCATCATCGGCATCCAGATGGCTACGGGCGTGAAATTCACCAATGTGCCCTACAAGGGAAGTGGTCCTTGTGTCACCGCGTTGCTCGGAGGGCATGCAGACTCTTCCTTGATTGAGATCGGCACCCTCCTTCCCTACGTTGAAGCCAAGAAGCTGAGGGTGCTAGCGGTGAGTTCAGCCAAGAGGAATGCTGACCTTCCCGATGTGCCCACGTTCAAGGAGCACGGCTTTGATTTGGATGTGGGTACCTGGTATGCCTACGCTGTGCCCAGGGGAACGCCGAAAGACCGGATTCAAACGCTCCATAACGCCTTTAAAGTGGCCATGAAATCGAAGCCGTTCCAGGATTTCTACAAGGGGAAGGGCGGCGTCATCGAGTACAAGAACCCCAAAGGGGTCATCGCCTTCGTGAAGGAGCAGGACAAACTCTGGAAAAAGATCATCGATTTCGGGGGTTTCAAGCCCGGGGGATAATCAGGGCCGACCCGATTTCGCTCTTTTAGGGAAGCCATTGCACGCAAAGCCGTCTTGATTCCGTTCGAGGGGCTCTCAGGGGGAGCCCCTTTTCTCTTTTCCACAAAGAGGATTTTTGCCAAAGGGGAGAGAAGACATGCCGTCCTATCGAATAGGCGTTGACGTAGGGGGAACCTTCACGGATCTCGCACTGCTCAACGAAGAAACGGGTGAGATATATGAGACTAAGGTACTGACCACCTCACCCAACCCGGCTGAAGGCTGTTTGCGGGCGATTAACCTTGCCCTCGAAAGATCAGGCGTCCGGGGGGTGGACATACAAGTCATAATGCACGGGACGACCATCGCCACCAACTGTCTTATCGAACGGAAAGGAGCTAAGACAGCCCTGGTAACCACCAGGGGATTTCGGGATGTCCTGGAGATCGGCAGACAGATACGCCCCAGCCTGTTCGATTGGTTTGCTGAAAAGCCCGCTCCCCTCGTACCCAGGAGGTGGAGATACGAGGTTCATGAGCGAGTAAAGAGTGATGGAACCGTAGTAGTCTGCCCTGATCGAGATGTTATTAAAAAAGTCGCCCGTCGATTGCATAAAGAGGGGATCGAATCCGTCGCAGTATCCTTTCTCTTCTCATTCCTGAATAGAGGGAATGAAGCCCTGGTAGCGGATGTCCTCAATCAGGAGGCTCCCGGTACTACCATTTCCATTTCATCCCAGGTACTACCTGAGTACAGAGAATATGAACGCACCAGCACAGTCTGTGCAAATGCGTATATTACACCCGTGTTGGATCGATATGCGGATCGAATAGATGAATCTCTTTCCGAGCTTGGCCTCGCCGATAGACTCAGGCTTCTGCAGTCAAATGGGGGCATTGGGACCATCGGAGCTCTCCGGGATCGGTGGATTACTACGATACTCTCGGGGCCGGCAGGCGGAGTCACGGCATCGGTCTATCTGGGGAAGTTGAAGCAGATTCGGGACTTCATCAGCATGGATATCGGCGGCACAAGCTGTGATATCTGTTTAATCAAGGAATATCTTCCCAACTGGACGGTCGAGTCGAGTATCAGCGGGGTCCCCATACGGTCTCCGATGATCGATGTGAAGAGCATCGGGGCAGGGGGCGGGAGCGTTATCTGGGCCGATAGTGGAGGAGCGCTTCGAGTTGGCCCACGATCAACGGGGAGTGATCCCGGCCCGGTATGTTTTGGAAGAGGTGGAGTAGAGCCGTCCATCACTGATGCCTATCTCATCACTGGCATGGTGAAGCCCCAGTCTTTCGCGGACAAGGGAATTCAGGTTGATTCGAAAGCAGCGGAGAACGCGCTGGGCCTCCTTGGAAGGAGAATAGGCCTTTCATCGAAAGAAGTCGCAACGGGGGCCATTGAAGTGATGAATCACAGCGTCACCCAGTCCATCAGGATGCAGGCCATGGTCAAGGGATATGAACTGGCAAGATTCTCCCTCGTTGCTTTCGGCGGGGCGGGTCCTCTCCATGCCTGCCTGGTCGCGGATCTCTTAGGAACCAGGAAAATATTTCTTCCCGATTTTCCGGGGGTTTTTTCCGCTCTTGGAACGGCTTTGGCCGATTATCGATATGATTTCACCCAGGCCCACCCCGCCAAGATGAACGAGATCAGCGCCGCTGAAATTGAGAAGGTCTTTGGCACATTGATGGAAAAAGCGCGGGAAAAAATTAAAACCTTCTCCGGTTTGCCCGTGAGATTCGATCGTTCGCTTGATCTGCGATACCTTGGACAGTCCTTTGAGATCAATGTCCCCGTCGATGGAGAGGCCAATGCTCCCGTGAGGACGAACGAAGTTCTAGAACGCTTCCACAGGCTTCATGAGGAAACCTATGGCTACTGTATTCGCACTGAGCCGGTGGAACTGGTCAATTCGCGGATCAGCTGTTTCGTCTTCACGCCGAAACCCAGGCTTGCCAATGGGAAAGGGACTACGGGAGGGGGATTCGATCTTCGACCAGAAAATATCCTTACCCCTGGAGAAAAGATTCGGGATACCTATACTGTCCTCGACAGAGGACTCCTGAGGCCAGGGGATACGATCCGAGGACCTTGCCTTCTCCTGAGCCAAAACTCAACGGCCCTTGTCTCAAAGACATGGATGGGATCGGTAGATGAAGACGGAACCATTCGGCTTACGAAAGGAGGACCCGAATGAAGGTGGATCCGATCAAGCTCGAGATCATCAAAAATCTCTTCGTGGGAATCACGGAGGAGATGGGAATCGCCCTGAAGAAGGCCTCGTATTCTCCCAACATCAAGACTCGTGAAGATCATACCTGTTCCATCTTTAATAACAAGATGGAGATGATAGCCCAAACCGCTCATCAGATCGGGCATCTCGGGGCCTTTCCCAATATTTTGAAAAAGACTATGCAGGAACATAGGGTCGAAGACTTGAAGCCGGGGGATATGATTATTGTCAACGATCCATACCGGGGGGGTACCCACCTGCCCGACATTATCCTGATATCCCCGGTATACTATGGCTCGAGGTTGTGGGGTTTCGTGGCCAACCTGGCCCATCACTCCGATGTGGGCGGCATCGCACCGGGAAGCGTGCCGGGAAATTCGACGGAGATTTTCCAGGAAGGGATCAGGATTCCCTCGATCAAACTCTTCAGGGAGGGAACCCTGCAGGAGGATTTATTTAAGATGATTCTGGCCAATGTCCGGACCCCCCAAGAGCGCAGGGGAGATCTCTATGCCCAGATTGCTGCCAACAACTTAGGGATTCGGAGAATCCGTGAATGGATCGATACCTACGGTTTTGACGAACTGCTCTTCTACGCCGATGAATCCATCAACTATGCTGAGAGGAGAATGCGCGCGGAGCTCGCAAGGCTCTCAGATGGTATTTACCACGGTGTGGACTATCTCGATGATGATGGCATTGTGGATGAACCGGTCAAAATCTCCATTACCATCAAGAAGCGAGGGGAAGAAATCGAGTTCGATCTTTCCGAAACCTCTCCTCAAAGGCCCGGTCCTACCAACTGTACCTACTATATGGCGCTTTCCCTTATCATGTACACGTTGAGGTGTCTCACCGATCCGGATATCCATCAGAGCGAGGGATGTTATCGGCCCGTAAAGACCATTATCCCCGAGGGAACGGCCTTGAACTGCCGTTTCCCGGCGGCCGTGGCAGGCGGCTGGGAGATAGGCCGTCGTGGCATTGACGCGGTGTGCAAAGCCCTCCTTAAAGCTATGCCGGAACGGGTTCCGGCAGGCTCGAATGGGGCGATGAACCAGATCACCTTTGGAGGTAAGCACCCTGACAGCGAGAAACGCTTTGCCTACTATGAAACCAATGGAGGTGGCTTCGGGGCCAGGCCGGATAAGGATGGGATGGACGGTGTTCACTCCGTTTCCAATACCAAGAATACCCCCATTGAGGAGCTTGAGATGAACTACCCGATCTTCATGAGAAGGTATGCCCTCAGGGAAAATTCTGAGGGTCCTGGAAAGTTCAGAGGCGGTTTGGGGATTATCAGGGAGTTTGAATTTCTCACGGATGTCACGTTTGCCACCATGTCCGATCGTCAAAAGTTCAGGCCCTGGGGGATAGAGGGGGGAGGGGAAGCCCTCGGGACCGAATTTTGCCTTATCTCCTCGGGCAAAAAGAAACCCCTGAAGACCAAGGGTATCGGGAGGGCCAAGGGAGGAGATATTCTCAGTATCAGAACGGCGGGCGGTGGGGGTTACGGCGATCCAAGAGCACGATCGAGAGAAAGTCTTGGGAGGGATCTGGAAGACGGAAAAATAAGCCTCAAAAGGGCACGGGAAATATACGGTTGGAGGATTACAGGGGGCAGGTCCTGATGGGCTGTTGCCCATATCCCTGGAGCGAACATGAAAGAATTTTTGGTAACCATTCTTCGTGAAGCGAAACGGCCGCAAATCCAACTGTTTGAGCCCAAAGGGCGAGTTTTGGATTTGCAGTGAAGCGAACTTTAGAATGGTCAAAAATTCTTTTCGGTGAGCGGAATGGGTTTTGGCCAACAGCCCCTTGAATTATTACCTTTCGATTGTTTAGGTCAGGTACTCATATTCCCGTTCTTGCGCGGATTGGACATTAGAACAGCTTCCGTGCCTCCTTTGCCAACTCGGATCGAAAGTCGGGATGGGCTATGGCGATGAGCTCCTGGGCTCTCTGCCGGCGTGACTTACCGAGAAGGTTGGCGACCCCGTATTCAGTTACCACATAGTCGGCAAATATCCACGGCAGGCTCACGATAGTCCCATGCTCAAAAGTGGACACGATGCGTGAGATAGTGCCTTTAGAGGCGGTTGACCGGAGGACCGATATGGAGCATCCCCCCTTTGATAGGACGGCACCTATGCCGAAGTCAACCTGACCTCCTGCCCCACCGAACATCCGCGTTCCTATGGAATCAGCTGCAATCTGACCGGCAAGGTCAATGGCGAGGATGCCGTTGATGGCCACCATTCGGTCATTGGAGGCTATTACGCGGATGTCATTTACGTAGGAGCTGCTGCGGACCTCGAATACCGAATTGCCGTCAATGAAGGCGATATCCTCTTCCCTCTCAACCCATCTGAAGCCCGAACTGACGCACTTCCCCTGATGGAGGTTTTTCCGTTTACCGGTAACAATCCCGCGCCTGACGAGATCCAAGAGCTCAGGGCCGATAATGGGGGAATGGATGCCGAGGTCAGTTCTTTCATCAAAAATCCCCAGGCCGGGAAGGGATGAGGCCAAACCAGGGCCAAGCTCGAGGGTGTCGCCATCGCGAACTATGGTTGATACGTATTCCGCTATCTTCCTATCAAAATCATCATGCTCCTGGTGCGGTTCTCGGATGGGGACTGGGATGTGCTCAACAAAGTAATCGATCTCCGAGACATGGATGTAGTTGTCCCCGGGTGTCCGTACCCTCATCGCTGGGCTGTCACTCACCTCAGCAAGGACCTTCCTGGCCCTCGCCGTATAATCCTTTTTGTGGGAGAGGTACAGACCAAAGCTACAAAAGCCATCGTTGTCGGGAGGTGAGACCACAATCATAACGACGCCTCTGTCTGGAGCCGTGCGGCGAGTATCAACTTCCCCCTTGAAACGGAGGCCGTAGAGGAACGGGATGAGATCCACCCCCCTTTCATTCATGGCCTTTGCTCCCAAACTTGCGGGCTGAGTATCCAGGATGACATTGAAGGCTTCGGCGAAGTCCCCACTCAGCCATCCGAGGTCGTATCGAGGCATGCGGAGCAACACCGTAACATCTCTCAGTTCACCCATCCGATTCATGAGGGCCCTGGAGAGGGCTTGCACCTCAGTACCTACGGGAATAACCACGGTGTCACCGGATTCTATCATCTTGACCGCTCCCTCCGCGGACACACATTTCCCCTTGTATTCTTCTTGCCAGCTGACCATTGGCTCCCTCCTTTGCCGGTGCATTGCTTTATCCATCAGCTCATTCACCGGCCACATCGGCTAAGATATGAACAGGTATTCACCCTTGTCAATATGGGAATTCGGAAAAGGAGCTCTGAGCGCGAATGGTTGAAAAAATATGGTCACGGGCTGTTGCCCATATCCCTGGAGCGAACATTAAAGAATTTTTGGTAACCATTTTTAGAGAAGCGAACCGGCAGCAAGTCCCGCCTTTGAGCTAGGATGGCGAGTCTTCGAAACGAAAGGCCGCCGATCAAAAATTCTTTTCAGTGAGCGGAATGGGGTTTGGGCAACAGCCCAAAAGGCATTGATCACTCGCCACGGGAGGTGATAGAGTTAGGACACTATCTTCACTCCCCATGCGGGTTCGCTGGAGGCTTTCGTGGGAACGAAAAATCGTAACACCATCCTCCTCATGTCCTGGCTGATGTACGGCTTGTTCTATTTGAATCGGCTCAATATCTCCCCGGTAATTCCCCTGATCCGGCAGGACCTCGGGTTTTCCTATACTCAAATCGGCTTTATCACCGCTGCATTTTACGGGCTCTATACCGTTACCCAACTTCCCGCGGGATACCTGGGAGACCGCCTTGGTCCACGGAGGGTGATAACGCTCGGGGGACTCATTTCTTCGGTGGCTAACGTGGTCTTCTCGCAATTAGGGAGTCTTCCGTTTTTGGCTGCCCTCCATGCCCTCAACGGGGCCGGGCAAGGTGGAGGCTGGTCACCCTCGGTCAAGCTCCTGGTGAATTGGTTTCCGCGCCAAAAGCTGGGGACGATCCTTGGCATCTACACCACCTGCGTATCCGTTTTTACCATCGGAGCCTATATGGTCTCGGGTTACCTGGGAAAGCATTTCGGCTGGCGCCTGTCATTTATTGTGCCGGCCCTGATACTGGCGGCCTTCTGCCCTTTCTATTGGAGGATCGTCCGCGACGCTCCTGATCAAGTGAACCCCAAGGATTTGGCAAAGCCGGAATCTCCCAGGACCATACGTGGCGACTTCTCCTTGCTTATCCGCCACAGGCAGCTATGGATAACCTTTGTCTCCTTTTTTTGCCTTCTCTACATCCAGTTTGGGGGAATGATTTGGTATCCCACGTATCTCCAAGGGACTTTCGGCATCGACGTCTTTCAGGCGGGAATGCTGGTCTCAGTCTTCCCGTTGATGGGACTTCTAGCGAGGCCCTTGGGGGGTATCCTCTCGGATCGGCTCTTTCATGGAAGAAGGAAACCCTTGATCCTCTTGGGAATGGGGGCGATGACCGTCTGTCTCTTTTTCCTATTTGTTGCCAGGGAGTTGTGGTGGGCGGTTTTGCTGCTGGCGGGAGTTGGCTTTTTTTTTCAGCTCTTCAACTTCCTGTTCTTCACCCTTCCCAGTGTTATGCTCCCGCTGAACCTTGTCAGCACCGGCAGCGGCTTCTTGGATACCGGAGGTCACTTGGGGAGCCTTTTGGCCATGTTCCTATCGGGTTGGTTCATCGATCGGTTCAGTTCCTACCGGGTTATCCTCATGGCATTTTGGATCATGGGCGTGATGGGATTTTTGGCTGCCCTGTTCATCCGTGAAGAAAGGCGATCTCTGCAGGGTCCTGGAGAGGAGCGAGGAGAGCTTCCGGGCTGACCGCACGACCGCAGCACCGCGACACTGCAAAACCGCAACCGTGAACTTTAGAATAGTCGAAAAAATATTTCCGAGTTGCGAAGAGCGAGTTTTTCAGGAACCTCGATTTTACCATTGAAAATGGTTTACGCTCTCGCTTAATCTCTCTGCCAGGAGGGCAGGGGCCTTTCTTCTCTCAAATGCCGGAGGTTCCGTGGGAAAGACCATCGCGGAGAAGATCCTCGGGCGTCATGCCGGTCATGAGTTGAGGGCAGGGGATTTCGTCTTGGCAAAGGTAGACGTGATGATGGGCAACGATGGATCGCTCCCCCTCGTGTTTGAAGCCTCAAGGAAGATCCGGGAATTTGTGGTTAGGTCTCCGGAGCGCACCATCATGGTCCTGGATCATTACTGCCCGAGTCCCAGCAAAGAGGTTTCGCGGCTCCAAGAGGAGGTTCGCGGTTTTGCGAGTAAATATGGTTGTGTCCTCTATGATTGTGGGGAGGGAATCTGTCATCGGCTGATTCCGGAGAATGGGCACGTGCTTCCCGGCATGCTCGTTGTCGGAGCGGATTCCCATACCGTTACCTACGGGGCCCTGAACCTTTTCGCCACAGGGGTAGGCTCAACGGACCTGGCCGTTGCCATGAACTGGGGTATGCTCTGGTTTCACGTGCCCAAAACGATTCGCATTCACATTGAAGGCACCCTTCCACCCGGCCTCTATGCCAAGGATGTTGCCCTGCATATTGTCGGCTCCATGGGTTCAAGCGGGGCAGCCTCCCGGGCCATCGAATTCGGAGGAAGCGCCATCGATGAGATGGACATAGAAGGTCGCTTTACCCTCTGCAATATGATGGTGGAGATGGGGGCCGAAACAGCTATCATGCCCTTTGATGAAATGACCCATGGCTGGCTTGAACGGCTAAAGATCAAAGGGGATTACGAACCCGTAAAGGCCGATGATGATGCGGGAACTGAGAGGGAAATCAGCTATGAGATCTCCCGACTGGAACCGCAAATCGCCTTCCCCCATGAGGTGGACAATGTCCGACCCGTATCCGATGCGCGAGGAATCCCTATCGGCATGGCATTTCTCGGTACCTGCACCAACGGGGGCCCTGAGGATCTCAGGATTGCGGCCGGGATCTTGAAGAAGGGGAGGGTGCATCGAGGGGTACAGCTCATCGTCTCACCCGCGAGCAGAAGGGTGGTCGAGGAGGCCCTCGCGGATGGTTCTTATCAGATCCTCGTCGAGAGTGGGGCCATGGTCAACTGCCCGGGGTGCGGCCCCTGTGTAGGAGCCCATGGTGGAGTGCCCGGCGACAACGTCAATGTGCTTTCCACGGCAAACAGGAATTTCCTGGGGCGCATGGGAAATCGGGAAGCGAACATCTATCTCTCTTCGCCTGCGACCCTGGCAGCCTCTGCTCTCATGGGGGAAATCACTGATCCACGGGAGTTTTTGGCATAATCGTAGGGGGTATCGTGGGAGTCGCCCATAAGTTCGGGGATAACATCAATACGGATTACATCATTGCATCGAAGAGGAAGCGGGATACCGTAGA
>JGI24422J19971_10002760_pt1 | contig 10938 bp, 8 predicted proteins | sample DeeMarSWOR152_54_FD_19971 | JGI IMG/M metagenome (IMG submission 19971)
TGCAGCAATTTTGCCACGCGTTCCACTTTGGAGTTTTGCTGCAAACGGCATTAGAATTTACCTTGTATTTGTCCTGGCGCATCGGTTAGGCTGGTATTATTGGTGGCATAAGGATAAACTCGACTGGGGCCTGTAATCTGCCGCTATTAAATATATACAAGTTCGTATTTTTGGTTGAAGAAAACGGGCTCCTCTGCGTCTAATTTACTAAGGCAGCCTTGTACTGTACCCCTTGACTTTGACAGGACTGCAAAGCGCCGAATGTGCCCGAAGTGGCGTTAACTGAGGGTGTGAGAGACTCTATGATTAAGTTTCGCTGCAAAAACTGTGGCCGGAAATTTAGTGTCCCTGAAATTCAGGCGGGCAAAAAGGGCAAATGCCCGAAATGTAAAAACGTAGTTGTCGTTCCAAGCGCAGAGACCGCAGGCCCCACCACAGAGCAAAGCACTTCCGGGGATTTGAAGGTTGACNTAAAGAATTCCGCTTACGATTTAACTCTTTTGCATGTTCCACAAAAGGACAAAATTAAAAATCAGCCAATCAGCACGTACGGCGTCTCCGAGAAGGATATTGAGCAAGGGCAGGAACTTGAAGAAGAATCAGCAGCGGAAGAAACTGATTTTGCTGTCCAACGCAAGCTGCCGTGGATTATCGATATATTCCTCTATCCTATCAGCGTACCAGGTCTGGTAACTCTTGGGATTATAATCTTTATACCATTACTGATTGATGTTGTGGAGGCGTTATTTGGCACATTTGTTTGTTTCGTATGGGTTATAGGCTTCTTTATAAGAATTGTCATTGGCTTATATATGTATTGGTATATCGCTGAATGCATACGTGATAGCGCTCATGGCGGATTGCGAGCACCTGAGACATTAGGGAACGCCCCGGGTCTGGGCGATATGTTGTGGCAAGCTCGGCATATAATCGGCTGTTTGTTTATTTTCGTGGGGCCGGTGGGTTTTTATTTTCTCTATGCCAAAAGAACTGATGTAATTTTCTGGTCTTTATTGTCTTATGCAGTATTCTTTTTTCCGATGAGTTTATTATCCGTGATTATGTTTGACTCTTTGCGTGGCCTGAACCCTATCTTGCTTATCGGCTCAATATTCAGTACGTTCTTGCCTTACTGTGCGATGATCGGAGTATTTGTTTTGGCGGGTTTCTTAATTGCCCAAAAGACACCTGACACTCGCGGGTCACCTCTTTTTGCTTTCATCAATCACTGTGTCGGTATCTATCTGCTAATGGTTGTGGCCCACCTGTTGGGGTGGTTCTACCACCAGTACGAAGAAGAACTTGACTGGGAGGTATAGCTTCTTACCATAAGCTCATTTTTGCTGGGTTCCCACTTTGTGGTTTTTCTGTCGGATTTTTATGCTTCTTGCGTGGGCGTCGAGGCCTTCGGCTTCAGCTAACCGAATAATATCATCTGCACTTTCAGCTAATTTCTCTTTATCGTATTCGATAATGCTTATGGACTTTATAAAGTCATTGCTGGTAAGCGCGCTGAAGAACCTCGCGGTCATCCCGGTCGGCAATGTATGGCTTGGTCCCGCCCAATAATCACCAACAGCTACTGGACTGCAATCGCCAACAAATATTGCACCGGCATTTTCAATCTTATCAGCAATTTCTTTGCTTTCTTCGCCGCATTGAATCTCCACGTGCTCCACTGCAAATATGTTCGCATATCCGACTACATCATACATATCCTTAAAGACCACAATTTTGCTAGCCTCTCTCAGGCATTCGCTAGTAGACACCGCACGATTTAGTTGAATGACCTGCTTTCTAAGTTCTTCTACGACTTTCTCTGCGAGCTTCTGTGAATATGTAAAGAGCATTGCACTACTTGGCGTGTGTTCCGCTTGGCTGAGCATATCTGCAGCAACCCAGGCCGGATTTGCTTTTTCGTTTGCAATTATCAAAACCTCGCTCGGCCCAGCTATTGAATCAATATCAACTATCCCGAAAACTTCACGTTTTGCCATCTGCACCCATGTATTACCCGGCCCCACGATCTTATCGACTTTTATCCTGCCGACTCTTCTGTCTCCGAACGCCAAAGCTGCTACAGCCTGAGCTCCTCCTATGCGATACACTTCTTCAATCCCCAGCTCGTGACATGCCGCCAGAATTACCGGATGAATACTGCCTTTGTATCTCGGCGGAGAGACTACAGCAATTTCCTTTACGCCTGCCACCTGCGCAGGCACAGCGGTCATTATTACTGTTGAGGGTAGTGGAGCAGAAGCCCCAGGCACACAAATACCGACTCTTTCTATTGGTGTATATCTTATTCCAGGATGTTCAATTTTATTACCAATAAAAATCTCAGATTGATAATTCCGAACGTTTTCAATCGCTTGACGAAGTGATGCCAAAAGGTCCTTGTCAATTTCCTTGTGGGCTTGCTCCAACTCTTCTTTGCTCACTCGGAATTGATCGGGCGTAAGCTTGATTCCATCAAACTTCTCCGTGTATTCTGCTACTGCCTCGTCTCGCCGTTTGTCAACATCTTCAACAATGTCTCTTACTTTGTCTCTCTTACTATCATCACCAAACCAGGTTGCCTGTAATGTTGAAATGCGGAGTTTTTCCAACTCTTTATCGAAATCCGGCTGTTTGTGCGAAATTAGGATTTGGTCGAGTTCGTGGGGCACGGCTGACTCCCTTATCTGTCGAAGTTTTCGTGGCTGTAAACTCGCGTTGCCTTCTGCAGCAGCAGATAGCTGCTGCCTTTATATTTGGTTATAATCCCTGCTATTTTGAATCGCAACGGTTCCGGAACAGTGGATTGTTTGCGCTCGGTCAGCTCCAGTGCTTCACACGGCAACAGCCGTAAAGATACCTGCTGGACATTCCGGCCGAGAGCATCGAGTACAAATACAAACTGGCTGTTGTCCTGTTTGACCAAAAGCGCTGTCCGGTCGGCTAAAATCAAATCCGGCTTAAATTCCGGCTGTCTTTTTTGTTCAGGTTCGGTTTCGTGCTTTTCTTTAGACTCCGAGTCCTCCTCCATCCCCATTTTTGGTTTTGGGGGCTCCGGCAACTTCTTAGGCTGGACAGCTTTTCTGGTCTTGAGCTTTTCTATTATCTCTTTCGGTATCTTTAATATATCGTTTGAGTCGTTGACGGCCGGTTCTAACTTCCGCTCTTCCACAGGAGCCGTCTCAGGTGGCTTTTTCACATGTTCTTGTGGTTCTTTCGATGTTTTTGATGTTTGAGGCGGCGGCTTAGCAGTTTCGACGAAGGGCAGAAAATAAGTTGGGAATATAAAGTTCTTGCCCTTGTATTTTGTCACTCTGCCCCAGAGTCTGTAGCTTGCCCCATTAGAAGTCTGCACGTTAGGCACGGCAGTCATCCCAGGTGGCTTGCTTATAATGGGGCGAGCAGCAGAACGCTCGTTAGCATCAGTGATCATCTTTTCCAAAGTCGCCGACGGCAGCAGCTCTAATCTTGTTCCGGCGCGGGCTCGAGCTCTATAATCGCTTACGTCTGAACCAAATTCAAAGAACCAGTTATCGTTGCTATCAGAGATGTCTAATCTGCCGTTGACGCCCCGCAGGATAAAGCCGTCACGCAGCAGAGTTTGGCGGACTGTCTTTGCATCTGGCGCGGCAGCGGTCATAAAAAATGCTAAAATAGGAATCACAAGTGTTCTAACCATATCAGTAGTTTTAAGTGCCAAATTATCAATAATCACTAATCAATTTTAAAACCTGCTCCGGCTCATCGGCCAGCTTTATGTGCCGGGTGCTGTCAGGGTCGTCGCTTGCGACCAGCTCGACCAGCGGCTTCCAAAATCCGCCTACAAGTATAATCGGTTTATCTGCTTCGAGAAAGCCCTTGTTTTTTAATTCCCAGACCTTTGCTAATTCCAGCAATGTTCCTGTTCCGCCGGGCAGCACAACATATCCCTGTCCAAGCTTTATCAGCGTATCGAGCCGTTCATCGAGCGAATCGGCAACAATTTCACGAGTAATATATTCGTTTGCTATGCTGCTCTCAAACGCTGAGCACGTAACGCCGATGATTGTACCATTGGCCTCGGCTGCTCCTTTTGCCGCAGCCAGCATTGTTCCGCCGTATCCGCCGTTGGCGATGGTGAAACCGGCCTGTGCCAATAGCTTGCCTACTTTCTTAGCGAGCATGTAAGCCGAATCGCCCGGCCTGGCCCTTCCCGTCCCGAAAATAGTTATTGTTTTCTTACTCATCAGTTTTCTTCCGGGTGTAATTCAAAAGACCGGCCGAAAGCAGAATTTCCCTGTCTCTGTCGGAGAGTTCCAGCTTGCCGGCAAATTCGAACGAGCCATCTCCTTTAGCAATCCTCACCGTGTTGCTGTGCTTTATTGCTTCGAGCAGACTATCGATTATCAGTTCGTCGTCGCGTTCGATTTTGTCATAGTCAGCCGGCTCGGTAAATTCAATGGGCACGATGCAGAAGTTAATTAGATTGGCCTTGTGGATTCGCTCAATGCTTTTAGCGATGACCGCGCGCACGCCCAGATGCATTGGACAAAGAGCAGCGTGTTCTCTCGACGAGCCCTGACCGTAACTTTCGCCTGCTACAATAACACCAGCTATTGCCTTTTTCTTTAAATCGAGGGCACGCTGAGCAAAGGTCGGTTCGTCTTGTTTGTTGAAACAATTGAAAACTACTTTTGCATATTCGGGTACGTTTGAGCGCAGTTTCAGAAAAGTTCCTGCCGGCATAATATGGTCTGTGGTTATTTTATCACCGCATTTAATCAACACTTTAGCTTTCAGGTTTTTCGGCAGTGGCGTTGGCGTCTCAGGCACTACGATCGTAGGCCCATGCAAAACCTCCACTTTTTCGGCATCCTTTTCGCTCAAAGGCTTTTCTATCATATTGTCGTTGATGATAAATTCGTCCGGCAGCTCTATTTTTGGATATTTTATTCCGAGCAATTTTGGCAAATCGCGTGGGTCGGTAATTCGGCCGGTCAGAGCCGAAGCAGCCGCCGTTTCGGGACTTACCAGATAGACCTGATCGCCGGGTGTTCCGCTTCGTCCGACAAAGTTTCTGTTAAACGTGCGCAAACTTACTACCGCGTCCGCTGGTGAAAAGCCCTGCCCGATGCACGGCCCACAGCCAGATTCTAAAATCCGTGCGCCGGCTGAAATCATATTTGCCAGTGCCCCGTTTTCCGCCAGCATATTCAGAACATCTCTGCTGCCCGGAGCAATCGCAAATTCGACCATATTGTTTATGCGCCTGCCTTTCAATACCTTCGCCACCATCATCAAATCGGCAAGGCTCGAATTTGTGCAGCTTCCTATCACTATCTGCCCCGTTTTGAGACCGGCAATTTCCCCGATGGTTTTGACATTATCCGGCGAAGATGGAATGGCCGCCATCGGCTCAAGCTCAGACATATTTATCTCGATGATGCGGTCGTAATCGGCATCTGAGTCGGTTGTCAGCGATTGATAGTCCTGCTCTCGTTTCTGGGCGGCCAGGAATCTTCTGGTTTGTTCATCGCTGGCAAAGATGCTCGTAGTTACGCCCAGCTCCGCTCCCATATTCGTAATCGTCGCCCGCTGCGGCACAGACAACGTTGAAACACCCTGGCCGAAATATTCGACCACCCAGCCAACATTGCCTTTTGTTGTCAGTATGCTGAGCAGTTTGAGAATAACGTCCTTGGCGGCCACCCAGTTGCTTAGTTGCCCGCTGAGCTTTACTCCCAGGACATTCGGACATTTCAGGTAAAATGGCCCGCCGGCCATAGACACCGCTACATCCAGCCCCCCTGCCCCGATAGCAAGCATACCGATTCCGCCGGCGGTCGGCGTGTGGGAGTCGCTGCCCAACAATGTGGCCCCGGGCTTGGCGAACCGCTCCAGATGGACCTGATGACAGATGCCATTGCCCGCCCGCGAATGATAAACTCCACACTTTGCAGCTATCGTTTGCAAATACAGATGGTCGTTTTGGTTCTCCGGCCCAAAGCCGGCCATATTGTGGTCGATGTAACTGACCGACAAATCGGTTTTAACTATGCCCGCCCCCATCGATTCGTACAGCAGAAATGCCGTCGTTCCCGTGGCATCCTGCGTAAGCGTCTGGTCGATACGAATGCCAATCTGCTCACCGGCAGCGAGCTTGCCGTCAACCAGGTGCTCGCTAAGTATCTTGTAAACAAGCGCTTGTCCCAATTTTGTACTCCTTGAAATCCAAGCGTACAATCTAACATAAATGCCCGGCGAAAACAAATCTTGAGAATTGATTATTTTCTACCGATTAGCCCCGACATCTTTTTTAATTACCACTAACCAATAATAAATAAAGAAGCGGCCTTATGTGTTTTGCATAAGGCCGCCTGTAAACAACCAAAACAGGAACTGTCCTTTACGCGATCCCGCTGTCGACCCATAGAATGCCGGGCGAGCAGTTTATGCACCTAACGACGTAGGAAATCACCAGTCACGCACAACTACACCATCTTTGCCTACTAAATAGCGGTCTCCATCTTTAACCTTAAGATTATAGACCTTGCCGACAAAAGGCATTGCTCTGATTGTAACGCTTTTAATGCCGACTGTGCCGTTTAATGATTTCAGCTTGAGGCCGCTTGTTAAGTTTTGTGCCGCGATCCATTTGCCGGAATCAAGCATGAAGCAGTGTGCATCTACAACGCTGATACGATTTCCGCTCTCGAGCACTATATCGCGACATTCCCACGTTCCCTGGTGCTCTTCGAGTTTTTCAATTTGTTCTGAGGACGCTGTTAGCACGGCAGGGTTAAGCTTGCCGACCGTCTGTCCCGGCACAACTTTTGATATTTTTACAAGTGCCCCGTTTACCCACACAGGTGTATCAGGAAGAAAACATGTCCTGGGTTTTGGTCGGGGCGGGGGTGCGACTCCTGGTTCGCCATCGTGTACCAGGAGAGAATCAAGTCTATTAGCCGGCTCACTGGTTCCAGGTACAGGTATATTGCCTCGTCGTATGTCCCCGGGGCCCCAGAAGGTGTAGATGTTATCCTCATTAACGCCGCAGAATGAGCGGTTCTCAAAGAGTACGTGGCTGTCCATAAACAACACGTTTTGCCCGTCCTCCTGGTGGGCAATGGCATTTCCAGCATTGATTCCTTCTCTACCGCCGTCAGGGTTGAAGAGGCTTATATCCTTGGGTTCTGCGGCGGGAGATGCTATCCATGGGTTCCGGTCGGCCGCTATTGCCATGGCGGGTTCGCTTGATGTGGTCAGAGCGTACAGGCCAAAGGGCATATGATAGGTGTAGCTGCAATGCGTTAATGGCTCGATGCCGAAGTCCCAGAGATCAATAAGCTCTCTGTTGCCCGCGCCATCATCGGCCGGCTTAAACTCTGTAGTTCCGGAATCACCTTTGCAGAGGAAAGACTTAGGTGTTACCTCGGTATACTTTACCAGAAGATAGAAGCTGGACGTAATGGTTCCCACTCCGCCGGTGCCATCTGCGTTTAAGCCGTAAGCAGTACGTCGATCAGGAGCCATCCAGTTAGGTATACGGCCGGCCCAGGTGCTGTTTCTGCCACCAGCACGCGGAAACTCGTCCTCGTAATCGCCGGCGTAGAGGAGCATTGCCCTGCCTATACCGGACAGGTTCGTGCCGCAGACCATTCGGAAGGCGATCTGCCTGACCTTGGCCAGCGCGGGCATCAGAATGCCCATCAATAGAGCTATGATCGCAATCACGACCAACAGCTCAACTAAAGTAAAACCTTTCCGTTCCATTTTTCTTCTCCTTTACTTTTTTCGGAGATTCGCAAGCCCGACCGTTTTTAGGTACATTTTGATAATCTCTTTTTGATAAAGATAAGTGCGACTCATTGCCGGGCTCGCATTATGACAGTCCCTGCAAAAAAGTAACGTATAGGACCAAACACCGTTTTCCGCGAATCTCCATGGTTTTCTTTTTTCGCCTAAAAACGGTCGGTTCAAACAGATTCAGAAAACCGGTTTTTGCCGATTAAGGTTCGCGCAGTTAGTTCGTTCTGCGTTCAAGGCTGTCTTCAGTTCAATGTCATAAGCCAATTGTCTGCCAGGTAGGTTTAGCGTATGAAATAAGGAGCAAATATGATGGCAAATTAGATGATAATAAGCCTTTCAAGCCTACCTATCAGCACCTTTTTTAGTATTGGCGCAAATCCTACGCGCAAATCTGCTGCCGGCTCAATGTTATAAGCCAAACTGAAAAAGAACCTTTTCTTCGACAGGCAGGTTTAAGAAATGAAATAAGAACCAAATATGATGACTACTTAATTTATGATATTTTCGGACCTACCTGTTTCTATTGTAATATTACCACAAAGCCACTTTCCTGTCAAATAAATTTCGGCAAAATTGTCTGATTTTTTGAGAATTTTAATTTGCTTAATACTCGTATTTTTAGCCCGGAATCGCAGATATGACTAACCAAAAAACTCATAAAAAAGCGGCCTTATGCGCTTTAGCACAAGGCCGCCTCTAAACGACCGAATTAAGGATAATCCCTACATGATCCGGCTACCGGCCGCCAATACGGTGTTATATAAGCAGATTGAACACCTGCTGACGCCACCGCATCAATAATCACGCACGATTACCTTGTCTTTGCTTACCAAGTACTGGTTTGAGCCTTTAATCTTCAGGTTGTAGACCTTGCCGGCAAATGCTCTGGTTGTAACGCTTTTGATACCGACGGTGCCGTTTAATGACTTTAGCTTGAGGCCGCTTGTCAAGTTTTGTGCCGCGATCCATTTGCCTGAATCAAGCATGAAGCAGTGTGCATCTACAACACTAATGCGATTTCCGCTCTCGAGCACTATATCGCGACATTTCCACGTTCCCTGGTGCTCTTCGAGTTTTTCAATTTGCTCTGAGGACGATGTTAGCACGGCAGAGTTGAGCTTGCCGACTGTCTGTCCCGGGGCGACTTTTGAGATTTTTACAAATGCCCCGTTTACCCACACGGGTGTATCAGGAAGGAAACATGCCCTGCCTTTTGGTGGGGGTGTGGGTGCGGCTCCTGGTTCGCCATCGTGTACGAGGAATGAATCAAGTCTATTAGCTGGCTCACTAACTCCAGGTACAGGTATATTGCCTCGTCGTATATCCCCGGGGCCCCAGAAGGTGTAGATGTTATCCTCATTAACGCCGCAGAATGAGCGGTTCTCAAAAAGAACGTGGCTGTCCATAAACAACACGTTTTGCCCGTCCTCCTGGTGGGCGATGGCGTTTCCGGCATTGATTCCTTCTCTACCGCCGTCGGGGTTGAAGAGGCTGAAATCCTTGGGTTCTGCGGCGGGAGATGCTATCCATGGGTTCCGGTCGGCCGCCACTGCCATGCCAGGTTCGCTTGATACAGTCAGAGCGTACAAGCCAAAGGGCATATGATAGGTGTAGCTGCAATGCGTTAATGGCTCGATGCCGAAATCCCAGAGGTCAATAAGCTCTCTGTCGCCTGCGCCATCATCGGCGGGCTTAAACTCTGTGGTTCCGGAATCACCCTTACAGAGGAAGGACTTAGGTGTTACCTCGGTATACTTTACCAGAAGATAGAAGCTGGACGTAATGGTTCCCACTCCACCGGTACTGTCTGCGGCTAAGCCGTAAGCACTAAATCGATCAGGAGCCAGCCAGTTAGCTATACGGCCGCCCCAAGTGCTGTTTCTGCCACCAGCACGCGGAAACTCTTCCTCGTAATCGCCGCTGTAGAGCATCATTGACCTGCCGATACCGGACAGGTTCGTGCCGCAGACCATTCGGTAGGCGATTTGCCTGACCCTGGCCAGCGCGGGCATCAGAATGCCCATCAACAGGGCTATGATCGCAATCACGACCAACAGCTCAACTAAAGTAAAACCTTTTCTTTTCATGTTTTTCTCCTTTAATTTTTTTGAGATTCGCAAGACCGACCATTCTTAAGTACACTTCGGTTTACATTTTGATAGATAAATGCTTACTGCCACATAAAAGTGAGACACTAAACACTACACTGTTCCTGCTGCGAATCTCCTTCACTTTATATTTTCACTGAAAAACGGCCGGTCCAAACAAATTCACAAAACCGATTTTTAGCGATAAGGTTCGTGCAATTAGCTCTTTTTATGTTTAACATTGCTGTCGGCTCACGGGTGTAAGCCAAACTATAAGAAACAATTTTTTCCCTTGCAGGTGGGTTTGTGATATGAAATTTGAACCAAAATATGATGACGGTATAGATTATAATAATAAAACTTTCCAAACCCACCTACTCCTAAGTCCGATATTAGCAAAAAGCAGCCTGGCTGTCAAATGAATTCTGTGATTTTTTGTAAGTTTCTTGAAAAAATTTACAATTTGCCTAAAATCTTTGTTTTCGGTCTGGAATTGCATATATGCCTGCCAAGAAAAAAATCGAAAACATAAAAAAACTGCTAAGAAAGCACGGGCAGAACCATCTCTTAGCATTCTGGGAGCAATTAGATAAAGCTCAAAGGCAGAATCTTCTTGCGCAAATCCAGCAGTTGGATTTTGCGAAAATAGACCATTGGGTGACCAATTTCGCTAACAAATCCGCTTCTGCTGCGATAACTTCCGACCTCATACCGGCTCATTCCTACGGTTTTACGCCGACCGATCCGGAGCAAAAGCGAAAGTATGCCGAAGCCGTAGCATTGGGCAAAGAGCTGATATCTGCAGGCAAGGTTGCCGCCTTTGTCGTCGCAGGCGGCCAGGGAACCCGGCTCAAATTCGATGGCCCAAAAGGAGATTTTCCCATCAGCCTTGTCAAAAACAAAACCTTCTTCCAAATCTTTGCCGAATCTATTGCAGCAGCCACGCAAAGATATCAAACTATCTGCCCCTGGTATATTATGACCAGCTCTTTGAACTACGCCCGGACTAAAGAGATTTTTCGTTCGAATGAATATTACGGCTTGGATGAAAAAAATGTCTTTATAT
>JGI24422J19971_10002761_pt1 | contig 10936 bp, 9 predicted proteins | sample DeeMarSWOR152_54_FD_19971 | JGI IMG/M metagenome (IMG submission 19971)
GGAGCCTCGCGCAGAGAGAGAAGCACGGGGAATCTTTGAGGGGGCTTAGTTGCTTCTTGTGGCCACGAATTGATTGAGCTTGAGGAGGTTGTTCCTGATTGGTGAGTCGGGAAAGAGCCTGAGGAACGCTGCAGCCCGATCAACGTAGTGTTGGGCATCGTACCGGCATCTCGCGATGGCACCGTTGCTGCGAACTAGCTCGCCTACCTCAAGATAGTCCTTGTCCGAGGCCTGTCCCTGTTTGAACAGATCCTCCAGCTGCTCCCGCTCCTGAGAGCTCAGGCAAGTGAGGGCGTAGATGAGCGGCAGGGTAATCTTACCCTCTTTGAGGTCACTGCCGGTGGGTTTTCCGGTGGTCTCGGCCGTGGCGGCATAGTCGAAGACATCATCGATGATCTGGAAGGCAATACCCATATTGAGCCCAAAGTCCTTGAGCGATTGAATGTCGTCCCCGTCTGCACCAGCGACGATCCCTCCACCGGCGCAGGCAGCCGAGATGAGGGCAGCCGTCTTGGCGGTAATGATGCCCATGTATTCCTTTCTGCTGAGCTTCCAATTGTGGGTATTCACAAGCTCCAACATCTGGCCCTCGGTCATCCTCGTGGCAGTGTCGGCAAGGATCTTGAGCAGTTCAATGTGTCGCTTTTCAATAACGATGCGGGAGAACTTGGAGAAGAGAAAATCACCTACGAGGATCGCTGCCGGGTTTCCCCACACCTTATTGGCTGATGCCTTTCCCCGCCTGACTGTGGCATTATCAATGACATCATCATGCAGCAAGCTCGCAGCATGGAGAACCTCAAAGATGGTTGAAAGCGTATACCGATCACGTTCGAGGTAGTTACAGAGCTCACAGGAGAGGACAAAAAACAGGGGCCTGAGCCTCTTGCCGTTTCCGAGCAAACTGTACTTGGCGACCTCCTCAATGAGCGAGACATTGGATTNGAGCATTTTACCGAGCTCNTCGTCAATCCGCTCAAAGTATGNGGTGAACTGATCCAGAAAGGTGGGTTGGTCGGTCATGATTACCTTACCGATGTATTNCTCGGGGGCAGATTCTGCACTGTTTTTAGAAACATATCTNAATGATCAATGGTTGTCAAAGCAATTGTGCGCCGAGACGATAGGCCCNGAAACAAATGGAGAGATCAGTGTAGAACTCTGCACAGGAAGAGGTCGACATCGCATACGTCACGGTCACGTCAACTCCTCAGTCACTAAGTACCACATCCTAGATCAACTCCAGATCAGCGATGTCGACCCCAACTTCAGGATGCTGTGTGTTGACCAGCACACGAGAAATCACCTCTATCCTAAAGCCGAAAAGTATGCCCGATGGTGCCACTGCCGTGACTGGTATTTATTCTCTCAATTCATTGCCTTTGTTCAATCGGGTACTTCACTCAAAAACAACGCAACCATGCCCATTTTAAATGGGAGCATCTGCGCTGTGAGTTGAGTGCCCCATCTCATGTCGGGGGAATCCACCCATGGACAGCTGCAAAAAGAGGGTTTCACGAGGGAACCTTGGGCGGTCTCTGAGCTTCCGCGTTGGCCTCTGGTTTGATCCGCCTGTCGAATCAGTCATCTCATTTACGGTTGCTTTTATTGGTGTTTTCCGATAAGGTCGTCTCCGCAATGGAGCGTCGTCCCGCTGCCAAAAATCAGTTGAAGCTGGAGGAAAGGTTTCGGCCGTTCGCAAAGAAAATGACCGATGAGGGAATTCCCTCGCTCATCATAGACACCTTTAAGTTTTACTACGGAAATCTTGTCAGTGGCGAAAGGGGGCTGATATCTAAACAGGACATCATTCCCATCAAAAGTGAGGACATACCGGATTTGGAAACTCTGGATAGGTTCACTGAAGAGGGACTGCAAGCACTTAAGGAGACGGCCATAATCAAGCTGAATGGTGGTTTGGGAACAAGTATGGGCCTCTCTAAGGCCAAGGCCCTGATCGAGCTAAAGGATGGGTATAACTTCCTGGACATTATCGCGAGACAGATTTTGAGCCTCAGAAAAGAGCACGGCACCATTACGCCACTCGCCCTCATGAACAGCTTCAATACCGATGAAGACAGCATAGAATTTCTCAAGAGGTACCCTCAGCTCAGCTCTGATATCCCGCTGTCGTTCTTACAGCATAAATTCCCAAAGGTGCTTCGAGCTGACCTCAGCCCGGCAGATTGGCCCGCAGAGCGCGATTTGGAGTGGAATCCCCCCGGGCACGGGGATATTTACCCTGCATTGGTTACATCCGGCATGCTGGACAAGCTGCTTACTGGGGGCTACAAATACGCCTTTATCTCAAACTCGGATAATCTCGGGGCCACATTGAATCTGGCAGCGCTGGGATACTTTGTGTCTCAGGGCTCTCCATTTTTGATGGAGGTCGCCGACAGAACTGAAGCAGATACTAAGGGAGGTCACCTGGCGCGCCTCCGACGCAGTGGTGGACTCATCCTCAGGGAAATAGCCCAGTGTCCCAAGGAAGAGACCCTGGAGTTTCAGAATATACGGATACATAGATACTTCAATACAAACAACATATGGATCAACCTTGTTTTTCTTGCCAAGCAGCTGGAAAAAGCCGGAAACATCCTCAAGCTACCCGTCATTGTAAATCCCAAGAACTTGGATCCTAAGGATGACTCATCACCAGAGGTTTACCAAATTGAAACGGCCATGGGATCGGCCATTTCAGTCTTTGAAAGATCCGATGCCCTGAGGGTGCCGAGAACAAGATTCACCCCTGTTAAGAAGTGCCAAGATCTCCTCGCACTCAGGTCCGACTGTTTTGTGATGACCCCGGACAGCAGGGTCGTGCCGAACCCTGATAGAAAGCTCGGCCCCATTACGATAGATCTCGATGATAGATACTATAAGAGGCTCGACCAACTACAAAAACGATTTCCGCACGGTGCGCCTTCCCTGATCGATTGCAAATCACTCAAGGTGGAGGGAAATATTTACTTTGGAAGGGGAATTGTGATAAAGGGAGCTGTAATTATTGGCAATTCATCCTCAAGAGCGGTTACGATCCCTGAGGCCACCGTCATTGATAAGGACTTGCTTTTTGACTGAAACTCGACAGAGGATGCATCATGACAAACGGCGACCTCGAGAATATTGAGAACACCCTGAGGCAAATCCAGAACATCGGCATCATGCTTGATGGTGCCAGCGAATATGTTTGTGAAGACGGGGTGCTTAAGAGATTCTCTAAGTACCTAGAAACCTACACGAAAACCCTTGAAACCGATGTCCGGACGCTAAAGAAAAGATTTCCGGGAAGATTCCCCAACACTCCGCGAGTGGATAGCTCACTTTCCAGAATCAGAGATATCTCCAAGTCCATGAGAGGGGGCAAAAAACCTGATGCAGAAGCCGAGTGCCGTGCAGGACGCCTCGGTCATGAATTGACTGCAGAAATAGTCGAGCTAAGAGGTGGTGTCCAGGATATCTGGGACACGGTGAGCGGCAAGGTCAAAAGATACACAGTTGCTGAGCGAATCGCGGGTCAAGGAGGCAAGGTAACCGCAGCGTTCTATTATCTCTCTCCGTTCGCTCCAATCCCACGGAAGATCATCCTCGCGGTAATAATACTCGTCCTTATAGGCTTTGGGGGGTTGTATTTCACCATGGAATCGGAGACCGCCCTGGTTCAGGGTATCAAAGACGACATGGCCCACCTGGAAACAAACAAAGAAGAGCTCGCTGGGAAAATGCAGGAATATGAAAAAACCGCGGCTGAAATCAAAATGCTTGAGAAAAAGAACCTCAGCAGGAAGGATAAAATCAGGCTCCTAAACCTATCGGTAGAGGAGGGAAAACTAAGCGAGTTTATTGAAAAAACGAAGGTTCTTATAGAAAAAAGAGAAAGGGAATTGGAAATAAAAAAGGGGAGGCTGGAGGAACTCAGGAGTAAATCATTTTTCCAGAAGCTACTGAGAAGGTAGACGCCACGGAGATTCCAAACAATANCTTATATCATTAAGGGGATAAAATCACTTTTCTCCCTCTTTTCAGCCAAAACACACNTGTCTTTACTACCCCTCGTTATCCGAACAGTGACCGATTCATGAGGAGATGCATCGCTGTAGGATGCGGTCATTGCGGCAGCCGAGGCTATTTCGTCTGCTGAGAGCTCACCTATTGCTAAAGCCGTAGGCCCGGCGATTGACTCAACTCTCAACATCGTATCTCGCTCCTCCCTTAAGGAGCTAATCACCTCATTTTCCACCCGGTTTCGGCCCACCACGATCTTGACATGGTCGCTGAGTCTGAAGTGCCTTCCCACCTTAAGGAATTCAATATCCCGCCGTGAAAAGCCAGGATTTAAGAATACGAGATCTTTCAGACGGCGGGAAAAGACTTTCTCCGTTAAAAGGCATCCTCCGGCAGGAGAGGGGTATTCTGCTACTCCAAAACTCCTAGCCAATTCGATCTGCGGCTTTCGAGAACGACCTGACAGCCCCAATAGGTTCTCTCTTCTTACCCACCCCTGCTTTTCAGGAAGGGTTTCAGGTAGAAGCTTTGCTGAAAGCGGTCTGAGAATACGCTCCTTGAAGTCCGTGCCATGAGCAATAGTGGAAAGGGATCTAAGGTTTTGCGACATGGGGCGCTGACCAACAACCTCTCCACTTATCATGAAATCCGCTGCCTCCTCCTTCAACATCTCGCCGACCATTTTAAACATAAGCTGATGGCAATCAATACATGGATTCATCCCCTTTCCGTAACCGTGCCTCGGATTCAGCACTGCCTTAAGGAGCTCATCGGTTATATCCATAATTTTGAGTGGAAGTTCTATATTTCGTGCGGATCGAGCGCCCTTATCGGACGAAAAAAAGGGGCTTTCAAAACAGACGCCCACAACCTCAATCCCTTGATCCTGAATGAGTTTTACAGACAGAATGCTATCCAGGCCCCCAGAAAAAAGCGCCAACGCTCGCATAAAACACTCCCTTCGGGCTTTTCAAATACCCTAATAAAGCAATCCATAGGAATCAAGAAAAAGAATTGGTGGTTTACCTGGTGTTACCTCGGGCCGGGTGATGGTGGAAGGTGCCTGGAGGGTATATTTCGAGGAGACAACCTCCAGTTGGAAAATGGTGTGCACCCTCAAGCAAAGCGGCTTGGTGACAAAATCACCGCAAACCATTTTACCATGAGTGGTTTCTCAGGAGCGTCTGACTTGGAAGCTGCACTTCGGAGTTATTCATGAAGGAGACTTAGGCTGAGCATGGAGATGTCTTTTTTTGCCATGCTCTCTTGCGTATTTATTCCTCAGGAGAATCATCGCGGTTATCCGGTAATTCACGGGAAAGGATAGTTTCTCTCAGGGTGTCATAATTTCGGCCTCGGAAGCAATCCTGCCATCTTAACAATCTCAGGTACCTTATGTTCCCATTCAATTGCCATCAGGTGGATTCCGGCGATTCCCTCTATTTCTCTGAGTTCTTGTATCTGCTCGCAAAGAATCTTTATCCCCTCAGCAGCCACATTTCCCTTCCCTGCTCCCCTAAGCCGTTCTATCGTCTCCTCTGGTATGATAATACCGCTGACATTAGCGGCCATATACCGCGCCATACCTACCGATTTAAGGGGGGTCACGCCAGCCAAGATCTTACATTTTTCGTGTAGCCCCATATCCACCGCTTGTTTCATAAAATCCCGAAAGCGTTTCATATCATAGATACACTGGGTTTGTATGAAATCGACCCCAGCTTCCACCTTTTTGGCAAGCCTATGCACTCGGTACCAAAATGGATCGGCGAAGGGGTTGCTCGCTGCACCTATAAACATCTTGAAATCGCCTTCTATTTCCTCTCCACATATAACCTTATGCTCGTCCCTCATGGTTTTGACCATATGGATCATCTGAATGGAGTCTATATCAAAGACATTCTTTGCCTCAGGATGACTACCAAACGATTGATGGTCGCCGGAAAGGCAAAGCATGTTCTTTATCCCGAAGGCAGCGGCACCGAAGAGATCAGACATCATAGCGATCCTGTTTCGATCCCTGGCTACCATCTGCATGGTCGGCTCCAAGCCCTCCTCTATCAGTATCTTGCACGCAGCAATCGAGGACATTCGCACAATAGCGGTTTGGTTGTCAGTAATGTTTACCGCATCCACATTGCCCTTGAGCATGGCTGCCTTCTCTTTAACCACTTCCACGTCCGGGCCCTTCGGAGGACCTAACTCACCAGTAATAACAAATTCACCTTTTTCCAAGAGCCTTTCAAGATTACTTCCGGATTTCATATTTTCGCATCCTCCCTCACTGTCTTACGTAGACCACCGCTGTGACTCGGTCTCCAGTCCTTGTAAGGTTCAACCGACCGTACCCGATCGAGTTCGCCCAAGGCATTGAGCCGTTCGATAATAAGATGCCAAGCACACTCGGTATCCTCACTGATCTCACATTTTCCATCAAAAGATCCCCCGCACGGTCCATTGAGCAGGCTCTTCGCGCATCTGGTAATAGGGCAAATACCAGCGGTCTTTTCAAGCACACAGTCCCCGCACCCGACGCAGCGTTCTTCCCACTCACCAACACCTATATTAGCACCCATAAAGGTAGTATTGAGTGCTGGTACTACCCGAACAAGTCCCTCATCGATAATCTTATTGAAAAAGGTGGAGGCGTGTTGAACTCCTACGCCACATGCCATGGAGACCACAATATCCGCCTCCTTTACCTTTTCGATTAAGACAGGATCATCCATATACTCATCGTCGCACTGGCGCAGTGCCATGAACTCCTCGACCTCAACGTTTTTTCCATTCCTTCGGAAAGCCAGTCTCAGTTGAGAGCCCAGGATTTTTACCTCCTCTTCCCCACCGGCCATACATATGGTAACGCATGAGCCACAGCCCAAGATGAGAATTTTGGAGCAGTTGTCGACCATGGACAGTATCTCTGAAAATGGTTTTCTCTCACCTACTATCATAGTGTATCTCCCTGTATTAAGAGTTCACTCTAGGCCTATCCCTTCCGTCGGTTAAGGTCGTAGCGGGTTTGGCCCTAATGATCTGATATCTTCTGTCATACTAGTCAGAATAGCGGCAAACTTCTTGCCCCCAGGCCCAGGTACAAAATCATATCTGAGTCTCCCTTGCTCAAAACCGGCTTCCCCTATGAGAGATTGAGCCCGCTGCACCTTCTTCTGAGCCCTGTAATTTCCCTCCTTAAAATAGCACTCTCCAAACTTGCACCCAATAACGACAACGCCATCCGCACCAGCCTCAAGGGCCTTCAGAAGATGAAGGACCTCCACCTTGCCCGTGCATAAGACCCTTATCACCCTCACGTTAGGTGGAAACTGAAACTCCATTTTTCCAGCCACATCCGCGGCGGCAAGGGCACAGTAGTGACAGCAAAAGGCCACAATCTCCGGTTCAAATTGTTTCATTTCTATCTCCTTGTCTCAATCATGCAAACATTGTCTGTATTTGAGGAATGACATCGCTATCGGTGAAGCTCTTAAGCTCGATGGCATCATTGGGGCACGCGCTCACACACACTCCGCACGCCCGACACTCCAGAGGAACAATCTCCGCTACCCCGTCGTCATTGATGAAAGGCACTCCAAAGGGACATACCCTCACACAGGTAAGGCATGCTATACATTTCCCAGGGCTAACTTCGGCATGAACAGCCTGATGCACGAGTGCTTCCTTGGAAAGCACGGATAGCGCCGCTACTGCAGCAGCCTTTGCCTCGGCAATACTTTCATCTATTGCCTTGGGTCCCTGTGCCAGGCCACACAGGAATATTCCCTTCTTGCTAAAGGTTACCGGAGTAAAGGTCATATAGTCCTCCTCATCGAAGAACCCATATTTCCCTAAGGGAACCCCCAGTAAATGGGACAGGGCTCTATTATCCTCTCCAGGTAATACAGCGGCGTTCAATACTAAGAGGTCCGGCTTCAACTCGAGACTTTCTTGGGTCTGACTGTCGTCGAATGTGATCGCCAGCCCGCCATTTCGAGAGACATCCAACCCCTTTTCCTCATCATATCGTATGAAAGCTACCCCCTCTTTCTTCGCCTTTTGATAAAGGGTNTCATTGAGGAAGTAAGTCCTTATATCCCTGTGCAGATGNTGAATCTTGATCTTAGGATTAATCTCCTTNAGTCTGAGGCTATTTTTCACTGCCTGGGTNCAACACACCCGNGAGCAGAAAGGCCTTTCACGTATTCTCGATCCAACACAGTGGATAATAACGGCGGAATCTATATCCTTTAGTTTTGGTTCATCCCTTTCTATGAGCTCTTCAAGCTCTAACTGGGTGATTACCTTTTCATGGTTCCCATAGAGATAGCCTTCAGGTTTATACTCCATTCCTCCTGTGGCGACGATAATTGCTCCATAGTGCTGATCAAGCTCCTCTGAAGGGGTATGTATCTTGGCATTGAATTGGCCTACGCGGCCTTTCATCTGCTTTATCTCCGATTTCAAAAAGACCTTTATTAAGGAATTGTTCTTCATTTCTCCCCTCAGGGCATCGAGATATTCCGAAACCTTTCCGCCCTGTGCATCATAGGAAAGCCGGGAGGCGTTACCACCCAAATTATCCGTTTTCTCCACGAGGTCAACGGGTATCCCCTGCGATGCTATGCTGTGGGCAGCTACCATACCTGCCACACCTCCCCCAATAACAAGACCTCTCTGCCTCACTTCCCTTGTGTAAACAGGCAGTGGTTCAAGGCCTTTTACCTTGGCCACAACTCCGGTCACTTCTCCCTTCATCCTCTCAGTGGCTTTACCCTTTTCATCAATATGAACCCACGCAGCGAGTTCCCGCGCATTAACCATCTCTACCAGGAATTTATTGAGCCCTACCTGTCTTATAAGATTCTGAATCTTAGGCAGATGGCTCCGGTAGCTACAGCCAACGAAGACAACCCGGTTTACCTCGTTTTCCTTTATGCTCCTTTGGATTTGATCGACGCCCTCTGCGTAACAGGCATAGGGAATTTTCATGGTCTCCACAACCCCATCTAATTCGCTGGCAAACTTTGCAAGCATATCTGTGTCCACCACCTTGGATATAATGCCGCCACACTCGCAAACATAGACACCTACCCTGGGAGGCACGCCTGTGACATCAAGTTCAGGCGGAGGTAATTTAGCGGAGTCATCCTCAGGTGCGGCTCCCGCAAGCAAACCCGCTATCTCCATGGCCGCAGCCTGTGCGTCGGCCACTGCCTCTGGGGTATCACCAAGCGACCTGAAACTGCCACCTACTGCTATGCCGGGCAATGCCATACGAGAGTGTGCTTGGGGAGCAGGAAATTGCCAGGTATTGAGGGGAAATTTTAGTGCCTTAGCTAAGTGTAAGCCATCTTGAGAAGGGATAAGACCGAGACAGAGAACGGCAAGATCAAAGGCCCCTTGGCCCGATTTGTTACCTTCATCAGATATGTAATCTATGGTAAGGTCTTTTGTCTCCTGATCTTCAGCAATGGATGATACCTGACACCTTACAAATGTTATACCATGCCCCTTTGCCTCGTCGTAAACCTCCTCATGAGTCTTGGATATCGCCATGATATCATTATGAAAAACAGCAATCTCGCTTGCCTCATCCTTTGCCTTAGCAGATAAGGCTGACCGGACGGCATGCATACAGCAGACAGATGAGCAATACGCCAGATTCTGCTCTGGCTTTCTAGAGCCCACGCACTGGATGAATGCTATCCTCCTGGCTGTTTTGCCGTCAGAGGGCCTCTTTATCTCTCCTTGTGTGGGGCCATAAATACTGACAAGCCTGTCCATCTGAAAGTTGTCAATAACATTAGCCATGTTGCCGTAACCGAGTGCCTGAGCCTCAGGGGCCTCGTGGAATGGTTCTATGCCCGGTGTGAGTATGATCCCCCCAACCTCAAGCTCCTGTGTAGAAGCTTTGGCATCAAGAATTATTGCATCAGTGGGGCATACCTCGGCACACTTGGTACATTCCTCACCCCTCAAGTGCAAGCAGGTTTCGGGATCAATAGAAGGCTTATTCGGAACTGCCCCTGCATAAGGCATGTAGATTGCCTTCCTTGAGCCCAGCCCATAGTTAAATTCGCTTGCCACCTCAACAGGGCATGCGCGCCAGCATAGGCCACAGGTCACACACTTAATGGGGTCCACATAGCGGGGAGCTCTTCGGATCGATGCAGTAAATGCTCCCGGTTCTCCCTCGACTCCTTCAAGTTCCCCTAATGGCATGATCTGAATATTTGGATTGTTAACTGCCTCCAGGAGTACCGGCGTAATCATCCCAAGGGCAAAATTATCCTCAGCAGTTCTATAAAGCTGCACCAACTTGCCCCCTATATTGGCTTGCTTGTCCATCAAATACACCTTAAAGCCCAAACCGGCCAGATTTAGCGCGGCGTGGACGCCTCCCACTCCAGCTCCAACTACCAATACGGACTTTAGTTTTCTGCCACTGTCCTCCATTTTAACGTCTCTCCTTTACGGTGAAGTTAGTATCAAAAGGGATGTTATGCGTGAGAGGGGTATGGCGGCGGGAAAAAAGCAAATCAGCTTCCTGATCGAAAACTCGCGCCCTCCTGCAGTAGCCCTCACAACAGTAACCTTCGAGATGTGTTTCACTAGATACAGAGAGGGATTATGCGTCTCGTGAAACCAACTCAGCAGGCCACATAAAAACCGCGCTTCTTCTAGCAGAACTATCCTGCCCTGTCAATAGAATCTCTTTCGGGAGTTTCCTCAGTTTTCGGTGAACCCCGTTGTCCATGAGCGACTCGCGTGAGCAGTGGGGGACCCATCGAGGGTAAGCAGGCTTCTACGTGAGCTCAGCCGAACGTAAGGGGGTCCGCCGGTGGCGGACAGAGCCGGGAAGGGGCAGGAATTCCCCGCCTGCGAACCCCGAAAGGGTCACTGCGGGAGCCTTGGAGCGAAAGGGTAA
>JGI24422J19971_10002762_pt1 | contig 10934 bp, 6 predicted proteins | sample DeeMarSWOR152_54_FD_19971 | JGI IMG/M metagenome (IMG submission 19971)
CATTTTCGACATGGTCCTGTAACCTGAACTGCGTGTGGTGTCAAAATTTTCATCTTTCGAAGATTGGACCTGAACCGAATAAGGCGATTTATTATTCGCCTGAGAAGGTTGTTGAACTAGCTATTTATAACGGTGATACTGGTTTATGTGCTAGCTTTCAAGAACCCACGCTGCTTTCTGAATGGGCAATTCCGTTGTTTAGGTTGGGTAAAGCTCAGGGAATAAGGTATTGCTGTTATGTTTCAAACGGCTACATGACCTTAGAAGTTCTTAAAGCACTTCATGAGGCTGCGATGGACGGGCTGAAAATAGACATAAAGGGCAACAATGAGACTTATGAGAAATATTGCGGAGGTGCTGATGTCGAAAAGATTTGGAGAAACGCTTGTGAAGCCAGAAAACTTGGGGTACACGTGGAGATTGTTAACTTGGTTGTCAGAGGTGTTAATGACGACGAAGAAGACTTGCGGTGGGTTATTGAGAAGCATTTGAAGGAAGCTGGAACGGACACTCCGCTTCATTTTACCCGTTATTTTCCAGCCTACAAATTCAACAACCCACCCACAAAAGTTGAAACTTTGGAGGAAGCTTACGAAATGGCTAAGAAGGCTGGTGTTCTTTATCCATACATCGGAAATGTTTCTGGACACAAATACGAGAGCACATACTGTCCAAACTGCGAAGAAAAACTCGTCGGAAGACATGGTTATCACATACTGAAATATGCAATAACTGAGGACAAGAGATGCCCGAAATGCGGGACTCACATTCCTATAACAGGAGAACACATCAAGGGTCTGGGCATATAAAGGGCACGCGGTGGTTCTTTGGTCCTCAAAAAGTGAATTCGTTTACATGTTCTTGGCGAGCGTAAAGCAGCTACTTCTTCAGGTGTTCTTTCTTTCGGCTTGTTTGTGAAGTATCGCTGCTAGCTTGTCTATGGATTCGGCGGTTTCACTGCTGAGCAGTACGTAGTCTTCCAGTCCGCAGGTCGCATTGGGTTGCAGTTGAATTCTGGACATGATGAAGAGCTCCAGCATGGTTTTACCTATGTCAAGTGAGAGTATTGTTGATTCGTTGGGATTGCCAGCAATCATTGCGAGTCCAAACCTTTCTTCTTCGTTTCTCACAAGAATCCATCCCTTTCTCGGTTCAACACCCGATATTGCAAAACCTTCAGCCCTTTTAAATCGGAAAATTTTGTCAGCTCTCGGAAATATCGCCTCATTCTTTTCAAAGTTTCTCCCTACGTTTGGAGAGAGCCACAAGCAACTGAAGAATTTGAACGTAGCTTGTGTGGGGTTTTCGAATTCACGTTTGACCTTGACGATGTTGCTGAACGGCAAGGTTAGATACGAGATTGACCCGGATGTGCCTTTCAATTCTTCCTGCTCTTTAGATTCGAATGAAAACTTGATTCCCTTCCAGTCTGCATCTTCAACCAGGTCCGCCTTGTATATTTCCTTGTGCGTTTTGGATTTCTGAAAGTCAAAATTCTCGTCCAAATACAATGATCTTATTCCACCCGAATAGTTTTCGAGAAACACCTTTGTGCCAATGTTGGGAAAGGAAGTGGCGAGCTGGTTTGCTACGTCTTTCCCCAAGAAATACAGGCATCCCGCATACTCTGGACTGCATTTGAAATGAAGCAGACCATTCGAAACTTTGAAGACAGTCTTCTTCTTCTCTTCAGCCGAAGCAATGTTTGGTGGAGTCTTTCGAGTTTTCGAGAGTATGCATAGATTCATGGGAAATCGGATTTCCTGATTGTCAGCTGAAAACCTTATGCTTCCACTGTGAATTCCCAGCTTGGCTTGAGGGGGAGGGACCACGGATAATTCGGCAGCGAAGGGTTCTTTCGCCTTTACTTCTTTGACTTCTATCTCTGACGGGGAAATCTTCCATCCCTTAGGCGGATTCAAAGTGATCTTTCCGGTAGCGCCTTTGTTTCTGCAGTTCACAACTTCGAGTTGGGTTTTGAGTTCTGAGCTGTCGTAAAGCATGTTCTTGGCTAGTCTTATGTTGAAGAGCGGTTCGGCCTCCACTGTTTTCTCTTGTGGATCGAGCTTTTTCTGAATGAGATTTTTCCATTTTCTACGTACAGCCTGCCAGTTGCCTCGTCCTAAGAGATAGTAGAATTCTGATGTGCAAGCTGATTGGCCTGGCTTTATTTCACCCAGTTCGTACTCAGGAGCAACATATGCTTGTTCACCGAGCTTGATTTTGGAGAGTTTTTTGTTTGACCATATTTGCCCGAAATAGAAGTCTTGCGGTTTGTTTTGGAAGCATATCCATGATTCTTTGTATTCTTTAGGATCTGTCGGCAAATCTGATTCCGAGACTGGAAATCCGATCATTTCTTGTTCCAAAATCTGGGACAGTGGCACAATCATCCGATAATGTAGGCCCCATAGCCACCATGGCCTGAGGGTTCGCACATTCAGCTTGTAGGTTACTTCTGGGTTCATGTTTATGATTCTGATGATCTCTTTAATCAGTGAAGTTCCAGCGTAGAAAGTAAGCATCCTCATCATTTTGACGCCAGGCTTGTCTGGATGCATTGCCGAAAGAACCAATCCTAGGCCTTCAGGTTTCTCATTGACTTTGTAGTCGAATTCAATGGGTCTCACGAAACCAAAGGGTGGACCGACGCCAAATCCCCTGCCTCGCAAGACCTTTTCTCTTCCAGTTGAAGTGTTTTTGTAAATGATGTCTAACAGTCCTCTTCTGAGGCGTACACAAGCAAGGAGGTCTTCGTTTTCAACAAAAACTGACCTGCCGTATTCTGTGTTTTCAACAGAGGCAACAATGCCCCCCGGCGTTATACATTTGACATGGGTTGACTCAGTTCGGGTTTCGACCTTAGCTTCCTTAACTTTTCCTTTTGCACAGAGTCTCAAGGGAATAATGGATGTTGGTTGATCTCTTGAGACTTCTATCTCTAAGCGTAATCCAGAGTGGCTTTTTGGACGAATCTTCATTGGAACGATGGTTTTCTGGAGAGAGAGTCTGTCGAGTTCGTCTACGATAAAAACGTTTCCTGTGAAAGTCTCTTTTGAGTTATTAAATACGTTAAATTGTATTTTTCCCGTTGTTCCAGGTGCTACTACTATGGTTTCCGGATAGGTTTTGAACTCAAGTAGAGGCAGTATGCGCATTCCAACTTCAAGTGGAATTAGTTTGCCGTTGATTATGAGGTTGGCTTTGATGGTTTTCTGTTTTCGATGGATGTCTGGGACTTCCGTTTCTGGGCTTACTTCGAATTTTGCATTTAGTTTGAGAGATGTCGCTTTCTCAACGTTGAAGGATTGTTGGGGGTAAGTTGTAAAGTTTAAGCCTTCGAATCCAGATAAGAACACTGAGCCTTGCATGGCAGTATTTGTGTGGTTTGTGATCTCTATCGTGAGTTCCTGTTCTACGCCGGCAATCACCTTGTGATCTCTGAGTTTGACCTGAATCTTCAGGTGTTCACCGCTGAGGGTCCGTTCTACTCCCAATATGCCGCGGCCGTATCTGTCGACCCAAACTTTAAGGTGGTCTCCGCCCTCAGCAAATTCATAAGGAAACACTTCCATCTCATCGAGTTTAAACTCATCAGGTGTAAGCTCCAGTTTTCGTATCTGTGATGAATACCAATCGTGTCTTTTGAAGAATTCCTTTGACAGTGGGAAGCTGATTATCCCAGGAACAAAGTCTTGCATTTCCACGCTTGTCTCTGGGATCCAAAACAAGCCGACTTTCTTGTATAGAGGCACTGCTCTTAGATTGCCCGCCCAGGTGTCGAGGTCTACACGTTTCAAGTTGCTCTCAGTTGCAATTTGAAGTGATTTAAGGATGAGGGCTTTTCCATGTTTTTTGCCAAGATAATCGGGGTGGACCCCAAATAAGCCTATGTAAGCTGCTTCTGCGTCTTCGTAGTGAGGATGGAGACTGCAAATCCCTGTAAATCTACCCTTGTGAGTTGAAATCAAGACACAAATGTTCTTGACACCTACGGGAAAGGAGTCCAGAACTCTTTCAGCAGTGAATGGAACGCCTCCTGTGAATCCTCCCGGCCAAAGTCCTTCCTTGTCAAATGAGTTTAGCAGCTCCGCTAGTCTCTCAGCATCTTTCTTTTGGAATTCGATGATTTTAGGAGTAGGACTCCCTTCTCCGCTCATTGGTTCGGGTCCTTCTTTTATGGTTGAATTGCCATTTTCGAAATTCGAATTTAGCTTCCTTCCAAATTCATCCGCTTGGATATAAGAATATCGGAGTTCGGTTAGCGCGCGCGTTTGCCTTCCTACAGACAGACGGTTAATGTTTTTCTCCTTAGACGTTATAATCCCACCTGAGAATCAGGCTCAATTCGACACATAGATTTGGAGGGGCTTAAAACCAATCGATCTTGCAAATCGTTTGTAACTTGCTAGAAAGTCCAATGTCAAATGTTAATTTCTGCATTTTCTAAAGGAAAATTTATATGAGGATTAATTGGCTTTATTTTTAATCTCGGGTCGTGATCTATATTTTTGGGCGAAAACTCTGCAGGGTTACTTCTTTTTGGTTGAGCGTTTGCGTCTACGCCTCTTGACAATGGTCACTGATCTCGTTTGATTGAGCTGTCGGATTTGAGCCTTTGGAAAAGCTCGTTCAATCTGTCTTCGTAGTTTGGCAATGTCAACTTCTCCGTAAGTTTTTACGTCAACTATTTGTTTTTCCTTTTCGTCGTAACTCACCGAAATCTTGTATCCGGAACCAATTTCAATCTGGGTTGGCTCTAAAACGAACCCCAGCTCTTCAGAGTCTAATTCGATTAAGCTTTCCGGTTCACGCTTGTGTTTACGTTCTGGCATCATAATCACAACTCTTAAAGAGAAGAGCTATGAAGATTAAATGTTTCTACCTTCAAATAAAGATTATGCGTACGTAGATAGTGTATCAGTGAATCATCATTTTATCCTCATATTTTTTAAGGTGTTGTGTGGCTTCAGAGACATCCATGAAGAGCTTGCTGACTCTTTCCACGTCCTTAACTGTAACATCTTTGCGTTTGGCACTTTTAGCGTTCTGAGCGGCTAAACTCAGCAGTTGAACCGAGTATCGTAGAGAAGTCTTAGCTCCAACCTCTGTGATTTTTTCCAATGCGTTTTCTTTGATGTTTATCTTTTCCTCCTTTGATCGTATTTTCAAGATTTCACGAACACTTTCGGCAGCGTAGTCTTCTGTTCCGATAATTACCGAACGATCAACGAGGTCAAGAGGGAAGCCCATGGGGCTTTTGACGTCAGTGCCACGGATGGTCGTTACACCTCGATTTGTGGCCAGAATGATGATCGGCACGAGCTCGCTTTCGATGGCTCTGCCTAAGAAGCTGAAGGCTTCCAGATCTAGAAGGTGTGAGTCATCAATGAACAAGACGCCTGGATGGATGAAAGCCTTTTCTTCGTCAACCATTTTTTTAACTGCTTCGTCCACGGCTGTGCGGACTTCAGTGTCTATTTCTTTTGTAGCTGCGCCTCCCATGAACATGGAGAAGATTCCTCCTCCCATTCTTTGGCGGGCGTTGATTTCGTCCATATCTGACAATGTCAAAGTGTAGACGAATTCTTTCTCTTTGAGCACATCGCCTGTAGGGCGAGGAATTTTTTTCCTTGTGTCTATGTCATAGGTTTTTCCTTTAGCGCTTTCCATGCTTATGCCAAGGTTGACTACTCTTCCACTTTCAGCGTCAATTTGTATGATATACCCTTCGGATATGTTCTGCTGGATCACCTGTTGAGCTATGCTGGAGCCTGCTTCGATTGTTTTTTCCTCATCTTGAGTTTTCAGTGCAAGTCTGATGCTTTCGGGAACCTTTTGGTAAGGATTGTAGGGATGAGGCGCAGTTTTTATGTCCATGCTGGCAAGTTCGCCTTCGTAGACTTTGCGCATTTCGTGAATCTCTACTCCAATGCATTTTCTTATGGCTTCGATGAGGATCTCTGTTTTCTTACGTTCGCTACTGTATACTTCACTTCCACTCATTTGGATGAACGGTACGTTTTCGCCTAAATCTTTGGATACTGCCACTGCAATGGCTGTCTTACCTGTCCCGGGGGGACCTGCAAGGATTACGGTTTTACCGCTCAGCTTTCCTTCTTTTATCATGTGAACAACAAGACCGGCGGCTTCTCTTGCTCTTTCCTGACCGACCATTCCATCCTTTATTCTAGCTGCTTTCAAGTTTTCGTCTAAACCTAAACCCCTAATGTGGGTATGGGCACCGATTCTTTCAAATCTGGTTGTCGGACGCGTCGGCAATTCTTTAATAGACGCCATAATCACATCGCCTTACAGAGTAAAATCGCAAGTAAAAGGAAAAAACTAAGATATAAACTTCACGTTGCTCGTCACTGATTCTAGATTATGGCTCTTCTGTCCAACAGATAGTTTACGATGGTTATGCAAGAAGCGGCTAAATATGGTTGCTTTGCCAAAGAGACTTTTTCGCCATATCTTAAGGCGAAACCTTCAACCTTTCTCGGGAGCCCAATATGGTCTCCTAAAACAAAAACTGGGCTCTCGCCTACATCAACCTCAAAAATGTCTCTACCGCCTTCCTCGAGAACGTAAATAGGGGCTTCATCCGCTTTCATCTTCAACAGAGCCTCGAAACTTGTTTTGTCAATGGTTATGCCATGATGAGATTTTCCAGATAAAACATTCTTAAGAATTTCCTTCCACGTTTGTTGGTCTGTGCGTACGTCTCTAAGCGTTGCGCCATCAATGTTTAAGTGTAAGGGTGGGGATGGTGCACCACTTAGTAATGCATGGAAGACAACGTTTCTGCGAATTCCATGAGAAAGAAATAGGCTGGCTTGAATACATTCGTGTACAATGTCTAATCTTCCAGCCTCGCGTAGAGTGGTGAATTTCGAATCTGTTCTGCCTTTGCGCGAATACAATACAAACTCTCGCATCTTTGATCAAGCTCAAGTAGATTGTGACTTCATTTTCCTTTTCTGAAGAGTTTAGCGTTTCTATGTCCATGAGATACTTAAACTCAGCTTCTATCTATTGTTTTGCTTCTTCAATGCTTTTGGCCATATTGCAAATATATTTGTCACTTTCAAGTTTGACAATGGGTTTGTGTCCAAGTGGCTGCGTGACGTCTTTTTTCATCTAACACGGTTTGTTCCAGCGCGTGTTTGACGTTCGAGGGCATGTGCTTCCACAACAAAACCTCGCTTTTGCAGAGATAAGCAGACCCTTGATAAGGGTTGCGACCGAGTGTCTGTGAGATTCTCAAGCGTTGTTGAAGGTTCTGTTTTGCTTGCAGCCTCTGTGTTGCGGTCATGATAGGCTATTACTATTAGTGAATCAAGTCTCGGAAGGAAATATTTTGAGAAGATTCGCTGTAACTCTGATCTCGTGGGTCTGTGATTTACTAGGACAGCTCCTTTCATAACTCCTTTGTCAAGGAATATGAACGGGTTCTGTCGGAGGAAAGAAATGGCGCCTTCATTTAGGCAATTGAGTCTCAGGGCGCAGAAAGGTTGGTCAGCATGTTGTTCCACGTACATTCCCCATTCTTTCTTGTATGTGAAAATGCCGTCTCTGAAAAAAGGCATTGTTTTGCCGTAGTTTAGACTCTCTACGCCTTTAGCCTTAGCCCACTTGATGAGAAAGAATAACACAGCTTGACCAGCTAAGTCCGCTACAAAACTCTTGTTTGCCTCGTAAACTCCGAAGCTCAAGGCGCACAATGTTTTTCTCTTGATCTGGAAAAGTATCCCTGCGATGTTTTTCTCTTTTTTTTTGACGAAAATGATTCCTCCATTTCTTCTATAAATCCCCTTCAATATTGAATAGCTATGGAGTTGAGCGGCTCTTCCGAATCGCTTTTTGGCGTAAGGCAAGTACATTTTCCAATAGAAAAAATCAAAATCTTTTTCACTGTTTCTGCTAATTGTATAGCCATAGTAGAAACTCTGGAGTTTCTTGATGTCTCTTCTCCTTCTTCTGCTTGATCTCTTGATTATCTGATCTGTTGACCCACGTAAATTGAGGCTGAAGCTCACGTTGGGCAAAAGCAAGTAGCCCTGCTTCAAGAATCTGCCTATGAAGGGCTCTTTTGCGTTGGCTGCGATGATTTCGACGTCTGGTAGATTTGAAGGGTCAATTCGACGGACTAAGAACTTTCCTAGAGGCGACATTCTTCTAATTTCGGAATAGACTAAACACGCAAATTGATAAGCTGATTCTTCAGGTCCTATGTACAAAGTAGCGATCGAGTGCTTGGTGTTCCTCACTAACCCTTTGATAAAAAAAACTTGCACGTTCCGTATGTTTCCAAAAACGTGATAATACAGATATTCAAACAATGAAGATAGATGGCTAGAACGCTTCAGTAAAGGGTTGGCGGATAACAACACTCTGAGTATGTTGCGAGCCATTGCGTGTTCTCCAGAGTTTATATGGAAAGGCGATTATATCTACAGTATTTCGGTTGATGATATATGCTGATGTCCATGTGTGCATGCGAGCACATTTAGTCAACTCCGATTCACGCGTGATATCGGAGCTTTCCAAATATGCATATAACAAGTTAGTGCGAGCCCCTTCAACACATAGTTAATTTGAACGTTGTCATCAAGACAGTAAGCAAGAAATTCGCTTCGTGAACTCCGCAAAACCTTTTTAGAATCTCAATGCATCTTCTAATTGGCTTGTGAATTATGTCCAAAGGGCAGTCTCTGCAACGTATTCTTGCTCACGCGAGGGAAAAAGAGAAGAAGTATGACTGGCTGGGCGCAGTTGAATTTTACAAGAAGGCTACAATTTGTGTATTAAAACAGAAAGATCCTTTGGAGGCTGGTAAGATTGGAGCGACGAGTGGCTACTGTTTCTATCGAGCTGCATTTCAGGCTGAGACACAAGAAGAGTTTAGTAAGCGAATGCAGCTGTCTATTGAAGCCTACAAGAATGCGGCTGAGCAGTTTGAGAAAGTACATAAGCAGACTAGGGCGGATTATTGTAAAGCTTTGATAATATGGGCGAATTATTGGATTGCCCCAAACTACATGGAAAAGAGGCGGTTGCTTGACAGCTGTATTGAGTTATGGGAGAAAGTTGCGAAAAATCACAAGGAGGCTGGGGATCGGGTTGAATATGGAAAAGCGTGCAACGGACTTTTGGGATGTCTCATTGACAGATTCGAGATTGAGCAGGATTGGCCGAATCGAAGAATAATCTTAGCGAAGGGATTGGAGTACGGCGAAAAGGCAATCGTCAATTTCCGCCAGCTAAGTGATGATTATGAACTCACTCGAGCCTATTGTCTAACAGGCGTTCTGTATTTCTGGTCTTCTCATTACGGGGAGTTGGATGAAAGGGACAAGCAGAGTGAGACAAGCCTTACATATTTGGAAAGGGCTTTAGAGCTCTCGGAAAAGGTCGGAGACCCCTATCTCGTCGCCATGTCAAACTCGGCGGTAGTTAACAACCTGTTCTGGACGAAGGGGGACCTGAAGCTTTCGCTTAAGAGAGCCGAAAAAGCCTTGCAACAAGGCTTGAAGATCAAAGATAATCTGCTGATCGGACAAGCGTTTGGCTGGCTTGCCTCAATCACTTATTGGATACCGTGGACCGAAGAGGACCCAGACAAAAAGAGGGAGATGTATGAGAAAGTCATCGAGTATGCTAATCAAGCTGCATCCCACATTGATATAATCTCATCTTATTCTTCTGTGGGCGAAACTCGTTGGTCGTACATCGAAAGCTTAGCCTTAATGGCTTGGGAAGTTGAAACGAACATTAAGAAAAAACGTGTCTTGTTTCACAGAGCCATAAAGGCTGGGAGAGAAGCAGTGGAACTAACTGACCAGTCTGGGCCACCAGAATCTGTAGCGTTCAATACTAAAGCATTGAGTAAAGCTCTTTATTTCCTTTCTTCAATAACGACGAAAACCAGTGAGAGAAAAAACCTCCTTAAAGAGGCATTAAAACACGCAGGAAAGACTATCGAGATTGCTGAGAAGGCATTTCCCTTTTGGTACTGGTACCGTGGCGTCGGCCTTAACTATCAAGCTTCGATTATGGCTGAATTGGCTAAGACTGAAGCTGATGGCAATAGGAAAAAGGAGCTTCTAGAAAAAGCGGTTCTGAACATGGAAAGATGCATGAAATTCTGCACAGAATGGATAGAGTACTACCCACAGACAGAGTTGTTTGCTGTTCTTGGAAGATATTATGATTGGTTTGGGGCAATCTTAAGCCAGCTACATCGACTTACAGGTGAACCGAAAAACTTGCAAAAGATGATTGAGGTTTACCAAGGAGCCGTAGAGGCTTGTGACAAAGCGGACTTGCCCAGTAGAGCTGCAGAGAGCTATTGGGAAATTGCAAAGGTCAAAGATAAACTTGGCGAGTACTTAGAAGCTGCAGAAAACTTCGAATCTGCTTCTAGAAGATACAAAGCTTCTGCAAAGAAGATACCGCATCTCAAGGATTTCTACATGGATTATGCATTGTATATGCAAGCATGGAGTCAAATAGAAAAGGCAAGACACTATCACGTAAAACAGGAGTATAGCCAAGCGAAGAAACATTACGAGAAGGCAGCCAGCTTACACAAATCTGCCAAATCTTGGAAATATCTTACTCAAAACTATCTTGCTTGGGCTCAACTGGAAGACGGTGAAGATCTAAGCCGAGCCGAGCAAAGTCAACAAGCCATACAAGCCTTCGGAGAGGCAGCTGAACTCTTCCGTGGAGCCAAGAGAAATCTTCGAGTTGAATCGGACAGAATCAAGAATGCGGATGAAAAAGACTTGGCTGAGAGGTTGATTAAGGCTTCAGACGTTAGAGAAGAGTACTGTCTTGGAAGAATCATGCTAGAAGAAGCGAAAATCCTCGACAGATATGGCGACCATGCTGCCAGTTCTAGAAGATATGGCTTGGCAGCCGAGAGA
>JGI24422J19971_10002763_pt1 | contig 10932 bp, 8 predicted proteins | sample DeeMarSWOR152_54_FD_19971 | JGI IMG/M metagenome (IMG submission 19971)
TTTTTGCTTTTCGGCTTTTTTCTGGTTTTTTTTGCTATCATGGTTTATTCAACAATTCCTTGTTACTTATCTCGCATTTTAGGCCTTCCAAACTAATGTAGGTCGGTCCTCCATATTTATTACGGCTTTCTTAACTATACCGTAATCTTCTAGGCGCTTTAGAATTTCGGTTAGTTCGCTTGGTCTTATTGTTTTCTCAGTGTTTTCTTTCAGAGCGGAGATTATTGCTTTAAAGGTGGTTTCTTTAGTTGCATTTTTGATTGTTTGTAGCACAATTTTCTCCTTTTGTGAAGCATGATTTTCAAAGATTCTAAGGTTGTTGTTCTTTCTTCTCTGTTCTATTGTGTATTTGGTTGTCCCTGTGAATACTACAAAAGCTATTGCTAACACAAGCATAAACTGCAGCATAGGGACTCCTAAAGAAACTAAAGATTGGGTTTTCAAGGGCTCCCAGTGTGCCGCAATCGATTGGGCAAAGGGCAATAGGGTTTCCTCGTGTTTTTGATAGTTGTTTGGATTTAATGCATATATGATCAGGTTGATTCGGACGTATTTTGGTTCAACAGTAACCCCTGTGTTAAACGGTGCTCTCTCATACCAGTAGAGGGTAACTTGAGTATAGTCGTCTGGGCTTTCAAATACGAAATATCTGGCGATTATGNGGGGATTCTGGATTATCTGGATGTCTCTTGAGTCGAGAACTTGCACTAGGGCAGGTTGGCCTTGGGCTATCTGCAAAGATACAAGACAGGTTTCCCAGCTGTGAAGGTTTGATATCGAGCCTGCTACTCCGACACTCACGAATATTGTAGAGTTTGAGGGGTTCTCAGGCAAGTAGGCGTAAAGAAGCGCTGCGTCTTGATGAGCAATTTCCTCGTATTCTGTATCTCGATACAAGAATCGTAACTGGTAGCCTGAAGTTTCCGGTAAAATGTTTGTGCTTGTCTGCCAGTTCTCATTTGTCACAGCGGATCCTTGGGCGAAGGCGAAGACTGGCGCTTGTATGCTGAACGTTACTAAGAAACATCCGAGTAACAGGGCAATACTTTTTATCATAAACCTCTTGGAAGCTATCGCTGAAGTTTTCTTGAGAAATCTTCCACAGTTTGAGCAGAAACTTTGGTAGTTCGCTAGACTGGGTTTGCATTTGGAGCAGTAATCTGTCCTAGATACTCTGAAAATCTGGATGTGTAGCAGTTTTTCGCCGATCAATAGAAGCAGTAACATGCCACCGAAAATTAGAATCCATCCAGAGAAGATATGAAAAATGGTCATAGCTATTTCTTCGCCCAGCGAGTACCCGATAAAAACTATGGATGAAATTCGAACTATGTTTAGAATCTGTAGAATCAAGAACCCAAGAATGAACAAAGACGCTTTCTTCCACACGGAGCCTCTGACAAGATAGGCGAGAAAAGTGGCGAACATGACGAAAGCTATTAGAGAGTACATTCCGGAGCATGCAACGTCGATGGCAAATGAGATTGGGCCCGAAGCGTTGTCAACTACTATGATCGGTGATGCATACGAGAATGACAATGTTACGGGCAGACCGAAGGTTTTGAGCAAGGTGTGCGAGGCTTGCGTGTTGAAATATGCCAAAAAGGTTCCTGCGGTATAAATTATTTCTGAAGGTGGAGGAATCAGAAAGAGAAGGAACAAGATTGGAAATATCAATAATGTGAGCGTTTTTTGATTGAATAAAATCAATGTTATGCCTATAATGAATATGGGCAACGAGATTAGATGGTATTCTAACGCGTAAAATGTGTAGGATCCATACCAGTAGAGTAGGAGGGCTGAAATGCATATGGCAAGACCGACGAAGTCTTCTAGAGACACAGTTCTTCTTGTTTCTTGAGTTTTTTCAAGTGCGATGGATGCTTCAATAATCTCTCTTTTCCGATACAACAGATAAGATATGACTAATGGCACTAAGATAACGTGGCTCATCATCTCACTCTGGAAAGCTTCGTTCACTATGATGGCTAAGTCCTCTCGGTAAACAGCCAGAATGGTCAGTACTATCATAAAGGCAGAGAGAACAGTAAGATAATTGCTTCTCAGTGTGGGAAGAACATTTTTCAGTGTTCTGGAAAATTGCATGGCTTCACCGTCCTCAATGCACATTATGCGATTGGGTCATGTAGAGCTCTGCGCGCGCGTTTGTGCTAAAATATGATCTTATCAAGTTAATGAGAGCAAATATTTTTCTGTGAGGCGTTTAAGTATGATTTCTAGACATTTAGATTATATATGCCTTTAAGATTGTTGTCATAATTTTTAAACCATCAAAGAGGGGGTTTATCCGGGAAACGCCGTTTTTCCTTTTTTCAAAGGCGATTGGAATCTCATAAACTGTGAACCCACTTTTCAAGGTCTTTACCGTCAGTTCAGTTTCAACTTCGTAGCCGTTAGAGAAAAACCTGATTTCGTCTATCACCCTCTTCTTGAAAGCACGAAATCCCGTTTGACTGTCTGTGATGCGTTTTCTGGTTAGGATCATGATAATTAGATTGAAGATGTTGTTTCCCAAGATGTGAAGCCTTTTTGTTGAGCCCTTCTGCATTTCACCATTGAATCTTGCGCCTGTTGCGACATCTGCTCCATTCAATAAAGGCGTGACTAAACGAGGTATTTCTTCAGGTCTGTGAGAACCATCAGCATCCATAGTGATCAATATGTCTCCAACTGCACGCCGAAAAGCTTTTCTTAAAGCGAATCCTTTGCCGCGGTTTTTTCGCACTTTAATTACCATTGCCCCTTTCCTTCTAGCCAAAGATATCGTTCTATCTGTGGACCCGTCGTCCACTACTATGATTTCGTACGGGAGTTCTAGAGTCGTCAGCGTGGCTTTCGTTCTAGTGAGGATGTCCTCTATGTTTCTCTCTTCGTTGTAAGCTGGAATCATCACTGAGATTCTAGTGGCATTCATTCGGATCTTCCCAATTACTATTAATTTAACCAAAAGGTTGCCTTTAAGTTGGTATGGAACATGAAAACCAATGTTATAGAACCAGCTTCTATAGAAAACTTCAATTCCGCGCGTGCACATTGAGAGGAATTAGCCAGTTTGCTCTGATGTACTGATGATTATGTCAAAGCTGAATTCTTTCACGTCATTGGCGATGAGGAACTCGCTAAAATCGGTAGAATGGTCGACACATAAAGACAGTGTTACTTGCACAGTTTCGTCTGGGCGAACTGTTGTCTCATTGTAGTTCCATGTCAAATTTATATAGGGTGAACTGTTGCTCGGTTCTGCAACAATTTTATTGTTCGAATCTCGGAATGTCCAGTTTGCTGTTTTCAGTTTAAGGGTTGTTTCGATGTTGCTGATGCTTCGTATATAAAGTGTGACGTTCTTCGACGTTCCTAGCCAAATCGTACTCCAATCAATCGTTTCTGTTTTGTTTTCGAGGTTTTTGTCCCAGTAGGCTTCGACTCCTAGGTTTTTATGGTGCCTAGGCTTGGGACGTGAAGATTGATGGTTCTGCTTAACCATATTGAGGTTATGGCGCTGATAACTATGGTGATCACAACGACAACCAGTATCAGCAATATGGTTTTCTTTAAGGAACGCAAAAAAGTGATTAAAGAATGGAACCTGTTCCTCATGTTTCTCAACGTTGACACGTTTGAGAAGACGTGCTAACATTTAAGCCCATAACACTGCACAACTAATTGTAATCATTTAATGGTTTCACCTTCAGAACTGTTCTATCTGATGTTTCAAGAACGATTCCAGCGGCTACTGCTCCTTTTTTTCCTTCAACAACAAATCTTCCAAGTTCGGGAAAGTTAGAGTACTTTTCTATACATAACGGCTTAAGTGCAAGAAAATCCACTTCTCCAACACTGTCAATTTTTAAAAGTCTTGGAAGTTTTGAACGGATTGTGAGGTTGACTGGGTCGATTTCGCTTAGAATTTTATTGACTTTACATTTCTTTTCAGCTGTTCCATAACGAATTGTTAGCTCATCACCGTTTTTTATTTGAATACCGGAGAACAAAATTATTTCGGCGACGAATTTTCTTACGTTTCTGGGCTGGGATGGGAGGAACAGTAAGCCCTAACTGACCTTTCTTTTTAAGCGTACGAACGGTCGGTAGTTTTTCAATCCATTTCTCTATGAGTGGGGGGCTTGCTCCGTCAAAACCGATGACTAAAACTTTCATTTTCACATCACAACTTTTATTTCGATGAAAGAAATAATGAAAATTGGGTTAAAGGAGCCATCCTTTATTCACTGTAATTGTATCTGGTTCTCATATGCCTGTTTAATTGCTTCTAAGTCCTTGAGTGCATCATCACCATTAGATGAGGGTTGTAAATCCTCTTTTATACAGTAAAGGAAATGTTGAAGCTCTAACCGATGCGGCATATAAATTTTGGGGGTCTTTCCTAGGAGAAGCTGAACTGCGGTGAGTATTCTGCTCGATGAAGAATGATAAGCGGATGCATGTGCAACCGTTCCGAAAAGCTCGATTCCTAATGTTAGGATCTGAGAAAACCAGCCTACGTCGATAATTGCTTTTGTTCCTGATGAAAAGTCCGCAACGCATATTGCATGATCCTCAAAATCAAAGTTGAACCTGTGCCCAAGATAAGCTTTTATGCTGCTAACTTCGCCAAAAAACCAGCGTGTCAAGTTTATCATATGGCTTCCTAAATCTGCCAGTGCTCCTCCTCCTGTCAGTTCTTTTTTGAACCACCACTTGGGGACTGGTCGAGGAATACCGCTTTGACCTCTGTGAAAGAAAGGCCCTGTTGAAACGTTTATGGCATGTGCGATTTGTACTTCACCGAGCATGCCGCTCTCCATTTTTCTTTTCAGATCATGAAAAGCGGACGCAAATCTGAAAGGGTAACCAACCATGAGTTTAATGTTATTCTTTCTAACCGCAGAAATGATTTTCTTTCCTTCTTCGGAATTTCTAGCTAGAGGTTTTTCCAGAAAAACATGTTTTCCTTTTTCAGCTGCGCTAATTGCACAAGCTGCATGGAGGTGAGTGGGCAGAGAAATTATAACTGCATCTATATTTGGCTCCTTCAAGAGCGAATGATAATCCGTGAAAGTTTTTTTTATGCCCGTTTTATCTGCAAGTTTTAGAGCTTTTTTGGAGATGTCGGAAACTGCTACGAGGTTCGCTTGTTCTAGTTTTAAACAATTTTTAAGGTGAACTTTTCCGATGTATCCTAGCCCTATTAAACCTAGGTTAACTTTTTTCATTCCATTTAATACTCCAGCTGGTTTTCTAGACCTAAGAATTGTATAAGCTTGTATCCTCGAGTCATAAGTTTATGTTTCAATCTTTTCTTGGGGTACTTTCTTTCAAAATGATGCGGATTCATTCCCTTTGGGATATAATAGGGCGATCCTATGCCTTCGGAGGCAGCTAGCATTATGTGTCTGACTGAGTTTGGGTTTATTCCTGCGATTTGTGAGGCTGCTGCGTCGATTGCAACAGGGTCTTGACCGGCCATTACGAGTCCCAATTTACGCGGTTGGATTCCTGAAACAATTATTCCGTCGACGATGCATAAATCAAACTTTAGGATATTATTTAAAGCGACTATGGTTTCGCTGAGTCTCGAGTGATATTTGAATTTTTTTGGATAGGGGTTGCAACCGAATATATTTTTTAACGCACATGAAATTTTGGTTAATTCCATGTATTTTATTTTCGGAATGTTTATTCGCAGGTCAGCGTTTTTGATGATTTGTGGAACCATAAAATTGAAATTTTGATTTCTTACCATTACTTTAACTGGTTCGGCTTCTACTTCTGAAAGATTAACTAGTTTTATGCCGTATTGCTTTGCAATTTTTTCGTATCCTAAAAATTTGAATGTATAATTGCATTTCATGGCTGAAGCGTCGGACTCCACTATGGAGATATTAGCTTCGGATGAGGTTTTTTCGCGGATTATTTCAATTAGTGTACCCACAAATTTTGGGTCCGTAGTTTGCCCTGTTGAGTTATCCCAGTAGTAGCACATGTTTGGTTTAATCACGATGTTTTTGGTTTCTTTTCTGAAGGAGAAGCCGATTAAATCCAAAGATTCCAGAATGGCTTGCCTCATTGTATGGCTTGCGTTTTTTGGAGTTTCGACAAAACTTACCAAGCTCATTCTAGCGTCCTTCTCTTCATCCTATAGCGTGCTTGTTTAACTACTTCCGTATTAGCGTGCACTAGTCGAAAAACAGGATTTAAAGAACATATATCGCGCGCGCAATCAATTATTCTGAGCATTCTGACTCGTCTCTTGTTTTGTTGGCAAAGATTTTAAGGAAGTTCATGTGCGAGTTCGGCTAGGGTTTTTTCAGGGTTATGCAAACAATTAACGCCGGGGAGAGGATTCGAACCTCTGCGAGCTTAAAGGCCCACTGGCTTTCTATCCTTTTTTATCCAAGTCTGTTTTTATTTTTCTGTTGGTCTCAAGGCCAGCGCGTTAACCACTCCGCCACCCCGGCCCTGTTATAACTATCTCTATATGGTGGTATTTAGCTTTAGCATTTCATGTTTTTGACACTCACATTGAATGAAAACTCAACAGGCCTAATCTCATGAAGGTCATTTTAACAGTGGATCTAAAATGGCTCTCATATGCGTGGGAATGTTTGGCAACACAAATTTTATCATGGTTCGTATAACGCTGCTCCGCGACATCATAACGTTAACTCGAGGTATAGATATGTTGGTCCAATTCCGATGGAAGTGAAGATCCGTGAGCCAATCGATGTTTTTAACTTGCCTTTCTTTGAACAGTTCCCGAATTGCAACATTGTTGATATATATGCTTGGTTGAAATTTCCTGTATCCGTCGTCAAAGGATGTTTTCACGATATAAGCTGTGTCTTTGTATTGAAGAACTAAGGTATATGCCAATGTTTGACCGTTAAGTTCCAAGAACCAGACTTTCCAAACGAAATTAGGCACAGTTCTAGCTGTATACTGAGATGCCCTCCAAACCATCAGAAGGTCTTGGTCCATTTCTATCTCCCTTCGAGCTCGCCATGCTTGTTTCCAACTCTTTCTCTCAACATCAAGGATTCTTTCAATAATATCTGATCCGTTGTTTCTCTTTCCAATGCATATAGTTCTCCATAAACCAGCTTGACTCAGTTTTCGCTCTAGTCTCTTGAACCTTCGTCTAAAATTGTAACCTCTCTGCTTTTCGAATTCATCCCAAGTATGCTGAATCTGAATGATGCAGTGTCCCATGTAAGGATTTACCCAAAAGTAAATTCTCTTTGCTTCACACATTTGCTTAAGGATTTGCAGATTTGGAGATTCAACAGGCAGAGTTAGGTCGACAAATTGGCATCGTAGGGTCTTGAATAAAAAGTCAAGAATGTAAGATGCGTAAGTTTGTCTGTATTGATCGTCAAGAATAAGATCTGGCGAGAGCCAATTTCTGGAAAGAAACTTGACGGTTCGAACTCCAAATCTCTTCCTTGTCATCAAGGGAACTATGCCTCCGATGATGTCGTTGGCTGAAATGACTAGAGGCAAAGGAGTCCACCCCTTGGAACGATAGGACTCCATAGATTGTTTAACGAATCCGGTTAAGAAAAATGGATTTTTGCCGTACTTGTTTATCGATTCATTCCAGGCGACTTCGATCTTAAGGAGTTCACTGAACTCTGGAATCACATTGACCGAAACTGTCATACCATTCCCCAACTAGCTAATGCTTCAACAACTTCTTAATTTAGGTGAAAGCTAAAATCATTCGATTACGAGTTCGCCATTCAATTATAAGAAACGAGAATAATGGAATTGCCCGCGCATTCAATTCATTGTGCTCTTCATTTGTTTAGCATTTACATCGGTATATGTGCCATTGATGAGAGCTTCTCACTGGTTTCCTTTTTGAGAAACAGTGCCTTGAGACTAGAAGTAACCCAATTCTTGGAGCCTTTTTTTCATTTCATCATCGAAAGTAGGGATTCTCTTTTTTATGGGACGAGCTTCTAATTTCGCGGTCAAAATCGACTTCAATTCCTTGGCTTTTTCAGGAAACTCGGCTATTATGTTTTTGTTTTCATCTGGATCCTTTTCTAGATTGTACAGTTCTTCTTTCTCGTCTGATGCGATAATGTATTTAAAATCGTCTGAGCGTATGCATTTTAGATTTTTATCATATTTACTGCAAATTGATGGCTCCACGTTGGGGCTCAGCCTCTTCAAGGCTAGAATGTCAGCAACTGGAGGTCCATTTTCAGCAAATACATATTTGTGATAATTTTTGTTCTCGAAAGGAATAAAGTTCACACCACTAACTTTGGAATTGCTTTTCATCTTTAAGATACCCAATAAAGTTGGAAAAATGTCTACAGTTGAAACAATGCTAGAAATTCTCTTTCCTCCTGAGGTAAGTTCTGGGTGTCTTATTATTAAAGGCACATGAAGCAAAGTGTCATATAAACAAAATACATGGTTTGCAAGTTGATGTTCACCGAAATTCTCTCCATGATCAGATGTAACTACAATAAAAGTATCATTGTATAGTTCTCTGTCCTTGAGATAATCGAAAAGTGTGCCCAAAAAGAAATCTATGTAAGCGATACTCCCATCATACCAAGATTTTAAAAGATCCCACTCTTCCTCAGATACTTCGGTTTCCTTTGCAATATATGGATATCCATGTCGAGAATTGAAAACATCAATAATCTTTTCCAGATCTATGTTGTAATTGCCAACTTTCTCGAATTTCTTTTTGAATGGTTGAGGAGGTCTGTATGGAGTGTGAGCGTCGAAATAATTAACAAAAATGAAAAATGGTTTGTTTCTTTTTTGACTGTTCAGAATCCATCGTTTGATCACTTGAAACACATTAGCTGCATGGCTCCAATTATGCGCCATAAACCTGATGTCTGTCTCAAGACAAAAAATGATCCAATTCAAAGATAACCTAGGTGCAAATCTTGCAGTATAACCGTTTCTTATTCCTGAAACGAACCTGTTAAATCCCCGATCCAAACCGGTTTTGGGGCTGACCCATAAGTTCAAACAGATACCTAAGGTTTCATATCCTTTTGAACTAAAAATTTCGGCTATCGTAGGAATTTCTTCATTTAGGTATAGATTCTTTCCTAAAACTCCATGTTGAGATGGGTACATACCAGTAAATATTGAAGCATGAGAAGGAGCCGTCCAAGAAGCGGCAGAAAAGGCATTCTCAAATACGACAGCTTCTTGAGCCATTATGTCGATGTTAGGAGTTGTCTTCCTTGGGTATCCATAGCAAGAAAGATGATCAGGCCTGACTGCGTCCATAACGGCGAGGAACACATTTGGCTTGTTCATACAGTTGTACCTCTTCTTCTTCCACAATGCACGCAAACACTCGTTGGTCGATTTACATGGGCGATACGTGCATAATTTACACTATTGAGTGAAATACAACACCCTTTGAAGCTTGCATAGACTTTGTTTTTGCTGAGAAGCATTTCGTAATGATTACCGTTGAGCACCACAGAGTGCCTCGCTTCAGATACTGCAATAAACTTGTGTAGCCTTTGAGAGTGAAGTCTTCAAGTTCTTTAATATTTGGCGTTTCCAAAAAACGTTACCTCATTCTCTGAGATTTCAACCCAATACTTCTTCTAAACAGTCCTTTCCTTCCTCATATAGTATTTATCTATATTTTGGCAAATTCGCTTCTTATTCTTTTTAACTAGAAATCAAGAAATCTCCCGAAGATTTTCTCCATCTTTGTTTGTTTGAGGGTTCTTATTCCCCAATGATAGAGGTCGGAAGTAAACTTTCTGTTCACAAATCTGAAGCCAAGATTTCTTCTATATTTTGCAGCCCAATTAAACTTGTATGGTTCATCACCTTTCATAAGATCGTATTCTTTTATTTTTTTCTCGATACATTTTTCTACGACTTTCGCCAGTATGAGATTTCCAAGGCTATACTGAGAAAAATCAGGATCAAATCCACCCAGCACATAAAGCATTTTCTGTTTATATTTAAGGCAATATTGGACTGCGATTGGTTTATCGTTGGCCGTCAAAAAATACAGAGCTAGCCACCCTTTTCCAGCAAAAAGTTCGGAGACGTCTAGATAAAAGTCACGGCTTTTTTGAGAGTTATATACCCCTGGTTTGCCTTTCAAAGTCCATCTCTTTTGATGTAAATCAAAAAAAGCCTGCATAGACTCTTTAAATGAGCCAAATTCATCATATCTTTTCAGTTCCACTTTTTGATAATCATTTTGCAGCTTTTTCATACATCTTCGTAGATTTTTTCGAAATTTTGCGCTTAATTCTTTCATCAGGATATCTATGGAGCTAGGAATAGATATGTAGGGGCAAATTACCCCTTCTATCAATTCAAATGCTGGTCTGTTCTTGGACATTTTGGATAGTAATTTTGGAATTATGGATGTTCCTGGAATATCGTACAAGTAGATGAAATCCCAGTCATCTTGTTCGAACAGATGATTTAAAAATAGTCTGAAACATTCCACTTCTCTTTCTGCAAATATAAAACCTGTATAGTCTGTGTGCATGTATGCTAAAGGTTCTATTACGTTGTAGCTGAACCGATTCGCGAAATTGTAGCGAGATTGCCTCAGGGGCGCAATAGCTATAATTTTATTCTTATCCTTTACGTATAAAATCTTTAGCTTCTTTTCTTTCCCATAATGCTTTACATAAGTTGATAGATATTCCCAAGTTAAATAGACATGATTGTCTCTGCTTCTCTCTAAAACATAGTTCCATTCATCTCTCAATTCAACTAATCGATTGATTTCGTTGATCTCAGTTACTCTAAGCATTTTAAATCCACTCATTTCATAGTGTTCATAGTGTTCACATATTTCTTCACAAACAAGCCAGTACCTATCTTTGTCAAGGTGTCTTTCCATTTTTGTAGATTTCGCACCCGCCATTCGAGTACACTTTATCCATC
>JGI24422J19971_10002769_pt1 | contig 10924 bp, 12 predicted proteins | sample DeeMarSWOR152_54_FD_19971 | JGI IMG/M metagenome (IMG submission 19971)
GTTCTCCAGGCCATCCCTCAGCATAACGGTTTCCGAAGTCCGTTGTGAGAGTTTCACGTACCGCTGGGCTCGGAACGTTTTCACTTGCTATGAGTGGGATGCACTCCTGAAACAATTTGTGATGTTGTTGGAGAAGGTCGAACACGTGATTATAGTCATCTTGAGGAGTTGCCATTTCAACACCTTCTTGCATCACACTATCATTCTTTCAAGGATAAAAACTCTTTGAAGAGCAAACATTAATAATGTGGATAAGATACGATTTAATTGCTAAACTCAAAAGGGGTTTCAAGAAAATGAGCAAGAAAAAGAAAAAGAAGGAATCGCCAATGCCCGCTGCAAGTGCAGGCTTACTCAGATTTTTTGAAGAGGAAACTGAAGGCGTCAAAGTTAGACCCGAAATACTTATGGGTTTCGCAGTAGCATTAATAGTCGTATGCGTTCTAGCGCAAATATTCTTCTAGATGGATGACTTCAACGACGAGAAGAGGTATGCAAAATTTCTATTCTCTGAACAGAGTTAAGATGAACAAATATTTCGCTTCTCTCTTCTCTGCTTGCAACTTGAGGTATAGGCTGAGCAATAGTTGCACGCAGTATGACGGCTTCCGCATCTGAAAGCCATATCCCAGGCGGCTCTCTGGTGACTGCCGCCAAGCTTCCCTCAAAACCATAAGAAGAATCCAGAATCACCCGTATATTTTTACCTAAGCTTTTCTCAAGCATGTGAAATATTGTTGGAGGTAGACTCTTTTCTGACATAGCTTTCGCAAAATCCTAAATTGGCGTTCAAGAATAAAACACTTGCCCTTCTGAGAGAACATTAAAACATTATTTAAAGACATTCTTTTCTATCCCCTATACTTTCCCAGTTTTTCAGTGTTTATGTCAAAACTGTCAAGCGTCGAATGTAGTGATTATTCTAAGACTGTTCTTAAACAATCAGTAACGTTTATGCCGTTTTTCACGACAATTTAATATGCTTGATATTCTCTGATAAAAACTCATCTGAGATGATGCGTGTGGCCGTTGAAGATTCGTTGAACCAGTCCATGGATAAAGCAGTTAGACGTTATTCATCATTATTTACGCTTCCGTCATACGTAAAAGTGCTTTTACTTCTTGCCTTATCGTGTTTGGGCGCAGGAACTCTTTCTGCATTTACCCTTTTCCCTCCATTTGAGGCGCTGGTTAACGGATTATTTCTAGGTTTTTCCCTATTCACTGTAAACTTGATTTTTGACTATGTTGTGAGCAGGTTGATCTTAGGGCAAGACCCGATTTATGACGTTAGAAGAACTGCAGCGCTTTCTCTTTTCTGCTGGGGTTTATGGCTCTTGTTTATTCTTGTAGGCGTTGCTATTGGAATGCTGGTTAAGCTTTGTCTTCTGGGATTTTCAACAGTGCTGACCTTGCGTCTAACCGTGTTTAACTCAACATCCTCCACGGGCTCTAAACGACTTCTAGTGGCTTCTCTTCTTCAGCCTTTTCCTTGCATAATTCCGTTTTTACTGTTTTGGACAGAAATCAACTACTTTCTCATATCTTTGTTCATCATTTTTTCAACGGTTGTAAGTATTCTTTCAAGTTTCTCTTTCATTTCTATACTGAACCGCGTAGGCGAGCAAACACTAAAAATCCCTTCCTTATCTCTTTTCAAGGCTTTCTTGCTTAACTGGATAGTGGGCTTAAACGCTCCGCTTGAGGAATTTCTCGAAAAGTTGGGCGAAGAACAAGATGTCAAAGTTTCATTGATAAAGTTTGATGCATCCAAACCAAAAGCAGTCATAGTTGTTCCCTTCGTTCATCCCGGCCCATTCAAAAACGTTGGGAGCAGTCTTTTGCCATCAATGCTTAAAAACACCTTAGAAGACGAACTTAACTGTGTTGCGTGTGTTCCTCACGGTTTGCTTGGCCATGAGCTTGACTTGTCTTCTCAGATTCAAAACCAGAAAATACTCAATCGTGTCGTGGAATCCTCAAACTTTAAAGCTTCAGAAGAAAAAGCAACACCCTTCATTAAGATTAGCAACGGTTTGGCTACTACATGCTGCCAAGTTTTCGGCGAATTTGCATTCCTTTCATTCACCCTCGCACCCGAAACAACCGAGGACTTACCACAAGAATTAGGGCTGTTCGTCCAAGAAGAAGCAGAAAAGCATGGACTAACTCACTGCGCTGTTGTTAACGCTCATAACAGCATTAACGGAACAATAAACAGAGAAGAAGCTTTGAACGCGTTGAAAGCAACTGCAGCCAAATGTTTGAAGCAAACAGCCTCTTTAGGACGTTTGCCCTTTAAAGCTGGTGCTGCCACCGTTACGCCAAAGGAATTCAGTCTCAAAGATGGTATGGGACCTGGCGGCATCACTGTAATCGTCGTCAACGCTGGCAAACAGAAAACCGCTTATGTGGTTATCGACGGCAACAACATGGTTTCAGGACTTCGTGAAAAGATTCTTTCAACTCTCAAATCCATGGGCATAAGTGAAGGAGAGGTTTTCACAACAGACACACATGCAGTAAATGCCGTAATATTAAGCAGGCGCGGATACCACCCAATAGGCGAAGCCATAGATCATGAAAAANTGATTNCATNTATTAAAGAGGCAGTNCTTGCCGCTTTGTCTGACTTAGAACGTGCGAAGGCTGCNGCACGCAGCATAACAGTTCCTAACGTTAAGGTCATTGGGGAAAAAAAGCTGGAAACATTATGCCTCCTCACAGACAGAGCNCTTCAAAAGGCAAAGAAAACTGCTATCCCAATTTTTGCAGCTGCTGGTTTACTTTTGATGTTGTTTTTGATGTTTATCTAACCTAACGCTAATAAGGCTGAAATGTTCATCTTTCATTTTCTAAGGGAAGGAGGAAACCTTGCTTAAGGAGATTAGAATTCATGGTCGTGGAGGACAAGGAAGCGTTACTGCTGCCCAGTTGTTGGCTCACGCCGCTTTCCTTGAAGGCAAATGGGTTCAAGCCTTTCCATATTTNGGAGCNGAACGNCGAGGCGCTCCAGTAAAAGCCTTCGCGAGAATAAGCGATGAATCAATACTCGTGCACAGCCAAATCTACAACCCCGACTACATAATAGTGCTGGACCCCCATCTCTACAAACTTGTCGATGTGACCGAGGGTTTGAAAAAAGACGGAATAATCGTTATGAATACAACCCAAAAGCCCGAGGAAATGAGAATAGAAAATTCACGAATTGCCACCGTTGACGCGACCGGGATTGCCCTTAAACTTAATTTGCTTGTGGCAGGATTACCAGTTGTTAACACTCCAATTTTAGGAGCCTTCGCTAAGGCAACAGGTGAAGTCAAGTTGGAGAGCATTCTAAAAGCTATTAAGAAGACATGGTCTGGAAGTGCTGGGGAGAAAAACGCTAAGGCGGCGGAATTCGCCTATGAATCTTTAGGAAAAGGATGGTAATGTTGATGAGCTCTATCCCCAGCACTCGCAAGGAGATGCCCATTACTACTTTGTCTTCTCCAACAGTTGGAGTGGGCAAAACTGGTTTCTGGCGAACTTTTCGTCCTATAGTCGATTATTCAAAATGCACGCAATGTACTCTTTGCTGGATCTATTGCCCAGACGCAGCCATAACACGTCAAAAAGATGATTCCCCAAAAATAGATTACGACTACTGTAAAGGCTGCGGGATATGTGCCAACGAGTGTCCAGTTAAAGCGATAACCATGCAACGGGAAGGAGAATAAATGGCACAAACAGTAGTTGACACGGCAAACCACATCGTTGCAATCGCTACAAAGGCTGCAAGGGTTCAAGTCATCGCTGCCTATCCAATAACCCCACAAACATCAATAGTCGAGAGAATAGCCGAACTAGTTGAAAGCGGAGAACTAGACGCCGAATACATTTGTGTGGAATCCGAACACAGTGCCATGGCAGCGTGTATAGGCGCAGCAGCCGGAGGAGTCAGAACCTTTACCGCCACCGCGGCTCACGGGTTAGTACTTATGCATGAGGCTCTACATTGGGCTGCTGGTTCACGATTACCAATCGTAATGCCTGTCGTTAATCGGTCCTTAGGACCTGGGTGGAATATATGGGCTGATATGACGGATTCTATGTCTCAGCGAGATACCGGATGGATTCAGTTTTATTGTGCTGATAATCAAGAAGTGTTTGATACCATAATTCAAGTCTACAAGCTCTGCGAGAATGAACAAGTCCTTTTGCCGGCCATGATATGCCTTGAAGCCTTTATTCTGTCACATACGTATATGCCTGTAAAAATTCCGGACCAAGAAAAGATTGATGATTTTCTGCCACCTTACAAGCCTGGATGGATCTTAGACGTTGACAACCCGCTCTCACATGGGAATATAGTTTCGCCAGATTGGTACATGGAGTTTCGTTACATGATGCAAGAAGCCATGGAAAATGCTAAGCGGCTTATCCCAGAAATCGACCAAGAATATGGCAAATACTTCGGGTTTGAGCATGGTGGATTAATTGAAAAGTACAAATGTGAAGACGCGGATTTGCTGTTGCTGACGATGGGAACCATTGGAAGTGAAGCCAAAATAGCAGTGGACAACCTGCGCCAGGAAGGCTTAAAGGTGGGTTCAGCGAGAGTTCGGGTTTTCCGTCCTTTTCCAAAGGAAGAAATTAGAAAACTTGCAGAAGACATACGAATGTTTGCAATAATAGACCGTGGCATATCCTTTGGAATGGATGGTTTTCTTGCCGAAGAAATTAAGGCATCGCTTTACAATCAGAGAGATCAGCCATTAATTGCAGGTTTTATCGCGGGTTTAGGAGGAAGGGACGTAACGTTCAAGACTATCGAAAAAATTGCTCAGAAATCATCGGAATGGATGCGCGCGGGGAGAGTTGAAGAGGAAACTGTTTGGGTTGATTTGAAGGAGTGAAAATGATGGTGTCAATTAAGGAACTGTCGAGAGAGGAGTATTTGCTTAAAGGACACATTGCATGTGCCGGTTGCGGTCCGGCTATCGCGCTTCGTCTACTCTTCAAGGCTCTGGGAAATAAGGTCATCTTGGTTGTTCCAGCCTGTTGCTCATCAGTTATTCCGGGGCCTTTCCCACACACCTCTTTTGCCGTGCCTGTCCAAAACATATTATTTGAAGCGACTGGTGCTACGGCGTCTGGGGTTGTTGCAGCTTTGCGTAAACGAGGCGTTAAGGATGTAACGGTTATTGGGTGGGCTGGGGACGGTGGAACCTTCGACATAGGCATACAAGCTTTATCGGGGGCAGCTGAAAGAGGAACAGACTTCATTTACATTTGTTACGACAACGAAGCCTACGGCAACACTGGCATACAGCGAAGTGGCGCAACCCCTTATGGGGCATGGACCACTACAACTCCAACCGGGAAAAAGGAACGGAAAAAAGATATGGCATTCATCATTGCAGCCCACAGAATACCCTATGTTGCGACAGCTTGTCCATCCTACCCAATGGATTTTATAAAAAAGCTTAGAAAAGCTAAGGAGATTAAAGGCACGAAATTCATTCATATACTGACACCATGCACAACTGCGTGGCGTTACGATACCAGCAAAACTGTGGAAATGGGGCGGCTTGCAGTTCAAACTGGTATGTGGGCCCTTTTTGAAATTGAGTACGGCAAGTTTAAGCTTAATCCTCCAAGTAGCCGATTAATTGACAAGGCAAAACGAAAACCAGTCAAGGCATATTTAACCTCGCAAGGTAGGTTCCGCAAATTGACTGAAGTTGACATTGAAAGAAAACAAAAATGGGTAGATGAAGACTGGGAACGATACCATAAGCTGGCATCCAACAACGCGTCTGATTTAGCACCATACGAAAAGATATGAGTCGCGAAATTCATCGTATAGTCTGCATTGCAACATCTTCCGCTATCAGTTGACTAAAAGGAAGGTATAACATGGCAGAAGACAAACCAGAAGAGAAACCAACAGAAAAAGCTGTTAAAGAGGAAAAACCAACCGAAGCACCACAAACTCGACAACTCAGTGAAGACACAGTGTTTGTAGGTGGAAAACCAGTGATGAACTACGTGATGGCTTGCTTAACCTTGTTTAATTCCGGCGGCAAAAAAGTTGTTTTGAAGGCTAGGGGACGAGTGATCAGCAGAGCCGTTGACTCAGTTGAATTGTTAAGACGTGTCTTCCTAAAAGACCTAAAACTGCAAAGCATCGCCATAGGCACAGAGCAGGTCACAGGGAGGGAGGGCCAAACAAGAAATGTTTCAACGATTGAGTTGAAAGTGACCAAACCATAAGCTTCGTTGATCCTCTGGGCACCGTTTGAAGCCAACAGCGAGAATATACTATTCACATCATAGACGTTTTCTTACATTGCTTTCTGAAGAGCAATGCAGATAATTATATAAAACTGTCTTTTCTAATCGTTAGTCTCCAAAGGTGGAAGAAAAATGAGTGCTTATCCAAAAATAATTGTTACTCCACCAGGCCCTAAAGCCAGAGAACTTGTCAAAAAAGATGAGAACGTGATTTCACCGTCTTATGGGCGGTTTTACCCGCTTGTTGTCGAATCGGGAAGAGGCTGCATAGTGAGGGACGTGGACGAAAACGAATACATAGACTTCAACTCGGGTCTAGTGTGCCTAAATGTCGGTCATAATCATCCTAAGGTGGTTGCAGCCATAAAGAATCAATGCGACCGTTTCTTACATTATTCGAACACTGACTTTTTTTACGCTGAAGTTGTCAACCTTGCGGAAAAACTTGCTGAAATTGCGCCTGGAAACTTTGATAAAAAAGTTTATTTCGGCAACAGTGGTGCTGAGTCGGTTGAAGCAGCCGTCAAGCTTGCAAAGTGGCACACACGCAAACAGCGATTTATAGGATTCATAAGCGCCTTTCACGGACGCACAATCGGAGCCTTATCCTTCACTGCAAGCAAGCCAACTCAAAGGCGATACTTCTTCCCTCTGATGCCAGGTGTCACCCACGTGCCATACCCCTACTGTTACCGTTGTCCCTTCAAACTAACTTATCCCGACTGCCACTACTGGTGCATAGACTTCATCGACGAATTTGTTTTACACAAATACGTGCCTCCCGAGGAAGTTGCCGCAATACTCCTTGAGCCAATTCAAGGCGAAGGCGGATACGTTATTCCACCACCTGGATACTTTCAGCGGCTCAAGAAACTTGCTGACAAGTACGGTATACTGCTTATAGACGATGAGGTGCAAGCTGGCATGGGTAGAACTGGAAAATGGTTTGCGATTGAGCACTGGAATGTTGAGCCTGACATTTTGTGCAGTGCCAAGGCATTAGCCTCTGGACTGCCATTGGGTGCAACTATTGCCAAATCAAAAATTATGGATTGGGTTGGCGGCTCTCATGCAAGCACGTTCGGCGGCAACCCTCTTTCATGCGTGGCGGCAAACGCGGTTATCGATGTCATAAGAGAAGAAAGGCTTCTGGAAAACGCAACCGTGCAGGGTGCTTACATTATGAAGCGACTTGAAGAATTGAAACAGCAAAGCGAAATTGTAGGCGATGTAAGGGGCAAAGGCTTGATGATAGGCATGGAAATCGTGGAAAACAAAGAGACTAAGAAGCCAGCACCCAAGAAGGCGGCGGAAATCATGAAACGCTCGTGGAAAAGCGGAGTCGCCGTCATCACATGTGGAGTTTCAACAATCAGAATTGCACCACCACTTAACATTACCAAAGAACTCGTTGATTCAGCACTAGGAATAATTGGAGACGTCGTAAAAGAGGTTGAAAAAGAAGATTAAGCCGAATAGCGTGTCTACATGGAAATTCGAAGACTAACAATAAACGACTACAAAGAAATGATTAGGCTCTGGCTTACTGCGAAATTACCTTTCAAACCAAAGGGAAGAGACAGCAGAGAAGCAATAGCGGTGCAAATGAAGGCAAACCCTGACTTCTTCCTTGGAACCTTTGAAGACAACCATCTTGTCGGCACAGTTATTACAAGCTGTGACGTACGAAAAGGCTGGATAAACCGCTTGGCTGTAGACCCAGATCATAGGCATCGCGGAATTGCGAAGGCTTTAATTGCTGAATCCGAAAGAACACTCAGAAAGCACGGCATTAGAATTTTCTGCGCTTTGATTGAAGATTACAATGCTATATCAAAAAAGCTGTTTAAGGAATGCGGCTATGTGGAGCATCATGATATAACATATTTTAGCAAAAGGGACAGCGATGAAGTCTAGCCTGCTTTTCGGCATACTAATAGAAAATGTTCGGAACTGCCTACAACTGATGGATGTGTGCATGTTTTGAGAAGAATTGCCATCCATATTTTCCACTTTTCTTGGTCCTTGTAAAGTTTATTCGTTTCCTTTCTATGATGGGAAGAAAGCCCTTCCAAACCCGCCATCTCCAATATCCTCGCATCCTGTTTTTCAAAGAGTTCGCATAATTCTTCTGGCAGGAACCAGTGTGCCGCGGTGAACCCTTCTCCTTGCTGACCTGGAACGTAGTCGCCAACCTTCCAATGATACTTCGCGTATTGCATTTCGTGAGGAAACCTGATGAGTATGGATCTTAGTAATCCAATGCGACTAATGACAGAGACAAAAATCGGTGCATTTCTTTTCGCAACGCGCACAAGTTCCTTTGCAGCGTTTTCCCTTTGTTCGGCGTTTAACAAGTGACATAGAGGCCCGCCTAGACATAGTACTGCGTCAAATGCTTCGTCGGCAAACATGGATAAATCTTCCACAGAGCCTTGCACAAATTGCTTGGCTTTTCTCAAAACACCAGCGCGCCTTATTCTCTTTTTTGCGAGTTCTAGCATTTCTGGAACAAAATCTAATAAGGCGACATTATAGCCTCTCTTTGCCAATTCGATTGTGTATCTGCCGGGTCCACCACCGGCATCCAGAACCAAGCCGTGTCTCGGCAAGTATTTTTCAAGGAAATGCACAGAGACAATAAACTCGATTTGGTGGTATGCGTCTTTCTGCAAACGTCGCCATTCACCACGAGCTGTTTTCGTAAACCATTCCTTAACCATTTCTCCGATTCGTTTGTCATCAACTTCCATTTGTTCACACATCAAACCCTTTTACTGAGCTAAGATATATGAGTTGCCAAAACGGAAAATTTCATCTTCTCTTTCTTGTGGTTCAAACTTATGCAAGTAAAAGAAACTACTAGAAGAACTGATGGGACAATGAGAATCGGCAAGAGAAGGAATGGTAATTGTGGAGACTAGCGATCTCTTCTAGTTTCTAGAAGTCGTATGGCTTTGCTATAACTTCCCTTATTTTCAAATCAAAAAACCTTGAGGCATTTGCAGGTCGTATGCGAAGTGCTGTGTCTGCACCCCTGCCCGTACCAGCGATGGCAATAACGTCTTTGTCAACTGGAATTAAACCAGCATCCGCTGCCATCAAAGTAATTTCTACACACACTTTCGTTCCTTCACCCATAAGCCTAAGCGTATTAGCAATCAATTCTAATGGTTGAATTGTGCCAAAATCTTTACGAATTGCCCGTTCTACACTGCTCAAAGCGTGGACACCTGTGAAAATCTTCGCCCCGTTTGCCAGAATTTCTCTTCTATACTCATCTTCCAACTCGATTTTTCCGNGTTCACGGAAACCAAAGCAATGTGTAACTATGACGATGTTGTATCCTTTGAAGATTTTGGATGCTTTTGCTCCTGTTTCACCGGTCGTTGAAGCAACCACTATGTCCCTTATTCCTTCTTTTTCTACGTGCTCTTTAACAATCCTTAATAAAGCGTCGGTGTTCTGTTTACCTGCTTCACTAAAATAGGTCACTTTTCTTTCAACCGTCCTCATGGTTTGTCACCGTTTAAGCAGCTTTTTTCTTAACGGTTTTCTTTTTAGTTCTGTGCCGCACACTTCACATCTATTGTATTTGTAATCCGCTGGATACCTTTTGTGGCATGCTGGGCAGTACCTTATCCATTGTAAACGAAAGCGAATGCCGAACGTAGCTAATGAAGTGAATTCTATGCCCATTTGGTCTGCGACATTCTGTATTGAGTAGTCATCCGTAGCAATTGACGGAGAGTAACCCCTTGTCTTAAGTTCCAAAGCCAATGCCAAGACTTGCAGATCTGCTTCTGATAAGAAAAACGCGTCTCCGACAACCTTTGCAGACGCTTTTACCTTATTCGCAAAAATCTTTTTTGGTGCCCTAACCTTTAGCTTTCCGCTTTCTATCGCCGTTTTAAATCTAACCTGAATCATAGAATTTCCCAACACTTCTTTTTCAACCATTGGAACAGTATATTGTTCTTCGCTTATTGAAAATGGGTCGTAACCAGCCACAAATGCTGATGTATCCAAAACTATGACCTTTTTCGCTGTCTTATTCGTTAGATTTCTCCTCCTAGTCCTTTGAAGACAAGTCTGCTTCTTAAACGATCGTAAAAGTTTTCACTGAACCTTACGAAAGAAGTTGTGTGTTTGGAACGATTAACGGTCAGACGTGTAAGTTCAGAGTTCACAATTTTGCGGTGTTGTCCATCAATCACCACAAGGGTTCTTTTCGGTCTAAGAACCTCAATTGTGAGGCTTGAGTCCACAGGGAAAACAATTGAACGAAAAACGGTCAAAGCACATACAGGTGTGAGTACAAAAGCATCTACGCATGGGTCTAAAACAGGTCCCCCAGCTGAAAGTGAATAACCAGTGGAGCCGGTTTGTGTAGCGATAATTAACCCGTCTGCTTGACAGTTCAAAATTGCTTTTCCATCCTTTATGACTCGGGCATAAAGTAACTTTGCTGGTTCATCAGCTGTAACTAATACTTCATTCAAGGCGTCTGGAAGCTTCATGTCGTCTGCGGTTACTGAAAGTTTCGTGCATTTTTCAAGGGTGAATTCTTCCTTTAAGCATTTGTCTACTGCCGTAAAGGCTTGTTTCGGCTCCACCTCAGTCAGAAAACCTCGAACACCCATGT
>JGI24422J19971_10002771_pt1 | contig 10922 bp, 9 predicted proteins | sample DeeMarSWOR152_54_FD_19971 | JGI IMG/M metagenome (IMG submission 19971)
ATCTCGCTGGCCATCATCTACGTGGTGGTGCTTCTCGGGATTTTGCTCGGTCATGAATTCGGCCATTTCTTAACCTGCCGTTACTACAGGATCGATGCCACGCTTCCCTATTTCATTCCTGCACCCACATTGATCGGAACCCTCGGAGCTTTCATCAAGATCAAATCGGCCGTCTCGAGAAAAAAACAGCTCTTCGATATCGGTATCGCTGGTCCATTGACAGGATTTATCCTTTCCATCCCCGCTCTTATCTACGGTCTTTCCCTATCCAAAGCCCTCCCCCCTTCAGCGGCAGAGAAGCAGTTCGTTATAATTTTTGGCGAGCCATTGATATTGAAGCTTCTGGGTGCAGTGATTTTCAAGAATATTCCTGCAGACTACAGTGTGTTCCTTCATCCTGTCGCTTTTGCCGGATGGGTCGGTATCTTAGTGACATCCTTCAACCTTTTTCCTGTGGGTCAGCTTGACGGCGGCCATGTGTCCTATTCTCTTCTTGGAGAAAAGGCCCGGCATGTGGCCGGGATTTTCCTGGCCGTTTTTGTTATCATGGGGATTCTCTTCTGGATAGGGTGGTTTATCTGGGCACTCATCCTCGTTTTTCTGGGATGGAGGCATCCCCGGGTCGTCGATGAGTCGATCCCCTTGTCTCCTCGGAGGAAACTCTTAGCCTATCTAATGGTTATTATTTTCATCCTTTCTTTTATTCCTGATCCCATCAANGGGTACAATCTTTTTGATATTACGCGCCTGTTTCAGTTCTAAAAAGGAAAGCTGAAGCCGGAAAATCGGGATCTGAGTTTTCAACAAAAACTGTGGAAAAGCTGTGAAAAAACGCCCATATATATTACCGAACTCATGAATTCTCTTGGAAATATGACAATTTGCACAAAATTCAGTCATGTTTTCTAACTAATTGAAAATAAACAGATTATAAAAGTACTGCAAACAAAGAAGTTACAAAGACACCCTTAAATCGCCTATTAATTATCGATCCCTTCAAGAAGAATTTTATATTTTCCACGGAAGTCAAATCGGCCTCCAGGGAAAGATTGGGGAAGAGCGGGATGAGTGAAGAACGATCAGAGCAGAAAAAGCTTCTGTAAAAAAAGATTTACTTCTCTCTCAAGCCTTTTTCTTGCTTTTGATCGTGTTCAAGGCATAGGCGATTTGTCCGATGGAGATTGACTCGTCATTGGGAGAATAGACCAGGGGCCTGAGGATTTGAAATCCCCTTTTCTCCAGGAGAGAGGCGGCTCTGTGAAGCAGTTTTTTATTCAGGAAGACCCCGCCGACAAAAACCACGGTGTCAATCCCGTGATCTTTCCTGGCTGTCTCGGCGATGGAGTCGATGACAAGGGCGAGGGTGTTGTGAAACTTAGAGGAGATCAAGGAGGCTGGCCTGCCCCTTTCCAGGTCTTTCACGATCGACTGTATTACGGGGGCAAAGGAGACCTGAAAAGGAGGCGTCTTACCATTGAGGGCAAAGCTGTAGCTTTGGTCTGTCTCTTTGTTGGCTGCTGATTCCAGCCTCATCGGCGCTTCCGCCTCAAACTCCACTTCAAGGGGGGAAAGGCCGATGAGATAAGATACCGCATCAAACAACCTTCCGCAGCTTGAGGTGAGAGGGCTGTTGATCTTCTGTTCGATCATGCTCTTTACGGCTTTGATCTTATTCTGCGGAAGCCTGTTCAACGCTTTCAAAGCCGGGAATTCCGTACCGTAAGCATCCATAAGAAAGGAAATAGCCATCCGCCAGGGCTGTTTGGCTGCCAGGTCTCCGCCCGGAAGAGGGACATACTTGAAGTGAGCGAGCCGCTGGTAACCGGAGTAATCTCCGATAAGGAATTCACCTCCCCAGGCCAAACCATCCTCACCATAGCCGTAGCCATCCAGGCTCACTCCCAGGACTTTCTTACCCGGAGGGATCCTATGCTCAAGCAGAGGTGCCAGGATATGAGCGAAATGGTGTTGGACTTGAAGATGGGGAAGTCCGGACCTCTGGGCATACCGGGTGGTGTGAAAATCAGGATGAAGGTCAGAGACGATGAGTTCAGGCTTGATGTCAAAGAGTTGAGTGAGGTGCCGGATTGTTTCCTCGAAGTATGTGTAATTCTGGTATTCATCCAGGTCTCCCAGAAATTGGCTGGTGACCACATATCCGTTCTTGTAAACAGAGACCGTATCCTTGAGCTCTCCGCCGAGTGCCAGAATGTGACAGGCGCTGAGAAGTCCTTCAGGTATTCTCTGAGGATAGGGGACATAGCCCCGGGCACGTCTGATGAAGAGAGGCTGATTGTCCACGATTTTGACCACTGAATCATCGGCCCGCATATGGATCGGACGATTATGAGAGAGGATGTAGTCGCAAAGCTTGGCAACCCCTTCCTTCTCGTCTTTCATGATGGGAGCGTCCTTCTTGTTGGAGCTTGTGGCTACGATGAGGTCGAGATGCTCCAGGAGGAGATAATGGAGTGGGGTGTAGGGGAGCATGAAACCCATCTCTTCGAGATGAGGCGCAATCCCTTTGATCTCTTTCCTCTTCTTGAGGAGGATAATCGGCCGTCGGGCAGATAGCATCATTTCTTTCTCGGCAGGCGAGAGAAAAGCGTGCTTTTCTATGGTCTTTAAGTCCCTGGCCATCATGGCTAACGGCTTTGTCTGGCGCTCTTTGATTTCTCTCAAACGAAATACAGCTTTGGGATTCAAAGCGTCACAGACAAGATGAAAGCCTCCCAATCCTTTTACCGCAAGGATCTTCCCCTGTTTTATCAGAGAGGCGGCTTTTGGGATTCCTCCTTTTATCCTCCGGCCTGTCCTGGCATTTTGGAGCTGGATGTGCGGACCGCATACCGGACAGGCAATGGGCTGGGCGTGGTATCTTCGGTTTAGAGGGTCGATGTATTCCCTCCGGCAGTCCCGGCACATGAGGAAGCTTTTCATCGTTGTCTCTTCCCGGTCATAGGGAAGGGAATGGACGATGGTGTAACGTGGACCGCAGTCTGTACAGTTGATGAAGGGATAGAGGTGTCTTCTGTCTGAGGGATTCATCATTTCTTTCCGGCAGCTTTCACAGATGGAGATGTCGGGAGAGATGAAGACGAAGCTTTTCCCTTCCTTTGATTTTTGTATGCTGAAGTCTTTGAGTTTGAGAAAGGGCGCAGGCTTCAGCTTGATCTCTTCGATCTGGGAAAGAGGAGGCTTTTCTTCCTGAAGTGCTCTGAGGAAATCCTTGAAATCAGTTTTTTCTCCGCTTTCCAGATGGATTTCCACTCCGAACCCGATGTTTTTCACCCAACCTGCATACTTGAATTGGTGGGCCAGCCGGTAGATGAAGGGTCTGAATCCAACTCCCTGAACGACACCAAAAACGACAATCTGAACCGCATTGTTCTTCTTCGCTTCCAACCTCTTTTTAGCTTGTTTCAATCTTTTGTTATCTTTTTTTAACATCTCATTGTTATGTGTCATTGCGAGCGAAGCGTGGCAATCTCGGTACTCTGTCATTGCGAGCCTGAAAGGCGCGGCAATCTCATAATTTTATTGTATGAGAACCATAAATAAAAGACCCACTATTCTTCTGACAAATCTTTCCAGGATGGATTCATTTCTGTAATTAAATCGATCTTTTTTTGTCTACTTCCGGATTTAATTTGTTTTTCCCTTGTAATAGCTTCGTTTATATCATCAAATTCTTCATAGTAAACTAATTTATTTACATTGTACTTCTTTGTGAAACTTTCAATCATTTTTGATTTATGCTCGTAAACTCTTTTTTCTAAATTGTTCGTGAGACCTGTATAAAGCACTCTGTTGAGCTTGTTTGTCATAATATAAATGTAATATTGTTTATGCATTTAATATTTTTAAGGTATTCTTTGACATATTTTACGAGATTGCCACGCTACGCTCGCAATGACACTGGTATGATATTGCATCCTTCACTCATTTTGGTACGAGATTGCCACGCTACGCTCGCAATGACACTGGTACGATATTGCATCCTTCACTCATTTTGGTACGAGATTGCCACGCTACGCTCGCAATGACACTGGTATGATATTGCATCCTTCACTCATTTTGGTACGAGATTGCCACGCTACGCTCGCAATGACAGTTCATTTCCGGATAAGATTTATATGTAATTTTTTCCTTATAGAGATGATATCTATTCCATTCATAGAATTGACTTGCTTTTGGTTTTTCTTTGGCTGTAGAGGCAGCCGCAATAGTTCTGGCGGTAGAGCTCGTGTTCCCGGCTCATTTCCACGCTTTTCTTGAAGCCGTCCTTCTTTTTGAAATCGGCGGCTAGAAAGTCGACCCGGTGTTTTCGAGCAAACATCCTTCCCATCCGGTTAAGAACATCCGCTTTTTTCAAGGGGCTGAGGCTCATGACTGTGGTGAAGATTGCGAACCCGAGCTCAGAGGCTTTCCGGGCTGTCTTTTCCAGTCTCAGGGCATAGCAGATATCGCATCGTCTTCCTTTTTCTGGCTCTTTCTTGAATTTTTGGGTGATGTCGAACCATAACCGGTCATCATATTCCCCCTCGATCAAGTTCACGTCCAGGAGCCGGGCGATCTTTCGAGTCTCTTCCAGCCGCAGGTCGTACTCTTCATGCGGATGGATGTTGGGATTGTAAAAATAAGCAGTCAGGTCATAGTCTGCCTGAAGGAGGCCAAGGACGTAGAGTGCGTCCGGTGCACAGCAGACATGAACGAGCATTTTCGGCTTACTCATAGTGATATTTTAAACAGGAAAGGGAGAGGAGTAAACGGAAGAAAGGCGGCAAGCTATAAATTTTTGATATTCTCTTCGATTTCCCTGATGCGTCTTTTTGTTCTGTCGATCTGAGTATAGTAGGCGGAGAGAATTTTATGGGTCACCCTGTGCTTCTCGATTGTTTTTCCCAGGCTCTCGAAAAGGGGTTGTTTATGTTTTTCAATGTCTTTGATTTTCTTTTGAGCTTTTTCCTTGCTCTTTTTCCAATCTTTGATCTCTTTNTGGAAGTGGCGTGTTTGCTCTTTCTTGTCCTTGTCCATAATTTTTATCCTGTTCTCAGCTTCGAATATTTTTTTCTGATATTCCGCTATCTCCTTTTCTAAAGCTTTCTTTTTTTCTCTGAGGTCTTGGATTTCGTTATGGATTTTTTCTTTTTTCTTTTCCAGATTCTTGATGTTTTCCTCGACCCCTTTTTTCTTGGCCTTTTTTTCCTCCTCTGAAAGCTTGGTGCTGGTCTTTATCTCCTTAGATGTTTTTTCTTCGGCCTCCAGAATCTTTTCCGCGTACTCTTTATCCTTCTGTTTCTGGATGAAGCTGAGCTCTATGAGATTCAGTTTTTCCTTTGCCTCAGCCATTTTCTCCCGATAAGGCTTGATTTCCTCTTCTTTTTTCTGAACTTGCTCGGTATGCTTTTGAAGTGCTGCCTGATTTTGGCTTTCTAGCTTATCTATTTTGGCTTCTGCTTCCTCAAGCTCTTTTTCTGCGGCATTCTCTTTGACTCCTAAGCTTTTGAGTTCTTTGATGACTTTCTCGCTTTTTTCTACGTTAACACCCTCTACCCATGCTTCTCTTCCCAATTCCAGGATGAGCTCCTCTTTTTTGCGGTTTTCTCTTTTTAGTCTGGTTTGAAGGCGCATCTTGACCAGCCTTCTTTTTGCCCGGGAAAAAAATAGGTTGAGTCTCTGTCTGAGAGATTTATCCCTTAAAAAGATAAAAAAGATCAGAAGTATGATTATACAGAGGAGGAACCAGAGCGCCCAATAGGGGAGACCTTCCCCGTTTGAAGGTTCTATAGGCTGCTGTTCCAGTATGTGAGCCAGAAGATGGATCATTGTTTCCCTGTACTTCTCCGTATTTTAGTATATTTTCAACGATTCTTTAAACACATTTTTTTATTTTCGCCTTTGTTTCTGCCCTTTCGAGACCTGCCTGGGGGAGATCGCTTCCATTATCTTGGCATCTGAATCCTCTTTTTTTAAAGTCTTGGAGCGCGAAACTGGCTGGCGCAGGCTGGATGTATGAACAGCTCGCCTTCCAGGGGATAGAGTGGCAATTCTTCCTATTCGTCCCGGGATACGCCTGATAATTCCCGGAGGATCCTGGGGAGGAGAGGAATTCTGTATGGACCAGTCGATAAGGTAGAACATGGCTGGAAGGTTCTCATCGAAGATGAGCTGAATGTCCTCTTCAGCGTTGAAAAAGCCGCCGCTGAGGTAGTCTAGGGGAGGAAGCTCGATCGTGTAGGAAGGAATCCCGTATACTCCGTAGCTCCAGTCGGTGGTGTCGCCGTTGGTGAGATAGAGTGATTCTCCGGCCTGTCCGTAGTCATAGAAAGTCCCGTTGACAGCCTGAATGCGGGCAGACATCTCGGCTGCGATCTGCTCGAGAAGAGCGTCATCAGGTGCGGGTAAGTCAGTGTATCCCCAGGGATAAAGGATGACCTGGGAGTAGCTGTGATAGGTGATCAAAGCTTGAAAATTTCTCTGGGCGAAGAGGTCTCGTATGGCCCGAGTTTCTGGTTCGGAAAAAGGCGAAGGGCCTCGATAGACATCCGATCCTGTGTACGGGCTCGATCCTTCATTATCATATCCCCACATATAATCGTAGTTCCGGTTGAGGTCCACTCCCCAGGTCCCGTCGCCGTTATCGCGTCTGTTTTTCCGCCAGTACCGGTAGAAATGGATGGAGTACTGCAGGCCATCCGGGTTCAGAAGAGGGACGATCCAGATCTCGCTTTGATCAACGAGGTCTTTGACCTGAGCGTCTATGGAGTAGTTCTCTGCCAAATATCGAGCGAGTAAATAAGGGATCTCGACCGTGATCCATTCGCGGGCATGATGGCAGCCGATAAAAATGACTTCCGCCTCATTCTCATCGAGAAGGACATTGTCGCTGATTTTAAGGGCATAGATATTTCTGCCTTCAAGGCTCTGGCCGATTACGGACAGGCTGGCGATATGAGGGTAGGAATCTTGGAGTGCAAGCAGGTCCTGCTCTAGCTCGATGTAGGAATGGAAATCTCCGTTCACCCCTCCTCGGGTCGAACGCCATGCCTGGACATAGGGGTAGAAGTTATAGGTTTCCATTATGTAGGGGATGTTTTCTTGATCCAGTCGAGGCAAGTCATCGATATCAATGACGATGTACACCCTGTTATCCCTCTCCATCAAGAAGTCGAGGTTCATTTCCCGGAGCATGCGGACTGTGACCCGGTTTTTCTCGATACTGATGATCTGCATGTCCCAGTTGTCCTGTGTCCAGAGCGGGATGATGAAAAGAGAGATGACGAAAGCCATCATGGCTATTTTTTTTATGATGCCTTTAGACAGAACGTTTTTAAAACGCATAAGCCACCATCCCTGTGAATTTCTGGTTTTTATTTTTAACATTTTATTTGCCTGATTACATGACTGGCTGCTTTTCCACTCGGTCAATCAATTAATTAGCTCGCTATCCAATTTGTCCGCCTTGTTTCCTTTTGGCATTTTTATTTTTCTTTATTTTTATCACGCCTGAAAATCCCTCATGTTTTAAAACTGAGAGAGAGAGTCACCTTTTTAGCTCTGAGAGAATTCCCGGAGCCGCTCTCGCCTCCGATGAGCATCCCCATGTCCAAGGATATTTTTTTCCAGTGAACGCCTGTCCCGAGGGAGAAATACAGGTAGGCTGAATCGGGTTCTTTCATCGGCTGAGGGTCGTAGCTAACGCCTGCCCTGAAAGGGACCACCGCCTGCCGGCCGAAGATGTTGAGGGAGCTCAGGTACTCGAGTCCAGCTCCGACCTTGATTATATCCTTGAAGTCTCTCTCCTGCTCGCCGGTTTCCCCGAAATAAACGATGCTGTAGCGAGACCAGTTATAAAAGGTCAGATCAGAAGCCGCTCTGAGCTTTGGAGAGAACGTGCAGCTTATTCCCAGACCAGCCACCAGGGGCTGCTTATACTCACTGGGCTCCGAAGCTTCGGTTCTTATTTCTGTCTCTGTGCTGGGTGAATAATACCTGTAAAGGCTTTCGCTGTCCGCTTTTTTGAGAAACGGTGTCCGGAATACTGCGGCGACTTTGATCTTTTGTGTCAAATCCAGCACCAAGCCTCCGTTGATATAAAAACTCTCAAATTTGTGATATTTCCTGTCAGAAATGGTGAAGTTCGAAATGACCCAGTCATCTTCATACTCTTTTTCAAGGAAGCCATAGGCATAGTTCAAGCCGATTCCCGCTGAGAGGCGGCCAAAAACCTTTCGAGCGACAGAAAAATTGATGTTTTTCAGGTGGCCATCCTGTTCGAATACAAAAGTGCGGACAACATTTCCTGCAGAGGTATAAGATGACAGATCAACCGAAGGCCGTACATAATTTTCAACAAGGGCTATGCTCAAAGCGAAGGCCCAGTCCTTTATGCTCAGTGAGATGCCGGTGAAGTCGAAAGCAAGAAGGCCGAGAGAACTGTTTCCGTCAGTATAGAGAACTCCAGTGTTGACTATGGAGTACTTGAACAATGAGGCCGTGTCAAGGGATGAGTTCAAAGTCAGCGTGAATTGGGGAAGACCCGTGAGGAGAGCCGGATTGGAGAGGGAAGCCGAGCAGTCAGAGGCCATGGTGAATCGCGTTTCTCCCATGGCAAGAAAGGGGGCAGTGGAGAAGCCGAAGGTATTCCAGGTTCTCAGCGGAGCTTCATCCTCGTACTGGCCTACGGTCATTTGAGGCCAGATGAGGTTGGGGATAAAGGCAAAAATCATGAAAAAAAGAAGAATTATACGGATGCAGAGGCTTCTTTTCATGCTGGTTTTTCGATTTTACCCGTCTTCCAAACTATTTGCAAATCGAAACTAAGTGTGCTATAGAGTAATACTTTTAAAGAAAAAATGGCCAGAAAAAACAAACGCCGGATAAAGATCACCGGAACCGGATTCTACGTTCCTGACAAAGTCTTGACCAACGCTGACCTGGAAAAAATGGTGGACACCTCTGATGAATGGATCACCACCCGCACGGGAATCAAAGAGAGAAGGATTGTTTCTGAAGACCAGGCAACATCGGACCTGGCTATAGAAGCTTCGCGGATAGCTTTGGACAATGCCGGACTCAAGATCAACGACATTGACCTGATCCTGGTTGCCACGTCATCTCCGGATACGATCTTTCCTTCCACGGCCTGCTGGGTGCAGAAGGGCCTGGGAGCAGGATACACTCCCGCCTTCGACCTCTCAGCCGGCTGCACGGGCTGGCTCTACGGGATGATCGTGGCTGAAGGATTGATCTTGAACGGGACATATAAGCGCATTCTTCTGGTGGGGGCAGAGGTGTTGACCAAGATCACCAACATGAAAGACCGGAACACGTGCGTTCTCTTCGGGGATGCGGGAGCAGCGACTGTTCTTGAAGAAAGCCCTGATGGCTCAGGGATGCTTTCTTCTTACTGGAAAGCGGATGGAAATCTGGCAGACCTGCTTTATATACCGGGAGGAGGAACAAGAATCCCGACCACTCATGAGTTGATCTCTCAAAATCTGCAATATATCCATATGAAGGGCAACGAGGTCTTTAAACACGCTGTAAAGCGGATGGGCGAGGCGGCGTTGGAGGCCTTGAAATTTGCAGGTATGACCAAGGAGGAAATCGCTTACCTCATTCCTCACCAGGCGAATATCAGGATCATCGAGGCCACAGGGAGGCGTTTGAAGCTCCCGCCGGAAAAAGTCTATTCCAACATCCATAAATACGGCAACGTCTCAGTGGCTTCTATCCCCATCAGTGTCCACGAGCTCTCCGAAGAAGGGAAGCTGAAAAAAGGCGATATCATACTGATGGTCGCCTTTGGCGCGGGTTTTACCTGGGCAGCAGTCGCCTACCGCTGGTAATCCCTGGTAGCGGGGTCAGGCTTCCAAAAGTTCGATAACTTCGATTATTTCATTTTTTTCGATTTGTATGCGGGTTTCCTTTAAAAATTTTTCACTTATAATCTCTATCTTTGCGATTGAGTTGGATTCCCGGATGATAGGCAATGCGATCTAGCCTTAAGTCAATCAGATCCACATGAAATTGCTGATAAGCTATTTTTCAAAGGCTTGCATTGTTTATAGGGATGTTTCCGCAGGGGATAACCGTAAAACATTCAAAGTTTGTAGGATTGGCTTTGATTTGTCGAGACGGATAAGTTTTCGAACTTTTGGAAGCCTGACCCCACTATCTATTTAGCAAAGTGGAAAGAGAGGAGAAAAACCCCGATATGAGCAGCACTCCGACAGCGATCAGAAGGACACCCCCGATAATGGAAATAACATTGAAGTATTTCCGGATGGCCTTGAAGTACTCGAAGAATCTATGAAGGATGATAGCTGAGAGGAAAAAGGGTATGCCCATCCCGGCAGAGTAGAAGACGAGCAGGATTATTCCTTTGAGGATGTCCTGGGTGGTGGCGGCCATGGTCAGGATCGCTCCCAGAATCGGACCTACACAAGGGGTCCAGCCAACCGCGAAAGCCACGCCGACCAGAGCTGTCCCGATCAAACCCAACGGCTTTTTTTTGAGGTGGATCTTTTTTTCTCTATCCAGGAATTTCAGCCTGAAAAGACCTGTGAAATGGATACCCAGGATGATGACCAGGATGCCACCACCGATCTCGAAATAGCGGATGTTTCTGGACAGAAAGGTGCCGATGAAAGTGGCTGATGCTCCCAAGGCGATAAAGACGATGGAGAAGCCGAGGATGAACATCAGGGAATTGAGGATGACGTTTTTCCGGACATACCTCAGGTTTTTCTCCGCAGAAAGCTCCTCGATGGAAATCCCGGTTATGAAGGCCATATAAGAAGGGATCAGGGGAAGCACGCACGGAGAAAGGAAAGAGATCAGGCCGGCAGTGAAGGCTACCAGGATGGATACGTTCTCGGTCCCGGCCATGGCTTACTTTTCTTCGATCAGCTTCA
>JGI24422J19971_10002772_pt1 | contig 10920 bp, 9 predicted proteins | sample DeeMarSWOR152_54_FD_19971 | JGI IMG/M metagenome (IMG submission 19971)
TGCTTCTACTTCTTCTCTCTTGAGATTTCTTCCTTGAGCCACTCTGCAGCCTGAGAGGCGGCCATCAGGTTTTCCTTGTCTGTCCCAAGCTGAGCGGGTTTAACCGTTACGAGCCAGCCTTTCCCATATGGATCCTCGTTGATCAGTTTGGGCTGAGACTTGAGGTCTGGGTTGGCTTCGGCTATTTCCCCCGTAACCGGAGACTTCAACGCCCCAACCCACTTGGCAGTTTCGATGGTGCCGACAGGCTTGCCCTGAGCCAACGTGCCCTTGGGCCTCATTCGGGAGAACACGATCCTCCCAGCTATGTGTTGGCCGTAGTCCGTCAGTCCGACCCGCACCAGTTCTCCTTCCATTTTCGCCCACATGTGATCTTTCGAATAGAGGAGATCGTCTGGAAGCTTGTATCCTTCTACTTCAACCATCTTCGTTCACCAAATACCTTTCTTCAGCGTTCTGTCCTAAGCATTTAACTGTTTTCAGCTCTCTAGTCCCTCTTTGGTGTCAGCCCAATATCGACCGATCAATAATTTATGTCGGTGAGAGGAAGTTGTAGTTATGCCTGTCAGGTTGGACTATTCGGCCCTGAAGATAGACGTAGAGCACGTTATGGAAAGAATCTCTTCTTTCGTTGCCTCGACGGTGAGGAATCGAAAAGCCAGGGGAGTAGCCACGGTCTGTCGAACCGAGACCTCCACATTTGCCTTGACTTCAGCTCTAGTTCAGGCATTGGGAGCCGAGAGAGTGCTCTGCCTGTCGGACGCCGACGACTCCGGGTTTCCAACAATTATGCGACTCCGCGATAGATTGGGCTTCAGCCTCGAGGTTGTGGAAGCGGGTAAGTTAGTGGAAGCCTTTGAGACCTCTACCATGTACTCATGGAGCGAAGATCGAGAATGGCAACGCGTGTTGAGAAGAAGGCTACTGGCACTTGCAACGCAGAGTTTCGCCGACCGATCGAATCTTCTTATTGCTGTCGACGTGAACAGGACAGATTTCTTGATCGGCGCATTCGACCAGAGGGTCGCCTCATCATGCGACCTACTTCCCCTGGTGGGGTTGTTCAAGACTCAGGTGGATCAACTGGCATCTTTCCTGGGAGCCGACTACGTTGGCCTCAGCTCCTCCCAGACAGATGAGGCCACGTCCCGCGCCGGCTTGGGCTACCCGACACTCGACTTGGTGCTTTGGGGAGTAGTGGATCACGGGATGGATAGAGGAAAGGTCGCTTCGCGCCTCAGCATCCCGACTACGGCTGTGAATCATGTCTACCATCTTCATCTCTTAAGTGAATTCAGTCGAAACTTTCCTCATTTCCCAGTGCTGTAGAAGATTTCGGTTATGATCGATCAAACTACTCTCAGAAACGCTTATTGAACTCCTCATTCATCCGGTCAATGATTCTGCATGTGGGCGACGGCAGCAACATGGAGATTCGGTAGGAAGGCCGTTCAAGGTGGTTCACAGATGCTTGCCAATGGATCTCTTGCGTTGGACTCAGTTGAGTATGGTGTGAGGCTTGTCGAGGCAGATCCGAACGTTGATTCGGTAGGTCTCGGGGGGATCGCTAACTTCGACGGAGTCGTTGAGTTGGACGCCTCCATAATGGATGGTAGGATAGATGCTGGGTCTGTTGGTGCGCTGCCGGACATCGTGCACGCCGTGTCTGTTGCAAGACGGGTGATGGAGAGGACGCCATTTGTTCTCCTTTCAGGCGCGGCGGCCACCATGTTCGCTCTTCAAGCAGGGATGCCCAAGAGTTCCTTGCTGACAGACGCTTCTCGATCGAAGTGGAGAGAAATGAAATGGCAGATGGGAGACCAGTGGACGGATGAGAAGTGGGAGAATTCTATGAAGCGATCTATTGACCGAAGCAGAGGCGACGGTATAGGTATGATCGCTCTCGACATGGATGGAATGATCGCGGCCGCGGTATCCAGCAGTGGAGAGCCGTTGAAAATCCCTGGAAGGATCGGGGATTCCGCTTTGGTTGGAGCAGGTCTGTATGCCAGCAACCTCGTCGGAGCCGTTGTCTCGACCGGTCGCGGTGAAGTCGCGATAAAGCACGTTCTGTCAAAGACGACCTGCAATCTAATGGAGCAGGGGGTGTCGCCTCAAGCGGCATGTGAGGAGGCACTGAAGTTCGTCGCCAGGCTTGAGTCAGAACCTCGAGTTGCGCTCCTGGCAATGAACACGACAGGTGAAGTTGGATCTGCTTCGTCCTTTGAGGGGTTCGAATATTGTTACAGAAGCTCAGCCATGGACCAAGAGATCCTCCTTGAAGCTCCAATAATCCACCACTAGTGCTGGTTCACCCCGCGTAAGTCGTGTAGAAGTCGTGCAGCCCTCCATAGAAAAGAGATGAGGTACTACCGAGGTACAGTTGCCGCCGCGACGCCGAGATCACTTGTTGCGTTAAGAATACATAGCTGGCCAAGCACTCAAGCCGATATCGGAGGACGATCGGCACGAAGTTCTTTCTGGGCCTCGCTGCTATGATTGCTATGTGCCTCTTTGCTGGATACTTGAACATAGCGTCGTACGCCGAGGTTGCGGTTCAGGATGTTCAAGTGCAGGCGCAGCCGTTTGTGTTCATCTTTCTGATCATAAGTGGGCTCCTGCTTCCATACTCGACAATGACACGTGAACCATTTCTTTTGCTCAACTTCGACCCTGTGCTCTCGTCGAATCCGTGGTACCCTGTCTCTGCGTTGGTCTTAGGAGCTGCTACTGGAGCTCTTCTGGTGCGAAACTCCTCTAGATCAATGAAGGTTGCTGTCGTCGCCTTTCTTCTTCTTGTTCTTCTGTGGCTCCCGTCGGCCATGATGACGGCGCATCATCTTTGGCCACGACCCTCAGCTGTTGTTGTCTCCATGGATGCCATAATATCCGAGTTTGTCTTGAACAGGCCCTTCGACCTCCTAGCCGCCTTCTTCGTTCCCATAGTCACTGCTGGCTTGGTTGGAGCGGCAGCGTCTCTGAACTACAGAGAGATCAAATGGAGGATGCTGTCGAGGATAAGACACGTTCTTGGATTGTACGATGTCGAGTAGAGAATCCAACGTCTTATTCGAGCTAAAGTGGATCTGCGTGGGTGAAGTTGGAGGAGAAGCCGCCGCGATGTCGCTCGAAGGCAACTTGGTCTATCGAATCAGGCCGAATATCTCATCCTCAACGTAGTCTACTAGCTCCTGCTCATCGATCTTGCTGAAACACGTAACCACGCAGTTCCGGGTCAGACCAATTACAAGTCCTCTGGAGCGAGATGTGTAGACTACATACCAAATCTTTCCATGTGAGAGGTATTGTTCATATAGGGTTGAGTCCTTCAACGCGCTTCCGTATAGAGCCAACCTGTCTACGTTGGGTACGTCAACATCATCAAAGAAAATCACCTTGGTCGCATCCGGATTTCTTTCGTGGAACTCCTGCAGCGTCGCGGAGGGAATTTGGGCTTCAACTATNCCTCCAAAAGTAACGAACAGAATTTGACTCAACACGGATGCAACGCTGTTGGCGAAATACTTCTCTTGAAGCACGGAAAGAAAGGTCTTTCCCTGGAGCTCATGGATAACCAATGGAGCTTCGATAGTCTTCACTATGGGTAAGATGTTGCCGCGCTGGTTGATCATGATGACTTTGTCTCGGCTAAAGAGGCCCCTAAGCTGGTTCTTTCTCACCCGCAGATCCTTGATCTCAGTCAAGAGCTCCAGATCTTTTTCCTCCGCACTGAAGATCTCTTGGACGCTGTAGTCCTTCAGCCTCTTCGCTACTTCAGCAAGTGACATCTCTTCCCTGAACTCGAAGATCTTGGCAACTGATACCAGATTCGGCACCCCCTGACTGTCCAAATACGCTCAAGGAGCCNAGATATACTCGTTTTCCTGTTCGTGGGCCCATTTGCCGTGAATCATGGGCAAGGGACAAGGGCTACGGCGTCTTCGGGAGTGCGTTAAGTGCTACACAAATAAATACGGGTGGAATCAGCCGCTTCGTCCAGAGGGCGCCCTTTGACGAAGACCGTTGAGCGACAGGAGACGAAGGAGCCGCAGAAGGTGCAGCTCGACGTCTTCGTCGACGAGGTAATATTGGAGAACTTCATGTCACACGACTACTCCCGGATACCCCTGAGACCTGGCTTAAACGTTATCGCTGGCCCCAACGGATCTGGCAAATCCTCCATCTTGCTGGGGATCTCAGTTGCGCTTGGACAGACCTACACTGAGAGAGCGCAGAAGCTGAGCCAGCTGATCCGTAGAGGCAGCGAGGTGGCCAGAGTCTCTGTGTCTCTCGACAATAGTCCCAGAGCCGGAAAGAGGCCCATACCTAGCCTCCCGACGGATAGAGTGATCATCTCACGCTACTTAAAGAGAACTGGTGAGTACTGGCACTACGTGAACAACAGGTTCCGAGCCAAAGCAGAGGTGCAGCATCTTCTTGAAGGCCTCGGCATGAACCCGGACAACATCCTGATAATAATGCATCAGAACATGATTGAGCAGTTCAGCGGGAGATCAAGCCAAGAAAAACTCCAAATGGTTGAAGACGCGGTTGGGGCGGGCCGGTTAAGAGCGAGGATCCTGAAAGCCGAGGACAGGCTCATCGAACTTCAAAGCGAAGAAGCCGCTGTGAAAAGGTCCCTTCAGGAAGGAAAAGCAGCAGTAGACTTCTGGAGGGAAGAGTACGAGAAGCTTCTTTCGCTGAGGAAACTCTACGATCAGAAGGAGACCCTGGAAAGGGAGTACGCTTGGTCGCAGGTAATTCAACTCGAATCTGAGGCCCGCCGGCTGGCAACAAGGATCACGGAGAGCATGTCTAACATCAAGGCACTTGAAGCGATGATTGTTGGCAAAGACAAAGAAGTAGCGGAGCAGAGGGAGAAGTTCACGACGTTGATGGCGACCCTTCGACGCCACTACTTCGACATGGTCGAGCTGGCAAGGAAGACAGCAACGTCTGATGAGGAGAAAGCCAAGGGTCTCGACGAGAAGTTTGCCAATGCCGATGAGAGGATAGGAAGGACCGAGCAAAGGATCGTCAAAGCAGTGGATGATCTGGTGGAAAAGAGCGTTCGAGCTGAGCTCCTGAAACAGAGGAAGAGGAGGATAGAAAGAGAGCTAGGTAAACTCAGGCAACAGTTTGACGAGATCGATAAACAACTTGAATCTAGGTTCGCTGAGGCAAAATCCATGGGAGAGCGGTCAGAGACGCAGCGTCGACCCCTCGAGATTTTGGAGGACATCAGAGTAGTCTCGGTACAGATAGCATCGATTGGACACGTCAACAATGAAGCCGAGGAAATGTACCTGATGGCTGACTCGAGGTTTAGAGAGACCGAGCTGAAGTTCCAGCAAGTAACCGAGAACACAGAGAACGCTCTAAAGGAGGTGGAACACCGCAAAAATGTCTGGCGAGCCTTCCTAAGAGGCCTGGCCTCCGAAGTGGAACCAGTATTCAACCAGATTTTGTCTTTGGTGGATGCCAGGGGGAAGATCGCGCTGGAGAACCTCGAGGAGGTCCCCGAAGCATCTCTGAGCGTCTCTGTCGGCTTCAGAGGATCAGAGCCGATTCCACTCAACGCGCAAACTCAGAGTGGAGGGGAGAGGACCGTAGCAACAATGGCGTTTCTCCTAGCCTTGCAGAAGCATGTCAAATCATTCTTCAGAGCCATCGACGAGTTCGACGTTCATCTAGATCCCCTGAACAGAGAGAGAATGATGAAGATTCTGATAACTGCAGCGCAGGGAGACAACTCATCTCAGTACATCGTGATAACTCCCGGTAGAGTTAATGCTGCGACGAACGCACAATTCATCTTAGTTCAAAACGTGGGCGGCAAGTCCTCTGTTAAGGTGGCTGAACAATAGCACGCGCTGAGCAGACGGCCTTGGTGTCAGAGCTTTGAGCCAGAAAAGAACAACACTGAGGAGAAGTGAACTGCAGAACATGATTGAACTCTGCCGAACTGTCGAGAGGAAGGGACTCAATCCATTCGATGTGGATGTCAAGAGCCTCCTCACCAGGCTGAGGAGAATGCTCGAAGAAGCAAGGTACGTCGAAGACATAGTCATGGACGCCGAGACCCTCTATCGAATCGCCTTGCTGATCGCGTTCCAAGGCAGGTGGCTCAGGGACAAGGCTTCAGCTCTTTTCATTGATCATCAACTTGTGGCGGTCAAGCTTGCGATGGCGGACAACGAAAGCTTAGCCCAAGCCTTTCTGCGATCTTGGAGGCCGATAGTTAGGCTGGAGCAACTGACCGCCTACAAGGCCAGGCTTGGTATGGAGCATTTCCTGAATCTGCCTTCCATAAACCGTGAAAAGAGCAAGCTTCCATCCCCTAGAGAGATCTCTGTGTCCGAGATAGAGGAGATGATGCGTGCTGGGCTGCTGGAGAAGGCTTGGTTCGAGGAGAAGCTGAAGGAGGTTCACGCTGAACTTCTTGATCAAGCAAGGCGAGGACAGGTCGACTATTGGCAGTTCATTGCCGGGGAAGACCTGGAGGAAAGCGTTGCGAGAGCGTACGCAGTCAGCTTCCTCGTAACCAATGGAAAGGTTGACTTGAGGGTCGACCCCCTCGCCGACAAGAAGACGTTGGTCGTGCTGGATGAAACCGAAGATAGGGGAGAGACCAGATCTCTGGCCGTGGCGATCGATGAAGAGATCCTGAGGGAGAAGAAGCGTGAGCGACAGTCGGGAGAGAACAGCCGAGAGGGTTAAGAAGAAGCTGACAAGAGCAGCAGCGATGCTCTTCTTCTCAAGACATAGGCTCCCGGGCGTGAGAGGCTGGGAACTGAGAAAACGCCTTGGGAGGAACTACATGAAGATCGTCGAGATGCTCAACAGTCGGCTACAGCCCATTGGAATGCAGGTGAAGGTTGTCTTCGAGCAACCCCAGCGGGACGATAAGATTGGCGAAGAGGACCTGGAGCGAGCGAGATTCTACATAACTCTCGCTCACCCTCTATCCCTCTCAGATGTGGTTGGCTCAGGGTGGAGGATAGATGAGGTGGCGGCGCTTGCTGCGGTAATCTCCTACGTCTCAAGCCGCGGAGGCAAAGCTCCTGTTAACGATGTGAGGGAGATGCTGCAAACGAAGTTCCCTCGTTGGAAGGCTGAGGCTGCGATAGAAAGGTTCACTAGGAGAGGGTACCTGCATATCTCGGAAGATGACGTGATATACGTCGGTTGGAGAACAAGAGCAGAAGTCGATCAAAGAGAGCTTCTAAAGGCGCTTATGGAGATAGTGCCCACGGAGAGCGAGGAATCCACGGCCGCAAGTGAAGATGTGAGTGGAGGAGAAAGATAGCTTATCTGAACATCCTGCGTAGAGCTCTCTTCTCCGCCTCTATTATGTCGAGCACCAAGTCATCCGACACTTTACCGTGCTTCTGGAGGATCTGTTGAATCTCTTTACGCGAGATTCTTCTGCCAACCAGCACCATAACGGCTGCTTTTCCATGCTTTTCGACCAGTCGGCTCGTCGCCAGGATCTTGCTTCTTCTCTTGGCGCTCGCAGAACCGGTTGCCCTCCCCTTTCTGGCCACAAGCCCGTAGACCTCAGAGGGCTCCGCTTGTATGACTCCAAGCCGAGGCGAATGGCAACGCGGACATGCGGGATGTTCCTCAAGATCCTTCACCAAACGCTTGTCAGCGAAGTCCCAGCAAGACGCACAGACTAGAAGAGGGACTTCGTTCATCAACCTCGCCTTGACAGCGTTGAGGACCAAACGCTCAATTCGATCGGACGCAGCCACTTCGAACTCGCTTCTGTATCGTTGGACCGTAAGTCTTGCCAGCGGAGAAAGCTTCTCCACGAGCTCCCTGGTCTCTATCTCAATCTCTCCAGTTGTGGCTTTATGTAGAAGATCCTCGGTTCCCTTCACATCCAGATCATGGTAGATCACGACCTTGAGGGCCTCATCGTAGACCGGCGTTCCCTCCACGGCTTCCACAATGCGCGTGGCTGTTACGTCAAGTAGGCTAGCTTCCTTCTTCAGCACACCCATCTTTCTAGCGACATGCATGACCCGCCTCTTGAAGAGACCAGAAGACTTCACAGCTGAAACAAGACGCTCCTCGACGCCGCTTGCAGACAACCCGTAAAGCGACTCCAAAACTAACTGAGGATAGATATCGCTTGACTGAAACGCGATTCTGTAGGCGTCCTGCTGAGTGGCAATCGGAGCACCTATTCTCTCCGAGAGATCAAAAGCGACAAGCCTTGCGATAGTTCTGTTGATCTTCAGGCCTCCACAAACATGCATCACAGTAAACTTGCCATGCCGTTCGATGAGCACTCTCTTGTCCGTTGGAACTGGAATGTGTTGTTTGAGATGTAGCCAAACCTCTTTGAGCGCTCTGAGCACTACATCTGGCTCAACTTCATATCTCAGAGCGATGTCGCTGCATACATCTGCGTATTTCTCGCCGGCCAAACATCTCCGCTCGAGCTCTGCGCGCAGTGCGCCGACCTCCTGTGCTATGTCAAAGGGGACAGGGATCTCCTCCCCAACCCAAGAAGGTACGGCTCCCTCGAAGCCTTCCAAGGCTGAGACGTAGATTCTGTCTCCCTCTGTATGCAAGATATTCCAAGGCTTTCCAGTCAAAACGAACTTTGTCCCGGGGTCACCATGCTCAGAGACAAACTCCTCATCAAGTATCCCTATCGGCTCTTGGGTCGCCTCGTTCACAACTAGGTACTGCCTTACCTCGGGTATCATCGAAAGGGTGTTGAAGTAGTACTCAAAGAGTGGCTTGGACTTGAAGGCCCTTGTGATGTACTCGTCTTCCACGATGTTCGCCAGACGCACGGCGGACATGAAATAGGCGACCTCTCTCAACTGATGCAGTCTGAGTCCGTGAAATGGGTAGGCCCTTTTCACTATGTCGAGGATTTCTTGTATTGTCCACCTTGATCTTTCGACCAGCAAGCCGGCCAACTGATGAGCCAATACGTCGCTGCTGTTCTCGGGTATGAGAGGCTCCTCTAGCTCCTCCAGCTGGGCTCTACGCGTTATTGCCATCGCTTCTAGTGCATCGTCAGAGTCGCTGACGATGACAGTCCCTCTCGCCGTTCTCCCTATTTTGTGGCCACTTCTGCCCACCCGCTGTGTCAGCCGTGTCACTTCTCTCGGGGAGTTGTACTGAACTACGAGATCAATCGCGCCGACATCTATGCCCAACTCGAGGGAAGAAGTGCATATGATTCCGATCAAGGTTCCGCGTTTCAACCCCTGTTCCGCAGACAGGCGGCTGGGCTTCGCCAGAGATCCGTGATGGACTCCCATCGGAAGCTCCAAGTCCCAAGCTCTAAACCTGTTGGTGAGTATCTCGGCTAAGGGCCGTGTGTTTGTAAATACGAGAGTGCTCTGGTGACTCTCGACGAGTTCCCTGATCTTTGAAAGCCTTGCGGCCACCGATGGGAAAGTCATGAGCTTCTCGGCAAGCTTCCGGTCCTCTGCTGTCGGCCGCGGGAAAACCACGTCAAGCTTCATTTTCCTGTCTAACGGAACCCTGACTATTTCACACCCTTCATCACCGCCCACTAGGAAGCTCGCTATCTTTTCTGGATCGCCTATGGTGGCTGACAGACCTATACGCTGAAATCTTCGTCCGACAATCTCAACCAGTCTCTCAAGACCTACGGAGAGCTGAACTCCTCTCTTGTCCGTCGCCAGTTCGTGTATCTCGTCCACAATGACCCATCTCAGCGTTTTGAGATGTCGCCTCAACACTCTTCCTGTGAGGATGGCTTGCAAGGTCTCTGGTGTTGTGATGAGCATATCTGGCGGGCTGAGAGCCTGCATCCTTCTCTCACTTGCACCCGTGTCTCCATGCCGCACCGACACCGTCAGGTCTAACTCCTGACTCCACCACTCTATCCTCTCTAGGAGGTCTCTATTCAAGGCTCGAAGCGGGGTGATGTAGACTAGCTTAACGCCCGGTATTCTCCCCTCCAACATGATCTTGCTTAGGATCGGGAGCATGGCGGCCTCGGTTTTTCCCGTTCCTGTCGGGGACATGAGGAGGAGGTTCCTGCCCTCCAATATCTTGGGGATACTGTCTATCTGAGGCGGAATCAACTCGCCGAAGCGCTCTCTGAAAGCCTCGGCTACAGGTTTCACAAGCAGCCTTAGCACTTTTTCGCTCTCAGAACCGCTCTTCGACGTCATAGCCCGATTCTGTCCGGTTCTGTAGGGTGGCAGAGGTGGGCTAAAGTGTTTTGCACAATTGATCGCTTTGAAAACGTCATAGCCTCGTGTAATCAGAAGTCTGAGCTGAATCTCTCCTTNTCTCAGTCGATCGAATAGACATAGACCTGCTTGGAATTCGGGTTCTTTTCCTGAAATCGACTAACGTAGAGCTTGGATGCTTCCAAGGGAGATACATTATTTAGTGAAACGGGCGTTTGCGGAGTGTATGACGAAACTGAGGTTGAACGAGGAGTTACGTGAGGATCTGCGGCTGCTTCTTCCGAGCGACTCAGAGCAGCTTCTTGAATGCTGCACAAGACCTCTCAGGGAGAGCATCAGGGTGAATACCCTGAAGATCGACAAAGATACCTTGGTTTCGAGGCTCATGAAGCACGGCTGGGTGCTTAACCCTGTCCGTTGGTGTGATTACGCCTACTGGGTGGAGCGGTGTTCAAGAGACATAGGCAAGACCTTAGAGCATGCCCTAGGCTACTATTACATGCAGGGAGCGGTGTCCCTTGTACCTGTTGTGGCTCTCGGCCCCCAGCCCGAAGAGAGGGTTCTAGACATCTGCGCGGCTCCAGGGAGCAAAGCCACTCAGATGGGACAGGAGATGCAGAATACAGGTGTGATAGTTGCAAACGACTCAAATCTAAAGCGGATACGGGCGCTTTCCTCTAACACACAGAAATGTGGTCTGATTAATTGCGTGATTACCCGAGTC
>JGI24422J19971_10002775_pt1 | contig 10915 bp, 10 predicted proteins | sample DeeMarSWOR152_54_FD_19971 | JGI IMG/M metagenome (IMG submission 19971)
TTTTGTCACAAACTGCAGATGCGTAGGCGCTAACTTGAGTTGGTGACGGCATCTCAGTAGTCCATGAATCGGTCTCTGGGTCGTAAACTTCGTTTACGTTAGGAACGTAAGAAGGATTGTTCAGATTCACGGGTTTGCTTCCCCCTATCAAATAAATTTTGCCGCCAACAACGTTGGCACATAAGAACTCTCTTGCAGCCGGCATTGAAGTTTTAGTTGTCCAAGTGTCTGTTAAGGGATGGTAAACTTCGTTCACTCCAGTGACTTACTCAAAGGAGTCTACGCCTCCACCTATGCAGTATATCTTATTTTGGTAAACAGCTATTCCAAAACTCGCTCTTGGGGTTGGCATTGGTTTCTTTGTAGCCCAAGTATTCGTAGCTGGATCGTACTCCTCATTAGTGTTAAGATAGCCGCCTCCGCCCGTACCTCCGATTACGTATATCTTTCCATTTACCACAGCAACTCCAGGTCCAAGTCTACCTGTGGGCATGTCAGCCATAATCTCCCAAGAATCCTCAGAAGAAGCCCAAGCAGGCTTAACAGTGATTGCGCTTGATGCTGTTAGGAAGGCCAGAATAAGCATTGCAGCGACACCTTTTCTCATTTTTCATCACCTGACTTTTTATGGCGTTTTTTGAAATAGATCAGCAGAGCTATGCCGATTATGGCTACTGATGCTCCAGAAGCAGCTACTACTAGAACAGTTGGAAAAGGCTCTGTTTGCTCTGGTGCATTTGTGGGCTCTGGTGAGGGGGTTGTTGAGGACCTTGGGGTTGGAGAGGGAGAGGGTGTTAGAAATGAAGGCAAGGGAGGAGGTGGTGATGCTGACCATTCGGGCAATTCTATGATTACGCTGGAAATGTTCAGGGCAGCAATAAGTGGGTAATTGTCTTGGGCGTTGACGCCGTAGGTTACCGAAGTGTTAGTTGTTGGTTCAACCCAGGTCCATGGCGTCTCGACAACGTAAGGTGTATCGCCTATTCCGTCGCTGTTAACATCGGTGCCGTTGTAGTCGCTCCAATGGTTGCCTTCTCCTCCTTCATCCCATGGACCCGGACAAGAACTGCTATCTACACTTTCAGCATTATTAACGAAGTTATTGTGGTGCACGGTACAGTCGGTGTAGGAGACGAAAAGGCCTCTTCCGTTATCTGCTATGTTGTTTCCAACTATTATAATCTGGAATCCGCCGTAAACTGCGATGCCTGTATCTGTGCTGCCGGATATGTTGTTTCGGGTTATGGCTACGTAATGGTTAGGGTAACCGCTGGAAGATATTTGTATGCCAATTCTGTTTCTTTTTATGTTGTTCTCGGATATGTGGATGCGCGTAGAATTAATAATTAGTATTCCTTGGTCATTGCCTATTATGTCATTTTGGGAAAATGTGCAATTGCTAGAGGAGCCGCTGAAGATGGCGATTTTGCCAATGCTCGCAATGCTATTGTTGGTTAAGGTAATGTTTTTGGCACATTCAAAAGTGATGCCTGAAAAACAAGCGTGTATCTTCACGTTTTGCACGGTCAAGTTTATCCTATCGTTCAAGCGAATTCCAGGATAGAAGCCTGCTGGAATCATAAATCCGCTTGTGTTAATTGGAATCTGGGTGATGCTGAAGCCATTTCCGTCAATTACGATATGGTCTCGCTGAACCTCAATGGAATTATCGATGTCTCGTGTAAGTATATAGGTATCTCCAACTTGCTGGATACAATCTGAAGGTGGTTCAATGCTTCCGTCGCTCTGGATGTAGATGGGCGGAGGCAGTTCGGGGACAGACCAGAAAGCAGCCTTCCCAACATCAACATATAGCCTTTCTGCTGCTGCTAAGAACAAAAGCGCCATTATAAGCGCTATTGGTACAGTTCTCTTTTTCACAGCGCTATCCCAACCTCTTCTCGAATTTAGCAAAGTAGACAAGCAACCCTAATCCCACCACGACAACCACGGCGACAGCAGCAGCCACAGGCACAACAGGAAAAGATTCAGGCAGATCCACATTAAAAAATAATGTTTTTGGTTCTGCAGCGTTGCCAGCCAAGTCAGACGCATACAAAGTCACATTATGCGCTCCCTCCGCCAAGCCTCTTAACGTCACGCTTCCCGTTACAGTTTGATTTTCTTTTCCGTCCAAGCAATATAGGATTTGGGAAGCAGCTTCACTAACGGTGAAATCCAACTTAACATCTGGCGTGACGTAGGTTCTGTTTGGGGGAGACAGAACAGTAATCCTTGGTGAAACGACGTCTTTGATGAAGCTGACTGTTGAATAGCCAGTCATCTCAAACCTCTCATAATAATTATATGACCAGATGACATCATTTTCTTCGCGGTAATCTTCTCCTGTTTCAATATAACCAAAGCCGACCGCGTAAATTGTAACCGAGAGGTTACCTCCTTGCACATCAGACAGGTCTATTGAGAAAAATCCGCGGCATCCTTCAGAAACTGTGATTTCGTTTGGTTCCCAGCTGCCTTTATAATAGATTTTGGTTACTGCGTCGAGGGATTTGTCACCGTTCGTTTCGGGGATAGTCACATCAAAGGTCAGCGTTATGTTCTTTGGATAGGATGAACCGTTTTTGGGAGTGTGAATGGTAATTATCGGCGCCTGTGTGCTCGCTGGAGGCGAAACATCTCTATAAACGCTAATTATTGGGTTTGCTTGGGCAATCTGAACCTCAACAACAGCAAGAAACATTGCTGCCAGAAACATGAAGGCAAATGTTAAGGCAGTGGCCTTCTTCTTCATCCGCGTATAGCCTCTCTTCGACGTTTCCTGTAGAACAGCAAGCCTATGCTGATGATGGCTACCGATGCTACGGAAGCAGCTGCGGCTATTGTTATTGGCAAAGGCTGTGCGTCTGGGCTAGGATAAGGATTAATGCTTGGGTCGGGGCTTGGACTGGGATTAATGGCTGGTTCGAGGCTTGGAGTAGGATTAATGCTTGAGGGGTAGGTGTTTATTGTGAAGGTAACCAATTCTGAAGAAGCTGCGAAAGTTGTGAATCCTTTGTCGGCTGTAGCCGATATACGGACAGACAAAGTGTGGGAGCCTTTTGGCAAATTTGTTATTTGAAAGCTAATCAAATAGGAGATACTGTTTGGAAGCTTATTTGAAACGAACCTGTAATTGGAGACCGTGTAATTAGAGACCGATACGCTTTCAAGTCCATCAAGCACGTAACTTACAGAAGTCTGCATTGCTGAGTGGTCATTCACGGGTTCATCAAGTATTGAGTAGCTAAGTCTGACTTGAACAAAGTTTTGAACATAGTTTTTGTTTTGAGGTGACTCTAGCAATAAATCACTTATAGGAACGATTGTTGGATTTGCCTGTGCCAAGTTTGCAATCAATATTCTAGCTACCGCTGAAAATAATAATGCAAAGATTAGTGTTGGTACTATCACTCTTCTTTTCACAATATTCACCTTTTGCGTTTCTTGAAATATGCCGCAAGACCAACTCCTACAACTGTTATTGATGCCATAGGAGCTACGACAATTGTTGTTTGGAAAGACTCTGGTTTAGCTATGTTGAAGGCTACAGCTTCGGAAACTCCAAGGTTGCCAGCTACATCCCAAACATAAACCGTGAGATTGTGTCTTCCGTTATGCAAATCAGCCAAGATGGTGTTTCCATACAAAGTAGAATTCTCTTGCCCATCTATACTGTATCTAATTAGAGAAGGCTTTTCGCTCACGGTGAAATCCAATGGAATATCAGACGAGTCGTATGTCTTATTCTCTGGAGAAAGAATCGAAACCTTCGGAGAAGTAGCATCAACGGTGAAATTGACCACTGAGACACTTGTCATATCAAAAAAATAATAAGTTAATCCTTTAGCATAGCCGCCGCCTCCCCAAGCAGTGATGACTATGCTGTATTCACCGTCAGGCATTTGCAAGAAAGTCTCACTGTAGTTCCAAAATTCGGGAAATATAGTGTGATAAAGATCCTGCTTGTAAACAGTCACGTTATCTTGCAGCCAGTCTGCCTTGAAATAAGCACCTAACAAGTAATGAATACTGGTATTCTGTGTGCTTATGTTGAAGGTAAAAGTGACATCATTAACATTGTATATAACATTGTTTTTTGGAGATGATACAGAGATTAATAGTGGAGTTGCATCTACTGGGGGCGATACAAACTCATGATACATATAGGGATTTGCCTGTGCGAATTTGACGAAATATGCTCCAGCTATTGCTATTAAAAAGAGCACTAAGATGAAGCCTGCGGTTATAAGTGTCTTCTTTCTCACAGGCAATCCCTGACTAAAATAACCTTTATTTTCGATAAAAACGTTTTTATCAAGGTTTCTTGACTAAAAAAACCCGCAGCAAAGATTTTTAGTCAAGGTTTCTTGACTAAGCAGCCAGAGGTCAGTCAAGGTTTCTTGACTAAACCCAAATTAATGTCCAATTTTCCAATTTCGTGCATAAAGAATACAGAATCAAAATTCAATTAAGAGAAATAGTGCAGAAAAGGTCTACGCCTCGATTACGCTTCGTTGGCGTGCGCTTCGGTACTCTAATGTGTAGTAGTGGAAAGCGAACAAACAGCGCACAGCCATAGCAGTAGTCGCAGCAGTGTATGGCGCTGATTTCTTCTCATCTAGTAGCCACTGTTTGAATTCCAGCAAAAGGCGCACCCACTTATGTTCCTTGTCTTTTTTCGGTCAGCGAGTATCTAGTTGCCTGTCATTTTGGTGAATCCTAGAAAGGGATTCCAGTACGTTTTGTAGACATCCCTTGTTGTTGCTTTTTGGCTTTTAAGCCATTCCGTTACCGCTTTGTCGTTTTCGATTTTTATTCTTGTTTGCTTCAAATGATGCTATCTTATTCGTTTTATTCAAATATATGATTGAAAAATAGGTTTGCACCGTATGAATTCAAAATTTGGTGCACACGTTTTAAAGAGCAGGAATGGGTCTGAGAACGTTGAGTTGTACGCGAAACCTTAAAAGCAACTTATTCAAGACCTATCAACCGGGGCTTAATATGTCAACAGAAAAGAAAATGCTCGATGAACTCCAAAAGATACGCGAAGCACTGGAGGCTAAGCCTTCTCCGCCACCGCCGAAAGGGTTGTGGGCGGAATTCAAGAGTTTTCTCGAAAGCTACAAGGTTTTGGGGCTTGCGGTTGCCTTCATTATGGGCGTTTATCTTGGCGGTTTGGTGCAGTCTCTTGTCAAAGACTTGCTTCTGCCTGCGATTGGTTTGGCTATTCCGGGGCTTGCAGACTTGGCGACATACACGCTTCCAGCGGGAAATCAGGTGTTCGGTGTCGGCAGTTTCTTGGTGGCTTTAATAACATTCATCATCGTTGCCTTCGTGATCTTCATCATAGTGAAAATAACCAAGAAGTGGGGCATACAATAACAGGCGATTACCCCCATCTTTTTTTAATGAAATTTTAATCCAGTCGATCTTCTCTATGATGCGCGTAATCGGGTCTCAACTTCTAAAGGAATTCTTTGAAAAGGGTTTAGAGAGACGTATCTCGCGGCAAAAACTTTCCGAATACCCAAAAAAACTAATTGAGGAAGGTCTTGTCAAAAGACTGTTGACCGAAAAGCATAATATCTCATATGGATGGGCAAATTCATTTAATCGCCTGTTCCAAAAAGCAGAAAGAAATGATTGCGCGCTAAGCTAACATTTAATTTGTTGGAACTCCAAAAATTAGCTAAGGGAGTCGGTGAAAACGAGCACGGAAGTTGAAAAGTACATTGAAAATCAGAAATCTCCACAAAAGGAGATTGTTCAAAGACTAAGAGACACAATTTTGAAGACTCTTCCCGACATCAAAGAAGAATTCAAGATGGGCGTGCCTTGGTATGAGGGAAAGTTTTATGTTGTGGCGCTTAGAGACCATGTAAACTTGGGTTTTTCGGTGAAGGGGTTGTCGGAGCAGGAGAAGGCGTTGTTTGAGGGAAAGGGAAAGATGATGCGCCATGTTAAATTCTATTCTTTAGAGAACGTAGATGAGGCGAGAGTAACGAAGTTGTTGAGGCTTGTTGCAGAAAAAGGCGTGGGTTGTTGAAAAAGGCTTTTAACGTTTTTGGGTTTGAAATTAAAATCTAATCTTTTTCCCCGTGTTAGTGTGCATCCGCTTGCGCCCGTTCGTGTACCATGTATTCCTTGTCTATCTCTCTGTCTGTCAGTCACGCATATGCGCAAAAAAACCGTTTCTGCTTAGCGTTTGCGTTTTTTGAAGTAAACCAGCAAACCAGCACCTACTACAATAAATGCGATGCAAGAAGCGGTCAAGACAGACACGATTGGTAAAGATCCTGACACAGCTATGGTGAAGGTGATTGTTTCGGAAGTTCCCATGTTTCCGAGCGTGTCGTTAGCGTAGATTACCACGTTATGCAAGCCGTTCGACAATTTGGTCAAGGTAATGTTGCCAGTGACGCGCGCTCTTTGCTGACCACAATCTTTCCGCTCGGAAGCACAGCAGCTACGCGCCAGCCCTCGGCGTGCTACCCTCCCTGATCTGCTTCGTTTACAATCCGCTGGCAATGCAACCCGTCTGCATAGCGAGCACTGTGAAATTATTTGCGCATGAAGTGCGTGTTTGGAACAGTCTTGTTAACTTGCAAGCAGCTCAAAGGATATTAATCGTTAGGTTTACTCTTTAGGAAAGGATGCTTAAAATGTCGCCAGCCGAAGAGTTGGATCAGTGCAATCGAATTTCAGTTAATCGCTGGCTTATGTTACTCGTGTCCCTTTTTGCTTTTATGGCGTACGCCTTTGTTTTTCAGTCTTTACCTCCTCTCCTGAACGAGTTACAGGGTGTTTTCGGCGTTGACGATGCGGCGGCTGGGTTCTTGATGTCTTTTGTGGTGGTTCCTGGGATTTTTTTGGCATTGCCAGCAGGAGTGCTGATTAACAAGTTTGGGTTTCGCAGATTGAGTTTTGTTTCAATAATTTCGGTTGCGATTGGCAGTTTGGTTACAGCGTTTTCGACAAGCTTCCTTGTGGCACTCGTTGGGAGGCTGATTTTGGGCGTTGGAGGTTGCTTTGTGACTGTGGGTATACCAACGTTTATTCCCCAGTGGTTTGAGCGGAGGGAGATGGGAAGGGCAATGGGAGTTTATTCGGTTGGAATGCCGATAGCAACGACTAGCGCGTTTTTTGCCGCGCCCATCTTGGCTCAGAGCTTTGGCTGGCAATCTCCCTTTTACATAGGATCCATAGTTTCCATGGTTTCTGCTGTGCTCTTCTTGGCGATAGTGAAGGAAGGGCCGTTGAAAGGCAGCCTATTCTCTGTCGAATATTCCGAGATTGGTCATGCGTTGATGAAGGGTGAAGTTTGGAGAATAAGCTTCGTGTGGATGTTTTTCAACATGGCCTCGATGGGCTTTCTAACGTGGGCGCCCAAGCTGTTCGTTCTGTTCAAGAACTTGACGCCGGTCTCTGCGAGCATTCTTTCAAGCGGGTTAATGATTGTAGCCTTCTTTGTCACACCTTTCTATGGTTTGGCCTCTGACAAGGTAGGCAGACGTAAACCTTTCATAATTGCGGGAGCACTCGTTATGGCGCTCAGCTTGTTAGCTAGCGGTTATGCTTATGATTTGTCTCTGACCGTTTCCATCATAATTCTTGGGGTCTCTGCTTCTGCTGTACCTCCCTTTGTAATGGCAATAGTAGCGCAAAGCTTACCTCCGAAACTAGCGGGCACAGGCTTCGGCATCGCCACGCTATGGCAATACTTGGGAATCACGGTAGCGGCACCTTTAATCGGGTATTTTTTTCAGACCACCCAGTCTTTGCCTCTCACCTTTCTTAGCATGTCAGCTTTTGCGTTGACAAGTGCTGTAACAGCCGTTACACTCCGAGCAAAATGAGCAAATTATGTGATGCGAAGTTCATGACTGTTCCATAATATTCTGTTGTTAACCTAAAAATCTCGATGCTAAAGAATGCAAGCAGTGCCAAACCCAAAATTGTTATCTCTGGAACTAATCTAGACAGCCAATTTATGAAAACATGTTTTACCGCATCTACATTAGCTATCAGCTTTTTTTAGTTTCGTTTCGTGTTCTTCGCTCATGATCTCCACAACCGCCTTTTCCATCTTTCAAAATAGAGAGCTGCCAAAGCTAAAATAAAACCCACAATAAAAGCCCTATAAAGCGAAAGCTTCTAACTTATTCCATATTCTTTCAATGAAGATGTGGTACTGACCGATTACAAGCAATATGAAACCAACTATAAGAAGTATTAATAGAAACCAATACCAAATTCTCGTCTATTGCCACTAATGTTTGTTATGTTTTCTCTCAAGGCTGTTGTCATAGAATTCGATTACTAGCGCGCGCTATTGTACTGTGAAAATAAATCTGTAGCGGTCTTTTCCAGCCCTCTCCACCTTAAGAATTTTAATATAGCCGATCTCGCCGGTGTTTTCGACATGAGGATCTTTGCAGGGCGTTTTGTCAAACCCTTCAATTTCTACGATTCTGACTTCTTTCACGGAAGACGGGACCCTAGACAAATCAAATTCTCTTTCAGCAACTCCCCTCTCCATAACGTATTTGTTGACCCGGAGATTCTTCTTTATAACCTTGTTGACCTCGTTCTGCAGTGCTGCAAGGTCGGTTTTTCGCAGGTCCGTTTTGGAGGAAATTTCCAGCCGTCCACTATTCTCGTCGAACTTGGAAATGACGAATTTTGCGTCGGAAAATCCGCGTTCCATGGTTCTTGCGAGGATGTGCTCTGCAGTTTGAAGTCTGCCCTCATTTAGCTTCATGATACTCATTCACACTGCTTTCTCTATTTAAAAATCTAACCGCCAACGCGCGCTGGAAAGGAGCCGCTTCTTTCGAAGCTTCTGGTTTTTATTCCCCTTTTTCAAATAGCAGGTAATGATTAGTGCCTAAGGTTACTGTCGCGTTCCCAGCACAAGCATACGTATGCAGATGCCAACCTGCTCTTTCCCACTCCTCAATTACTTTGCCCACGTCGTTATGATGGGTAACTAACACGCATTTCCACTCTTTCAATAACAACTACCTCAAAACCTAATGTTAAGAATTAAACGCTATTTAGACTTTTGAATAGTTGAATTTGTCAAGTGCGCGTGGCTGTTCCGAAATTGGTCAAAAATGTTTTTTTCCTTTTTCAGTTTTGGCTTTAGGTTCTAATTCCCGTTAAGAATTCGCAATTCAAGTATAAATCTTAACACGGAAAACAGAAGTATGGGCATTTTTAGCCATTTGTGCGCGCGCAGTGTTAGCCCTAGAGGTAATTGAAATCGAGACAGTATAGGAAGACTATTGAAAGAACCTTTTTGTTTTAGATTTTGTTTGGTGTATCAGCGATTTTGGAAATAAGTCCTTGTTTTGGTAAGGGCTCCATGTGTTTTCGGCGTGGTTTTTTTTGGGTTAGTTTAGGAGTATACCCTAACGTTTAGGATAACTGTTTTGAAAATTTCCTGTTGTGATGTTTGTGAAGTTGCGCGTTCCATAAGGAACTTCCGAAGGTGGCGATATCTTCCGCACAACCATCCCTCTTTTTCTTTCTTGAATTGTTGTTTTTTCTTTATTGAATAAACATTTTCCAAACTCTTCTAGGCTTGTGATTTTCTCGAGTTTTTTCTTTCTTCTAAAAAAATGCAGAACCTTGCTTGCCAACTCCACTGTTTCACGGCGATAACCTAATGCTAGAAGTGCTATTACTCTGAATCTTTCTGGGATGTTTAGAAGTTTTTTAACTTGATTCTCGTTAAAGCTTCCAATCCAGCATGTACCCAAGCCTTCGCTGGTAGCGGTCAAAACCATGTTTTGCATAGCAATAGTCGTATCAGCCGCGTACCAGTTGGGCGACGCTTTTTTGTTTCCGCACCCCACCAATACGACAGGTGATTCAACTAAAAACTTGGCGTATCTTCCTTTTGACAGCTTCTTCCTTTTCTGTTGGTCGGTGACAACTATGAAGTGCCATGGTTGAATATTCCCAGCAGAAGGCGCCAAACGTGTGGATTCCAATATTTTTTTCATTTTCTCAACAGGAACTTCATCGGACAGATATGACCTAACTGAATGTCTCTTTTGGATTGCCTCAAACACTTCCATTTAAACTCATCTCATAGAGTAAGACTTGATTCCAATTAACTGATACACCATTCTGGGGTTTGGGGTTAAAGTTTATCCTCCTCACAATTCAATATTTCTCCAGAAAATTTCTGATTCACTTTTGGAGAAAGTATTATGAACCTTAAAAGTAATTATTCTTAAGCATGAAAATGAAGTCCGCGCTTACGTGGGGGGAGAGGGCACTTCAAATTCATGAACCCAAGCGCGCGCTGAAAGCTAACATATATAGAATTTGTGATTTAGTTAGCGCACGGGTTTTCTGAGTGATGTTGGTTTTTCCGTCTTTAATGTTGCAGACAAAACAGGAGTTGATTATGAAGTCTTAATACATAAGTCTTTTTAATAAGTCCGAGTTTGCTTCTAGCAAAACAAGAGTTAAGAAGTGTATGATATGGTAAACCGTCATTCCAAGTTGGTAATAGTCACTTTCATTTATATACTATTTCTATTCTCTTACGCAGCAATCGCGTTGCATGTGGTCACTGTTAGTCCAGCTACATCTAACGTTGACTGGTATATGTTTCACAACGACCCCGAGCATAGTGGTTATTCAACTTCAAATGCGCCCCTCACCAATCATACCTTATGGAATTACACTACCAACAGCTATGTATATTCTGTCCCTGCTGTTGTCAGCGACGTTGTCTACGTAGGCTTATGGAGAAACGTCTACGCCTTTAACGCCTCAACAGGCGCGCAAATCTGGAACTACAAAACTGGCAGCTACGTGCATTCTTCTCCCGCCTTCGTCAGCGACATTGTATACATAGGCTCATATGACAGCAACGTATATGCTCTGAACG
>JGI24422J19971_10002779_pt1 | contig 10906 bp, 9 predicted proteins | sample DeeMarSWOR152_54_FD_19971 | JGI IMG/M metagenome (IMG submission 19971)
AAAACACAAAAGATCCACACAAACATTAACCACCAAACGTTTGTCATCAAAAGACTCAAAAAACACACCACACATCAAACCAGCCTCCTTCTCAGCCAAAACTTCAGAAACAACCTCACCCCACTCCATCCCGCTCGTCTTACCAGCCAAAAACATATTCAATAACGCTTGAAGATCACCACTATGCGCGTAAATCACGTCGCCAACACGCCTATTCTTCTCTGCTTCAGCCTCAGCCTCAATCAAAACCTTCTCCTGACCAGCAATAATCCTCTTGAGCCTCGCCCCCTCATTCCTTAACTCCTCAACACCCCCTGCAGCCGCAACCAACGCCCTCTCAATGGCAACAACCCTAACATAAAACTCATCCAAAGCCTCATTAAAACTGTCATAAGGCTGACGCTCAAAACCAGCATAACGCTTAAGCCTAAAAGGTACAACATCAACAAAACCACCAGTCTCATCCAAAACAACACAAGGCTCCAACTCTCCGTCACTAACTTGAGCGAGTATATCATGCAAATCCACAAAAACAGCATCAACCACAGCATCAGTTAAAGCATTACAACGCGTTTTCTTGTCAACACCAGCCCTCAACAAAACCTCCTCAGCATAAAAACCACCAACACCCAAAAACCTTGCAAGAGCCCTAACAACCTCAACATCACCAACATTTCGCAACTCCTCCAACAACTCTTCTTTACTAACTTTTAACGGATTTTTACCACTAGGAGGAGCAAAACGAAAAACCTCACCGCGAATAATATTTCGATCCCGCATACGCTTATAGCTTAAAGCTTGCAAAATCTTGCCATTCTCACCAACCAAAATGATGTTACCGTCTCCGAAAAGCTCCAAAAAAACCCGCATAACACCAGCCTTAGTCTTAAACGTAAAAACGGCAACACGCTCAAACTCATACTGCTCAACACCAGTCATCCAACTGTTACGCAAATACTTCCTCAAAGCCATGCAAAAAGCAGGAGGAACCTTAGGCTTCTCCACCGCGTAAGAAGTTAAATGCAAACGTCTACCAGCATCCAAAACCAACCAAAAAACAGGACTATCAGCCTTACGAAGCTTAAAAAGCAAGGTCTTACTGCTAAATTGGTAAACGTTGCTGACACGAGAATCCAAAACAGCCTCGCTCAACTCGCGAACAACAGCAGCAACATCAAAACTCGTAAATTGCTTCTTCATTAACTCACCCGCTTTCCAAGAAACTATAACCACTAAAACTATAAATAGGCAACTTTAAAGCCGATAGAGATATCACCCGCAAATCCCACTTTTTTCTAGCCGTTTGTACATTCAATCAGTTGGAAAGCCTAACTCGTTTTCTGGAATGCCCTGGGCTTTTCCGTGTTCTATAGCTTCTTTCCATGTACTCTTGTCATCTTTGTCGAGTTCGAATTGCTTGTCATTGTAAACTACTACTATTTTGTCGTCTTTCCAGAAATGTGCATACCAGCCTCGTAAGATAAAAGGCTGTAAAGCATCGATTTCTTCTCTCGAGCATCTTACATCATACCAATGCCATCTTCCTACATTTCCTTTGTAGTCGATTGGCAAATTATCCGCAGTAATCCCTGCTTTGTAAACAGAAAACTTGTTGACAACCGTGGGATCACTCAAACCTTCAGCAACGATGCTTCCCTTCCAATCCTTCATCTATTCCGACCTTTATTAAAACTATGCAAATGCCAGTCATTTACGCTTTATGCTCAAACACACGAAAAAGAAAGGCAACTCATTTAGGCTCACGCAACGCGCGCGCTTATTCTCTTTAGTGACATAGATACATTGATCAATGGAGCTGGCAAAAACCTTGGAATAGCTCTACTGATAGCTAAAGAAACTGCACTACGCGTCGGTGAAATAATCAGACTACAATGGACTGATATAGACCCAGAGAAAAACCTTATTCTGATGAACAGCCCTGAGAAGAGAAGCAATCCAGGAGCATACAAGGTTAGCCACGAGTTGATCTCAAGGACAATGTCGCTACCAAAGAGGCATGAGAAGCTGTTTCCCACAACAGTAAATTCCATAACCGCCCGCCTAAGAAACACTAGAAAACGGCTCGCAAAGAAACTCGAAAATCCAAGGTTACGTAAGATAACGTTTCACACCCTGCGCCACTGGAAAGCTACAATGCTCTACCACAAAACGAGAGACATCTTCTACGTCAAAGATTTTCTCAGACACAGAGACATAAGAAACACCATGATATACATCAACGTTGAGAGAATGCTCTTTCAGAACAGCGATAATGGCGAGTTCCACGTAAAAGTCGCAAAAACATTGAATGAAGCCTGCGATCTTATTAAAGTTGGATTCGAGTACGTCACAGACATGGATGAAGTGAAGCTGTTCAGGAAACGAAAATAGTTGTATAGTTGCTCAAAACGATTTATAAATAGGCAGCTTTAAATCTGAAGCTAAAATATTAATTGCAAAGGCTGAAACACCATGAAACCCCTAGAAACCATATACTGGCTGAGACTTGCCCTAGGCATAACAGCAGCCCTCTTATGCACAGGCTACGGCATAGCAACAAACACAATAGTCAAGGAGAATTCCACCTACACAACTTTACTCAACGGTGTGTCCATAGCACTAGTCATTTACTTAATATCCTATTACATCATAAAATCCAAATTCTCACTAAAAGTAGAAAAACCGAAGAAACTCGTAACCATGGGAATAGGCATCTACTTCATCTCGTGGATAACCTTCTGGACCCTACTATACACAATAATCGCTACCACCATAGTTTAAGCTAAGCCTTCACTCTCAAAAAACTCTCAATTTTCGCTTGACTTTTATCCTTCTCAAAAGGTTTAGACTTCGCCTTGTCAGTTATCTCACTTTTCGCTTCGGGATTATTCACGGCCAATTTGCTGAGGACACGCATAAACTTAGCCCAAGCAGAGAAAAATCCACGGTCAAAATCCCCGTCAAGCTTGCTTTTCACATAACCCTGAAACTCTTTTCGATAGTTCCGCAAAACGTTCTTATCATCTAAATCCAGCTTTGACAAAAACGCATAATCATCGTTATTTGATTTCCGCGCAATCAACATTCCATACAAAGCCCTAAAATAACCTCTGTTCCACTCAGTCTTATGCATCTTCTGCTTAATTCTCTCGAGTTCACGCTCCGCCTCAGCAAACCGCCGATTAACCAGAAGCTGAAAGAACCTTGTAACCAAAGCTGACGAGATGGGCATGATTAACGCCTACGGGGTTTCACTTTATCGTCTTCAGAAACATCTTCTAGGCCGCCTTCAGTTACTTTAAATATTTCTTCGCCCTCAGGCAAATAGGGACAGGCAACCAAGCGGGCAATCCGCACGGGACCACGAGAAGCCTTCCTCAAAGAAATTCGCGTGTTACTCGTGTGGGCAACAATGTTGCCGCCGATTGGATGAACAGCATTTCCGAAGAACACGTCAGGTTTAGCCATAACCTGATTTGTCACAACAGCCACAGTATTAAAAGCCCTAGCCAAACGAATAAGCTTATGCATGTGCTTGTTCAACCTCTGCTGCCTACGAGCCAACATTTCACGCCCAAGGTACTCACTTCTAAAGTGTGAAGTCAAAGAATCAACAATAATCAGCCTAACATTATTCTTCTTAATGATCTCATCAGCATTATCGAGAAGAAACATCTGATGATCAGAAGTGTAAGCCTCAGCGTAAATAATATTCTTAGCCACTTCCTCAGGATCAAGCCCCAAATGCCTAGCCATCTGAACAATACGCTCAGTTCTAAAAGTGTTCTCAGTGTCAACGTACAAGGCTGCACCGTCAAGTCCACCCCGTTCAGGAGGCAACTGCACATTCACACACAACTGATGACAAACCTGACTTTTGCCACTGCCATACGCACCATAAAACTCAGTTATGGTCTGAGTCTCCAAACCCCCACCGAGAAGCCCATCCAAGGCTTTGCTGCCAGTAGTCAAACGCAAAACGTTCTGACGCATTTTAAGAAGTTCGTCAGCTCGGACAAAAGAAACACTAATACAAGAACGGGCAACACCAATAATCGCTAAAGCCTTTTTTTCACCGATGCCGGCTGATTCCAATTCACGGGCAGCTGCCATAGCCACAGACTCAACAGTGTGAAAACCTAACTCCTTCAGTTTTTGAGCAGTGGCAGGACCAATACCGGGAAGATCCTCCAAAAGCTCATATTTTTTCTCAGCCACAACTTCCTCTTCTTCAGTCATCTCCTTTTCCTCAACATTCCATAAAGATTTTGAGTTAAGCAGTATTTAAGTTACACGAACAACAACAGCGTTTATTCTCCAGAGAGATAGGTTAAAGTGAACTTCTGTCGATCTTCGGCATGTTGCCAACTTATGGTAATAGCCACAAAAATTCTTAATGGAACACAAAGCCTGCGCTTTCCATCAGCGCCAAGTAAATATTGATGATTCCTTTCCAATAAATCTGCTAGACGCTATTCCAATGCCTTAGCAAAGAAATCTGCGATCTTTCTGAACAGAGTCTTCTGATTTTTAGTTTTCAATATGCCATGCCCCTCATCTTCAAAAACTAACAGTTCATATTTAATTCCTTCGTTATCCAGCCTTTTCCTTACTTCTTCCACATTTTTAGGTGTAACATTAGGGTCACGGGCTCCTTGAACAATCATAAGCTTGCCTTTGATTAGTTGGACGAAGTTTATGGGCGACCTTTCATAGTATCGTTTAGGCACTTCTTTTGGGCTTCCTCCCATCATTTCTTCAGAGTAGGGCCGTAGATCAGGACGGGTTGTTTTATAGTCCACTACTAAGTCTGTCATTCCACAAATGGGAACTGCTGCAGAAACTAACTCTGGCGCTTTAGTGATGGCATACCAACTTGAGTAACCGCCATAGCTTGTTCCCGTAATGCCTATTTTCCCTTTCTCCACTATTCCCCGCTCTATCAGAGCTTTGATTCCTGCCCATATGTCTTCTTGTTCGTCACTTCCCCAACCACTAACTCTAATTAAATCCTCAAATTCCACGCCGTAGCCTGTTGATCCTCGGTAGTTTGGGTCGAGAACGTTGAATCCTCGTGAGGTGAAGTATTGGATCTGAGGACATATAGCGTCTTCCGAATGAGCGGTGGGTCCGCCATGAACGTAAACAATGATTTTCTTGCTGACAGTCTTTGGACGATATAGCCATCCGTGAACCGTCAAACCGTCTTTCGCTTTCCACCAGAGATCTTCTGCAGGAGTAAGATCTTGACGTTTAACCTTTGTTCGTTCCCAAACGTGGGTTAGCGTTTGAAAACCAGATGGGGCAATATTGTTAAGGTCGAACTTGACAATTTCATGTGGCTGAGTGGACGAATAATATAAGCCGACCCATTCTTCATTAGTCACTGGACCCATTGGCATGAGTGAACCTTTAATTTTAGGTAGGAATTTTTCTTTCATACTTGTTAAGTCGATTATGGAAGGTCTCACCGTTGCCTTCTGATACTCTAAAACTACCAAGTGATGGCTGTTAATGGGACTGCGTATTCTTTCGATGTTGCGCTCTGGGTTATCAACTAGCCACGTGATCTCCTCTGCTTTTGTGTTATAAATGCCCAGCGAATAATGTTTCTGAGCTTTGCCATTCTTTGTCTCAGTAATAAATCCGACACGTCGCCCATCAGGCAACCATACCGCTTCAACCTTCGCTTTAGGTCCAAAATTGAGTATTTCTCGATCTTCTTCCCCCTCGATGTCGACTAACCAATATTGCTCTCCTTTAGGGTGAAGCTCCTTTCGATTGTAGAGCACGTGCGTTCCCTGTTTGTTAAGCTGAGGGTAGAGCCACGTCGGTTTCTTGGGTTTTGCTAAAACTATCTTATCTCCATTTTCAAGGTTCTGTCTGTAAACCCATGTCGGTTCAATTTCCTTTTTCCTTTCTAAGTCATAATTAGCACCATAAACAAGCCACTTCCTGTTTGGATGCAACATTCCTCCACGTAAAAAGAAAGGCGGGTCTTCTTCTGTTAAAGGAAACATTTCTCTAGGCTTGTCTATTTTCACTTTGAATAATCGTACTCTTTCGTTTCTGTTTTTATCCTCTCCCACAATAACTGACTTGGAGTCTGGAGCGAAATCTACAATGAAAGTTGCCTCTGGTGTTTCCGTTAAGGCAATGGGTCTTCTCGACCCCTCGGTTGGGACGAGAAAGACGTCGAGATTGGGATGAGCGTTTTTCCAAGTGTAAGCAACGTACCTTGAGTTCTTTGATATTTTATAATTGTATATCGCTGGAATGGTTAACAAAGCGTCTAGAAAACCGTTTTCCCTTATATCGTCCGCGACCATTTTCTCTCCTTCTGCCTTTTATGATAATAACTTTTCAAGGGTTTCTATTACTTGGTGAATAAGAGCCTTTCGAATTTCATAATTTGCTTCCGTGCGCTCGAACTGAGAGTAAAGAATTTAAGATAGTGGTGCGGGCATACTATGGAGGCATGGAGGATATTCCTTGGCGTTTGTCATTGAAACTGCAGATCTTATAAAAAAATACGGGTCTTTAGTCGCTGTAGATAAGCTGGATCTCAAGGTTCAAGCAGGCACTATTCACGGCTTCTTAGGTCCCAACGGTGCTGGAAAAACCACGACGATCAAGGTACTGGTCGGGTTGTTAAAACTCGATGGTGGATCAGTGAGTGTTCTTGGTCGAGAAGTTGGTTGGGACAAGCCAAACGTAAGGTCGAGAATAGGCTACATGCCTGAACTTCCGAAGTTGCCTAAGCATCTGAAAGGAACGGAGCTTCTCGACATATACGGAAGAATGCACGGCATGACCAAAGAAGAGCGGGAAAAACAGGTCCCTAAACTTCTCGACATGGTTGGGTTAAGAGAGCGAGGGAACGATCTTATTGGCGAGTACAGTAAGGGCATGCAACAGCGCCTAGGCATGGCGCAAGCGTTGTTAGGCGAACCTGAATTAGTGATTCTGGATGAGCCGGGTCTTGGTTTAGACCCTGTTGGAATGGTTGAGGTGCGGGAAATAATGAAGGGAATGGCAAAGGAGGGCATCACAATCTTTCTTTCGTCTCACCTTCTGCACGAGGTTCAACAGGTCTGCACACACGTTACGATAATTAACAAGGGAGTTGCTATAGCTTCGGGCACACTTGAGCAGATATCCGCCAAGGTCAAGGGACCCTTGACAATAGAGGCTGAAGTTGACAAGCTCTCAAAAGCTGTTATTGAAAAAGTGAAAGAACTACCTTTCGTGATAACTGTTTCCAAAGACGGAAGAAAACTCCATGTCGAGCTGAAAACTCGTGACGACGTCAGATCTCAAGTTTCTCAAGCCATCACAGCTGGAGGAGGCATCGTCACATCCATGAATCTGAAAGGAGAAAGCCTAGAAGACATATTCATGGATCTACTGACCAAACACAAACGCAAAAAGGAGGTCGCAAAATGACTGAAAGCCGCACAGGTTGGACAGGAAAGTTTCTTGCAGTTGTTAGGTATGAGATACTTTGGAACATCCGAAAGAAGAAGTTCCTTGGGATGCTTGTTGTTGCGTTTGCTCTAACCACCTTGGTGTTGGCTGGAGAACACATCGCAAACGCCTTTGGTGGCCCGCCTGTACGACCCCGGCCGGATTTCGTGATTAACTCTAATGTAGGTTTAGGCGGGTTTGGATTTTTCTTGTTTGCGATAGTAACTGCAATGAACACCATTTCAGCAGAGTTTGAGAGTGGAACCATCGTTCCGTTACTAGCCAAGCCCATTTCAAGGACCACTGTGTTTTTGGGCAAACTGTTTGCAGCCTTCGTAACGCTTTTGGCAACATACTGTTTTCTGATGGTTTACATGGCCATAGGCGGCTTTGTCGTGTATGGTCCTCAAAATAACCTACATCTCGTTCCGATCTCTCTTTTCGGAGCCCTTTTCAGCACTTTAATATGGATATCAATTGTTCTGTTGTTGGCCACACTCTCTAGGAGCTCCTTAATAGCCGCTCTTGGAGCTTTCGGGGTTTGGCTGGGGACAACCATAATTGGTCAAATACTTGGCCAGGTTGCAGGTCAAGGATGGATTCTCACCTACATTCCTGGCTTTGGCAACATTGGATCTGTTGGTGGGCCTCCTCAATCAATCAATGGCGTTGCGGTTTCAACAGGCACAGACAGCATAGGTCCAAACCTCATAAATTTCATTCTGCACCCCTCGTGGGAGGTTACCTACTACAAGATAGACCTAGGAGGACCCACTCCTGGGCAGAGTTGGATTGCGCTCTACTCAGAGCCCTTGTCCACCATAATCTTAACGTCAATTGCTGTAGCACTAATCTACTTCATCGTCTTTGTCGCAACCTCTTGGTACCTTTTCAGGCGCGCTCAAGTGACAGAATGAACATGGAAGTAGACCGTTCAACCTCAGCAATTATCCTATGGCAACATGCACCTTCTTTGACCAAGCACGTGCTCCTCACTTCGCTTTAACTCAAATTGTTTGCCTGCTCGTCTGATTGCTTGTTCAAATCTCAGCTTTTATCAAGAATTCTTTCGCGTTTTTGAGGGCTATCTTATAGAATATGAAGGTTACGACGAGGGCTATGACTGCGCTTATGGAAACCGCGACGTAGAGATCTATTTTTGGTAAAGGCATGGGGATTGGTATGTATTCCATCGTAACTGCGTGTAGAAGGAGAGGAGAGAATATCGCCGACGCTAAGACCAAGCATAAGAGCATAGTGACGAGAGACGTTAACGGCCTAACCATTCTAGGCCTTGGAACTTCGGTGAAGTCAGCTCCTCTTATTCCTGCTCCGAGGGAAACGGCGCCTAAAGCGAAGATTAGCAGAATGGATTCAATTAACAACGCCACAGTGATGTCTAGCGAAGGACACATGACTAGAATTCCAACAACACCACACACCAACGTTACTACGCATGAGAAGATGATTACGAAGGCATACTTGCACTTGACCAAGCTTCGCGCGGTGATGGGTGAAGAAAAGAAGTGCCAAACAGCCCTGCCTTCCTCGCCGACAATCATGGTGCCCAGCATAACAGCCATTATGGCTCCAGGCCCAAGAAGTATCCAAGCGAAAAGGAAACGAGAAGGCTCCGTGGCGGCGGGTTCACCCAACAATCCCAACTGTTGCATCAACGGCATAAGTATGAAAACTAGGGGCATTATGAAAATGTACATGAGTTCTCGACGTCTCGTGAATGCCTTAATGTCTTTCCTTATCACTGCAGCCTCTAACGAAGAAAAACCGAGCTTTCCCAAGAGGCCAACCTTCGGAGCATAAACTCCTCTGGAAATCGTGATTGCTGGCGGTTCATACAATCCAAATCTCGCGTTCAATCTAACCGCCATGTAGAAGAGGACGAGAATGAATAGAAGGGAAGCTAGTGAAAAAATAATGGTTTGCACTAGCAGTCCACTCATAAAAGAAGCTAAAGTCAACCCTAGCCAGAGGTAGGGAATGAACCAAGCCGCTTCTTGGCCACCAGCAACCACTTTAATGAGGGTGACGAAGCCAGCGCCAGACGTGAGGGAAAACCAAACCACGTAGAAGGAAATCAAAAAGAGTAGGGATCCGAGGAATCTCACCCAGATAGCTGCCTTTCCAGAAGACTTGTAAACGGCTCCTATAAGCCTCACTTGCAAAACTCTGAAAATCTCCGTCGTCGTGCTAGCTAAGAAAGCACTAGCCAACAAAGCAAAAATCGTGAAAATGGCAAGAGGCACTTCTCCCAGAAAAATGGAAAAGGCTGCTATGGCTGAGCCAACTAGAATGATGGAAACCAAGGGGACACCAATAAGATGAGCTAGAGCGGAGGCTAAGGTGTGCTCCTCCCATGTGATGGGCAGCCAGTACGGAGGTTGAATTGAAAATCTTACTCCGGCGCGCTGAATTTGCGCCATCATGGTGAAGACCATGCTTGAAATAAGAATTAGGGTGGGGATGGATGGGAAAAGTGAACGAGCGCCCTCATCGAACGAGCGTTTCAGTTCAGAGTCAGGCATCCCACTATAGAAGTTTCCAACGGCTAGTCCTATCGCCAATCCTAAGACGCAGGCGCCCCCATACAATAGATATTGAAAAATTCTGCTTTCTCGATACCTTCTCAGCCTTTGACCTCTAATCAGTCTTCCAGACTTTATTTCAATGCTAATAAGTCTAACAACGTTTTTCCAGTTCATTTAAGAAGTGCCTCAACGACATCCCTTATGTCCTCTGTTCCCGTGAGTTTCAGGAAGATTTCTTCCAAGTCTGATCCGGGCAGCCTCGCCTTCTGCCTTAACTCCTCCATGTTACCCAAAGCCAATAACTTTCCTTCGTACATTATGGCTATGCGGTCGCACATGGCCTGTGCTATCTCTAGAATGTGGGTTGACATGATTGTTGTTACTCCTTGGGCTGTTAGTTCGCGTAGGAGATCCTTTACGATTCTAGCCGACTTCGGGTCTAAGCCGCTTAGAGGTTCATCTAAGAGGAGTAGTTTTGGCTTATGAAGGAAAGCTGAGATTAGGGCAATTTTCTGTTTCATCCCCTGCGAGTAGCTGCTTATCATGTCGCCCTCCCTTCCCTCCAGTTCAAGAGCCGCCAAATACTCTTCTATTCGCGTCTTCTTCTCTGACATCTCCACCGCGTAAATGTCACCAACAAAGTCGAGGTATTCCAGCCCGGTTAAAAACTCGTAGAGACGCGGAGTCTCTGGAACGTATCCCACCTGCCTCTTCACCGCCACAGGGTCATCATCCGCATTTATGCTCAAAACCTTGACAGATCCAGAGTCTGGCTTGAGCAATCCTAAAATTATTTTCAGCGTGGTGGATTTTCCTGAGGCGTTCGGGCCTAAAAGGCCGAAGATTTCTCCGTATTTAGCATCTAAGTCTATGTAGTCTACGGCTACTATGTC
>JGI24422J19971_10002780_pt1 | contig 10905 bp, 5 predicted proteins | sample DeeMarSWOR152_54_FD_19971 | JGI IMG/M metagenome (IMG submission 19971)
CTCCAAGCGCGCTTCGCGCGCCGAAGCAATCGTGGCGGGCCTGGACCCAAGTCGCATCGTCTATCACCACTCTTCGGGGAACTTGGGCTCCATGCACACGAGCAACTTCTATGCGAACTTCGCCCCGATCCAGGAGATGTCTGACTGGTTCGAACACTGGGCAACAGTGGGCGTGAAACCGGTTTTCACGTGTGAGTTCAGTGTGCCGTTTCCCTGGGACTGGACCATGTACCGGGGGTGGTACCAAGGCGAGCGGTCCTTCGGGAGCGCAAAGGTGCCATGGGAGTTCTGTCTTGCGGAGTGGAATTCACAGTTCTTAGGAGACAGAGCTTTCCAGATCAGCGAGATAGAGAAAACGAACTTGCGCTGGGAGGCGAAGCAGTTCCGGGCAGGCAGCCTCTGGCACCGATGGGATTATCCGTACCCTGTAGGTTCGAACATCTTCGCCGAACGGCAGCCTGTATATGCAATGTACTTCACCGACAACTGGCGTGCTTTTCGTACGTGGGGGGTGTCGGCAAACTCCCCGTGGGCCCACGGGCACTATTGGAGGCTGCGCGACGGTGTTGACAAGAACCGCAAGGAGTTCCAAGTTGACTGGGAGAACCTACAGCGGCCAGGGCTCAGTCCGGACTACATCGAGCAGCGATACGAACGGGTGGACCTGGCCTTTGAGCACTCGGACTGGATTCCCACGGTCGCAGCGCAGGCCCTGATTCGCAATAACCAGCCGCTGTTAGCCTACATCGGCGGCAAGCCAGTGGCCTTCACGAGCAAGGACCATAACTTCCTGCCGGGCGAGACAGTCGAAAAACAGCTCATCGTCATCAACAACTCCCGCGAAGGCGTGACATGCGATTGCGATTGGTCGCTCGGCCTGCCCCAGACAGCCGCTGGCAAAAAGGAAGTCACCGTGCCTACGGGGGAGCAGGAACGCATTCCGTTGCGTTTCGAACTGCCGGCCGCACTGGCCCCCGGCAAGTATGAGCTAAGCGCGACCTGCAAGTTCGGTAACGGCGAGACTCAGACGGATTCCTTCTCGATCCACGTCATGCCGCGCCCACAAGCACACCAGGTGGGCAGGAAGATTGCGCTCTTCGACCCCAAGGGAGAGACCGGGAAGCTCTTGAACGGGATGGGGATCCGGTATGAGCCTGTGGACGCGAACGCTGACTTGTCGGCGTACGACACGCTCATCGTTGGCAAGTCCGCTCTGACGGTGGAGCGTCCGGCGCCGGATATCGCACGCGTGCGCGACGGCCTGAAGGTTCTTATATTCGAGCAGACCTCGGATGTGTTGGAGAAACGGTTCGGGTTCCGCGTGGCGGAGTACGGCTTGCGGTGGGTCTTCAGACGGGTGCCCGATCATCCGCTCCTGACCGGGATCGAGGCAGAGCACTTGCGCAACTGGCGTGGCGAGGCGACGATCCTCCCCTCGCGCCTCAAGTACGAAATGCGGCCCCGTTATGGGCCAACGGTCAAGTGGTGCGACATCCCTGTCACGCGGCTTTGGCGGTGCGGCAATCGCGGCAATGTTGCCTCCGTCCTCATCGAGAAGCCCGCGCGGGGTGATTTTCTGCCGATCCTCGACGGTGGCTACAGCCTCCAGTATAGCCCGCTGATGGAGTACCGCGAAGGCAAAGGAATGGTACTCTTCTGCCAAATGGACATAACCGGGCGCACTGAAGATGACCCGGCGGCCGAGACGCTGGCCCGGAATATCCTCCAGTACGTATCGGCCTGGCAACCGGCTCCGAGGCGGGAGGTCATCTACGTCGGCGATCCTGCCGGTAGGCAACACCTCGAATCCGCAAGTGTATCTCTGACTTCCTACGACGGGCCGAGCCTGTCCGCCGACCAGGTCCTCGTTGTCGGACCCGGCGGGGGTCAGAAGCTTGCGAGGGACGCCGCGGCCATCGCCGACTGGCTGAAAAGGGGCGGCAACCTGCTGGCGGTCGGGCTCGACGAGCAGGAAGCGAATGGATTTCTGCCGCTGAAGGTCCAAATGAAAGAGGAGGAGCACATCTCGGCCCATTTTGAACCGTTCGGCTGCAACTCCCTGCTGGCGGGAACCGGACCGGCGGATGTGCACAGCCGTGAGCCACGGAAACTGCCACTTGTCTCAGCAGGAGTTACAATAATCGGCGATGGCGTTCTGGGCAGGGTGGAGAACTTGAACGTCGTCCTCTGCCAGCTCGCGCCATGGCGGTTCGACCGCAAGGAGCTACGCAACGTGAAGAGAACGTTCCGCCGTACCAGTTACCTTGTCACGCGCCTGTTGGCCAACATGGGAGCGACGGGGTCAACGCCTCTTCTGGAGCGCTTCAGCAGTCCCGTGGACACGTCCAAGACCGAGAAGCGGTGGTTGGAAGGCCTCTACATGGATGTGCCAGAAGAGTGGGACGACCCTTACCGATTCTTCCGCTGGTAAAGAATTAAGAGTTTTTGTGTCGTGAATCCAACATAAAAACTCTTCATTCTTTGGACGAAATGGCTGGTGCCGCTTCATTCAACTATTTATTTTATTATGGAGTCAAAATCGATATAGCTGCCCCCCCACACGCCAACAGACTCAATTCATCATTTGTAGACTGGAAAAAACAATATCTGCAATTTTACTACGAACAGGTTTTGCAGTTCCCTCATCGCTGGGATGGATTCTATTGGTAAGAATAATAACAAAGGCCTTGTTCATCGGGTCGCAGACTATTGAAGTGCCTGTATAACCAGTATGGCAAAACGCTTTTTCCGGAGCGTANGAGCCCTTAACTGATGAGTAACTCGAATNCACATCAAAACCATAAGCANGGCCATATATTTGAGCAGTGGTCAACATAGCAACNNCTTCGGGGCTGAGNACTNTTATGCCATTCCANATNCCCTCATTCAGCAGCATCCGGCAGTATATCGACAAATCATAGGCGTTGGAAAATAGCCCGGCGTTGCCGGATACACCTCCCATCAATTGCGCCAGAGGATCGTGGACAGTTCCTCGAAGCAGTCGCTGCTCCACAATTTGGGTGGCTGCAATATCTTTCTCCCAAGAAACAGGAGGATTGTAGGCGGTGTGTTTCATGCCAAGCCGAGCAAATATGTTCTCCCTGCTAAAATTGGCAATGCTCGTTCCACTGACTTGTTCCACTATCTTTGCCAGCGTAATGTAGCCCAGGCAACTGTAGCGAAACTCTTCTCCAGGTTTGCTGATAGCTTTCAATCCACATATTTTCTCAATTACCTTTTCGGGACAGGGACTGCCGAATTGCTCCTTCAATTCGTCCGCATTCATATACGCCGGCAATCCCGAAGTATGGGCTAACAGATGCCTGATCCGTACCTTCTCCTTGCCGTTGCACGCAAAAGCAGGGAGATACGTGCCGACATAATCATCCAATTCCACTGCTTTGCGGTCTCGGAGAATCATAATTGAAGTGGCTGTAGCAATAGGTTTGGTCAGAGACGCCAGATCGAAAACCGTATTTCTGCTGATAGGTTCCTCACGAGGTTCTATGACTTCATGGCCAAAGGCCTGCCAGTACAAAATATCGTCTTGTTTACCGACGAGAACCACGGCTCCAGGGAAGTTGCCTTTCTCGATTTCTTCTTCGACTACGTGGTCAATCTCGCTAAAGCGCTGCTTACGAATCTCTTCCTGGAACGGCTGGCATCCTGTCGAAAGATAAAGCAGCAACGTCAGAAGCGTTGTCATTGATCGGATGAGTTTCATATCGGTTTTTCCATAAGATGTATGAGGGAAATCCATAGCTGAGATAAAGCTTAGCAAAAACAGTGCGTATTGTCACTATATTTCTTGTCCTCGGGCTTGCTTTAGCTTAAAAAGTCGATTACAGTATATGTTGTTGTTAAGCACACACTAAATATTACAAGGCATCAAGAAGTTTCGTGAGTGATTTTAGAGTCAAATTGAGGGGTCGGGGTTAATGCTAAGGAAACAAATGAAATCAGCTAAGGCAGGCGTGATCTTAAGTCTTTTTGTGCTGCTTTTGAGCTGTCAAGGTTCGGTTAAGACCGGATTGGATCACGTGGGCACACACAAAGAAATGTTTCAAGGCAAACGTCTTGGAGTCATAACCAACCACACTGCATACAACAGTATCGGCGAATACATAGTAGATGTATTCAGGCGTATGACCGGAGTGACGATTACCGCTCTTTTCAGTCCTGAACATGGTCTATGGGGTAAGGAGCCCGCAGGTGAAAAAATTGATAGCCAAATCGACCCAACCTACCGTTTACCTGTTTACAGCCTATACGGAAAGACGCAAAAACCTACACGCGAAATGCTGCAGGATATAGACATTCTGGTTTTCGACATCCAGGACATCGGCGCCAGATTCTACACCTACATTTATACGATGTCTCTGGCAATGGAAGCAGCGGCAGAAAATGGAAAGAGTTTCGTTGTCCTGGATCGTCCGAACCCCATAAATGGCTATTGCATCCAAGGCAATATTCTCGAACCAGGATTTACCAGTTTCGTCGGTCTATACCCTATCCCAGTCAGACATGGTATGACCGTAGGAGAATTAGCGAAAATGTTCAATGAACAAGGCTGGCTTGGCGGTGGCGTTAAGGCCGACCTTATCGTAATACCTATGAAGGGCTGGCTTCGCCACATGTGGTACGACCAAACGGGACTGTCTTTCATAAAGCCCTCACCAAATATGCCCGACCTTAAAACAGCAGCAGTATATCCAGGCCTATGCCTTTTGGAGGGAACTAATGTTTCCGAAGCCAGAGGAACAAATAGGCCGTTTACGCAATTCGGTGCGCCCTGGATCGACTCAAAGCATTTAGCCGACCGACTTAACAAATTGAGCCTGCCGGGCATGCACTTTGAGCCGGTGTCTTTCTCGCCTACAAGTTCAAAATATCAAGGTCAAGTATGTAATGGCGTTCGGATAATCATAACAGAAAGGGACCAGCTTGAACCATATTATAGCGGCGTCAGAATCGTCAATGAAATTTACCGGATGTATCCGCGCAACTTCCAATGGAAAGCCGGACACTTCGATCGTCTATGTGGGACCTCAACGATTCGCAATGCTATCATAAACCGGTCATCTCTGAACACACTCCGGAATAAATGGCAAATTGAGCTGGAATCCTTTAAAGAAATCAGAAACAAATATCTGATATACCCAGATTGAATCACCTGAAGAAACTCAGCCAAGCCTACTATCAAGATCTTTCCCCTCTGCCTCGCAGCCGCTCAATGGCTAAAGCAACAGGTGAGGAAACCTCTTGGCCTTGCCGCTGGCCAGATTCAACTTCTTCCATCGCTTCGTGCAGGGCAATACAGGCCTGCTCGTAACTGCACCCCGTCTGTTGAGCAATCAGACGTGAGCCACGGTCTATGAGTTTCTTATTACTTGGCGACAGCCAGACCATTGCATTGCCTATGACCCGACCCATGCGAACCATCGTAGCGGTCGAAAGTGTATTCAAAATAAGCTTAATGGCAAGATGATGCCACAACTGCAACGGCGAATCGGCGAGACTGCAGGGAAACTGGAATGTTTCATCGGCGGGCGCAGTAACATCCACCGTCCCTACGACCAGCGTGGCTGTTCTCTTGTACTGCGAGCCAAATTCTTGCAAGGCTGTACGAATCAGACGGTCTGTTTCGCCTCTAGCAGTGATTACCACCAATGCTGAGTCAGGTGCATCAGTACGCGAAGGATCGGGCTCGTTGCCTATCATGAATTTGTATATCTCCGAATTATCAAGTTTTGGTGGCTGAGCCTTTAGACCGGCCGGTGCTTTCAGTTCTTCATAAACTTTGCGACTCCACTTCAGACCTCGGGCTTCACGTTGCAACAGCGCATGCCAGGCCTTTTCAGTAGTGCGGAATGGGTCTTTTACAAATGCCCATGAGCTTGGAGAACGACTGTCTCCATATTTTCGAAACGGTGGTAACATAAACGTGGGAGAGCGCTCCGTGGTATCTGTCAATACGTCCAGCAGGAATGAATCGGCCATATAGGTCACAAGGCCTCCTCGGTGATAGATGCTTTCTTCGAATCTTGTTGCGCGAGCCAGCATATCGACTGCCTTAGGGCTTGAGAGCTGCTCCAGAAGCTCAGATAACAGCCTGTGGTAATCACCGGGTTCGTGCTCCTTGAGCCCCAATTTCGCCACGTAATTAGGTGACAACCGCTTCTGCAGGAAACGGACCAAAGCTATCTCGAAGGCACTGCCGACGACGAATAATTCAGCTGTCGTGGCCTGCATTCTTGTCGAACCGGTGATTGCCATCGGGCCGGTGGTCAAATCGAGCTTCGTGATACGCGGCTCTTCAATCACTTCACGCGAGCGTTTGACATGCCGGCATAATAATTCAGTCGGGTTGTTGTAGACAAAAAAAACTCTCGCCCCCGCATCAAGTCCCTCCCAGGCTGTGCCAATCACAAAAGGCGTTTCTCCACCTTCCGTGATGGCGACAACAACATCGTCGGCCTGAACGTGTTTCTCTCTCAACTGGTATCGTCCGAAGTCCGGGAAATCTTCGTACCCTTCGACCGATTTTATTAAAGCAAAATCACCCCCGGCCATCATGCTGCAGACGCGGTCACCCATCTCGGAAATCTCTACTCCTATTTCAGGACACACCTGTTTTAATTTGCGCCAAAACCGCCGCCAGGCCGCTTCAAGAAGTATGCTCAGCCGTCCTGTGGCTCCGCAACCGGTGAAGTAAATCCGCTTGCCGGTACTCAGAGCTTTGACAAACGCTTCGACGAGCTCTCGGAATGAATCCTGCTGGAGAGCCTTCTTCATTGCAGGAGGGATTTCGTCATCCACTGACTGAAGTAACTTTATAGCCGCATGGAGGTCGACTGCGGCTGTTTGCGAGAGCGTTTTGGTTTTAGGATGAGATGATTCAGTAAGCAATTCACCCAGTCGAAACGTGCGTTCCCTGCTGAGGAATTCTCGAGCTCTTTTAATCGCATCTGACATCGCAGCTCTAAAATACCAAAAGTCCTCCGGTATCCATGTACCCAACGACAATATTCATATCATTTTACGTCAACAAAGTAAATACACTTTTACCCACCAAGTACATTGCAGATAGATCAAAGCAGATATATAATCTGTTTGGCGATGGTCAGCGTCGACAAAAGTCGATATTTGTAAACAGAGGGTAATATAGTAGTGAGTAGCCGTGTTCAAGGAATTGTAGCCAAAGACAAAATGCGCACCGCAGGTCTGATGTCAGGTACATCCGTTGATGGAGTTTGCGTTGCCGTAGTCGATATCACCAAGCAAAAAGTTCACTCGTTGGCTTTTAACGTATTTCCATACTCCCCTACTTTGCGCAGAGAAATCCTTCGTCTACGCCGCCCCGAATCAGCCCGATTTGACAATATCTGCCACTACAATTTCGTCTTGGGCGAAGTTTTTGCCAGGGCAATCATCAAGCTCCGTCACAAGAGTGATATTTCTGTAAGCTCTATCGATCTGGTAGATTCACATGGCCAGACAATATATCATAACCCTCGAGGCAGGCGCTACAAACGAACGACAATACGTTCAACTGTGCAGATTGGAGAACCCTCTGTAGTAGCTCACCGCAATGGCATTACTACGGCAGTAGATTTTAGGCCGCGCGCGATGAGATTGCTCGCCCGCACACAGAGAAAAGTTAAAGTTACTATCGTCAGGCACATTCGTCAGACGAATTTGGTGGGTGCCCTAATAATACTTAACGAATGCGACCAGTTTCTACAAAAAGCAATTGAGGATGCGCCGTGAATCCCATCGTAGCTCAGACAGGCACACTAAGCGGGCTCGACTGGGGCATTGTAGGTGTCGGCGTCGTTTTGCTGTTCGCCATCTCATACGTTTTCGGACGTGAGGAAAAGGATACAGACGATTACTTCCTCGGAGGTCGACGTATTCCACCTATCGTTGCGTGTCTTTCGTTTGTAGCCACCGAGATCAGTGCCCTGACAATTGTCGGCATCCCGCACACGGCCTTCACCGAGAACTGGCGATGGCTTCAGTTCCTCTTTGGATTGGCCCTGGCCCGACTCGTCGTGGCGTTTCTATTTATACCGGCCTTCTACAAACATAATTGCACGAGCATTTACGAGTTTCTGGGGCACAGATTCGGGCCAGCGACCCAATACACCGGCTCGATCTACTTTTTCACAACACGTCTGCTGGCTTCGGGCGTGCGCCTTTACGCAACGTGTATGGCGGTCGGCGTCATCATGGGTTGGTCTCTGGCTGCGACGATAACTTTATTCACCGTAGTTAGCATTATCTTTATTGCCTTTGGTGGCATCAAGGCGGTCGTCTGGGCTGGCGCTTACCAGACCATTTTCTTCGTTGTCGCCGGTGCAGTGGTCGTCGGCTATCTCATTCAGCACATTAACGGTGGCCTGGCCGCAGCTATACAGACTGCACACCAAGCCGGGCGTTTAAGCACACTCAATTTCAAATTAGCTCTCAACGAGCCCACCACGTTTTGGGCTTTTTCGGCCAGCGGATTCTTTATTGGCCTTGTCTCATTCGGAACCGATCAGGAGATGGTCCAAAGACTGCTGACCGTCGAAACGCGAAAGAGCAGTCAGAAGACCATTATCTCTACCATTTTCACCGTTCTACCCGTTTACTGGCTCTATCTGCTTGTAGGCACGCTGCTCTATGTATTCTACCAGCAGAATCCTTCCTTGTCCTTGCCCCAGGAACTCAAGGAAATCCTTCCGCATTTTGCGCGAAACGTTTTGCCCGCCGGCCTGAAAGGTCTTGTCCTGGGAGCAATCTTCATGGCCAGCATTGATTCGCCGCTCAGCTCCCTCACCTCGTCTTTCGTCACTGATATCTATCGTCCCCTGATTAGCAAGCACGCCTCGGAAAAGCACTATCTTCTCGTTTCAAGAATAGGGGTGGTTGGTTTTGGCCTGGTCCTGGCGGGGATCGCGGCGGCCTGCGCTCCGGTGAAGAACATTCTCTGGTTTGCCTTCCAGATACTCTCGCTCACCGGAGGACCTATGCTCGGCGTCTTCCTGCTCGGCCTGCTCACGCGGCGGAAGGCCAACCGCACCAACATCCCCGCGATGCTCTTCAGCACGGCGGTTTGCGTGGTGCTGTTGATGATTATACAAAAAGGGTTCCTCAAACTCGGCTGGAGCTGGTTAATCGTCATTGGGACAGGGATAACATTGGTTCTGGGCTATCTGTTGGGCCCATTCATGATGAGATGTCGAATCGCTAAGGCAGGAAAGTAGAGAGTGAACATGCCCGTGATTACATATAGCAGCTCGTGGGATTGCCGATTTACGATTGTTGATTTTCGATTTTAAATAGCCAATTGAAAATTAAGATGTGTTTCATCACAGGCCCACAGTTAGCTCATAATCTTGATGTTGACTCCGTTATGTTCAACAAGTAATATTTTTCGGTGTGTATTAGTTATTCGCGCTTTGATGATGGCACCTGGCTCCAAAAACAGACGGATTTTTATCAGTAGGAAGCAACAAACATGACAGTTAGCGGTAATCTACGACGGACCTGTTACAGCCGGCGTAACTTCCTCAAGTCAACCGGCCGCAGTGCGGCCGCATTGGCTTTCCTCGCCGCTGCCGGGCGGTCTCTGTCAGCGGCGCGGACCGACAAGACGGTGCGGCGGAACATCGTGCTGGTGCTCAGCGATGACCATCGCTACGACTTTATCGGATTCATGAAAGAGGCGCCGATGTTCCTCGAAACGCCAAACATGGACCGCATGGCACAGCAAGGAGCGCACTTAGTCAATGCGTTCGTGAGCACCTCGTTGTGCTCGCCGAGCCGGGCGTCGATCCTAACAGGGCAATACATGCATCGTCATCACATCGTCGACAACCAGCGGCCAGAGCCAAAGGGTACTGTGTTCTTCCCACAGTACCTGCAAAAGGCCGGTTATCAGACGGCCTTCGTCGGCAAGTGGCACATGGGTCATGACAACGACGCCCCGAGACCCGGCTTCGACCATTGGGTCAGCTTCAAGGGCCAAGGTATATATTTCGACCCTACGCTTAACATCAATAACAAAAACCAGAAGTTCCAGGGATACACGACCGATATTCTGACAGACCAGGCCCTGGTGTGGCTCAAAAGCGGCCGAGACGCCAACCGGCCATTCTTTCTGTACCTCTCGTTCAAGGCCGTCCACTACCCCTTCCAGCCTGCCAAACGCCACGAAGGCCGCTACGCCGAGGCTCAAGTCAAACGCCCGGAAACGATGGCCAACACCGAACGTAACTACCAGACGCAACCGCATTGGGTCCGCGAGCGGCGTTACAGCATCCACGGTATTGATCATATGGAGACCGGACAATACGACAACGATCCGGTCCCATCATTTGACAGGCTGTATCGGCAATACTGCGAAACCGTGCACGGACTGGACGAGAATCTCGGGCGTGTGCTGCACTACCTGGACGAATCTGACTTAAATAAGTCAACTCTGGTGATTTACATGAGTGACAACGGTTTCGCACTCGGCGAGCATGGCTTCTACGACAAGCGGGANGCTTTTGAGGAATCGATTCGCGTGCCTATGCTCGCGTACGCACCAGGAATTATCAACCCCGGCACAAAGGTCACACAGATGGTGCAGAACATTGACATCGCCCCGACGCTGCTGGATGTGGCCGGCGTGCGAATGCCGAAGGCGGCGAATATGGATGGGCAGTCTTTTTTACCCTTGCTGCGAGGCGAATCGATTCCGTGGCGCGACCACATACTTTACGAGTATTACTGGGAGTGGAACTTTCCCGCCACACCGACGGTCTTTGCCATTCGCACGGAGCGATATAAATACATCTTCTACCACGGCTTGTGGGACCACGACGGATTCTACGACCTGCAGACCGATCCTCACGAACGACACAACCTGATCAA
>JGI24422J19971_10002782_pt1 | contig 10903 bp, 8 predicted proteins | sample DeeMarSWOR152_54_FD_19971 | JGI IMG/M metagenome (IMG submission 19971)
ATATGCCGACCATTTTTCAACATTCATGAAGCCCTTTCTCGTGTAGATTCGATGCGCAGGCAGCATGATGCCCGTGTAGAGTGAAGAGTTTGAGACTCCGGAATTTTCAACGTATTTGAGACANTGCTCGAAGCAGGTTTGTCACAANGCCTTTCCTNCGAAAATCTGAANANGTGCAAACACCANCTATCCCCCCAGTCTTTATGNAAACTCCTTCGCCAAGATGCAANTCTTTCAGCTCCACGGTGACANTGCTGGCAACCTCACCTTCTATCTCAGCNACNAACGACCTGAACCAACCAGCAGAGGCNTTGTTCGCCTGCCTGANCCATCGCTGAACCTGTCGTTGCGTAGTTGGTCCAAAGCACTCGCTGAAAATCTGAGCCAGTCTAGNCTCATCCTTATTCAACTCAACCTTACGAACGATGTACTCCGCTTCTTTGCTCAAAGATTGCCACTTCCAAATAGGGCTCATACGCTAATGCAAACAGAATCAGGGAGCCTTCAAGAGTTATTTAAGGTCTTCCCGCTAGGCGCACTTTCAGAGTAGAACCTCAAGTCCATTATGAGGTTTCAGAAAAGCTGTTTTGATTGGTTCATTGCCGAGAGGAAGTAAGGAGGGAAGATGTCTCTTCCTCTCAGCTCAGTGAAGCCTTCTCCAATCTCCGTTCAAACAAACATGCTCAGCCAAAGCTAATAAATCACTACTACGAGTGCGGTAATATGTCTAAACAGAATTATCTCGCGGTCTCTACCATTTCTTCTGGGGAACTTCGCTTTTAGGGGGCTCGGAGGCATCCTCTGTTGATGAAATATGTTTGAAGATATGGCTATGTCTGCGCTCAGGGTACTAATCATCACATTCTGGGGTGCCATAGTATTCATGGTTGTCTGGGGCGCTTTGTCACTGCGTTCGCTGAGACGTCCGAGCAGGGAAGAATAGCAGGCTTCTAAGTTCCTAGGGCTTCGTTCTTTTTGCAGACAAAGCAGAAGATTCGGACATGAATCAAAAAGAACCGTTGCTTTTTCGCGGCACTATGCATTTCGGCAAAATATGCCAGCACTTCACATTCTCCCATTGGAGTTTTCTCCTTGAGAGACATGGGGCCTTTCACTATTCGGAGTTATGCAGCTTTGAGGAGGCCACTCAGCCGTAGCTTGCCAAAAGAGAAACATCTTTAATCAGACTCTGCTAAACTGTTCGTAGATTCAGATGTCATACAACAAGGTTGTATTCGGTAGCTCTGAAGACATGCACGAGCTTGAGAAGAATAGCATACACCTTGTTGTCACAAGCCCTCCTTACTTCAACGCTCCTTTTGACTACCCGGACTTGTTCAAGAGTTATTCGGAATTCAAGACATTAATGAAAAAAGTGGCGAAGGAACTGAAGAGAGTTCTTGATGATGGCAGAGTTGCCTGTTTTGTATGTGATGACACACTCATAAGGAAGAGGAAATACCCAGTTGTTGCTGACATAACTAAAATCTTCATTCAGCAGGGTTTTAGATATAGAGAAAGAATAGTGTGGGTGAAGCCAGAAGGGTACATTCGTATAAGTAGAAGAAGTGGAGTTCTGCTTCAACACCCTTATCCAATGTATTATTATCCAGACAACCTTCAAGAATCCATTTTGATTTTTCAGAAAGGAGAGTTCGACTACAGTAGTATCTCAACCGAAGAGAAGGAAGTTTCAAGAATCGATATTGATGAGTGGAGCAAGGGAAAATGGTATCTGAGTGTCTGGAACATAACCAATGTTCTACCATTCAACAACAGACTCGAAAAAGGGATAGCAGCTTTTCCAGATGAAATTCCCTATAGGCTGATAAAGCTGTTCTCGTATAAGGGAGAGACTGTTCTTGACCCCTTCATGGGTTCTGCCACAACGCTGAAAGTGGCAATACAATTGGGAAGGAAATGCGTGGGGTACGATGTTGACGTTGAACTTCTTTCCATTGTTAAAGAAAAGCTCGGCATAGCCCAAGCAAAGCTGTTTCAGAGAACGCCGGAATTCGAGTTCATCATCAGAGAAGATGTCAAACATCTTAGGGCAGAGCTGGAGAAAAGGGTGAACAAGAAACAGAAGCGAAAGAGGAGATAGAGACCCTTACACATAACTGCACGAATCACTGGAATAAGATACACCCCACTCATGGGACGTAGTCTGCACACTTTCGAATTTGGAGAACTGAAAAAGGCACTGTCTACGGAAACAGCGTTTCTTCTTAGAATCGGAGATGGGAACAAGATAGCAGTGAGCTGGTGGGTATCTGCAAAAAGAACAAGGTCGTATCCCTATGCCAGGGTCTATGATTCTCTTGGCTATTCAGGCAGAAAGGCAACAATAATCCCGATAGTTAAGGATGAAGGAAAAAACGGAGACAGAGATTTTCTGCAATGGGACACAGTCTCGCTTATGAGCTTGTTAGGGGTCTACGTCATCATTTCTTATTACAAAGAAGCTTCAAAGAGCCATAGATACGAGAATAAAATCACAAATCAACGATACAATGTCTCTCACATCAAAGAGGAAGTGACAAAACTACTTTCTTATCAGTCAGATGCCTTGCACTGGAACCTATCCCAACTCGAGAAGGCCGGTGAGATAGCACAGATGGCTCTTGACGCATATTCCGAACTTGCAAGTAAGCTCCGGGTTGAGATGCATTCTTCGGAGGCTGCAAGAAGAAGGATCAAAAGCTTGTTGAAAGGTAAAGAGGCTTTTATCGGAATGTCCAGAGAGTTAGCAAGGAGAGCGCAAACAAGGGAAAGTGTCACAGAGCAACCTAAAGAGAAGCTTAGAGGAACAAAAGGAACGATAACGATTACAAACTATCTGGGAGGAAAATATTTCTTCACTTCAGATGAAGTGGAGCTGCACGGAAACGACCTTCACTTAATAGAAGGCAAACATACCAACACAAATAAACTACCTTCCGTAGACGACATGAAAGATGGGCTTCTGAGAATGATACTTCTCACGAATCTGGAAGACGCAAGAATCAACGGAGATATATACAAACCATTTCCAGTTTTGAAACTCACCACCGGGAGCGGATTTAGAGCAGAATCGATGAATAGAGCACAAAGAGGGATACTTGAAGATTTGATGAAGGAGTCGGAAACTAACAACTTTAGTGTATCTCTGAATTCGCGATATCTCTGAAAACTCTCAATGTTGACGCGCTGGCTCAAGCTTTAAATCCAGGAAAGGAAATCTTGGCTTGGAAAAGCCCTGGTAGTATAGTCCGGTCTAGTATAAGCGGCTGTCGCCCGCTCGACCCGGGTTCAAATCCCGGCCAGGGCGCCAAATAATCCTCTGACAAAAAGGTTCTCAGCATGGTTTTCTTTGTCAGTAAATGTACAAAACGGATATATTACGCGTGGCAGTTATCGGTGTGAGGCGGATCATATGGTTAATGAAACTGATGTTCTGAAGTCGAATTATGACAAGCTGATGGCGAAGACCAAGGACGTTATTACTCTCAGTACGGTTGGCTCCATCGTGAATTGGGATATGGAGACAAAGATGCCTCCCAAAGGGATTGGTCTGCGTAGTCAGCAGCTAGCGTTGCTCAGCCAGATTGGACATAAGATGGCAACTGATCCTGAGATCGAGGTCTGGCTGTCTAGGATTGAGAAGCATCGGGACTACGACACGCTTAGTCAACTTCAAAGAAGAAATGTGTATCTTATTCGCAAAGAATACGACGAACAGACTAAGCTTCCTGAGGAACTCGTGGTTGAGACGGCCCGGCAACAGGCCATAGCGGTTGACGTGTGGAAAAAGGCCAAGGCAGCCAAGAATTTCGCCATGTTTAAGCCGGAGCTTGAGAAGCTTCTTGAGCTTAGAAAGAAGGCAGCAGAGATACTAATGGAGGTCAAAGGCACTGCTACACCTTACGACGCTTTGATCGACATTTTCGAGCCAAAGATGACTGCAGAGATGATTGCCAAGATATTCAGGCAGTTAAGGGGAGGGCTTGTCTCAATATTGCAGAAGTGCCAGGACGCCCCCAAGAAGCCAGATACATCATTCTCGAAACGCAGGGTTCCCCAGGAGATTCAACAAAAAATCTCCAACGAGCTGGCAGGCTTCATTGGCTACGAAGTCAACTCCAAGAATGCTGGAGGAAGAATCGACGAGACTGAGCATCCTTTCACCACAGGCTATTACGACGATGTGCGAATCACAACCCACTACTACGAGGACAACCTCGCGTCATCCTTGTTCTCCATTCTCCACGAAGGCGGCCACGCAATATACGGCCAAAACCTCAACCGCGAATGGATCTTTCAGCCGGTAGGTGACGGATGTTCTCTGGGCTTCCATGAGTCGCAGTCGCGCTTCGTTGAAAACATTGTTGGAAGATCACGAGAATTCTGGCAGTACTTCATGCCAAAACTAAAACACTTAACAGGCAACACCTTCTCAAACGTCGCCTTAGATGACTTTGTCCGCGCCATCAACGAGGTAAGGCCCTCAAAGATCCGCGTTGAAGCGGACGAGGTTACCTACTGTCTTCACGTTATAATACGCTTCGAAATCGAGCAGGAATTGATCGCAGGAAAAATAAGCGTAGCAGACCTTCCGGAGCTTTGGAATCGAAAATACAAGGAGTACCTCGGCGTACGAATTGAGAATGATTCAGAAGGAGTCATGCAGGATACTCATTGGGCAAGCGGCTACTTCGGCTACTTCCCCACCTACGCTCTAGGCAACATATACAGTGGACAGATCCTTAAGGTGATGGAAAAGGCCATTCCAAACTGGAGAGACGAACTCACCAAGGGCACGTTCAGCAACATCAAAGAATGGCTAGTCCAAAACGTCCACAAACATGGAAACCTATACGACCCACCCGTTCTAATCAAGAAAATCGCTGGAGAAGAAATCAACGTCAAACCCTACCTCGACTATCTCAACAAAAAATTCTCATGGGTCTACGGATACTGAAAAGAACATAATCTCTGCTTCTGGACAAGGAGAGACACCGTTACACTTGCACCATTGCATTGGTAGATGCAGGCTTCTGTAGGGTTCGCGCAAGAAGCTAGTCTGGTAATTCTAAGCCCAGCTGTCTCTTCAGGGTCTTGTACCTATTCCTAACCGTGACTTCAGTGACGCCGGCAGCCTCAGCAATATCCTTCTGAGTTTTCTTTTCTCCACTCATTAGGCAAGCGATATACAATGCAGCGGCAGCCAGGCCCATAGGGTCTTTTCCGGCGGCTGCTCTCTTGCGTCTTGCATCACGTAGAATCTTAATCGCCGACCCTTGTGTCTGTCCAGTGATTCCCGTTCGTTCAGCGATCTTTGAAACATACGTGAGGGGATCAGCGATAGGCATCTTTACTTCTAACTCTCGAAGCAGTAGCCTGTAACACCGCGCAACATCCTTCTTGTCCACTAGGCTTGCCTCTGAAATCTCTCGCAATGTCCTTGGAGTTCCGGTTGTTCGGCAAGCTGCGTACAGGGAGGCCGCCGCAATTGCTGCGATTGAACGCCCACGCACTAGGCCTTTATCGAGAGCTTTGCGATATGTAACTGCGGCCTTCTCTTTAACCGAAGCAGGAAGGTAAACCTTGTCCGACAGTCGATCCAACTCAGCCATTGCCTGTGCCAGGTTTCGGTCAACGCTTGAATGAACCCTGGATCTGATTTGCCACTTTCTCAGTCGCCACATCTGTAGCCTAGTTGAAAGCGGCAATTTGCGACCAAAAGCATCTCTGTCAACCCTTCCGATTGCCGTCGACAAGCCCTTATCGTGGACAGAATATGAAGTTGGCACTCCGACCCGGCTTCTAGAAGCTTTCTCTTCCTGCGTGAAAGCTCGCCACTCGGGGCCTTTATCCATCATCTGCTCACGCAAAACCAGTCCACAATCACCGCAAATAGTTTCGCCGCTGTCATAGTCATGAACAAGGTTCTGGCTGCCACACTCTGGGCACTTGTCCGTCAAGCGCTGACGAGTTAAAGTTCTCTTGCTCATTGCAACACCTTAGGTGACCTATGGTGGCGAAAACCGGTCACAATTGTTATGTTCCTCATCCTAGAGCTCGGAATTAGAAATCGTCCATCTGGCCGCCGTAAGATAGCTTAAGGACAGGTCTTCATATATAAATCTTTCGATTCCGCCTTTCAGATTATCAAAACTAACAAACAAGAGCTATTCTACGTCAGCTTTCACCAGACCGAACAACGGAGTCAGCATTCCCATGCAGCGAAGCTCATATCTAGAAAACAGCGAGGCCGCTTTACGAACTCATGGGTTCCTACGGATGTGAGGAATAACACCCTTTGCCTGGGAATCTGGTTAGATTTATTAGTGTTATCCAGTTTTGGTTTCCTGTGAAGCCCGGTGGTGTAGTGGTCAAGCATGGCGGGCTCTGGACCCGCTGACGAGAGTTCGAATCTCTCCCGGGCTACCATTAACCCTTGTCAGGGCACTCTTAATGCGTACAAACAATCATAGCGTGCGAGGCGGCCTCTTTTGTTGAAAACTACGATTCTAGCGTAGGTGGCTTCTCTTTCTTGAGCTCTGAATCCGCGGTTTCAGGCAAGTACAAGTTAGCACGGATATAGGAGAGTTGGGATAAGATATAATATGAAAGCCAAGTAGTAGTGATGGTACAGCAAGGTGAGATAATGAACCTAATAGTGGATGTGAGAAGCCGAGAGGAGTATTATAAGAATCATATCAAAGGATCACTGAATATTCCCGTCTTCGATCTAGAATATTATGTTGACTTTTTGAAGGACAAGAAGCTACTTATCTACTGCGACACTGGTAGAAGGGCGAAGATAGCTGTGGAATACTTGGCAGAAAGAGGGATCAAGGCTGCTGTGATTCCTCAAGAAGAGCTTGACAGCCATAAGAAAGAAGGTAAGCCAATACACTGTGCCATAAACTACTTGTCGGTGAAGCCTGGCATTGAACAAGAGTTTGAAGAAAAAACAAAAGAACTGTGTCGCGTTACCTATGCGAAGAAGGGTTTTCTTGGATCGAAGATATTTAGAGTGTCCACAATCTCCTATGGAGGAAGTGGACTTCAAGGCAACTATCGGGATATCGACGTTGAACCAACCAAATATGTTATGCTGACTTTCTGGACAAGTAAGCAGGCACATGAAGAATTTCACAAAGAACCAGACATCCTTGAAGGTTTCATGGGTTTGATGAAATATCTCTCAATCATGCCTTACGAAGAATATGGTGAAATCTTAAGATAAGAATGTCCAGGCACAATGCGTTTGAAACTAGAACGCGATTGAGCCGACTAAACAGGAGATTGTGTGAGTCTGCAGGCGCACTAGCATATTCGTGGCACTGGGTCGCCAACGGGCATCGCTAAGATTCGCTTACCTCCGACTAGCGTCTTCATTGCCACTAGGTTGAATCCCTCTGCAGCCTCGCCGATGATCTCCGCCTCTTTCCCCTCCTTGGTAGTCTTCAATGCACTCAAGACTTCCTCAGCCATCTCTTCCACCACACCTATGATGACCTTTCCCTCGTTCCCAACCTCTAACGGGTCAATACCAAGCATTTCACAGGCTACACGCACGTCTTCTCGTATAGGGATCTTCTCTTCCTCAACCAGAATTCCTACGTCCGCCTTTCCACTCCACTCATTCAAGGCATTCGCCAAGCCACCACGAGTTGGATCCTTCATGGATACGACGCCGCCAACTTCAAGTAGCTTCTTGATTACGCGGTTCAAAGGTTTAACGTCCGAAACAATTTTGCTCCCAAAGGCTAAGCCTTCTTGGGCTGACAGCACAGCTAATCCATGATCCCCAACTGTTCCAGACAGAATAATCTTGTTTCCGGGCCGCAAGTTTCGATCCAAAACCCAACGGGCGTCAAAATCACTTCTGAATTTTCTCACAACCGCCAAATCGTGATCCAACGCTTCACTTCTTCTCCCAAATCCACTCATGTTGATGACTAGCCCTCCTAGGCTGCCTCTCTCCACAACCTTTGTATCTCCTGTCACAACAGAGACTCCCGCTTCTTCGCAAGTTCCCTTAATGCTCATGAAGACCTGCCTCAAATCTTCAAGAGCTAATCCCTCCTCAAGCACCAGCCCACAAGCCAAGGCTGAGGGCTCGGCCCCCAACACAGCCAGGTCATTGACCGTTCCAGCCACAGCCAAACGGCCAATATCTCCCCCCGGAAAGAAAATCGGTCGAACAGCGTGGGAGTCACTCTTGAACACAACCCCGTCGACCACTGCTGCGTCGTCTAAGGCTTCCAGACCGACTTCAGCGTCAAAACCGCCGAGATAGGGCAAAACAAACTGTTCAATCAACCTTGCCATGACTGCGCCGCCGGCGCCATGGGCCATTGTTACCCGTTCGTTCTCTGGCATATTAGACCCCTGTCAGCCGCTATTACTTTGAGCCTGGCACATAAACAAATCGAAAACCCAACGTCGCAGCCGAACTTTTTTATGCTGCGAATAACATATATACTGAATGGAGAAGGCGGAAGAGCGGGCAAGACTCTTCAAAGCATCATGGAAAAGCAGACGCAACGCAGAGGAATTGATGGCGAGAACTGACACAGCAATCCTTATATCCCGAGAGTCCGCCTCTAATCAAGTTGGCAAATCCGTCAAGCCAAAAAGAGAGATGCAACCTTCAATCCTTTGATTGCAAGGTGAAGAACGCAAGTGAGCGTTGAAAAAAATGGGCAGTTTCAAGCTCATGATGAACACCACATGGGAAGCAAGCCCAACAGGCAACAAACCTACACTAAACAAACACCTATTCACCTACACGCCAAAAGGCTCGATATGCTACGCCGTCTGGTGAATGGCCAGGCTTGAGCGCTGAAGAAGGGCGCGGCCAGCGGCGAAATGCCTCGGGTAAGCGCACGCAGCTGTAGAACCGAGGATCCCCAAATAAGACTTCTCGTCACCTTTCCTTCGGGAACTGTGACACTCCAGTATTGGAGGGGGAACCCCTTGAACTGAAGCATCATAGTAGAGGGAGGAAGAGAAACTAACTAGGATTCCCCTAGTAGCGGCGAGCGAAACGGGAAAAGTCCAAACCGAATCTTGTAAGGAAACTTACGGGAGATGTAGGGTTTTGGGTCTAGCCATATCTTCGCTGACGAAGCTGAAGTGGTCTGGAACGACCCGCTATAGAGGGTGAAAGCCCCGTAAGCGCAAATCAGAAAGAAAAAGGCTGGAACTCCAGAGTACCATACCTTGGCTTGGGTGTGGGAATTTGGGAGCCATCAACTTCCAAGACTAAACACGTCTCAAGACCGATAGCGCACTAGTACGGTGACAGAAAGTTGAAAAGCATCCCGGAAGGGAGCTGAAAAGAGTCTGAAACCAGACGGTTAAGGACGTATGCGGCCCGGAAGGATAGATCCCATTCGAAGGAAACCGTAGCGATGCGGCAGTACGGGAATGGGGGACTAGGGTCGCATGTTCCGTCTAGAAACACGGGCCGGGGAGTTTGCAGCTATGGCAAGCTTAAAGGCTTAAAGCCTGTACGCGCAGGGAAACCAACAAACGCGCAACCAGTCTTTGGCTGGTGAGGCGTGGCGTCTTAAAGGGCGCGGAGTCATGGCTGTAAGACTAGAAACCAGGCGATCTAGCCCTGGGCAGGGTGAAGCCAGGCGAAAGCCTGGTGGAAGCCCGAAGGGGTGCTAACGTGCAACTTGTTCCTCTGACCTGGGGCTAGGGGCAAAAGACCAATCTAGCCTGGTGATAGCTAGTTCCCTCCGAAGTGGGTCGCAGCCCAGCCCCGAGTGAGGCAGCTGACAGGGTAGAGCACTGATTATGAAGTGAGGGGCCGAAAGGTCCCGCTTCGTTTTCAAACTCCGAATCTATCAGCGTCGTAGACCTCGGGAGACGGGTTCTGGTGGGGTAAGCCCCCACGGCCGAGAGGGGAACAACCCAGACTAAGGTTAAGGTCCCTAAGTGCTGGCTAAGTGTTAAACTGAAAGGCGTCATCAGCCTAAGACAGCGGGGAGGTAGGCTCAGAAGCAGCCATCCTTTAAAGAAAGCGTAACAGCTCACCCGCCGAGGCTGATGGCCCTGAAAATGGACGGGACTAAGCCAGCCACCGATACCTTAGGGCACGGCGCAAGCCGTGATCCGGTAGGAGGGCGTTCTGGCTGGACAGAAGCCGGGTTGTGAAATCCGGTGGACCGGTTCAGAATTGAATATCCCGGCGGTAGTAACAGCAAAGAGGGGTGGGAATCCCCTCCGCCGAAAGGGCAAGGGTTCCCCGGCAATGCGTCGTCAGCCGGGGGTAAGTCGGTCCTAAGGCAGATCTTAACTGATTATGCCGAAAGGGAAGCCGGTTAAAATTCCTGCACCACGGAGGTACACGCGGCAACGCAAGCTTGGCATCTGACGCTTCGAGGTAGGTTGAGCAAGGCTATCGCCTTGTTTAACCGTATAAGTCTGGGGAGTGCCGCAATGGCGAGAACCAGATGAAAGCGGGAATAGCCGCCCGTTTTTAGGGTGGTTCAGCTGATCTTTGGAGCCCGTGAAAAGGATGCCGAGAAGGATCCTTCGTGGCCGTACCCAGAACCGACACAGGTGTCCCTAGGCGAGAAACCTAAGGCGTGTCGGGTGCACACCGAGCGAGGGAAATCGGCAAATTAGCCCCGTACCTTCGGTATAAGGGGTGCCTGCGTTTTTGGCCTCGGCTGGAATCGCAGGCCGCAGTAACAAAGGGGTTCCGACTGTTTAATAAAAACACAGGAAGCCGCAAGCCCGAAAGGGTGTGAACGGCTTCTGAATCCTGTCCAGTACAGGTACCTAAAACCTGGGTCCAACCGGGCTAAGGGCCTGCAAACGACGGGAGTAACTCTGACTCTCTTAAGGTAGCCAAATGCCTTGTCGGGTAAGTTCCGACGCGCATGAATGGAACAAC